>Ga0207674_10000297_pt1 | contig 62992 bp, 66 predicted proteins | sample KBSCornC72_FD_184303 | JGI IMG/M metagenome (GOLD analysis project Ga0207674, IMG submission 184303) | Corn rhizosphere microbial communities from Kellogg Biological Station, Michigan, USA - KBS Corn C7-2 (SPAdes) (version 2) | ecosystem: Host-associated > Plants > Roots > Rhizosphere > Soil ...
CGTTCGATAGGTCCGCTGTACCAGCAAGACGAGAGATTCGCGTACATCAATGTCATCATCGATGACATAGACCGTTCGGTCACTCGCCATGACCCACGTCCATCGGAATGGTGAAACGGAAGATCGAACCGCGGGCCGGATTGGCCTCCAGCCACAGGCGCCCTCCATGCGCTTCAACGATGCCGCGGCAGATACTCAACCCCATTCCCATGCCGTGGACTTTGTCCGATACAAAAGGCTTGAACAGCTTGTCTCTGACTTCCTCAGAAATGCCAGGACCGGAGTCGGCCACGGAAATTTGCAAGAGATCCGGCGCAGCGCGGCCGACTTCAACGACCAACTCGCGAGGGGTCCAATGCTCCATGGCCTCTGCGGCATTCTTGATAAGATTTATGACGACCTGCTGAATCTGAACTCGATCGATCATGACCGCTGGCAAGCCATGCTCGATGACGATCCGCATCCTTATGCCCCGTTCCTCCGCATTGATTTGTCCAAGGCGAATGGCTTCGTCGATGGTGTGCGCAATATCTTCTGGCGACCGGTTGGGTCCGCGCTTTTCAATAAAGCTGCGCAGGCGGCGGATGATATTTCCTGCACGTGTCGCCTGCTCTGCCACCTTGCCGAGAATTGATTTCATTTCGGAATCGCCGCGCTCGTCGGCGATATCGAGGCAGGCATTGGTATAGTTGAGAATTGCGGTCAGAGGCTGGTTAAGTTCATGAGCGAGACCCGCAGCAACTTGGCCCATGTCCGTCAAGCGACTGACGCGCAGCATCTCGCTCTGCAGTTCCTGGATCCTTCGATCGCGAACCAAACGCTCCGAGAGGTCTGTGATGATCCCAAGGAAGGTACGCTCGCCGCGTACAAAACCCTCGCCCACCGACAAATTCATTGGAAATGTCGTACCGTCCTTCCGTCGCCCCTCGACTTCACGACCGATTCCGATGATGTGTTTTTCTCCGGTCGCCACGTAGTGCGACAAGTAGTTGTCATGTTCGTCGTGATACGGCTGTGGCATCAACATCTTCACATTTCGGCCCAGCACTTCGTCGGCCTCATAGCCAAAAAGCCTTTCACATGCTTTGTTGTAGACCCGAACTGTACCTTTTTCATCGATTGCCATGATGCCGTCTACGGCGAAGGCCACCAGAGCGTCGAATAGTGGCTCGTCGTCCCGTCCTTTGGGCCCCTGGGATATTGTGCGCGGCGACACTGAAGAGCCTTTCCGGAAATCACAATATTGTATCGCAGCAGGCCCGTGTCGAGAAAGGGTTACGCTTGACTTGCATCAAATGGCGCTTAGCGGTGGTGTGTGCAAATCTCCTGCATGCCGAAACGAATCGTCGTAATCAACGGACACCCCGACAATCGGCCGGAGCGCTTCTGTTCATCGGTCGTTGCAACGTATGTCGATTCGGCGCTCAAGGCAGGCCATGACGTGCGCCAAATCAATGTCGGCAAGCTCTCCTTTCCATTTCTCGTCCGCTTCGAGGACTTTCAAGTTGCGCCCACCACGGTCGACATACGCAAGGCGCAGGAGGATATCGGCTGGGCAGAGCACCTGGTTTTTATTCATCCGCTTTGGCTCGGCGCTGCACCGGCGGTGCTCAAGGGATTCCTGGAGCAGGTCGCCTGTGGCGGCTTTGGCTTCGACAGCGGCACGGCGGGAAACCCGGCGCGCAAGCTTAAGGGGAAGTCAGCACATATAATCGTCACGATGGCGATGCCGGCCCTCGCCTACCGATTCGTATTCGGCTCTCTCGGCGTTCGCGCCTTCGCCCGCGGGATACTTCGACTGTCCGGCGTCTGGCCTATCCGAAAGACATATTTCGGCGGAGTCGAGCTGTCGGAACGACGGCGCACAAATTTTCTGGCCCAAATCAGTCAGCTGGCCAAGACAGGGACATGATAAGCAGAATTCTTGGTCGGAGTAGCAGGTCCTTGATTTCGCTCAATCCCATTGGAGGCGTCTTGTCCAAGTGTGGCGCCGTTGAGATGGGGGAAATCCGTGCCGCTCGAAGACGTCTTTTTGCTGACACTTGTCATCGTTGCGTTTGGTACCTTCGCCCTGGCCCTGGCATATGGCTCGGCGGTTGCGAGCGGGACCCGGAAATCGCCAAAGGTCTTGAAAGATTCGGCGAAACTATGAGCAAGCCGACTTCGCAGCGGCGTTATTGAGTCAGATCAAAGCGTTCTGATCGCGGGCGATTTCAATGAGGCATGGTTGGCTATCATCTTAAGGCGCGTCGTCTCGGCATCGAGACGCCCAATGAAGCTCACATTTTCATGCACAAGGATTGTCACGTTTGCCGCGCAGAGGGATTTGCGGCGCGCACGAGTATTGTCGTCGCCAACGGACCAAAGTCTGTCATTGCCACCCTCTACCACGTGACAGGCAAACTGGTGGGTCAGAGTGAGGCGGGACTTTCGGAATGGGCATGGAACGAACTCGGTCTAACCGAGGGCAACGAAGTCACGGTGAGTCATGCCCCGCCGCTTGAATCATTGAGTCAGATTCGCGGCAAGGTGCGTGGCCGAAAGCTCGATGCGCTATCGTTAAGACAGATCATCGCCGACATTGCGGGTGGCCGCTACTCGGGAATTCATCTCTCCGCATTTGTTACCGCCTGCGCCGCTCGTGGACTCGACTACGAAGAGATTCATGGACTCACGCGCGCGATGATTGATGCCGGCGAGCACATATCATGGGGTAGTCGAACGGTCGTCGATAAGCACTCTATCGGGGGCCTCCCGGGAAATCGCACCACCCCAATCGTCGTTGCCATCGCTGCCGCCTGTGGTTTGATGATTCCCAAGACATCGTCCCGCGCCATCACATCACCTGCCGGCACCGCTGACACGATGGAGACCATGGCCCCCGTCGAGCTTGACCTAGACACAATGCGGCGCGTTGTCGAGAACGAAGGCGGCTGCATTGCGTGGGGCGCGGCGATGGGACTTAGCCCGACGGATGACATTCTCATCCGCGTCGAGCGGGTACTCGACCTCGATGGCGAAGGCCAACTTGTTGCTTCCATCCTGTCGAAGAAGGTGGCCGCCGGCGCGACTCATCTCGTATTGGACGTACCGGTAGGCCCGACAGCCAAAGTGCGCAGCTACGAATCCGCCCAACTGCTAGCTCAAAGCGTGTTGGATATTGGCCGTTCATTCGGGTTGCAAACAAAAGTGGTCATTAGCGACGGAAGCCAGCCGATCGGGCGTGGAATCGGTCCGGCGCTCGAGGCCCAGGACGTACTTGCCGTTCTGCGTGGCGATACAATGGCGCCCGCTGATCTGAAAGATCACTCCCTGGTGCTCTCGGCTACCCTCCTCGAAATGACCGGGACGGCTGACGAGGGCCACGGCCTTCCAATGGCGGCGGCTTGCCTTTCCAGCGGCCGGGCATGGACAAAGTTTCAACGCATCTGTGAAGCACAGGGCGGCATGCGCACACCTCCAGCCGCCGCGCATCGACGAGTCATAGGCGCGCGTCAATCCGGGTTGGTCGAGCGCATTGATAGCCGTCGGCTTTCGCGTGTCGCCAAACTCGCTGGCGCGCCCGACGCCAAGGCAGCAGGGGTCGAACTACATGTCCGACTGGGTTCGCCCATGAGCCGAGGCGAACCAGCGTACACGGTGTTCGCTGAAACTCCAGGCGAGCTTGACTATGCGATGACATATGTCGAAGCCAACCCCGATATTGTGGGACTAACACTCACATGACGCGGCTCGTGCTCGTTCCACTCCCTGGGAATGAAGAACTGGCAACTAGGCTGGCGCCACAGCTCAATGGTGAAGTGTTTGTCCCCGAAGTCCGGGCCTTTCCCGATGCGGAAACGTATCTTCGTCTTGATCGAGATCTGCACGGCCGCGAGGTCGCTCTCGTCTGCACGATGGATCGCCCTGATCCAAAATTCTTATCCCTGTTATTCGCGGCGAGAACGGTGACAGACTTGGGAGCGGCCAGTGTCGGGCTCGTTGCACCTTATCTGGCCTATATGAGACAAGATCGTCGATTCCAACCTGGTGAAGCGATCACGTCAAAGTTGTTTGCGTCATTCCTGAGCCCCCACTTTGATTGGCTGGTGACAGTGGACCCTCACCTGCATCGCATTCACAGACTCGGCGACGTTTACGACCTGCCAACGCGCGTGGTCCACGCTGCACCTCTCATCGCACAGTGGATCGCGAGGGAGGTTTCCAAGCCGCTGCTGATCGGCCCAGACAGCGAAAGCGTGCAATGGGTCGACGAAGTTGCCCGAACATCTGGAGCGGGCGTTATCGTTCTCGAGAAGGAACGACAAGGCGATCAAGTCATCGAGGTTTTGACTTCCGACATGTCAAAATGGCGTGGCCACACGCCGGTTCTTGTTGACGACATCATTTCGACGGGTCGCACAATGATCGAAACTTTGGCGCAACTTCGTCGAGTAGAGATGAATCCGGCTGTATGCGTCGGCGTTCATGGGATCTTCGCGCCTGGTGCTTACGAGGATTTAGTCGCCTCCGGGGCCGCACGCGTTGTGACCACCGATACTGTTCGTCATGTGTCCAACGCCATTGAAATTTCTAAACTTCTGACGGACGGTATTCGCGAGATCTTGATCTGATGGGTATCACGTTTCTCGGAGCAGCCGGTACGGTGACGGGCTCGAAGTATTTGCTCGACACCGGGAAAAAAAAGATTCTCGTCGATTGCGGACTATTTCAAGGCTTCAAACAACTGCGTCTGCGAAACTGGTCGCGCCTTCCTGTCGATTTAAACAATATCGATGCGGTCGTATTGACACATGCTCATCTCGATCACAGCGGATATCTTCCCCTGCTAGTGAGAAACGGCTTTGTGGGGCGCATTTACTGTACACCGGCAACGCGGGATCTTCTTGGCATTCTTCTCCCTGACGCTGCCCGCCTGGAAGAGCAGAGCGCGGAATCTGCAAATCGCCACAGTTATTCCAAGCATCATCCGGCGTTGCCTTTGTTTACCGAAGACGATGCAAAAAGGGCATTGGCCCGGACGAGGTCGCTCGGCTTCAACGACGTGCATGAATTCGGCAATGGGCTTTCGCTCGTCTATAGGCGCGCCGGACACATTCTGGGTGCCGCAATGGCACAGTTTGCTTTTGCAGATAAGACAATTTTGTTTTCCGGCGATCTCGGCCGTCCGAACGATCCGCTCATGTTTGCGCCGGATGAGATCACCGAAGCCGATTATCTCGTCGTCGAATCAACCTACGGCAATCGCAGGCATCCAACCACCAGTCCACAGGACGAGTTGGCCAGAATCATCACGTCGACGGCCGCCAAGGGCGGATCAGTCATCGTTCCGGCCTTTACTGTCGGACGGGCCCAGCTTCTCCTCTATCACCTCTATTGCCTTAAAAAGGCAAAGAGAATTCCCGACTTACCTGTCTTTCTTGATAGTCCGATGGCGGTCGATGCCGGTGAAATCTTTCGGGCTCATCCCAACGATCATCGTCTATCGGCGCTTGAGACGAGAAGCGTTTTCGCCATAGCGCGGCAAACCACATCGTCAGAGGAGTCTAAGGCGATCGACCACAGTCGGGTTCCTTCAGTCATCATATCGGCCAGCGGAATGGCGACGGGCGGCCGCGTCATTCATCACTTGCGGGTTTTCGCGCCCGACCCGCGCAGCACGATACTGTTCACGGGTTTTCAGGCTGGCGGCACACGAGGTGCAGCGATGGTTGGCGGGGCCAAGACGATAAAGATTTTCGGTGACTACATCCCGATAAGAGCCACCGTGACAAATCTCGACATGTTGTCGGCGCATGCCGATGCTGGCGAGATTATGGCCTGGCTCTCGGGATTTCATCGACCCCCCACGACAACGTTTGTCACACATGGCGAGCCGGAGGCCGCCGATTCTCTGCGCAAACGCATTGAAGAAGATCTGAAGTGGAACTGCATCGTGCCGGCCTATCGCGACGAGGTTGAACTTGCCGTTCCCTAGTCCCTGTTTCTACGCTTTGATCAATGACTGAGAAACACTGGAATCGGCGCGCTGAGGAGTACCTGACGTGTGAAGCCGCCGAAGATGAATTCGCGTGCGCGGCTGTGGCCATAGCCGCCCATCACAAGCAGGCCTGCATGGAGGGTCGTATCTGCTTCCCTCAATAAAACGTCGCAAACATTGCGGCCGTTCGCATGGATCTGGCCGGCCTGCACCTTCAAACCATGGCGACGCAGATAATTTGCCATCCGCTCGACCGAGGCTCGACTCGATTGATCATCCCCATCACTCTCCGCAACACAAAGAACGTGGATCGTCTCAGCTTTCTTCAGTAATGGGATGGCTGCTGTAACCGCATGTGCACTGGCGGCCATGTCCTTCCAAGCGATGACGATTGTTGATAACGGATTTGGACATTTAGTTGACGGTGCCAAGAGCAATGGTCTTCCGCACTCCACAAGGACGTCGCCCACACCCATTGTCGTCAGATCTTCGGGCGGATTTGGTCGAGCGAAAACAACCAAATCGTGATAGTACGCCTCCACTATTGTCTGTTCGAGGTCGTTTCCCTCCGCTTCACACCATGACGCTGTGACGGCCCCCTTCTCGCCGATATGCTCGCCGGCACAAAACGCGTCGAAGGTCTTTCGAGACTTGGAAGCGCACATTTTGTCGCTGGCGATCCGCGAGTCCCAGATTTGACCAGTGAATGTTCCTGCCCTTGCATCCATGACTGGAACATGTCGCGCAAGTTCGCGAGAGTCGGGATGAACATGTAGACAGTCGATGTGGCCATCGAACAGGCGCGCCACTTTGACGCCCAGCTCAAGCGCCGTCTCATTGCATGCCGCGTTCAGACCTGGGACAAGAATTGATTTGAACATGTTCGTACCTTCTTCGAATGACGAGAACCGTCGGCCGGCAGTTTGCGGCAGAAAGGCAAAACGAGTTTGATTGGCGTCAATCCCAATCACCTCTTGGAGATTCATTGATCTCGCTCAAGTCGACTGACGCCTGCTGAACAACATTGTCGATCTCTTGCGAAGGATCGCCATGGCTGAGCTAGCCTTTCATTCGATGCCCGACAGCGCCTATTTGTGGACGGCCATGCACGTCGCCGACGAGAAGAATGTCTGTTACGAGTTCTTTCCGCTGACGTATCGCTCGCCTGAACATCTCAGGCTGCACCCATTTGGAAAGATGCCTGTGCTCCAGCATGGAGACACATTTCTATACGAGACTCTTGCCATTACCCATTACATCGATACAGCGTTCGACGGACCCGCATTGCGGCCGCCAAGTCCTCTCGAGCAGGCGCACATGCTGCGTTGGGTCAGCATCATCAACGCATACGTCTTTCCGACGATGAATCGATTTATCAAAGAGCGATTGGTCCGGCCGGCGTGGGGATTCGAGCCGGACCGGGCGTTCATCGAGTCAGCCAGAGAACCATTGGCGCTTCAGATGCGCCTGATCGATGAGGCAGTCGCGAAAACCCGCTATTTGGTTGGGAATGAACCGACGATCGCGGACAGTTTCCTGCTGCCTCACCTGCTGTTCTTCGGCAGAACGCCAGAAGGCGCTGCGCTATTGTCTAAAATGCACAATGCAAGTTCCTGGCTCGAACGAATGCGCGCAAGGCCAAGCTACGAACGCAATCCCATGAGCAGCGCTTTCAAAGCTTTCCACCAGTTGGCTGCCTCCGACACCGCGACTTGGTAGCTTGCAACGGACTTTACCTGATGGGATTCATTTATGTCGGTTGACGATGCAAAGAGCTCAATTGAGCTACAGGTCACGTCCCTTGATCAACTCTTCAACAGCCTTGACCCCTTCCCCTTTCGCGAGCGCGATCTCGATAAGTCGGCGGAAGAGTATATTGTCAGCTGGGCTAGAGAACTGCCCTCGTTCGCCGCCATCGACATAGTCATCCATCTTCCGGCTGTCGAGACGAAACACTGGCACGAGCAAGAGGTCAAAGACGCCTTTCGTCACTATTTTGATTACCGTGCAGAAATCGTCGGGCGCGCATTCCGCGAGCTATTCCGCATCGGCCGTCGGTCGCTGGCGATCGGAGTCGTCGTGCTGCTCGCGAGCGTCGGCTTGAGCGAATTTACGCAGAGGTCGTTCGGCCACCAAGGACTTGCGGCAATATTCAGTGAAGGCTTGATCATCCTGGGGTGGGTCGCCAACTGGCGTCCACTCGAAATATTGCTCTACGATTGGTGGCCCATTGCAAGGCAGCGAAGACTCTATCGGCGGCTCGCAGCCGCAACAGTTTCATTCTCGTTGAATGGAAAAACGAGCGCTGCGCATACCGCCTGAGATTAAGACGTTAAGAAACGACCACACGAGGAAGGTCGTGACGGCAGTTACGTACGAGGTTTTGGCGTCTTCGTTCCGCACCGCGAGGGCCAAATCCTGGCTGTGGTAGTTCAGGAGGACCCAACCGATCACAGTTAACGTGATGACTGCGAAAAGTTGACGGCCATATGCGACAAATCCTGCGTTGAGAAGCCCCGAAAGTGCCTGCCAATATCTTATTTGTTGTTCTGATCTCATCTACGAAGTAGCTCTACGCTCGGCAATCAACTCATTCTTGGCATATGATAAGTAATATATTGAACGTGACCCAATCAACTGAATCCAAAAGTTTGCAATCACTTGGCGTCTAGGATCACATGATCACTGCCGCTCAAATGCGCGCCGCTCGAGCTCTCGCGGGCATCGATCAGAAGGAGCTCGCGGATAAGTCGGGCCTTTCAGTGCCGACAATTCAGCGCATGGAAGCGAGCGAAGGAGTAATAAGGGGCAACGTCGACTCACTCATGAAATTGATCGCTGCTCTGGACAAATGCGGAATAGTTTTGATCGGCGATGATATGCTCAGTTCAGGCGGGGGGCGCGGAGTTCGTCTGAAGTCCGCCAAAAACAGGCGAAGTTGAGAAAGGTTAGCGTGGCCTGAGCCATCTCGTTGCGAAGTGCAACTCATTGCATCTCGATAGTATCGACAAGTGAGCCGTCGCTCCAGATTTCGGCTCGTGGCAGGTCATGCGAAATGAGGAGTTTCGCATGGCGCATCGCCTCGTCCGCGCTCCAAGTGGGTAAGACGAGTTGGACCGAAAGCTCGCCCTCTTTGCGAAAGACACGAATTTGATACTCCGCAAAGACGCGGTCCCCCATCTGCCCCTTTCACCCCAATTGCGACTCTCAACCCTTGCGAGTTCTCCACAGAGCCAACCCACAGTTCCGAGCTCTAAACAGCATCGGTTTTATGCGGAGCTTGCCAAGACAATGTCGTCAAAAGCGTCATCGGTTTATGCCGAGCGTCACGTTGCGCCGTTGCATTTCGAGAAGCTTTGTGGCGGCCATGAGGACTTTTCTGCGACGCTCATTGTCGGTGAGATAAGCTTCCTGTTCGAACTGGTCGCAGAGCTCGTCATACAGAAGTCCTGCACCTGTTCCGGCAAGCTCGGCCGAATCGTGATCGAGCCGCCGCACGATGGCTTGCAATACTTCGAACCACGCATCGTCCGACGCTCGCTCGTTTGAGAGCTCTTCGACGAGTTGCCTGTAGCGACCAAATATCTCGCGGCCTCGCATTGTGTTGTGCTCCTCGACTGGCCCGGAGATCACTGAGCCAGTCAGTCTGTCCACGAACTTGGCTCCCGTTTTCTCCAAACTTCCAGGCGAAAATCGCCGCAAGACCACCTTGAACTGGAATAAAACATATAGTACGCAGGAGATATGGCATATAATCCATCAGAAGTGATGTTCTAAACATGATAACGGCCGGGCAACTGCGCGCAGCCCGTGCGCTCCTGGGACTCGACCAGAAAGAGTTGTCGCAGCTCGCCAATCTCTCGATCCCCACGATCCAGCGGATGGAGGCCAGCAGCGGTTTCATCCGGGGCAATGTTGACTCACTCACCAAGTTGATCACGGCGCTCGAATTTGCTGGCGTGGAATTCCTGCGAGCGGAGACTGTCAGCTATGAAGGGGGACGCGGCGTACGCTTGAGAGCGGGAGTGCGCGAGCATGGACGACTCAGTGACCCGATCCCACCGCGTTCGGCTTGAGGCGCAGCGGTATGGAAGTTGATGTCTCGCTCTGGTGTGTACTCGCCTTCTTCGTCGCAGCGGCGATAAGCGTTTGCCTCTCAAAACGTGCGGCAGCAACGGCTTTGGTTTACGGCGCAACGACGGTCATTTCCGCCCTCGCTTGCGCGACGGCCTTAACCTGTCTGCTCAACAATCAAACTGCTAGTACGAAACTGCCACTCGGGTTGCCATGGATGGGCGCGAGCTTTCATATCGACCCGCTGTCGGCTTTCTTTCTCGTCGTTGTCAATCTTGGAGCGGGAGCGGCAAGCCTTTACGGGTTGGGATATGGCAGACATGAGCCGTTTCCGGAGCGCGTGTTGCCATTTTTTGCGGCTTTTCTCGCCGGCATGAATCTCGTCGTTCTTGCGGATGATGCATTCACATTCCTTCTTGCTTGGGAGTTCATGTCGCTAATCTCCTGGGCTTTGGTCGTGTCGCACCATCGCTCGCAGGACAATCTTCACGCCGGCTACGTCTACATCCTGATGGCAAGCTTCGGGACGTTCGCACTGTTGCTGGGATACGGATTGTTGGCCGGGACGGCTGGTCACTACGATTTTGAAGCCATCCGTTCAAATCATCCGAGTGCGTTCTATTCGGCGATTGTTCTCGGCCTCGTCCTGCTGGGCGCCGGGTCCAAAGCTGGTCTCATACCGCTTCACGTCTGGCTGCCACTCGCCCATCCCGCCGCGCCATCGCATGTCTCGGCGTTGATGAGCGGCGTAATGACAAAAGTCGCCGTCTACGCCTTCATTCGTATCACGTTCGATCTGCTTGGCCCGCCCACGTGGTGGTGGGGAATGGCCATCCTGCTGCTGGGCGGCATCACGGCCGTCATGGGTGTGCTGTATGCGTTGATGGAACACGACCTCAAGCGGCTACTTGCCTACCATACCATCGAGAATATCGGCATCATCTTCATCGGGCTGGGGCTCGCGCTTGCTTTCGAGGCCAATCACATGCCTGCACCAGCCGCGCTGGCTCTCACTGCCGCGCTCCTTCACGTCTTCAATCATGCTGCGTTCAAAAGCTTGCTGTTCTTCGGTGCTGGTGCGGTGGTCACGGCCACCGGCGAACGAGACATGGAGCACCTCGGCGGTCTCATCCATCGCATGCCGCAAACCGCGTTCGCTTTCCTCGTCGGGTGCGCCGCGATATCCGCGCTTCCACCGCTCAACGGATTTGTCTCCGAATGGATGACCTTCCAAGCAATTCTGCTCAGTCCTCAATTGCCGCAGTGGGGACTTCGATTCGCCGTGCCGGCTGTCGGCGCTCTGCTTGCGCTCTCCGCGGCACTGGCCGCCGCCTGTTTCGTCAAGGCTTTCGGCGTGAGTTTTCTCGGTCGACCGCGCACTGCGGCAGCAGAAAAAGCCAAAGAAGTGGACGGCTTTTCGCGCAGCGCCATGGCAGTGTTTGCCGCGCTGTGTGTGCTGGCCGGCATCCTTCCCGGTTTCTTCATCGATGCTCTAGGTCCGGCCACGCAGCATCTTCTTGGCAGTAGCATGCCCGCGCAATCGACCATCGCCTGGTTTTCGATTGTGCCCATCAACCAGAGCCGCAGTTCCTATAACGGTCTGCTCGTTTTCATTTTCATCGCGCTCTCGGCCTCCATCAGCGCCTATGCGATCCACCTGTTGGCCTCAAAGGCAAAACGGCGTGCGCCCGCGTGGGATGGCGGGTTTCCTGATGCGAGCCCCCTGACGCAGTACACTGCGGGAAGCTTTTCGCAACCGATACGGCGTGTTTTCGGAACTCTCGTGTTTCGTGTGCGCGAAGAAGTCACCATGCCTTTGCCGGGCACCACTCAACCGGCCAAACATCACGTGGACCTGGAAGACATTATTTGGAGCGTCCTCTACGCCCCGCTGTCACGCGCGATCACTTATTCGTCCGATCGACTGAATGTGCTGCAGTTTCTTACGATTCGACGCTATCTCAGTCTTGTGTTTAGCGCGCTCGTTGTACTCCTTCTCGTGATTGCGATATGGCATTGACCCGCGATCTTGCCGTGCAGTCCTTTCAGATGCTCCTGGTGGTGCTTCTCGCACCGCTTGTCACCGGCCTCGTGCGGAAGATGAAGGCGCGCCTGCTCCGGCGGCGCGGCCCACCTCTGATTCAGCCATATCGCGATCTCATCCGGCTTCTTCATAAGGAAGTTGTGCTCGCGAACAATGCCTCATGGCTGTTTCGGGCCGCGCCGTATCTGATCTTCGCGGCCACGTGGGTGGCGGCGGCTCTGGTCCCGACGTTTGCCACGGGATTGATGTTCAACTGGACCGCGGACCTCATCGCTCTCGTCGCGCTCCTGGGCAGCGCGCGGTTTTTTCTTGCCCTTGCCGGTATGGATGTCGGTACGAGTTTCGGCGGGATCGGCTCCAGCCGCGAGGTGATGATTGCGTCTCTCGCCGAGCCTGCGATGATCATGATTGTATTCTCCCTGGCTCTCCTTGCCGGAACGACGCAATTGTCCGGCATCGCGCAATACATGTTGTCGTCCAATGTCGGGCTACGTGTCACTCTTGGTCTGGCAGCTATTTCGCTCGTCATGGTTGGCATTGCCGAGAATGCGCGCATTCCGGTCGACAATCCGGCGACACACTTGGAACTGACGATGGTCCATGAGGCCATGATCTTGGAGTATTCCGGGCGTCATCTTGCGTTGATCGAGCTGTCCGCATCACTGAAACTGCTCGTTTACCTTTCCCTCATCGCATGCATCTTTCTTCCTTGGGGAATGGCGCCTGCTCGGGACACTTGGAACTATTTTGCCATCGGAGCGGGCGCCTACGCCGCAAAACTGGTCGCAGGCTGCATAGCGCTCGCCGTGTTCGAAACCGCCATAGCCAAAATGCGGGTCTTCAGAGTCCCGGCATTTCTAGGCGCGGCCCTCATGCTCGGATTACTCGGTGCTCTCTTCCTCTTTGTCTCGAGGGGGTTTTGAATGCACGGCTTGGCGTTCGATATTTCGCATCTGCTGGCCGGCAGTCTCGTGCTCGTCAGCCTCATAATGCTCTACCAGGATCGTCTCTATGCGCTCCTAAATGTGTTCGCACTGCACGCCTTCGTCTTGTCGCTCTCTGTTGGTTGGCAAGCCTTTATTCAGAATGCGCCGCACCTTTATGTGACTGCGTTGATTGCCCTCGTCTTCAAGGCCGGCATAATTCCTATCGCCCTGCACCGCATGATCGTTCGTCTCGGCATCCACCGTGAAATCGAGACGACCGCCGGAATCGGGCCAATCATGCTGGTCGGTGTTGGTCTTGTCGGACTCTCCATGGCCGTCATGTTACGCGTCACCGCTGAGGCGAACCTCATCGCGCGGGAAGATCTCGCGTTCGCTTTGTCCGTGCTTCTGATCGGCCTGTTGCTGATGGTCACGCGGCGCAATGCCGTGGGACAAGTTGTTGGCTTTATGTCGCTGGAAAATGGCTTGGTCCTCGCTGCCACGGGCGCCAAGGGAATGCCTCTCGTCGTCGAAATCAGCGTCGCCTTTTCGGTGCTGATTGCCTTTATCGTTATAGGTATCTTCCTCTTTCGCATTCGCGAGCGTTTCGACACCGTCGACGTGCAGGCTCTCGACCGATTTCGCGGAGAACAAATATAGCCATGTGGCTCGACGGCGCAGCATTGGTTCTCATCATTCCTGCGAGCGCTGCGGCGCTGCTTGCAGTCCTTCCGGGTTACAAGCTATCGGCGCGCTTCAATGTGGTCGCAAGTTTACTCACTCTTCTGGCAGCACTCTCCTTGTTCGTCGAACACCGACAGATCGGTACATATCTGCTAGTCGATGATCTCAACGTCGTCTTTATCGCGTTGAGCACGCTTGTCGGATTTACGACAAGCGTATTCAGCGCCAGCTACATCGGTCATGAACTGGAGACGGGGCGCCTGACGCCGGCGAACTTGCGTTTTTATCACGCCATGTACCAAGTCATGATGTTCGGAATGAACCTGGCGCTCATTGCCAACAACATCGGACTCATGTGGGTCGCGATCGAACTCGCAACGTTGGCGACTGTCGTCATGGTTGGGATCTATCGTACACACGAAGCACTCGAGGCGGCTTGGAAGTATTTTATTCTCGCGAGCGTCGGGATCGCGTTTGCGCTCTTTGGCACCATTCTCGTTTATATGGCGGCGCAACCGGTACTGGGCGAGGGGCTGCAAGGCATGACCTGGACCATTCTCGTCCAACATGTCGCCGCTTTTGATCCAGGGCTCCTAAATGTCGCTTTCGTTTTTCTGTTTCTCGGTTACGGAACGAAGGTCGGACTCGCGCCGTTGCACGCGTGGTTGCCGGATGCCCATGCGGAAGGGCCGACGCCGATCTCGGCCGTATTGTCTGGTCTGCTCCTGAACGTCGCTTTGTACGCCATTCTGCGGTTCAAGATGTTGATGACGCTGAACGCGGCTGCGATCTCACCCGGTCCGTTGATGGTCACAGTCGGACTCGTTTCGGTTATCTTCGCCGCCTTCATGTTGTACCGCCGCCGCGACATCAAGCGGCTCTTTGCGTACTCATCCATCGAACACATGGGGATAATCGTCTTTGCCTTCGGAATGGGCGGAGCGCTCGCAAACTTCGCAGGCTTGCTCCAGATGACGATGCACAGCCTCACCAAGTCGGCAATCTTCTTTACGGTCGGGCACATCGCACAAGTCAAGGGTACCCAGCGGATCGCCGACATCAAGGGACTCACGGAGAGCCACCCGATGTTGGGCTGGAGCCTCGTTCTGGGCGTCATCGCCATCGCCGGCATGCCGCCCTTGGGCATTTTCATGAGTGAATTTCTGATCGTCAGCTCGACGTTCGCGCGTGAGCCCTTGCTAGCTATTGGCCTCGTGTTTGGCCTGCTTGTGGCTTTCGGGGCGCTCATGCTCCGCCTTCAAGGTCTTGCCTTCGGTGAAGCGACCGGCAGCACAACCGGCTCGCGCGCTTCCTATGTTCCAATATTTGCGCATCTGGCCTTTGTACTTGCGGCCGGACTCTTTTTGCCGCCCGTGCTTGTGACCTGGTTCCAACACGTAGCGCAGATGTTGGGATAACCATGCCGCACCCGCCATCACTTTCAGAATTCGTCCAGAGGTTTGAGAGAGTGGAGCATCATCGCCCTTGGCCGCGTGTCGAAGTCGACGCGTCTGGTTGGCAAACCGCGACCGACCATCTCGCGACTGGAGCGTGGACGTTGTCGGGTCTCTGGGGCGACGCCCAAGCGGTCCACGTCGCACTGCTGGACGCAATGTCTTCTTCTTCGATAGCCGTTCTCACTCTACCCTGTCCAAACGGGCAATTCCCCTCGGTTGCGGCACAGCATCCGCCGGCAATTCGCTTCGAACGCACCGTTCGAGACTTGTTTGGAATCGAATCTCAGAACTCTCCTGACTCTCGCCCCTGGCTGGATCACGGCCGTTGGGGGCTTCAGCATCCGCTCGGCGAACCTACAACCTGCGATGTCGCGACGCCCTATCCATTCCTGTCTGCCGAAGGCGACAGCATGCACCAGATCGCGGTCGGTCCCGTTCACGCCGGCATCATCGAACCCGGCCATTTTCGTTTCAACGCCAACGGCGAAACGATCGTCCGTCTCGAAGCAAGGCTCGGCTACACGCACAAGGGCGTCGAGACGCTGATGCGGGGTGCAACCATCGAACAAGTTGCCAAATTGGCGGGACGCGTGTCCGGCGACAGCACCGTGTCCTACGCGATTGCGTTCGCCCGTGCGGTCGAGGCGGCTCTCAATGTCGAAATACCGCCGCGCGCGCATTGGCTGCGCGCGCTGATGGCTGAACTGGAGCGCCTCGCAAACCACTTCGGCGATATCGGCGCAATTTGCAACGATGCCGCATTCGCCCTGATGCATGCCCATTGCGCAGTCCTGCGTGAACGCGTTTTGCGGGCTGCAGACATCAGCTTTGGCCATCGGCTGATGCGCGACTGCGCGATTCCTGGTGGAGTAGCGCTGGACTTGGACGCGCCAAAAGTTGCGGTTTTGCGGGCGCTGCTCGCGGAGATCGGCCAGCGCTTTCCGCCGCTCGTTGAACTGTACGACAACACGGCCTCGCTTCAGGATCGCACGGTCTCGACGGGCATTCTTAAACCGGAACTGGCATCCCAATTCGGCGCCGGGGGCTATGTGGGGCGAGCTTCAGGACGTAGTTTCGATGCACGCCGCTCACTCGTTTACCCGCCATACGATCAGCTGAGGTTTGAAGTCCCGGTGTTACCGGAAGGGGACGTCAATGCGCGTGTGTGGATCCGCATTCGCGAGGTCGAACAGAGCCTTTCTTTGATCGATCAAATTCTCTCAAAACTTCCAGACGGGCCCTTCGTTATGGACGTTGTGGGCGTTCCGGCCAATGCCAAAGAAGGTATCGCGATCGTGGAGGGATTCCGCGGAGATATTCTGGTTTGGGTCCGCCTCAAGAACGATGGAACCGTTGCGCGCTGTCACTTGCGCGACCCATCCTGGTTTCAGTGGCCGCTGCTCGAAGCGATTATCGAGGGAAACATCGTGGCGGACTTCCCAATCTGCAACAAGTCGTTCAACTGCTCCTATTCCGGTCACGACCTCTAGGCGATCATCATGCGCAAGCTTCTGTTCCAGAGTTTGATTCGAGTGCCCTTGACAGAGCGCCTCCCGGCACTCGACGACGCGGAAACGGCCGACCTTGCGGCCAAGCTCGATGCCGCCGCCCAACGCCGATTGGGTCGCAGTCTCGCTATTCGTCAGGTCGATGCCGGGTCCTGCAATGGCTGCGAGCTCGAAATTCACGCGCTGAACAACGCCTTCTACGATCTCGAGCGCGTCGGGGTCAGAATTGTCGCGTCCCCTCGGCACGCGGACGTCCTGTTCGTCACGGGGCCGGTTACGAAAAACATGCGCGAAGCGCTCCTTCGGACATACGATGCGACGCCCGCGCCAAAATGGGTTGTCGCTGTGGGCGACTGCGCCATCGACGGCGGCATGTTCGCTGGAAGCTACGCCGTGGCGGGGGGCCTCGCGACGGTTCTCCCAGTTGACATGCACATTCGCGGTTGCCCTCCAAATCCGCGGGATTTGTTACGGGGCTTACTGTATCTGATGCAAAGACGACAGAACTTGGACTCGCCCGTCGAGGCTATTAGGGCAGGTTAGGCAAACGTTTCCGTTAGCCTTTCGCGCGGTGTCGGACGCGGTTGGCTGCCGGCCGCGTGCGTCCTTCATTCTTGAGGCTCTTGCGCAAGGCGTCCATCAAGTCGATCACATTGCTTCTTTCCGGCGGCTCGGACACAACCAGCTTTTCGCCCCGTTCCTTGCGGCGCAAGAGATCGCGCAATGCTTTTTCATAACGGTCTTCGAGTTTCTCCGGTTCGAAGGCGCCCGCTCGCTGCTCGATGATTTTTTCGGCGACTTCGATCATGCTATGATCCGGTTTCGCAGACGGAATACCGCCGAAGGCTTTTTTGGGATCGACGACCTCGTCTCGCATACGCAGGGAATAGACGAGTATGCCTTTGCCCCGCGGTTCGAGGGCCATTAGCCGCTCACGCGTGTGCATCACGACTCGCCCCAGCGCTATGCGGTTGGTCTTTTCCAGAGCGTCGCGAATGACGGTATAGGCTTCGATACCCGATTTATCATCCGGCACGAGATAGTAGGGATCGTTCCAGAACAAACGGTCGATATCCGTCGCTTCTACGAAACGCTCGATGTCGAGCGTGTGCGTCGTCTCCAGCTTGACGGCATCGAGTTCGTCCTGGGTAACGATGACGTAGCGATTCTTCTCGATCTCGTAGCCCTTCACGAGATCGGCGCGTTCGATGGGACCGGTATCCGGATCGGTCGGAGTCATGCGGACGCGGTTGTTTGTTTTCGGATTGATCATATGAAAATGTATGTCGTTGGCACCGCTCGTGGCGTTGAATAGCGCCACGGGGCAATTCACCAGAGACAATTTCAGATAACCCTGCCAGACCGGCCGGCGGCCCATTTTGGCACCATCCTGGCCGTCATGCGGACGCTCTCGCTCCTCGTCCTCGGCGTGCCGTGCCGGAGAGGTTTTTTTCTTTCGGCGTGTTGCCATGATGACCGTCTATTGACCTTAAGGCGTTTGGGCGCCTGTGATCCCGTTTCAGAACGCGAAGATCGACGATGGGTTCCTCCTGAATGGCTTAGCGCACCGCTTTCAGGCTCACCCCCGGCGGAAGAGGCATCGTTTCCGGAATCATATAGTCGCCGCTACCGAGATCGCGTGTCGGATCGACGCGGTATTTGTCGAAATCGCGCTCGCCCGACTCGTAGAGCACGATGTCGTCGATGCAGAAGTTGCCGGTGAATTCGCGCGCATTCTTGTTGAAAATGACATAGGCCGCGTCGGCCATGATATCGACGGTCCGGCAGGACTTGAGACCTTCCTTGCCGGAGACGGCAAATTCGATGGCTGCCGTAGCGATGCCGGTTCTGGGCCACAGTGAATTGAAAGCGATGCCGTCCTTGCGGAACTCCTCTGCCATCCCCGCCGTGCACATCGCCATCACCAGCTTTGCGGACGTGTAGGCGACATGGCGGCCGAGATATTTGGTACGGACATCGAGAGGCGGCGACATGTTCAGCACGTGCGGATTGGCCGCCTTCTTCAGGTACGGAATGCAGGCCTTCCACGTCAGAAAAGTACCGCGAGCGGTGATCTGATGCATCAGATCGAATTTCTTCATGTCGGTTTCGAGCGTGCCGGTGAGACTGATCGCCGATGCATTGTTGAGACAGATGTCGACGCCGCCGAATTTCTGTGCCGCACGATCGACGGCCTCGTACACCATCGAGTCGTTGCGGACGTCGACCACGAGCGGCAAGGCCCTGCCGCCGGCCTTCTCGATTTCTTCCGCGGCGGTATAGATCGTCCCCGGCAAATGGCGATGTTTCTCCGCCGTCTTCGCGGCGATCGCGATATTGGCGCCGTCCCGCGCTGCCTTCAGCGCGATAGCAAGTCCGATGCCGCGCGAGCCGCCGGTCATGAATATCGTTTTGCCTTGAAGGCTCATCGTGCACCCCACTTTTCCCAAACGTTATGCGCACCGCTGGTATGAAGAAAGTGGAACCTGGCAAGGAATTCTGGAAAGATGCGCGCGCGCCTTACGCCGCGCAAACTTCCATGGAGCGAGCGATGTTGCTCTGCGACATCCCCGAAATCGCCGCGCACCACGAGCCCGACAAGGTCGCTCTGTGGTTCGAGGGGCGTTCCTGGACGTTCACGGAGCTGCGCGACCGCTGCTGGAAGCTCTCCAACGCTCTGCTTGGCATCTCGAGCCACGGCGACCGCGTCGCCATTCTCTCGGAGAATTGCCCGGAATATGGCGAGTGTTACTACGGCGTTCCGGCCGCCGGCATGTGCCTCACCTTCCTGAACTACCGCCTGACGCCGCGCGAGCTCACCTACATCATCAATAACAACACGCCGTCCGCGATCATCGTCCAGCAGAAATATCTGGAGACGATCCGCAAGATCAGGCCCGAGCTCACCTCGGTGAAAACGGTGATCGTCATCGGCGGCGAAGCGCAGGACGCGATTTCCTATGACGCGCTGATCGCCCGCGGCGAGGCGAAAAGGCCGGACATCGCGATCGCCGAAGACGATCTCTGCTGGTTGCTCTACACCAGTGGCACGACGGGGCTGCCGAAAGGTGCGATGCTCAGCCATCGCAATCTGATCGCCTCGATTGCCAACTCCATGGCCAGCGGCGCGGAAGCGCTGCCCGATGAAATCCCGCTCTTCATGTTTCCGCAGTTCCACGTCGCGGGATACGTCCTGCCCATGTATCACCTGCGCTGCTGGACCGTCGTCCTGCTCGGCGCCTTTGATGCGACGAGCTTTCTCGAAGCGGTGCAGCGCTACCGCGTGACATCCGCACCGATGGCGCCGACCATGCTGGCCATGATGCTGGAGAATCCGGCGCTTGGTGACTATGACCTCTCCAGTCTGCGCAGCTTCGGTTATGGCGCATCGTCGATGCCGCTTGAAGTGTTGCGCCGCGGCTTCAAGGTCTTTCCCGGCGTGAGCTTTGCAACCGGCTTCGGCATGACCGAACTCGCGGGCAATGTGATGGCGCTCAGCAAGCAGGACCATGTGAGGGCGGCGGAAAAAGGTCTCGCCATCATCGGTTCGGTCGGCAAGCAGATGCCACTGTCGCGCGTGCGTGTCCTGTTGGACGACAACAGCGATGCGCCACCGAACGTGCCCGGCGAAATCGTCATCAAGGGCGACCAAGTGCTGAAGGGTTACTGGAACAACCCGAAAGCGACGGAAGAGTCGTTCATCGACGGCTGGTTCCGCTCGGGCGACGTCGGGCGCTTTGACGAGAACGGCTATCTCACCATCGTCGATCGCAAAAAGGACATGATCCTGACCGGCGGAGAAAACGTCTACCCGCGCGAAGTGGAAGAGGTTCTGTACGAGCACGAGTGCGTGCTCGAAGCCGCTGTCGTCGGCACGCCCGATCCCAAATGGGGCGAGAGCGTCGTGGCGGTGATTGCGCTGCGCGAGGGAACGAACATCCGCTCCAGCGATCTCATCGCCTTCTGCAAGGACCGCATCGCGAGCTACAAGAAGCCGAAATTCGTGTGCTACGTCCCGGCACTGCCGCGCAACGCATCCGGCAAGGTGCTGAAGCGCGAATTGCGCGAGCGTATCGCCTCCGGAGAGCTGCCGCTCGATGCGGCGTGACGACGTCATGCGCGATCCCATTGCAAACTTGCCTGTCGGCAACATCGCAGAGAAGCACCGCTTCGACATTGCCAACCTCGATGCTTATTTGCGAGCGCGCATCGATCACTTCGGGACGGCGCTGAGCGTGCGTCAGTTCCAGGGTGGTGCCTCCAACCCGACGTTTCTTCTCGTGACGAAGGACGGTGCCGACTTCAGACGCTTCGTCATGCGCAAGAAGCCGCCCGGTCCGCTGTTACCGAGCGCCCATCAAGTCGATCGCGAATTCGCCGCCATGAAGGCGCTTGGGCCGACCGATGTTCCGGTGCCGAAAGTTCGACTGCTTTGTGAAGACGACGCCGTCATTGGCACGGCGTTCTATGTGATGGATTTCGTGCCGGGCCGGATCCTGATGGATGCTTCGCTCCCCGCACTTTCACCCGACGAGCGGACCGCGCTTTACGACAACTTCAGTCTCACCTTGGCGACGCTTCACAGCGTCGACTATCGCGCGGTCGGACTCGAAAGCTTCGGACGTGAAGGCGACTATATCGCGCGCCAGCTTGGCCGCTTCACCAGGCAATATCGCGCCGCCGAGACCGAGCGCATTGCCGAGATGGAGGCGTTGATCGACGCACTGCCATCCTGCGTTCCTCCAAACCGGCGCACCGCCATCGTCCATGGCGACTTCAAGCTCGGCAACATGATGGTGCACCCCGACGAACCGCACATCGTCGCCGTGCTCGACTGGGAGCTGGCGACGATCGGCGATCCGCTTGCCGACCTCGCCTTCAGCGCCTTCGCATGGCACCGCTCGACCGGCGCGCGCGCACCGTTGCAGGGTCTCGGACCTGAGAGCGGGATACCGAGCGAACGCGATTATGTCCTGCAATACTGCCGGCGCACGGGTCGCGATGGAATCGAAGGCTGGAATTTCTACCTTGCCTTCGGCCTCTTTCGCCTTGCCTCGATCATGCAGGGCGTCTATCGCCGCGTTCTGAACGGTACGGTCGCGAGCGATTTCGCGGCGGTCAACTCGGCACCGGACCTGGCTCGGCAAGCGCTGCTCCTTCTTGGCGACAAGCGGCTGGCCACGATCAGCTGAGCACGCCGACGTTTGACACACTCATTCGAGAACTTAGAGTGCATTCTGAAAGAGGAGCACTCATGGCGATCGACTGGGCGGCTGCGCGCGAGACCTATAAGCGGGACGGCGCCGTGCATATTCCCGGTTTGCTGAACGCCGAGCAGTTGGACGCCGCCTTGAAGGCCTATGAGTGGAGTCTGTCCAATCCGACGCCGCTGAACGCGCCGAAGCTGAAACGCGATGGTGGACCGTTGTTCTATGCCGACTCATACCATCCACGTGTGCTGGAAGGGTATCGCGACATGCTGGAGTCGTCGCCGATCCCGCAAGCCTGCGCGCGCCTGTGGGGCAGTGAGCCGGTCTGGTTCATCTACGAGCAGGTGTTCCTGAAGGAGGGCGGCGACACCGGCCGCACGCCGTGGCATCAGGACGGCTCGTACATTCCGATGGATGGCGACCACACGGCGACGGCCTGGATCACTTTCGAGCCACTTTCCAAGTCGGACAGTCTGGAGTTCGTGCCGGGCTCGCACCTTGGCACGGTCTACAACACTTCAAAGTTCGATCCGAAGGACCCGACCATTCCGCACGACGAGAGCCTGCCCTATCCACATCTGCCCCCCATCGAGGCCCAGCGCGAAAAATGGCTGGTGGTTTCGTGGCCGGTCGAGCCTGGCGATGTCGTCTTCTTCCACTTCCGCACCTTGCACGGCGGAGCACCGACGCGCGCCGGTCAGCGGCGCCGCACACTCACGCTGCGCTTCTTCGGGGAACGGACGCATTACGACCCGAAGACCGCGAAGTCCCTGCCCAACTTCCGTGACATGGCGGCCAAGCTGAAACCGGGCGACACGATGCGCGCCCCCGGCTTCTTACAGGTGCACCCAAGAACGACGGCGCATTCCTAGGACAACCTCGAGCGCGTTCTGCGAGTTCACAAATCGACCATTGGCAAAGGGAGCAAGAGCAACAATGTTGACTGTGCATCACCTCGGAATATCTCAGTCCGAGCGTATCGTCTGGCTGTGTGAGGAGTTGGGGCTCACATACGAGCTCAAACGCTACGACCGCAGAGCGGACAATCGCCTGGCACCGGACGAATACAAAAAGCTGCATCCCATGGGAATCGCGCCGGTGATCACCGATGGCGATCTCGTCCTGGGCGAGAGCGGCGCGATCTGCGATTACATCTGCGCACGCTACGGCGATGGCAGGCTCACGCCAGGTCCCAACGATCCAGATTTCGCGGACCATCTGTTCTGGTTCCATTGGTCCAACGGCACATTCATGACCACATTGATGATGCAGCTCGTGCTGTCCGGCGGGGGCAGCGGCAACCCGGCGGCGGTTTTCGTCGAAGACCGCAGTCGGCGAATGTGGGCGATGGTCGAAACACGTCTTGGTCAGACACAGTTCTTCGGCGGCCGCAATCTGACCACAGCGGACATCATGATGGTCTACTGCCTCACGACCACACGCGCATTCCGCGGGACGTCCATCGAGGACTATTCCAACCTCAAGGCTTATCTCGCTCGGATCGGAGCGCGGCCGGCGTATCAGAAAGCGATGGCCAAGGCCGAACCGGGGATGACGCCTATGCTGAACTGATCAAGCAAAGACGCTGTCGTGTTTGGAGAGGGCTCCTCCTTTCTCGGATGCAGTGGACCGCCCCGCGAGGGAGCTGTTCACCGAAGCGCGGTTGGCCCGCGTTCAGATGCGACGTGTGCGCGATCGGTCCAACGGTTCCCCGGTTTTGCGACGTAGTTCTGGAAAATGTAGCGCCAGGGAATTACGGGAATGATGATGACGATCGGTGCAATCTCGAAGAAAGACTTACGCGTGTCGGCATCGACCTGGTTGGCGAGCCACAGTGGCAACGCGATGCCGGCTAGCCAGATCAATTTCCACAGGATCTCGTAGACCAGCATCGGGAGCATCTGGAGCGGATAACGCACGCCGACGAGCGAGAGTGTAGCCAGCGCCAGAAGGAAGCTGTGCGCCACGCCGCTGTTCAGCGTCCAAGGCGCGTGATGGAAGAACAGGGGCAGCTGGACGGAGCCTTCACCCAACGCGAGCAGCGCGTAGCAGGCGCGCAAGAGGTACAGGCGAAACAGCGATACGTCGTTCATCGCGTTCAGCCGACCTCCTTCAGAATTCTCTCGACCTGGCCAAGTCGTGTGCCGATCTCTGAAATCGACGACTGGATCGATGAGAGCAATGCCAGGTGTTGCGATTGGATTGCGTGAGCGTTCTCGGCGAAAGTTTGAAATGAGCGCTCGTTGGCCGCGCGTGAACGTGCTTGCAGCGACGCGGAGACGTACTTCATACCGAAGACGATCAAGACCGTGCCCAGGATCAGCAAGAGCGTGGGCATATACAGTTGCGCGGCCATTTCGGATCTCCGTTCAATTGAGCGTTTTTACCGCTTTGACGATCGTTGCAGGCGTAAGCGGAATATTGAAGTTTGTGACTTCGAAATAGTTGAGCGCTTTCCCGTCACTCGAAAGCTCGAGCTTGCTTGTGACCAGGCCGGCTTCCTGCAGCTTTTGCAAGTGCAGATGTAGCAACGGTCGGCTGATGCCGACTTCGCGTGCGAGCTGACTGACGTAGTTGCGGCCGCCCGCGGCAAGCGCTGCGATGATCCTTAGTCTGTGAGGCATCGCGAGAGCGCTCAGTGCCGTTAGCAGCTGGCTACCGTTCATCGATTCAACACTCTTGTCTGTTCCCTATGACATATGTAAGGTAATTCTTACATATGTCAATGCATTAATCAAGGGAACTCTTAGCCATGAACGTTCCTTTCCCCGAAACGGCACTTCAGGGTGCGACCAGCGTCGCTTACGTCATTCACATTGGCTGCGGGACGATTGGGCTCCTGTCGGGAACCGTCGCTGCCTTCGCCGAGAAAGGCGAAAGACTTCACCGCGCTGCCGGAAAGGCATTCTTTGTTTCGATGCTGGCGATGGCCATCTTCGCGGCCTGGCTCGCGATAGCCATTCCCGGTCAAATGTCGAACCTGCTGGGCGCAATTCTAACGTCTTATCTCGTTGCTACGGGCTGGCGGACCGTCAAACAGGAGCAACGCACCGTCGGTCGCGCCGAAAAATTCGCACTGGCGGCGATCTTGTGCATTTGCGTGGGATTGGGCTGTTTGTCGATTGCCGAAGCGGCCGGCGGCGTGCCGGGCGTGAGCGGGCAATTGTTGATGGCCACCGGGATGATCACCGCGATTGCTGCTGTCGCTGCAGTGGGTGATGCAAGGCTCGTTCTTCAAGGCGGAATTGCGGGCATGCCACGCGTGGCGCGCCATCTTTGGCGCATGTTGACCGCGCTCTTCCTCGCCTTCGGGTCTGGATTCGGCAACGGCCTGGCACGGCTCTTACCAGGACCCTTTCATGGTCCGCCGCCGCTCTTCCTCGTGCCTATGCTCTTGCCGCTTGGCCTTCTCATTTTCTGGATGGCCCGCGTGCGGCTAACCGGGCGGTACAAGCTGGTTGAGCAGGCTTCGCCATAGGGGAGGACAAAATGACGATTGCCAATTTGCCGTCAATTATGGGAGCGATCCTGATAGCCGGCGGTATGTTTATGGTGCTTGTGCAATACTTCTTCCGGCCGTCCCCGAACGCCCAATATATCTACAGTGCCCTCGTCACGATGATCATCGTGGGCGCCGTACTTCTCGGGGTTGGGGCATTCGTGCATCGCTGAAATTAGGCCACTACCGTGCCTCATAAGCGAGGCATCGCAGCTACGCCGTTTGAGATGGACCCTCTTCCTTGGCCGCAGCCAGGCGAGCTTCGGCCGCAGCGAGCATCGCCTGAAACCGCGAATCGTCGCGGAGCGTATCGAGGTCCGGGTCCGCCTTGGCGTGTTTGAGGAAGCCGATATTCCATTTGGCGAAGACGGGACCGAGCATCTCGAGAGCAGAGTCCTTGTCCTTCAGCTGCGTGAGCAGAGTGCAGGCGAAGTTGTAGCGCATGTTCATGTTGTCGGGATCGATCAGGAGCGCACGCGTGATCCATTCCTTCGCACGCTCATGCTCTCCCAGCGCCGCGAGTGCGTCGGCGCCGCTGGCGACGGCACCGCCATTGTTCTGGTCATTCGTGAGGGTTTTCTCCGCCCGGCCAAGGGCGATGCGTGCAACCCGCAACACGTCCTGGGACATGCCGAGCGCCCTGTAGCAGGTCATCAGCATGAGCGGTGAATTGAAATCGGTTTCCATCAACGCAGCGGCTTTCTCGAAATAGCGTGCGGCGTCGGCGACAGCGCGCTGGCGGAAACTCAGGCGCGCGGCCGATTTGTTGACCTCATACGATTCTGAATCCAGGCGAAGCGCGATTGCGATTTCGTTGGAGGCTTCCTCGGTTCGACCCTGATCGGAAAGAATGCGCGCCTTGATCGCGTGCGCTTCTGCGAGATTGGGGTCCAATTCGAGCGCATGATCGACGGCGCGCAGGCCGTCGTTGGCTTTTATTCCATGGGTGAAGTAGAGGATCATCTGCCCCAGCGCCATCAGCGCCCAGGCTTGCGCGTAACCTGAATCGATTTCCGTCGCTCGCTTGCAGAGGCGCACTATGGCTTCCGCGCGGTTCGAATAACCTTCATTGCCTATGACGTAGTTCTGCCGCGCCATGAGATAGAGATTGTAGGCCTCCACATTCGCGGTGCCACGCTGCTCGATGGCCTTCTTTTCTTCGGGAAGCAACTTCAGCTTGAGCGCCTTGACGATGGCTTCCGAAATCTCGTCCTGAATGGCGAAAATGTCGTTCAAGTCGCGGTCGTAGCGTTCCGCCCAGATATGACCGCCGCCGCCGCCATCGATCAGCTGCGCCGTGATGCGCACGCGTCCGCCTGCCTTGCGAACACTCCCTTCCAGGATGTGGCTGACACTGAGCTCACGCGCGACCTTGGGGACATCGACATGCTTCCCCTTGTACATAAAGGCGTTGTTGCGCGAGATGACGAAAAGCGCGGACACCTTGCTGAGATCGGTGATGATGTCCTCGCTGATGCCGTCGCTGAAATACTCCTGCTGCGGATCGTCGCTCATGTTGACGAAGGGCAGAACGCAGACTGAGAGCTTGTGTCCCGGCCGCTCCGGCTTTGCCTGTTCCGTTGCTGCGACCTTGGCGTGGCGAGCCGAGAAGACGTGCACCGGAGCTTCGATATTCTTCACAGTATGTTCGCCCATGTCGTCAAACACGCACGGTGCCTTGCCGGCGACTTGATCGCGCACGACTCGCGACAGCGCAACGCCGCCCAGCGGAGCCAGCGTCTGGATTCGCGTAGCCACGTTGACGCCCTCACCGTAGATGTCGTCGCCATCGACGATGACTTCGCCCAGATTGATGCCGATGCGGTATCGGATGGGTTTGGCGTCGTCCAAAGCCGCCTTCTCGGTCGCATCCTGGATGGCCAGCGCGCAATTGACGGCGGCAATGACGCTGGCGAACTCCACAAGGGCACCGTCTCCCATCAGTTTGAAGAGCCGCCCGCCATTAATAGTGACATAGGGATCGAAGATGCGGCTGCGATTGGCCTTCAGCCGCTCGAGCGTGCCGGCCTCGTCAGCCTCCATGAGGGCGCTGTAGCCGACGACGTCGGCGGACAGGATGGCGGTCAGTTTACGTTGCATCGGGAATGAAACCGTACTGTCGTTCGTGCCGTCCTGTCCCGGAGAAAATACTAGAAAAACCGCGAAAGCAGCCGGAAAATTCAAACAAACTGGGGCTTTGGCCGTCTTCGCGCGCCTTGGGTTAAGGCTTTGCGCTGGCCAGAAACCCTTCACGGATCAGCCGCCTAGCGTCCGACAAGGAAAAGGCCATCCGTTATGGAACAGGAACCGCCGTGCAGGCGGGACAGTGGGATGCCCGGGTCCCAATCCTCCGCCATTTCCCGCCCACCGAGCCTTCTGGGATCTCACGGATTTCTGACGGGGCGGCAACCATTCCCCCTCTTGTGCGTTGTTTCGCGCTTAGGGGTGATCCTATGCGGGGGCTACTGAAAAGCAGCGGGGTTTGCGCGAACGGTGCTATGCGGCCGGGCCGCGGCCTGAGCGAGACCAACGAGGTTTCGAATGTCTCCAACATACTTCTCATGTGTGGAGCGTGAGCAGCATGCGGGGAGTGGATAATACCGCGCGCAACCGCCTCCTGATCTACGTCGTGCTCCCGGTGAGCTACGTGATTGCAGGCCGGCTTGAACTATTCTTCGCTGTGCCGCCAGGCTATGCCACGCCCATTTTCTTGCCTGCCGGCATTGCCGTCGCGGCGATGTTTCTCGCCGGCGCTACCACATTGCCGGGCATTTTTGTTGGTTCGCTCTTGCTCAACCTCTGGGTCGGTTATTCACAAACGCACCACCTGGACGTCGTCGAAAGTATTGCTGCATTCGCCATCGCCGCTGCCTCTGCGCTGCAGGCGGCTGTTGGCGGAACTGTCTTGCGGAGGTTCATAGGCTTTCCCGCGACGTTGGACACACCGCGTCAACTCATCACTTACCTGATCGCCACGCCATTGATTTGCGTGACGAGCGCAACCCTTTCCGTCTCCAGCCTTTGGAACCTGGGCATCGTTCACTCCGACGGCTTGCTGAGCAACTGGTTGGATTGGTGGGCTGGCGACAGTCTGGGCGTCCTCGTAGCGCTACCTCTCATGCTCACGCTTTTCGGCGAGCCGCGCATGCTCTGGCAATATCGCGGTGCGCGCGTTGCAATTCCCATCGTTTCCATCTTTGCCGTCTTCGTGGCCATATTTTCGCTGTTCCCCTTCTGGTCCGTCATCACGATCGGAGGGGTCGGTACCGGCTTGTTGGGTGTGTTTCTGCTCCTGATAACAGGTCAAGCCTTTCAGCTCGCCGCTACCCAAGCGCGCAGCGTCGCAGATCTCAGGGCCATGACACGGCTCCATGATATCGGCATGCAATGCGCCGACGACGCAAATGGAATCGAACGATGCCTGCAACTGTTTCTCGACGCCGCTATTGAAATCACGCGTGCCGACAAGGGCAACATTCAATTGCTGGACGTTGCCTCCGGCGCGTTGACAATCGCGGTGCAGCGCGGGTTTGACGATCGTTTTCTGTCGTTTTTTGCAACGGCGCGCACTGACGGTGATTCCGCCTCCAAGGCAGCCGTCACATCGCGCGAGCGCGTTGTGATCGAAGATGTTGCCCAGAGTCCGATATTTGCCGGCACACCTGCGCTCGAGGTCATGCTCGAAGCGGGAGTGCGTGCCTGTCAATCAACCCCGCTGGTGAGCAAGGGAAAAGTCTTGGGCGTGCTATCGACACATTTCGGGCATCCGCATCGTCCGGATGACCGAGAACTGCGTTTGGCGGATCTGTTGGCGCGTCAGGCCGCAGACTATCTGGAGCGCAAACGCGCCGACGTTATCGCCAGTACTCTGGTGCTGGAGATCCAACATCGCAGCGACAATCTGCTTGCCGTCATCCAAGCGATCGCAAACAGGAGCCTCTCGGACGACTATACGCCGCCGGAGGCAAAGGCGGCCTTCCAAGCGCGGCTGCAAGCATTGGCCAGGGCCAACCGCCAACTGATCAAGTCAAATTGGACTCCTATCAGCTTGCGAGAAATTGTCCGTTCGGAACTGGAACTCTATGGCGGGCGGGCAAAAGCCGAGGGCGCCGACATCTCTCTTTCGCCGAAACAAGCGCAGAACTTTTCGCTTGCCCTGCATGAGCTGGCGACAAACGCGGCAAAATATGGCGCGCTATCCGCTGGTAGCGGGGCCGTCAGGATTTTCTGGACAACATCGACGCAAGGCCAATCCACGGCGTTGACGTTCAACTGGCGCGAAAGCGGCGGCCCCCTCGTTACTGCGCCGCGCACGAACGGGTTTGGAATGGCCATGCTAAAGGCAGCGTTTCCAGACTCGCATTTTGACTATGCGCCGGAAGGGCTGAGTTGCGAGATCAATTTCAATCTCGATGGCGCGAGCAAGTTTGGATAGAAGCCGTCTTGATGGTCGCTGATCGCCTCGGCCTGGCGACGCAGCTCTTGCCGCTCAGTGCAGATTGGCCCAACTCTTGGCCACGATCTCGTATCCGCTCGTCGCGAGCTATGGCTCGGCTTATGCCAACGGCTTATCGTGGCCCGGACCCCAATGCGGAGCACACCGTTGCAACAAGCCCTGATGGATCGCGTCGCGCCGTGGCTTGATAAGGTCGCGGCGGTCTCTCATATCGCGCGCGAAACGGCGGACTGGTCGGAAGTCCATTCCCGCCCTGCCGTAGCGTTCGTCGAAGCGCTTCGTGATTCCGGTCTCTTCAGTCTTCTCGTGCCCGAAAACATGGGCGGCGCCGGCCTCTCCGTCTGGGAGTTGCCGCCGGTGATCGAGGCGATGGCCCGCGTCGACGGCTCGGCGGGATGGACCCTCGCACTCGGCCAGGGCCTCCTCGCGCTGCTTGTGCCGCCCGCGCTCTTCCGCGAGCTCTTCGCCGATCCGAAGGCGACCATGGCGGGCTCGCTCAACCCGGTGCAGGTGCGCGCGGTGAAGGTGCCCGGGGGCTATCGCTTTTCCGGACGCGGCACCAACGTATCGGGCTGCACGCATGCCACCTGGATGGTGGCCGCTGGGCTCGTGGTCGAAGACGGCGTGCCGAAGTGGCTCGACAACAACACGCCGGTCATTCGCGCCGGCGTTTTGGCGATGAAGGACTGCACCATTCTCGAAACCTGGAACGTGCACGGCATGCGCGGCACCGGCAGCCACGACGTGACGTTCGAAGACCTCTTCGTGCAGGACGATCTCACCTTCGCGCAGAACGACGCGCTGGCGAATCTCGGCGCCTCGCTCGCGCCCGTGGCGCTCGGCATTGCGCAGCATGCGATCGATGCCTTCGTCGAACTCGCGACCACCAAGGTGCCGCTCGGCTCGCGCACGCTCTTGCGTGAACGTCCGCAGGCGCAAATGCAACTCGGCGAGGCCCTGGGTTATCTCGACGCGGCGCGCAGCCTCTTCTACGAGACCGCCGCCGAAGCCGAAGCGCGGCGCAAGGCCGGCGTGACGCCAAGCGAAGCGGAGCGTGCCCGCGTCAGCCTCGGTTCAGTCGTTGCGGCACAGCACTCAGCGCGCGCAGTCGATCTCATCTACGACGCCGCCGGCCTCACCGGCGCACAGAACAACCACCCCATCGGCCGCTGCTGGCGCGATGTCCATACCACCCGCCAACATATTCGACTGGCCACCACGAGATACGAAGTCTATGGCCGCCTGAAACTCGGTCTCCCGGCAGGCTCGCCCCTGATCTAATGATATCGCGGTATCCGGTCGCGGAAGCAGACCTCAACGAGAGCTGAAATGAAGGTTCGAGCGGTCTATTCGGGCCGCATTCCCGGAGAAAAGCACGGTTCATCGCGGCCGCAGAATGGCTGCCCCGGGTTCCCATTTCTCCGCCAGTTGCGCAGTATCTCGTTCCGTGAAACTCGCCGATGTCCGCTCTGCGCAAAGAACGCTTGGGGTCGCCGCAGCGTGGGCGATTCATTTTCTTACGGGCAGCGGCGCCGTGCTTGCGTTCTTCGCCTTCCTGGCGGCCGAGCAGGGAAGCTTCCGGCTGGCCCTGCTCTGGCTCGCGGCGGCACAGATCGTAGATGGCATCGACGGTCCGTTGGCGCGCTGGGTGGGTGTCAAAGAGCTTAGTCCAAAGCTCGATGGCTCGATGCTGGATATTGTCGTGGACTATCTGACCTATGTGTTCGTGCCGGCGATCATCATCTATCGCGCCGGGCTGCTTCCACCGGACTATGCCTGGATCGGCGTTGCGGCCATGTTGGTTTCGTCGCTGTACACTTTCGCTCGCACCGACATGAAGACGGACGACTATTTCTTCAGGGGCTTTCCGGCGCTTTGGAACATCGTCGCCTTCTATCTCTTTCTGCTGCAGCCCGGGCATATAGTCGGCGCGGTCGTGGTCGGCGTGTTTGCTCTGCTGACTTTCGCACCCATTCATTTCGTTCATCCCGTGCGCGTCCGGAGCTTTCAGCCGTGGCTTGGAGGCCTGACCGTCGTATGGGGCCTGAGCAGCATGGCGCTCTTGTGGCCTGGATGGAGCCCGTTGTGGACGCACGCGTTGTTGGCTGTCTCCCTATCGGGCGCTGGCGGACTGGTGGCCATCGGACTCTTTCGCACGCTGCGTGGCAGCACGTAGCCGATTGGAGAAGATAGAAAGGGTTTCTCACGCGAGAACCGAAAGCGCGGTTGGCGGCGTCGGAATAGGCTGCGGCTGGTTCGCCGCGACGTCAGGCGGTCGCTTTCGGACGGTTCCGTCTGCGCAAAGTCCAGTCCCAAACGGGGATGACGCCACGCTCGCGTTCGCTCCCGCCTTCTGCGGCCGAAAACCAAGCGACCGCCGCGCCTGCCAGGAGAGCGGCGGCAATCATGAAGGCCTGTAGAACGGCTGCGACGCGCGCGCGGTGGATTTCCGTTGCGGATTCGGCAATCACGCGGTCCGTGCGATCACGGGCTTCTGCCCCGCTTATCCCCGCCTCGCGCGCCGCGATGGTCGCGAGATAAGCCCGGTCGTCATCGCTGACGCCTCTATTGCCGGACGTCTTGAGGAGAATACGGGCCGCCTCGGCGCGGCGATAAACAATGTCGCTATCTATGACTCTTTGATCGGTGCGAAATAATTCATCGAGCTCGGTCGCGATGACATTCTCGCCCGCGACGGATGCCGACGGTCCGAGCGCTCCTCCCGATGGCGCGGTAGCCCGGGACGCGAGAGCGGCTCCTGCCAGCGCCAAGGCTGCGGTCAACAAGATCGCAAGTCCCCAGGCGATCAAACCGTGCATGCCGTCCTCAAATTCGCTTTCGACGGTCTCCGCGAGGCCGGTCGGCGAACGCATCCGTCCCGTTGCATATCCGCCAGCGCCGAACCCGCAAAGGGCCACGAAAAGCAGAAAAAGGCCCGAAAGAAGCCAGAGCCAGGAAGAAGAGTCGCGCCAAGTCGGCGCCGTGGATGATACCGACAGGCCGATCGCCGAACCGAAAGCCAGCAGGGTAATGGAGACGCCCGCCGCGATGACAGCACCGGCAAAGACCGCTCGCCACTCCACGAATGTTTCCGGCCGCGCCACCAATGAGGTGCGCCGCGGTTCAGTCGTATCGAGGCTCATCTCAATGCAGCCCTAGAAACGACAGGATGGCCATGATCACTACGATAAGGCCTATGAGATAAATGATGCCATTCATCGGTTACTCCCCAGCAATCGCGGAGGTTAAACACGCTTCATGCTGTTAGGTTCCATGAGCTGACGGCGAGAGCGTCGGTTCCCCAAGAATTGGTCCCGATCGCACAGGAACTATTCCGCGCCTCGCGATTTCAGAAGACGCAGGACCGCCCATTCGGCACCATCCAGGCCGGAAGCCCCTTTGTTCGCACCCTTGCTGAGCAGAAGTTCACCTCTTTCGTAGGCGCTTATAATCATGGGATGCACATAGCACTTGCGGCATATCGTGGCCGTATTACCCAACTTTTCAGCGACTTGAGCGATCACGTCACGAACGTTCTTCTTGAGTGGCGGTCCCTGCAAGGCGTGAAAAGCCAACGCCGCTTCCACGGTCGCAGCCCAGGTTCGAAAGTCTTTGGCCGTCACATCGCTGCCAGACACTGCGCGCAAATAGTCATTGACGTCGGAGGATGTGATGCATTGGGGCGAGCCGTCTTCTGCCAGGTATTGAAAGAGCTGCTGGCCTGGAAGCTCCTGGCATGCGCGCATGATTCTTGCGACACGTGCGTTTCTGATGCTCAAGCGCCAGGTTCTTCCGCTCTTGCCCTTGAACAGGAAGCGCAACTCGCTGCCCTGAATATGCACGTGGTCGTTGCGCAGAGTCGTGAGTCCAAAACTGCCGTTTTCTTTGACGTAGCCGCGGTTACCGATCCGAATGAGCGTTTGCTCCAAGAGAGCTATGACGGTGGCAAGAACCTTCTCCCGCGGCATGCCCCTCAACCGCAGATGCATCTCCACCGCCTTACGAATCTTGGGCAGCGATTCGGCAAACGCGATGAGGTGGTTGAATTTTGCGCGCCCCCGTGTTTCCAGGAATTTCGGGTTGTAGCGATATTGCTTGCGCCCTTTGGCATCTCGTCCAGTAGCTGCGATGTGCGCTTTTGGATCCGGTGAGATCCAGACCGATGTCCATGCCGGAGGAATCGCCAATGCACGCATTCGCCTGATCAAGGCTGGGCTGCGAACCACACGGCCGTCTGGTGCGCGATAGATAAAGCCGTTTCCCTGCCGTATGCGGCGGATGCCGGGCGTATCCTCATCTGAGACATAGCGCAGGCCAGCCATGGCGGCGGCGTAGTCCGGCTCGGCCGACATCTGGGTGCCTCTTGCGCCTTGGAACATTCACAACCTCGCCTCTGACAAGGAAGGCCCGGATTACGCTTTAGGTTCCACATGGCGAGCCGCGCTATTGGCGTCAGGGAGAGGAACCGAGCCGCCTGGCCAACCGTTTGCTGTGCTGCTTCGTGCCGACAAGAGTAGCAATCTGCGAAGCAACCACCTCGGATACGACCATGCGCCTCAACGACCTTCGCCCAACCGAGAATGTGGATGATCAACGTGGCCGGTTTGGCGGCTATGGTCCCCACCTCGCGGTCGGTGGCGGCGGCCTGGGTCTCGTCGCCGTCGTGATCATCTCCCTGCTATTTGGAGTCAATCCTGCCCAATTACTGAATGGCGATAGCGGCGGGACGCCGACAGAACAAACCGGCGGCGCCGGCGGTCCGCGGAGTGACGACGCCGCATTCCAATTTGGGCGCAAGATTGTGGGCTCCGCGGAAGATGTCTGGTCCCCCATCATGCAGGCCAGAGGCGTAGCGTTTTCTCCCGCGACATTCACCGTCTATGACTCGGCGACGTCGACGGGCTGCGGCGAAGGGGAAGCGTCCATGGGGCCCTTCTATTGCTCTGCCGACAACCACATCTATCTCGACTTGTCCTTCTTCAACGAGCTGGCCGACCGATTTGGTGCGCCCGGCCAGTTCGCGCAGGCTTATGTGATCGCGCACGAATACGGTCATCACATCCAGAACCTGCTGGGAACGACGGCGGCGCACGCCGACCATGGGACTGGCGCAGGGAGCGATTCTGTCCGGATAGAATTGCAAGCCGACTGCTATGCCGGCGTCTGGGCGTATCACGCCAACGCCCAATTCAGCATTTTGCAACAAGGCGATGTCGAGGCTGGGCTTAGGGCGGCAAGCTCGGTTGGAGACGACACATTGGAAAAACAGGCGCAAGGTTACGTGGTGCCGGACTCCTTCACGCACGGTACGAGCGCGCAGCGCGTGCGCTGGTTTGAACGTGGTCTGCAGCACGGCGACATGAACGCGTGCGACACGTTCTCGAGCGCGGAGCTCTAGTTCCTCGGCTGGGTGATCAGCGTCAGCCCATCGCCGACCGAAACGAGGCCCGCCGCCAGCACATCGGCATAGACGCCCAGGCACTGTTCGGTCTCGCGCATCATGGCCTTCATGATTGCGCTGTCCTGCGGCAGATCAACCTGCGCGCGCGTGGTCATGACACACCGCATGGCCTTCATCGCGAGATGCAATTCGGCCTGCCCGACTTTTGCGTCCTTCTCCACCCATGTCGTCTCGATCGGACCAACGGCCGACGCATCATCGGCAATCAGGAAATTGGGCCGGAAGCGGCGCACGTCTATCTCCGACTGAGGTGCGAGCGTGCGCATGTAGCGCAGCGACGCCTCGCTCAAGACGTGCACCGGATAGAGATCGAAATAGGTGCCGCGTGGTGAGGCAAATTCCATGACCTCCGCCATCAACTTGGGCGGGATTCTCGAAAGATCCGGCATCGGCTGACCTGGAACGATCGAGAGCGCGAAGACCATGTTCATCTCCTCCCGCATGCTGCCCGTCTGCAGCCCGTTGATGCGATAGTGATCGGCGTTATCCGCCGGCTGCAGAGGCCATAGCGTCACCTTCCGTTCGAGCGCCTGCGAGAGTCGCGCATGCACGGAGACATCATCCGAGCGTACTCGGCTGCCGTCGGCCAAGGTGATCTCGACATGGGGAACGGCACCGCGCGGGTGCCTTCTATGTAACGCGCCGAGCAGCGCATCAGGCCGGCAATCCACTTCGCCCCCCGGATGGTCTGAGTTTGCTCGTCGCGCACCGCCCAACCGCGGTCGAGCGGAATCCCGCCCTTTGTCAGCATGCAGCTATCGAGTTTTTCGCCCTGCATCGACTTGACGGGATAACGCCAGATTTCCGCGACGCGATAGCTGCTCATTTTTTCGATGGGCTCCTATCGCTCCGCATCGACGGCGCGCCAGCGCGACGTCAATTCGTCGAGTTTTGTCTTGAGGTCGTCGGGAAGGGCGCCCTTCTCGCCGGCCGCAAGACTGTCGGCGAGTTGATCGGGCCGACTCGCCCCGATGATGGGAGCGGTAATCGCCCTGTTCGAGATGACCCAGCGAACGGCAAGCGTCGCCAGACTCATTCCGGACTCTTTGGCGATGCTGCGCAGATTTTCAACGGTGTCGAATTCGGGTTCGTGCCAATAGCGTGTCTGATACATCGCGCCTGCGCGTCCGACAGTAAAACGCGTTCCCTGTTCGGGCGGCGCGGTCCGATTGTGCTTGCCCGTGAGGAGCCCGCCGGCCAGCGGATTGTAGGGAATGACCGCGATATTTTCTTCTTCGCACAGCGGGAGCAAGTCGCGCTCGAAGGTGCGAAAAAGCAGATTGTAGCGCGGCTGCACGCAATCGACGCGCGCCAAATTCTTCACTTCGCTGCGGCCGAGCGCCCGCGCCAGACGATGCGCCATCCAGTTCGACACTCCGACATAGCGCGCCTTGCCGGACTTCACGACTGCGTCGAGCGCCTCCAGGGCTTCGTCGATCGGTGTGTTGGTATCAAAGCCATGCAGTTGATAGAGATCGACATAGTCGGTCTGCAACCGCTTCAGCGATGCATCTATGGCCTCGAGAATGTGCTTGCGCGACATGCCCTGGTCCCAGGGCTTTGGACCCATCTGCCCCACGCATTTCGTGGCGAGCACAAAGCTCGCACGCTTGCCTTTGAGCCAGCGACCGACGATTTCCTCCGTGCGGCCTGCGGTCGTTCGGTCCCCGCCCAAGGGATAGACGTCTGCCGTATCCAAAAAGTCGATGCCACCCTCGGCCGCCGCATCCAGAATGGCGATGCTCTCCTGCTCGTGGCACTGAAGTCCAAACGTCATCGTTCCGAGGCAGAGCCTGGAAACGCGCAAGCCGGTCCGGCCGAATTTCGTGTGGTGCATCCGCGCAGTCTAGCGCCGGCGCGATTGAAAGCGGAAGCGTTTCTCGTTCTGTCGAGCGATGAATCTGTCTGCCCTGCAACGATTATGGCGGTGATGTCGTCTAGCTGGTGATCGGCCAGAGCTCCAGCGGCACGACCGGATTTACATTCGGGCTGCGATCTTTTGCGCGAGCTGTCTGGCCGCCGACATCGCATCGGTGCCGCCGGCGGGCTGCACAATGATCACCACGTAATGGTTGCCCTTCAGCAGGTTGATCTGGACGAAACCTGCCTGCGAGTGGAATGCGAAGGCCGCGTCGCCGATGCCTGAGATCGATTCGGTGCCGCTCATGCGGCTGCGGTCGAACTCGAACTGCGAGCGGCCGCCATCCTTCGGTTGAACCGAGAGGCCGCCGCGCGCCGACATCCAGGAGCAGCCGCCCACGAGATCCGGCTGTGGCGCGCCGAGCGGAGCACCGAGCGTTGCCGAAGCCTCGCCCGGATCAACGAGCCGGCATGGGCCGGCACCGGCCGCCGGGCGGGGTGCGGCCTGGAGAGTGCTCTGAACGGCAAAGAGATGTTTGAAGGCAACGCCGAGCAACGGAATGGCGCCCCTGTCCATCGGCGCGGATGTCTTCGTGACAATGTCGACGCTCAAATCCTGAACCACCATCTCGCAATATCCCCCGCCCGCGATGTCATTGCATTGCGCGAACGGCGGATAAGGAATGAGCTTGCCCGCATGGGGAGGCAGCGCCAAATGATGATTGCTATAGGTGATCGCGTCGCCGGAACGCGAAAAGACGTAGTAGGAAATTTGTGCCCTGGGATCGCCCCCTGGAAACGAGATGCGCACGGCGCCGATCAATCCCAACGCTTTTGAGTCGCCGCCGGGATCGAATGGCGAAATCAGCGGCGTAATTCCGTTTGGGTGCGACCCGAGCGGCGTGTGCGTTAATCCGTGAAGCAAGCTGACCGCAGTCAGAGCTGCGACGGCCCAAGAGGTCATGACGAGCGCAGATGCCGGCAGCATCGTCAGCACCCAGCGGCGGGTCCATTGCGGCATGGCTCGCCTCCTTTACGCAGCCCATTTTGTAAACTGTTATCGCAGCGGCGGCGGCGCGAAGCCACCACATTCCGGTCATGTCGTCTTCGAGGCCTTAGCGGCTCGAACTCCAAGATGCAAAACAGATCAGCAGCATAGCGACCCCACCCCCGGCATCAGCCAACAGCGCGACAGGCATCTCTGTCCTGAGCCAGCGCATATCCTTGAATGCGATCTGCGTCGTAGCTTTTGACGGGCTCCTTGCGAGCGCGGACAGGGTTGAACACGGTGCGCCAGCGCTCTTCAATGAGGGGCGGCAAGAACTCCTGTACGCGCTTGCCCTTCATGGGGCCAAAGACTTCTTCCCACTTTGTGCCCGCCAGGCGGATGACGTAATCCGCCGGAGGTTCGCCGTCTTGTACTCGATAAGCCCGACATTGCTCACAAAGCTCCTCATGCCGGCCGGCGAAAGATCCGCACGCAACGGCATTCGTCCAAGTTCTCTGCGTCGCTCAAGCCAATAATCGCGAGCAAGAATCGTCTCTGTCCGTTCGAGATTGAGCGACCAGTCCAGCACCACCGGCTCGGTCCTGATGATTTCGAGCGCGACTGTGGACCTCACGCCGAATCTCTACCCGATGACGTCGTTGGCCACCAAGCAGTGACCAGCATGAACATCGTCAATTGGCTTGCGGCATCGCGTAGCGGCGCCAGAAGCGTTTCCTGATAGAGCCAGACGCTGTCCGCATAGGACATCCGTCCGTGCACGCGCAAAGGCGACTGCGCCGCACTGACAAGGCCAAGCGCATGGCGCCAGCGTCGCTCCATGTCCGCCGGGAGGAAGTCCTTTAGTTTGCGCCGGGCGACCGCGCCATACCGCTCGCGTACGCGTTCGCCCGTCAACCGCACCGAATATTCGCTGGATCCGTCCGCACCTATGTGGCTCTCGATCAGGCTCACATGGGCGATGAAATCCTTCATCCCCCTCGGGCGAATGTCTTGGAAAGCGGGTACCTGATCTGCGCCGCAACGCTCGTTCCAGTAAGCCAAGCCTTTGCGTGTCGCCTCATGCTCAAATTGGAGCGACCAGTCGTAATAGACGGGCGTCAGTTCTGCCTGCGCTTCGGCAAGTTCGGGCATAACGCCTGGATTTTAGCAAAGAGCGCCATACCGAGTGGTTAACACCGCCAACTCACGGCTCATCCCTGATCAGCCCCGCCCGTCTGAGCCAAAGTGTGCGCGCCGGCAGGACCGCATCGAGCGGGGCCATGGCGAGGGGACCCGCGACGCACGACTTGGCGCCGCCGCCATAATGCAATTAATTGTTTGGACCGGCGCGGACGAGGAAGCCAAGTATGCCCACACGGCAGGAGGTTCTGACCCAACTGACATCGTCCGGACTCTTCCAGATCGAAGAGGATCGTGCGCTCGGCTATCCGATCCGGATCTATCGCAATGCGCCGCGATCGATGCGTGCAATTCTGGAATCGACGCGCCCATTTGCGCAACGCGACTTCCTGATCTACGGCGAGGAGAAAATCACATTCGGCGAACATTATGCCCGAGTGGCCGCTCTCGCCGACTTCCTGTTGCACAAAGGAATCCGCAAAGGTGACCGTGTCGCAATCGGCATGCGCAACTATCCCGAATGGATGATCGGCTTCTGGGCCTGTCAGGCAATCGGCGCCGTCGTCGTTGCGCTCAACGCCTGGTGGACCGAAACAGAGCTGTCCTATGCGTTGGACGACTCAGGCGTCAGTGCCCTGATCATCGATGGCGAAAGATTGGAACGCCTTGCACCCGCGCTGCGACGGCGGAACCTGAAAGCTGTGATCGTGGCGCGGCGCAATGGTCTCGGCGACGAAGGCGTCGATTTTTCGGATGCCGCGCGAAACGGCGGCGACCGGTTGCCAGACGCCGACATCCTGCCGTCCGACTTTTCGACGATTCTCTATACCTCCGGTACGACGGGAAAACCGAAGGGTGCCGTCGCGACGCAGCGCAATCACGTCACCAACTATATGAATTCCCTGCTCGGCGGCGCAGTCGCCAAGGGCCTGCTCGGCGATTTCTCTCCGCTCAATCTGAAGGACGCGCCTCAGCTTGGCGTTCTGCAGACGTTTCCGTTCTTCCATATCGGCGGGATGAGTGGTCTCTACGTCGCGACGGGAACCGGGGCAAAGCTCGCACTTATGTATAAGTGGAACCCGGCCGAAGGCGTCGATTTGGTCGAAAAACATCGCCTGAACAGCGTGGCCGGCGTTCCGATGGTCGTTCGTCAATTGCTCGAGCAGGCGCGCAATTCGGGCGCCGACGTCAGCTCTCTTCTCGGTATCGCGTCGGGAGGCGCTCCGGTGCCGCCCGATCTGATTTGTCAGATCGGAAAGCAATTCGAGATGAAGACCGCTCCGGCCAACGGCTACGGGCTCACGGAAACAACAAGCGCCATCATCAGCAACAGCGGCGCGGACTATCACGCCGAGCCAACCAGCATCGGGCGTCCCGTCGCAACGGCCGACGTGAAGATCGTCGACGAGCTGGGCATGGAGCTTGGCGATGACCAGATCGGCGAGTTGCTCGTGCGCGGACCGAACGTCATTCCGGGCTATTGGAACAATCCCGAAGCCACCGAGAGCGCTTTCGGCGGCGGCTGGTTCCGCACCGGCGACCTCGGCTATCGCGACGCGCGCGGTCTCCACTATGTCGTCGACCGCAAGAAGGACGTGATCATCCGCGGCGGCGAGAATGTCTATTGCGCCGAAGTCGAAGCGGCGATCCTCGAGCACCCCATGGTCAAGGACGCGGCGGTGGTCGGCATTCCTCACCCCACTTACGGCGAGGAGGTGGGCGCCGTCATCCAGATCCGCGATCCCGCGCGGTCGCACACGCTGCCGGCGGAGTTGCGGGCGACTCTTGCGGGTTCACTGGCACAATTCAAGATTCCAACGGCCTTTCGGATGACCGAGGCCGATTTGCCCAGAACCGCAACCGGCAAAGTCCTCAAGCGCGAGTTGCGCGCGCTGTTTGCCGAGACTGATGCCAAGCCAGGTTGACGTTACGGGTGCATGCGGCACTCGAACCGATTTTTTGCGCCGCACCCGGTGTCCGGCGTTGCCGGGCGGCGCGAAGCACGCGTAGCATCGTTGGCAGCTCGAGGACCGTTTCATGATCACACTGCCGCACCATGTTGAGTTCCTCTCCGATGCATGGCTCGAGGAGGCGCGACAATATCTGGAGCGCTGGGTCGCGCAGCACAAGGAGAGACTGGGCGCAAAGCCATTTTCCGTCAGCGAGCGCTTCGCGCATGCGCCGCCGCATCTCAACCTTCCCGGCGAAGTCGCAAGCTGGAGCCTGTCGTATGACGGCAAGGCCGTCACCGTTGCGCGCGCGTTCAATGCCGGAGACGATCTGGTCGTCGAAGGCGATTATCAAGCCGCGCTGACGATGGCGCAATTCGTCGGACTGATGGTTCCCGGCGCCACTGAGGCGGCACTCCGCGAAGCCCAAACGATGTTCGGCAAGGATTGCATTCGGGTGAAGGGCAGAATCGAAAACGCTGCCGCGAACGAAATGCTCTTGCTGCTGCACGATCACATGGGCCGTCGAACGGTCGAGAACCCCGATCTGGCACATCGCGCGCAGCACCAGGGCGTGGCAGAGCGCATTCGCGAGATGGAGGAAAAGGGATACACGATCATCGAGCACGCGATCTCGCCGCAATTCGCCGACGAGGTGCGCGCGGCGACGCTGCGCGCGCTTCTGCCGCACCAATCCTTCTCGATGAACTGGATGCTCTATCATGGCCGCGAGTTCGAACAGCTGATTCAAAATCCCTTGCTGATGACGCTCATCGACGCATCGTTGGGCCGCGGCGCGGTGATCGCCTCGTTCAGCTCGATCAAGAAGGGTCCCGGCGCCGGCGTCATTCCGATGCACACCGATTACGCCCATGTGCCAGAGCCTTATCCTGAGTTTGCGCTGACCGGTGTCGGTGTCTGGGCGCTGGAAGACTGGCAGATCGAGTCCGGGCCCACCTGGATTGTGCCGGGAAGTCACAAGATGCGCCGACCGCCGCGCCCCGGCGAAGGTCACAATGCGGCCGTACCGATCGTGATGCCGAAGGGGTCAGTCGTCTATTTCACGCATGGCGTGTGGCATTGGCAGGGAGATCGCACGGAGCCGGGCGATCGCGTCACGCTTCATGCGCATTTCAATCGCGGCATTTTGCGAAGCCTGGAGCCCAAGAAAACCGATGTTCAAATGCTCCACCGCAACGCGCCCCGTCTCGGCGAGATGCTTGGGGAAGACGACTGGTTCGACAAGATGTCCGCGGCCGGACGGGACTATGTGCGCTTTGCCTATATGAACAAGCTGCACGCGTTCACAGAAAAGCAGAAGCGCCTGATCCTGGAAGGGACGGCATAGCGACAGCGCGCCCGGATTTGGCGTAGCGATATCTGGACGCGGATGCAATACAACTTCCGGCCGCAGAGAATGCTTGCACTTTAAGGACAAGCTTTACCGGCTGTCAGAGCTTTCACGGTCATAGTCCGACGTCGACATCGCAGATGGAGTTGGCGATGAACGTGAAGCTCCTGGCAACCATGGGACTCATAGGCGCGATGGGAGTCGTGGTCGCTGAACCATCGATCGCGGCTTGGCCCGGCGCCGCCATTCCGGTCTCGCAAGCAGCCGCGGACGAAATCAATTCGAACGAAGCGGTCGCGCATGTCGGCGAGTGGACCAATCTGCAAGGCACGGTCAGCGAAATCCTCACCAATCGCGGCGCTGCCACCATTATCAATGTCGGCGGACACTATCCGGATCTTACATTCAAGGCCGTATTATTTCCCGATCAGCTTTCGTCGCCGGAAAAGGTTCAGGAGTTCGATCGTCGGATCGTGATCATCTCGGGCACGATCAAGCTGGTTCGCGGTCACCCCGAAATCGTTGTGACATCGCGAGACCAGATCGCCCTGTGAAGGGATGCTGGCTGCCGCTTATGCCTGCGGCTCGATGTTCGGCATGGGGTTCTGCCAAGAGGACGTTTTGCTGATCACGCCGAACGGTTACGAGCTTATCAACCCGCCCCTTCCCTACACGGCAGCCGACATCGAAGCGCTGATGGCGCGCCTTAAGCGATGAAGAAAATCGGCCTTTTCCAGGAGCGAGCGCGCAAAGCGACTGTCTGGCGTAAGCGCTTCGGTTTGAGCACGATATTCAGGGCATTTGCGGCGGCACACGCAATCGTTTTTGCGGCGCCTATTGACCCGGGATGAAGTGGCGGAGGAAGCTCTCGCGAAGCGTTGGGCGCTTGGCGCCGGCTGTAGGAGTCCTCATGGCTGATGCGCTCATCACACCCGCCAGAGTCGACGCTCCCCCGTTGGCTTCGCCTGTCTCCGCCACGCGCGGGGGACACGAGACCTCTCTATGGACCCGTTTTGCCTATGGCTTCGGCTCCGTCGCGTTCGGCGTCAAAGACAACGGATTTTCCTATTTCCTTCTGATTTTTTATAGCCAGGTCATCGGATTGGACTCGCGCTGGGTGAGTGCTGCCATCTCGATCGCCTTGATCTTCGATGCCTTATGCGATCCGTTGATCGGCTACTTCTCCGACAATCTGCACTCGAAGTGGGGGCGGCGGCATCCCTTCATGTATGCGGCTGCAATACCTGTCGCGCTGTCCTACCTCCTTTTGTGGCGCCCGCCCGTCGGGTGGTCGCCTCAGGAGATCTTCTGGTACCTGCTCGTTCTCGCCATCCTCATCCGCATCATGATCACGATGTTCGAGACGCCGAGTTCCTCGCTCGGCGCCGAGCTTGCTGCAGGCTACGACGAACGCAGTTCGCTGATGTCCTGGCGCTATTATTTCGGCTGGACCGGCGGCAATCTGATGACGGTTCTGATGTATGGCGTGCTGTTCCCGGCCTTCGCTACCACCGCCATCAAAAACGGACAATTCAACCGCGACGCCTACGCCGTTTACGGTCTGATCGCGTCGGGCCTCATCTTCTTAGGCATCATGGTCTCGGCGCTCGGCACGCATGCGCGCATTCCTTATCTGCATGCGCCGCCGCCCAAGCGTCGCATCACGCCGTTCGTGGTGATCAAGGAAATCTGGGAGACGCTTTCCAACCGCTCCTTCCTCGCGCTCTTTCTTTCGACTGCGTTCGGCGCGGTGGCAGCCGGCCTTTCGGCGGCTCTTGCATTCTATTTCCTCTCCTATTTCTGGGCCTTCGACGCGTTCCAGAATTTCCTCATCACCGGCAGCGTATTCATTTCGGCCTTCATCGGCGCCTGGCTCGCGCCGCTGGCGAGCCGCACGATTGGCAAAAGAATGGGTGCCATCATCATCGGCTTCGTCGCGTTTCTTGGTTCGCCCATGCCCGTCGTCTTAAGACTTTTCGGACTCTTGCCGCCCAACGGTTCGCCCTTCATTTTTTGGTTCGTGCTCGTCTCGACCATGATCGACGTTGGCCTCATCATCGCTTTCGGCATTTTGGGCTCGTCGATGATGGCTGACCTCGTCGAGCAGGCCGAGCTCAAGACGGGACGCCGCGCCGAAGGCGTCTTCTTCTCGGCAGCGACGTTTGTCCGCAAACTGGTCACCGGCATCGGCGTCTCGGCCGCGGGCTATGTTCTCTGGTTCGCGCATTTCCCCAAGGGGGCAGATCCCGCTCATGTTCCCGCAGATGCGCTCTGGCACCTGGGCGCTTACTATGTGCCGACGATCCTCACGCTTTGGATGACGATGGTCGCGGTGATCCTCTTCTATTCCCTTGATCGCAAGAGCCACGAAGCGAATTTGCGCAAACTCGCGGAGTCGAAGAAGTAGTTGTTCGCGCGCACTACGTCCGAGGGGGATTTCGGATGCGCATAACCGGATTGGGCCGCCTGCTCTTTGCCGCGGGTTTCGCCGCAACCGGCGTCTTGACCATCGTCACGCGCGATGTGGCGTTTCTCTGGCGCCCACTCGCCCAAGGAGACGCTTGGCACGACACGCTGGCCATTCTTTCCGGCGCACTTGTTCTTGCCGCCGCCATCGGCCTTCTCATCCCGCGCACCGAACAGATGGCATCGCTCGCGCTCGCAGGGTTTCTCCTTTTGCGTGAGCTGGTGTTGCAACTGCCGGGGGTGGTTGTGCATCCGCTGGTCGAGGCCTCGTGGTACAGCGTGAGCGAGAACCTCATTCTCCTCGCCGGTGCATGGGCCATCTTCTCGCTTTCGCCGCGCGAAGACGGTGCCTTGGCAAAATACCGACAAGTGCGCGTGGGCCAGATCCTCTTTGCCCTGGCGCTGCCCGCGATCGGCCTGTCGCACATGGTCTATCTCGACCAGACGGCGCCGCTCATTCCGGCATGGCTGCCGTTCCACGTGCCGTTGGCGTATCTCACCGGCGGCGCACATATGGCGGCCGGAGTCGCCATCCTGATCGACGTGATGCCGCGCCTCGCCGCGACTCTAGAGGCGGTGATGGTGAGCCTCTTCACGCTCCTTGTGTGGGTGCCGACGGTCGGTGCTCACCTTACGAACCGTTTCGACTGGTCGGAGATTTGCGTCTCGACTTTGATCGCGGGCGCCGCATGGTCTGTGGCGGAATCGTTTCAAGCCCGCGCATGGAACTTTTTGCGCGCGAGATAGATGCAGTCGAGCGGCGAAGCGGTTGCGCTTACGTCTCCTGTAAATCCGCTTGACAGATTAACCTTTCAAGTCACGAGAAAACGGACCAAAACGGCCTTTTCCGGCTCGAGGAAAATATTGGCCCAGAACTTGCTTATTGTATCTCGGGGATTGCTGCGAGGTGTGAGATGACACGATCGAAGCTTATTCTTGGCGCGCTGGCAGTGGCGGCAATCGCAATTGCATCGCCGGCCAGCGCAACCCCGACATGGACCGGGCCCCTCTCGCTCCATGTCAATGCTTTGGATTTCACTGTCGGCACCGGAACATTGAGGCCCGGACCGCCACCCACCCACCTGGATTTAATCGGCTCGAGTTTGGGAGCAGATGAGTCCATCCAATACGCCGGCCCCGTTTCGGTCACTCTCAACACGATCCCGCCGACCGCTCCCCTGAACGTCATCGTGTTCTGCGATGACCTGGTGCACAGCTTCACGCCGGGTCACACCTACAACAACTATTTCGCATCCGATCCGACTGCGCCGGCCGATGTCGTCTTCTACCTGAACGTGGGCAGCTTGGCGACGGCGCATGAGATCATGGGCCTGACCGCGCTGGGCATCAACGATTATCTCCTCGGCACGTTGACAGCCGAGCGCGGCGCGGCGATTCAGATGGCGATCTGGGAACTGGAGTATGGAGGCAGCGCCACATTCTCCGGCGATGCGAACTTTCAAAGCGTTGTCGCGGGACTGATAGCAGGCGCAGCGGCCGACTACACGCTCTTCACCACCCAACCGGATCCCTGGACATTCTCGCAGCTCGAGGCGCCATGCAGTGCAGCCTTGGTCGGCCTCATCACGAAGGATACGACGTGCCAGACGCAAGGTCAGATCTTGGCCATTCCAGGAACTCTGGTGACCGGCTTTGTACCTGAGCCGATCACGCTTTCGCTGTTCGGCGCCGGCCTTGCGGGCATCGCGGCCTATCGCCGGCAACGCCGGAGGCGCGCCGCCGCCTAGAGCCAAACCATCATTTCGGGGTCGTGCAACAGCACTTGGGGGAGAAACCGATGGTCAGGGAAGTTCTGCGTTTCGTCAGGGACGACGAAGGCTTGGTCACGTTGGAATGGGTGGCGTTGGCTGCGGCGGTGATCATTTTGGCGATTGGAGTCGTCCTGGTAATCCAGACCCAGGTGAATACGGCCGCGAGCACGATCGGTTCAAAGATCGTCAGCACTGTCCAATCCAATACCTGAATTGATCAATTCGCCAATGTCCTGAGGCGCACCGGCTGCCTGGCGGGACGCCGGCCGGGTCTACCTCGTTACGGCGTTCGCGGCGGAGCGCTCGCTTCGCCGCCGGAACTTGCGCTACTCTCGCCCGCGAGATCGAGATGGTGCGAGGTCGACAATGGCGCCCAACGCAGCGGGTCAGGATCGGGTAACGCCGGCGCACTATGACGTCGTGATCGTCGGCGCGGGCTTTTCCGGCCTCTACATGCTGCACAAGGTGCGCGAGCTGGGACTTTCGGCGCGCGTCTACGAGGCCGGCAGCGGCGTCGGCGGCACCTGGTTCTGGAACCGTTATCCGGGCGCGCGCGTCGACATCGAGAGCCAGGAATATTCCTATTCCTTCTCGCCCGAGCTCGAAGACGAATGGCAATGGACGGAGCGCTACGCCTCACAGCCCGAACTGCTTCGCTATCTCAATCATGTCGCCGACCGATTCGACCTGAGAGGCGATATCCAGCTCGAGACGCGGGTAACGTCGGCGATTTTCGACGAGCGCACCGATCGCTGGACGATCGCGACCGATCGCGGCGAGCAAATCTCCGCCAAATTCTGCGTGATGGCGACCGGCTGTTTGTCGGTGACAAAGGAGCCCGACTTCAAGGGCGTCGAGAGCTTCAAGGGACCGAGCTATCACACCGGGCGCTGGCCGCATGAAGGTGTCGACTTCACCGGCATGCGCGTTGGCGTGATCGGAACTGGGTCGTCTGCCATCCAGTCGATCCCGATGATCGCCGAACAAGCCAGCCACGTCACGGTCTTCCAGCGTACGCCGAACTTCAGCGTGCCAGCGCACAACAAACCCGTCGATCCAGATGTGGTGCGCGATTGGCGCGAACACCGCGCGCAATATCGCAGAGAGGCGCGCCAAACCGGGTTTGGCATTCGCATGCTGGACCAGTCGGAGCGTTCCGTGTTCGACGCAAGTCCGAAAGAGATCCAACGCACCTACGAAGATCGCTGGGCGCGGGGCGGCTTTAGCCTGGCCGGCGCGTTTGCCGACATCGTGGTCAACAAGGAAGCGAATGCCATCGCGGGCGCTTTCGTCGCCGACAAGATCCGCTCGATCGTCAAGAATCCGGAGATCGCCGAGAAGCTTGTTCCCAAGACCTATCCGATCGTAACCAAGAGGCTCTGCGTCGACACGGGCTATTACGCGACGTTCAACCGCGACAATGTCGCGCTTGTCGATGTTGCGCAAAATCCCATCATGGAGATCACGCCGCAGGGAATACGCACGCGCGATTGCGACTATAAAGTCGATGCGATCGTCTATGCGATCGGCTTCGATGCCATGACCGGCGCCGTCGGAAAAATCGACATTCGCGGCCGCGGCGGCGTGAAGCTCAAAGAGAGCTGGGCTGAAGGACCCCGGACTTATCTTGGGTTGATGGTTTCGGGCTTTCCCAACCTCTTCCTGGTGACCGGTCCCGGCAGTCCATCCGTCCTGTGCAACATGGCGCTCGCCATTGAGCAGCATGTGGAATGGATTTCGGGCTGCATCGCCTATGTCAACGAACGCCAAGCGGGCGCCATCGAGGCGACGACGGCCGCACAGGATGCCTGGGTCGCGAGCGTGAATGAAATCGCGGACACCACGCTCTTTCCCCTCGCCAACTCCTGGTACATCGGCGCCAATGTTCCGGGTAAGCCGCGCGTTTTCATGCCTTATATTGGCGGCTTTCCCACCTATGAGCAGATCTGCAACGACGTGGCCGCAAAGGGCTATGAAGGTTTCGCCCTGCACTCGGCCGCGCACACTTCGTGACGCTCGCCGGGCGGACAATCGGGACGGCCGAGGGCGAGAGCCTGCCGGCCCGTGTTTATCAAGATGCCGGTTTCTTCGACGCCGAGCGGCAAAAGCTCTTCGCCAAGTCCTGGCATCTCATCTGTCACGTGAACGATATCCGTAACGCCGGCGACTATCACGCGCTCGACATCCTGGGCGAAAAGTTTCTGGCGCTGCGCGGCGCAGATGGCGTTGTGCGCAGTTTCCACAATGTCTGCCGCCATCGCGGCTCGCGTCTTGCCGATGGCGCAAGCGGCAATTGCGGCCACCGTCTCGTCTGCCCCTATCACGCCTGGAGCTACGCGCTCGACGGTTCGCTGAAGGCAGTGCCGCCCTGGCAAGGTCTCGAGGACCTGAACCTCGCAAAGCATGGATTGGTCGCGCTCGATCAGGAAATCTGGAGGGGCTTTGTCTTCGTGCGCCGCGAACGCAGTGGGCCGACGATCGCGGAGATGATGGCGCCTTACGACGCCGACATCGCCCCGCACAGGTTCGAAGAGTTGCGGCCTCAGGGCCGCGTCACATTTCGTCCACGCGGCGTGAACTGGAAGAATGTCGCCGACAATTACGGCGATGGGCTGCATATCCCCGTGGCCCATCCGGGACTGACCCGTCTTTTTGCCGGCAGCTACACGCTCGAGGCCAAGCGCTGGGTCGACAAAATGGAGGGTCGGATCACGGAACGTCCGTCTTCGAATCCCTCCGAGCGCTTCTACCAATCGCTTTTGCCGATGTTCGATCATCTTCCGGATGAGCAAAGGCGCGTGTGGAGCTATTACCGGCTCTGGCCGAATGTCGCCTTCGATGTCTATCCCGACCAGGTCGATTTCATGCAGTTCGTGCCCATTTCACCGAGTGAAACCTTGATCCGTGAAATCGCCTATGCATTGCCCGACAAAAGGCGCGAGGTGCATGCCGCGCGCTATCTCAATTGGCGCATCAATCGGCAGGTCAATGCCGAGGACACAGTCCTGGTGGCGCGCGTTCAGTCCGGCATGAGTTCGTCGAGCTATTCGAGCGGCCCGCTCTCCAAGTCCGAAGTGTGCCTCGCCGCATTTGCGCAACGCCTGCGCGAAGCCTTACCCGAAGCGCGGGGCCATTGACTTAGTCTTGTCCGCACGCCCTGATGCATCGACTTCGCAATGCCAACTGGGGAGGGGCCGATGTGTCAGATGTGCGAACAGCCGCAACAGGAGAATTCGCGACGGGGATTCCTGAGTCTTCTGGGTGCGGCGGCGACGGCAGGATACGCGCTTGCCGGCAACGCCTTGGCCACCGAGGTAAAAGCTCCGCCGAAGCCGCAGAATGTGGTCACGCCGGACGCCGCACTCGCGCTTCTGGCTGCCGGCAACAAGCGCTACGTCGAGGGCGTCATGCGGCGCCACGACTTCAGGAACGAGCGTGAGCCGTTGGCGAAAGGCCAGAACCCCTATGCTGCGATCCTCAGCTGTGCCGATTCGCGCATCGCGCCGGAACTCGCCTTTGATAGTGCGCGTGGCGATCTCTTCGTCTGCCGAGTCGCCGGAAACTTCGCCAACGACGACATTGTGGCGAGCTTGGAATATGCGGTGGCGGTTTTGAAGACGCCGCTCATCATGGTCCTTGGCCACAGTGCTTGCGGTGCAGTCTCCTCGACGATCGAGTCCTTGAGAGACAACACCACCCTTCCCGGCCATCTGCCTTCGCTGGTGGCGAACCTTACGCCGGCCGTCAAGGCAAGCCAGGGGAAACCCGGCGATCTCCTCGACAACGCCATCAGGCAGAATGTCAGCGACACGGTGCAGAAGCTGAAAGGCGCGGCACCGATCCTGAACGCGAGCGTGACGGCGGCAAAGCTGAAGATTGTGGGCGCGGTTTATCGCCTGGCGGACGGACACGTCGACATCGTGGCCTGACGACGGCGCCGCACCGGCGCCGCCGTTTCTGTCATCCAATCTTAAAGCGAGCCGCGCCAGGGCAGCAGCATCGGAACGCGACTGCGATATTTGCGGTATTCGTCGCCGAAGAGATTCACCAGATCGCGCTCTTCGAGCACGATGGCGACGAGGATGTAGGCCGTCGTGACCGCTGCGAACAAGAGATGTCCGACCGTCATGGTCGGCGCCGCCCAGAACGCGATGATGAACCCCAGATAGAGGGGGTGGCGCACGAACTTGTAGAAGAGCGGCGTGTAGAAGCGCGGCGCCGGCATCTCACGACCGGCCAAATTGTTGACGACCTGGTGCAGCCCGAACAGTTCGAAATGATTGATGAGGAACGTGCTCGACAGCACGAGAAGGAAGCCGACGATCGAGAGACCAAGCACGATCATTGCAAGGCTCGGATTCGCGATACTCCACACGACTGTCGGGATCGGGCGCCATTGCCAGAACAGAAGAATGAGCGCCAGGCTCGCGAACAAGACATAGGTGCTGCGTTCGACCGACTTCGGCACGAACTTCGTCCACCATTGTTTGAAGCCTTGGCGCGCCATCACGCTGTGCTGGATAGCGAAAACGGACATCAAGACGAGATTGACGATGATGGCTTCGGCGAGCGGCACCACCGCGCCCGTGTCGATCGTCTTGGGCACGACGAGACCCGTGACGAAGCCGATCGCATAGACAAAAGTCACGAAGAAGATGACGTAGGTCAAAAGACCATAAGCGAATGCGAAGAAGCGACCCATATGAAACCCCCAGTTCCATGTCTCAATGGCAGACGAACTATACAGGCGCCGGGACAAAGCCTGAATTTGTTTTAATGATTGGGCACGGACGAGGCCATAGTATGTGGCGCTCGTGATTCGTTTTATTTATCAGAGGCTTGGTAAGGCTAGAGCCGCGACGTTGCAGCGGCAGCCTGGCGAAGCGTGAAGCCCTCATATCCGCTTTGGGCAATCGCGTTGCAGCGTTCGCGATAGGTGTTGAAGCCGCCGAGATAGACTCCGAACTGCCTGGGCTTCCCTGGAATGTTGGAGCCGAGATACCAGGAATTCGCCTTGGGATAGAGCGTGCCCATCGCAACTTCGGCGGTGTGCGCGACCCAGCCATCCTCAGCGTCGGCCGTCGCCTCGATAACCGCGAGATCGTGATCGCGCATGTACACCAAACAGTCGCCGATCCAGTCGACATGCTGTTCGATCGCCGTCGGCATATTGGCGAGAACGGACGGACTGAGCGGCCCAGTGATGGTGAAAAGATTGGGAAAACCCACAGTTCCAAGGCCGAGATAGGTTCGCGCTCCGCTCGCCCATTTGTCGCGCAAGCGCAGCCCGCCACGTCCGCGAAAATCGATCGCGAGCAATGGACCGGTGATCGCGTCGAAGCCGGTCGCAAGAACCAGTGCGTCGAGTTCGTATGTGTCGTCCTTCGTGCGCAGCGTTTTGCCATCGATTCCCACGATCGGGGAGCGACGAATATCGACGAGCCTCACATGGGGCCGATTGAAGGTCAGATAGTAATCGTCATCCATCGGCGGACGCTTGGTTCCGATCGGATGGTCGGTCGGAATCAGCATTTCGGCGACGGCGGGATCCTTGACGATGCCGCGAATATATTTCGCCACGAATCGCGCAGCGGCATCGTTGGCTTGTTGGTCGGTGAGCAGATCGGAAAACGATTGCGCAAAAAAGCGCGTTCCGCCGACGGCCCACGCCCTTTCGAGAATGCTTTGTTGCTCGGAAGGCGAGACATCGCCGGCGCGCGTATGGCTGACCTCGAATGGCACACCGCCGCCGGACGAGAGACAGTTCTTACGGATCTCGTCGTAGTGGCTCTTCACCCATTCGACGAATTCCGCCTTCATGGGCGCATTCCACACCGGCACGACCCAATTGGCGGTGCGCTGGAAGACGGTGAGATGTTTCGCCTGTTTGGCAATGCGCGGAATGGCTTGGACGCCGGATGCACCCGTGCCGATCACCCCCACTTTCTTCCCTGTGAAGTCCACACCTTGCGGTGGCCAAGCGGCGGTGAAGTAGATTTCGCCGGCAAAGCTGTCGAGGCCGGGAATGTCCGGGCGCTGGATTTCGGAGAGGCAGCCCGCAGCCGTAACGATGAAGTTGGCCGTGACGGCGTCGCCCCGGCTTGCCGTGATCCTCCAATGTCCCTCCGCTTCGTCGAAGGTTGCAGTTTCAACCGCCGTGTCGAAACGGATGTGGGGCCTCAGCGCAAAGCGGTCTGCGACATGGCCCAGATAGGACAAAATCTCCGGCTGTTCCGAATAGTGCAGGCTCCAGTCCCATTCATCCTGCAACTCCTTCGAGAAGGAGTAGGAGTAGTAATAGCTTTCGCAATCGCAGCGTGCACCGGGATAACGGTTCCAGTACCACACGCCTCCGACATCGCTGCCTTTCTCGAAGGCAAGCACGCGAAAACCGAGTGCACGGAACTTGTAGAGCGCATAAAGGCCGGCAAATCCCGCGCCGACGACGACGACATCATAGTGGCTTGAGTGTTCGCGCATTACAGCGCCGCCCTTGCGGTTCTAATTATAACGGACGTTACATTTAAGGACGCGCCCGTTCGAGTCAAGACCGGCCGGAATGCCGCTTCACAAGCATAACGACCGTTATATGATCGCCGCGAAATGCCTCCTGGAGAGCACATGGCCGAGCAATGGCGCCTCAAGCACCTTTATCACACCATCATCAACGCCAAGAACGTCGGCGAGACTGTCACGTTCTACGAGATGCTCGGCTTCACCATCGTAAGCGATCGGCGCGACGCAGTATGGCCCGACGGCAGCGGCGCATCCTTCGCCCTCGTTCCAAATCCCAAGGGCCGAGGAGTGCTGATGATTCTGCCGAGCGATCCCGATGGACCGATGCTCGATATCATCGAATGGCTGGAACCGAGGGCCGCGTTTCCCACGCCGTCGCCGACCACAATTCCCCGGGTGATTGCATTCCGAACGGAAAACGTTCGCCAAGCCCACAAAGACCTGAAGGCCAAAGGCGTCAGGTTCACGACCGAAGAGCCGACCTCGATTCCCGACGCCGGCATTACGGGCTGCATCGTCGCCTATGATCCGAACGGCACCCTGATCGAAATGATCGAACTGGAGCCGGGGCTGCGTCATTCCAAAATCAAGGAAGTGTTCACGCCTGGCGTCAAATGCTGAGATCTGAAAAACGGCGAACAAGCGGCTGGCAACTCAGCCAGCCGCTCGCCGCCCTCCCGGTCTAATAAGTTACGCCAAACCGGAAGCCGACTGTGCGTGGCGGGTAATAGGCGAAATTGTCAGGTTCCAACAAACTTTGACCAGTCGTGATCGACTGCAACCCGTCGTTGGAGATGACATCGGCGTTCTCGATGTTGTTGACGAAGGCTTCCGCCTTGTAGTGCCCGTCGTTCGAGATCCAGGTCAGGTGCAGATTGGTGAGCGTATAGGGCTTCTGCTGCGAGGTGATGAAGTTGTCCGGCAGGAACTGCACCTTGCCCGAGATGAAGCTGTCGACGCGCGGCGTGACCGTCCCGAATTCGGTGTGGAACGTATATTGGGCGCCGAGATCGACGGTATAGGGCGGCGTCTGATTGAGTGTATGGCCGCGGAAGTTGCAGAGGTTGCCTAACGGTCCAAATGTGCAACCCGGCGGCGGCACACCAAAGCGCGTGTCCGTCGTGAAGTAGTTTCCATAGGTGGAGCGATTGATATTGACCGTCGCGTTGACGCGCAGATCCTCGATCGGGATGGCGTCCAACTCGAGTTCGACGCCGTTCACCTGCGTGATGCCGTTGACGTTGTTGATGCCCGACTGCGTCGAGCTCTGGATGAACACCTGCAGATGATTGATTTCTTCATGATACGCCGCGACGTTGAACTGAACGCGGTCGTCCCAGAAGCGCGACTTCATGCCGACATCGTAAGACCACATCGTCTCTGGTCCATAGATGTTTGCGAGGCCGATGATGTTGCCGCCCGACAGATAGCCGCGCGACGCCGAGGCATAGGCGATGACGTCGTCATCGACTTGCCAGGTAACACCGCCCTTGCCGGTCCACTGCCCCCAACTCTTCGAGAACGGACCCGATGACGGAAAGGCCGCGCCAAGCGCCGGCAACTCGAAATTGAGGAAGTTGAATCCGTATTTCCGGTCGTCGCTGTAACGCGCGCCGAGCGTGAGTGTCAGCGGAATATCCATCGACGTCTTGGCCAGGTCATAGTCAATCTGACCGAACGGAGCGACGGCCTCGGTCTTGGTGAAGCCGTGACTGAGGAAGGTGAATTCGTCGACGACACCTGGGAATGGGAACGTGTCGTTCAAGCCGGTGTCGATATAGGCGAAGTTCTCGAAATTGTTCGCCCAGAAATAGTAGATGCCCGCGATCCATTTCAGCGGCGAGGTTTCATCGTTCGACGCCAGCCGCACTTCTTCCGAGATCTGGCTTTGTTTGAGAAGCCAGGCCGTCCCCATCGCCAAGGGAATGTCGGAACCGTCGCCGTCGCTGGTCTGGCTGACTCTACTGGTGGCGTAGCCCGTCACCGAGGTGAGTGAGGCCCAGCCCAGATTCCAGTTCACGGTACCGGCATAGAGCGAGACGTGGTTGGAGGCGATTTCCGGAAAGTCCTCGCACATGGTGCGCGGTCTGAATTTCGCCCGCGTGCTGAAGTCGCAGGGCGAACCGATTGCGATGGTCTGGTTTCCGGGCCCAAGCGGCGGATTTGGCGCGTTGCCGAAGAGGAAACGGGTGGGCGTCTCCCACCACGCTTCGGTCGTTCCGACCGGATCATCATTGCTCGTCGTGCTCGCCGAGAGGTACGCGTTCAGATCCGGTGAAAACTCCAGGTACAACTGGCCGCGTATCATCAGAAAATCCTGCGCGTCCGCGGTGTGCGTTGCCGTCGGGGCGGTCGAGAGGTTTTTTGTGTAGGGACCATGCTGGGCTGACACGCCGGTGATGCGCGCATACATCTTGAAGCCGCCCGGCTCATCGATCAGAGGCGCGTTTACCCAGCCGCGGAAGATGTGTGCCGCATAGTCGCCGACCAGAGCGTCCACACTGCCGCCTAAGGTGTCGGTCGGCTTGTTGGTGATCACGTTGATCGAACCGCCGACAGAGTTGCGCCCATAGAGAGTGCCCTGCGGGCCGCGCAATACTTCGACGCGCTCGATATCGTAGAACTCCGGATCGACCGACGTCGTGCGCTGGAGCGTGACGCCATCGACGCTGTAGGCGACGGGAGAGTCGCCGCCCGGCGTGGTGTTCTGGCTGCCGAGTCCGCGCATGGTGATGACGTTTTCGCCGCCTGTGACGCCCGAACCGAAGCGCAGCGACGGTACGCGCATGCCGAGTTCCTTGAAGCCGACGACGCCCATAGCGTCGAGCATGCCGCCATCGACCGCGGTCAGCGGAATCGGAACCTTTTGGGCCGTTTCTTCGCGCTTTTCGGCGGTGACCGTCACGATTTCAATCACGTTTCCACCGGCCGGTGCGCTCTTTGCCGGCGGGGCGGTCACGGCTGCGACTTTCGTTGGTTTTGGGCTATCGGGAGCATCCGCGGCTTGCGCGAACTGAACAGTGCCGAGGAAACACAACAAAGCGGCCCCGCTCTTGAGCGGGACCCTGAGGCCCTTACGCATACGCTTCGCTCCCCTGCAAATACGCTTGTGGCGGGCGCCGAATCCCGCGAGTTTGAATTTACGTTTGAAATATAACATCCGTTACATTAAGTGACAATGCCTGTTTTGCTTGCAAAAATGCAACGTCGGAGAGCGCCATGCGGCCGATAGACGAAGTCCGCCAAATGCTGAAAGCGCTCGTCGGCGGACCGGACACGCCCTTCCTGGAGCGCCGCGCGCAAGCGGAGAAATTCGCCGCCGCCTTCGTGAAACCGGCGGACATTGAATTTGAAGCCGCAGACTTGGATGGCGTCGCCGTGGAATGGATTATCCCGGCGCGCGCGCATCCTTCGCGAATTCTCTTCCATCTTCACGGCGGCGGATATGTCCTGGGCAATCCCGCCGGTTCGCGCAATTTTACCAGCCTCTTTGCTCGGCTGGCGAAGTGCCGCGTCGTCAGTGTCGATTATCGCCTGGCGCCCGAGCAGCCATTTCCCGCAGCACTGGAGGACGCCGTGCGCGCCTATGGGGCACTTCTCGCGCAGAGCAAAGACGCGCGTTCGATCGCGATCGGCGGCGAATCTGCCGGCGGTGGCCTTGCTGTCGCGACGTTGGTCGAGGCGCGACGCCAAGGTTTCGTCATGCCGGCGGCACTGATCGCGATCAGCCCCTGGACCGACATGCGCTGCCAAGCGCAGAGCTTCGACAGCAAGGCAAGTGTCGATCCCTTGCTGACGCGGCGCAGTCTCAGAGAGATGGCCGATGCATACCTCGGCGCGGCCGATGCGCGCGATGGGCGCGCCTCGCCGGCCTTGGCCGATCTCTCCGGCCTGCCGCCGATGTTGATCCATGCCGGCTCGGATGAAGTTCTGCTCGACGATTCCATCGCCTTGCTCGATGCGGCCAGCATGGCGCAGGTCGAGGCCCAGCTGGTCGTATGGGCTGGCATGATCCATGTCTGGCACATGTTCCACGCCATGTTGCCGCAAGGCGCCGAGGCGATGACGCAACTTGCCGTCTTCGTGGTGGACAAGTGGACCCAGGCCGATACGCACTAGCAATTTCGAAAGAAGGAAAACACATGGGCAGGCTGGAGAACAGAATCGCAGTCGTGACGGGCGGCGCAAGCGGAATCGGACGCGGCTGTGTCCTTGCGCTCGCCAACGAAGGCGCGCATGTCGTGGTCGGCGATATCGACGAAAACGGCATGGCCGAAACCTGCGCCGCGATCGAGGCTGAGAAAGGAACGGCGCGCTGGAAATTGCTCGACGTCGCGAGCGAAGCGAGCTGGACGTCTTTCATCGATTACGTCGCGCGCGAGTTCGGCGCGCTCCATGTCCTCGTCAACAACGCCGGAATCTGCATCTCGCGCCGGCTGCTGGACATGAGCTTCGAAGCCTGGCGCCGCCAGATGTCGATCAATCTCGATGGCATCTTTCTCGGAAGCAAGGCTGCGCTGCCGCTGATGGAAAGGTCCGGGCTGGGCGCGATCATCAACATTTCTTCGGTCGCGGGACTGAAGGGCATACCCGGCATGACGGGTTATTGCGCGAGCAAGGGCGGTGTTCGGCTCTTCACCAAGGCGCTGGCGATGGAATGCGCGCACGCGAAGAACAATATCCGGGTGAATTCCATCCATCCCGGCGCCATCGAAACGCCGATCTGGCTGAAGCTCGGCAATGACGGGGTCCTGCCCGCGAGCGACGACGGGCGCAACAGCGACGCCATGGAAGACGTTCGCGCCGCTGGCGCCGCGGCGACGCCCGTGGGACATGCGGGCCTGCCGGCAGACATCGCGGCGGGCGTTGTCTATCTCGCTTCGGATGCGGCGCGTTTCGTTACCGGCACCGAGCTCATCATCGATGGCGGCGTGATGGCGGGCTGATCCGCAGGCTCAGGCGGTCGGACGAATTTTGGCGCCGAGCCACGACGCCATCCACTGATCGATCAATTGACGCTGCGTTTGTGTCGAAGGTGGTTTGCCCGAACGCAGGACCTGAATCGCGATACCATCGATCAGCGCCATGGCTGAGCGGGCGGCGAGCGTCACGTCAATATCGGGAGCGACCTGACCATCGTCCTTGGCGCGCCGGATCAGCCGCGACAACCGCTTGAGCCACTCCTCGTAGCGCAAATGCGTGATCTTGCGCACGGCGGCGTTGTGCACGGAGCGCTCCCAGAAGCCGAGGAAGAAGTTCCAGTTGCCGCGCTTGTCGGCATCGCTGGCAAGCGCCAGATAGAGGACGCCGCGAAGCGCTTCCAGCGGATTCGGCTCCTCCTCGGCTTCGAGCATGTTCGCCCTGACGTCACGCGCGGCATATTCGGATGACTCGACCAGAAGCTCGTCCATCGACTTCACATAGTGCACCAAGGCGCCGGTGGTGAAGCCGGCCTCGGCCGCCACGCCGCGCGCGGTCACCCCTGAAATGCCGTGCTTCTTGATCATGCTATACGCCGCGGCCAGGAACGCCTCCCGCCGGACGGTACGATCGACCTTCTTGGGCATCGAACCCCTGCTCGCATGCTGCTGGTGGATGGACGCTACAGTGCCTAGCGCGCCGGGTGAAATCAACCGCTGCAGGGCGGCGTGCTGCGGATCTGGAGCGGTGCAATTGCGTTGTTGCATAACACTTGTTATGTTTCCTCCATCCGATTGGAGAAAACACCGAAAAAGACGAACGGATGGGGAGTTCATGCCGCAGAACTGGTCGCTGGAGAGTCTCTATCACACGGTCGTGAACGCCCGCGACCTCGACGAGTCGGTCGCGTTCTATCAACTGCTCGGCTTCGAGATCCTGAACGACCGGCGTGATGTCGTGTGGCCAGACTTCGTCGCAACCATCTTCGGCATGAAGCGCGCAAAGGGCCGGGGCGTCCTCATGGTGCTGCCCAGTGATCGGACAGGGCCGATGATCGACATCATCCAATGGGTCGAACCGAACGCCAAATTCGCCACCGTGCCCGTGGCGGACGGCGAAGTGCCGCGCATCATTGCCTTTCGCGTGAAGAACGTGCGCGCGGCCTACGATGCGTTGGCAGCCAAGGGCGTGCGCTTCACCCGCGAGCTCTTCACCCACACCGAACTTGGCATCGTCGGCAGCTGCTGTTGCTATGACCCCAACGGCAATCTGATCGAACTGATCGAACTCTTGCCCGGCCAACGCCACAGCAAGGCAAATGAGGCGTTGCTGGCCAAGTCTTGAGTAGCCCAAAACGCAGGACGAACAGATATGACGTTCAACACCAAACAGGACATGAAGTCGCTCTTCCAGCAGGTCTCCAACTGGGGACGCTTCGGCAAGGACGACGAGCGCGGCACGCTCAACTATCTGACCGCTGAGCGCACCGCCGCGGCGGCGAAGTTGGTCAAGACCGGACAGAGCATCAGCTGCGCGCGCAACTTTCCCGTTACGCCGGGTCCGGAAAACCCAACGCCTGCGCTCCATCACATCGTGGTGGGCGGCGATGATCCCTGCGCGCACGGCATTCCAGGATTGGAAGCCTCGCTCGATTTCATCGGCATCGCCTATCACGGCCTCGCGTCCAGCCACATCGATGCGCTCTGCCACGTCTTCGTCGACGGCAAGATGTATAACGGCTATCCCGCAACGGACGTGCGCTCGACCGGCGCCAAGCGCAACAGCATCATGGCGGCGCGCAACGGCTTGTGCGGGCGCGGCGTCCTGCTCGACATTCCGCGCCTGCGCGGCACCGGCTATGTCGAACCGAAAGAGCAGGTCACGGCAGCCGAGCTCGATCAGGCGGAAGAGCGCCAGGGCGTGCGCGTCGGCGAAGGAGATATCCTCCTGATCTCGGTCGGCCGCGATGCCTGGCGCGCAAAGAACAAGCCCAATCCCGGCGAAGGACCACCGCTCGCCGGCCTTCACCCCTCCTGCATTCCGTGGCTGTACGAGCGCAAGATCGCCGTGCTCGGCTCCGATGCGGTGCACGATCCCGCACCCTCGCCGGCGCCGATCGAGGATTGGCCGATCCCGGTTCACATGTGCGCGCTCGTTTCGATGGGCCTGCATCTTCTCGACAACCTCTATTTCGTCGACCTGGAGAAGGCGTGCGCTGCAGAGAAACGCTGGGAGTTCCTTTTGACGGTCGCGCCACTGCGCGTCGAGAAGGCGACCGGATCGCCGGTCAATCCGATCGCCGTTTTGTAAGCCAAGCAACATCACTCCTGGGGAGAGCGTTCCGTGAAGTTTGATGTGTTCTGTGAAGTCCAGTTGGGCAAGCCCTTTCCGCCCGATCATGAGCGCAAGCTGATTTTCGACACGATCGAGGAAGCGCGCGCGGCCGATAAGCACGGCTTCGAGATCTGGTGGCAGGTCGAACATCACGGCGCGCCGGAGTTCAGCTACAGCGCTGCACCGGAACTTTTGCTGACGGCGATCGCGCTCAACACACAGCGCATGCATGTCGGGCATGCGGGCGTCTTGGCGCCCTTTCGCATCAACGGGCCGCTCCGCGTCGCCGAACGTGCCGCAACGCTCGACATTCTCAGCAACGGGCGTTTCGAACTCGGCCTCGCCAAGTCGGGCGGCAAGGAGTGGGAAACCTTCGGCGTCGATCCGCAGACCGCGCGCGACGAATTGAAGGAAGCCTTGCAGATGATCCCCAAGATGTGGACGCAGGAGACGTTCAGTTGGGACAGCAAGCTCTTCCAGATGCCGGAACGCGAAGTGGTGCCGCGCCCGGTGCAGAAACCCCATCCCAGACTCTGGCAGACCGCAAGTAGTCCCGACTCGTTCCGCATGGCGGGCGAACTGGGCGTCGGCGTGCTCGGCACGACGCTGTTGAGCCCGGTTGGCGTCATGAAATCGATGCTCGACGAGTATGAGAAGGGCTTCGCTTCGCAGAAATCCGGAGGCGGACGCTTTCTCAATCACCAGAAAGGTGTCTTTACCTTCGTGCACGTCGCGGAGTCGCGCAAGGAAGCGATTGCCAACGGCGCCGCCAAGGCCGCGCTTTGGTACGTTCATGCCGCGCCCATCGCCTTCAAGGTGCCGCGATCGATCTGGTGGGACATGATCCGTTCCGGCCTCAACCCGCACCTGGCACGCACCGCGAGCCAGAACATAGCCGCCCTCAAGGGCGACGACCCGACGAGCCTGGAGATCGCGCCGGACGAAATTCCGGTGATCGCGGTTCTGAAGCGCATGGCGCGCGGCGAGAACATCTCGAACGAAGAAGCGCATGAGGTGCTCGAACCGCTCGATTCCGTCATCATCGGCGATCCGGATCACTGCGCCCGGAAAGTCTCGCAATATGCCGGTATCGGCACCGACCGGCTGATGTGCCTTCTGCAATATGGCCGCATTCCGCACGAAGCCGTGTTGCGCAGCACCAGGCTCATCGGCGAACATCTCATCCCGCAATTTGCCGGACGCCGCGCCGCCGTGGTGTCCTGAAGGGAGAAAGCGATGACAGAGACCAAGCCCATCGACCTGCACGCGATCTCGGCCGATTCCCACATCACCGAGCCGCCGAATTGCTATGTCGATTACATCGAGACGAAATATCGCGAGAGTGCGCCGCACATGGTGCGCGACACGCGGCCCGGCGAGACGGGCGATGTCTTCGTAGTCGAAGGCTTCTCCGAACCCTTGGCACTCGGGCTCGTGGCGGCGGCCGGCAAGGATCCCAAGACGCTCAAGATCGGTGGCACCGATTTCGCCGAATTGCACAAGGGCGGCTGGGACCCGAAGGCGCGCATCAAGGATCAGGAGCGTGACGGCATCCTCGCCGAGATGATCTATCCCACCATCGGCATGATGCTCTGCGGCCATCCCGACGCCGATTACAAGAACGCCTGCATGTGGGCCTATAACCGCTGGCTCCAGGAATATGTCGGCGCCGCGCCGAACCGTCTACATGGTCTCGGCATGACGGCGGTGCGCAACGTATCTGAAGCGATCGAGGATTTCCGCCGCATCAAGGAGATGGGCTTCAAGGGAGTGATGATGCCGGGAAGCCCCGCGACCGCAGAGGATTACGACGATCCCTCCTTCGATCCCTTGTGGCGCGCGGCCGTCGAACTCGAACTCCCGATCAGCTTCCACATCTTGACGGGAAATCGCGGAACCAATGCGCTGGCGGACGGCTCCAGGATGCATCGCGGTCCGAGGATCGCGGCCTGGCAAGCGGTCATCCGCGGCTGCCAGGATATCATCGGCATGTTCATTTTCGGACGCGTCTTCGAGCGCCATCCGGAGTTGAAGCTGGTCTGCGTCGAAGCCGATGCGGGCTGGGCGCCGCACTTCATGTATCGCATGGACCACGTCTACAAGCGCCATCGCGCCTGGCTCAAATGCGACGAGATGAAGAAACTGCCGAGCGAATATTTCCGCGAGAATGTCTTCGTCACCTTCCAGGACGATTGGGTCGCGTTCAAGATGACCGGCATGTGCAATCCGCGACGCCTGATGTGGGCCAACGATTTCCCGCACAGCGACTCGACCTGGCCGTGGAGTCAGGATTTGTTGAAGCAGCACACGCAGTCGTTAAACGAACAGGAAATCGGCTGGATCCTTCGGGATAATGTGCGCGAGCTCTACAAGCTGAATTGAATCGAACTCTATTCC
>Ga0207674_10000300_pt1 | contig 62723 bp, 52 predicted proteins | sample KBSCornC72_FD_184303 | JGI IMG/M metagenome (GOLD analysis project Ga0207674, IMG submission 184303) | Corn rhizosphere microbial communities from Kellogg Biological Station, Michigan, USA - KBS Corn C7-2 (SPAdes) (version 2) | ecosystem: Host-associated > Plants > Roots > Rhizosphere > Soil ...
CTTCGTCGCGGACCACGATTTCGATTTTATCCGCGGTAATCCGGCCGCGGACCTGGATAATCCCGCCCGCCGGCATGGCGCGCATAGCGTTCAGGAACAGGTTGATCAGCACCCGCTCCCAGGCCCAGTGCCCGCCTAGTTGAATTCCGGGTTCCACGTCGCACGCAAAGCCGATCTCGGGACCCCGGCCGGCCGCCACGGAATCTTCGACGAAGGCGATAGCGTTTCCCAGGATCTGCTCGAAGGGGGTTTGCTCGCCGGTGCCCGCCTGGATTCCCTCGGCGATATTTTTGCCGCGCTCGACGCTGCGTAGAATCGCCGCGGATAGCTTGCCGTAGCGCGGGTCGCCCGCCAGAAGATCGGCCGCGTCCACCAGCGTCTGGAACACGTTGTTGAGGTCGTGAACCAGGCCGGACAGCGTCAGGTCTTCTCGAGTCTTCATGATCGGGTGATCTGTCGCAGTGTATCGAAAAACTCGGGAAAAGACACGTTCGCCGATTCCGCGCCTTCAATTACGCATGGTCCGTCGGCGGCCAGCGCGGCCACCGAGAATGCCATGGCGATGCGATGGTCTCCGGCCGAATCGATCTGGGCTGCGTGAAAGCTCTGGCGGCCCGGAACGTGGAAACCCTCCGGATTGGTCTCGATTGTCACACCCATCTGCTGGAATCCGGCCTCAATCGTGGCAATGCGGTCGGTTTCCTTGACACGTAACTCGCCGGCGTCGCGGACGGTCAGGCCGCTGCTGCTGGCGGCTCCGAGCACCGCCAACGCCGGGATCTCATCGATCAGCGCGGCGGTCATGGGGCCCTCAATGACGCCGCCCGTCACGGCCGAGGCCTGGACGCGCAGATCGCCGATTAGCTCTCCTCCTACCTGATGCACTTCAAGAACAGTAATCTTAGCGCCCATCGAGACCAGGAAATCGAGCAGCGCGGAACGTGTGGGGTTCAGGCCCACGCCGTGGATCACCAGGCTCGATTCCTTGACCAGCAGCGCGGCGACCAGAAAGAAACAGGCCGAAGAGAGATCGCCAGGCGCGACTAATTCCCGCCCGCTCAGGCGTGCTCCAGCGCGCAGGCAAATGGTCCGCTTTTCGATTTCGATCTCCGCTCCGAACTCCTTGAGCGCGATTTCGGTGTGGTCCCGCGTGCGAACCGGTTCGCGGACCGTGGTATCGCCCTGCGCGAACAGCCCGGCTAAAAGTACGCAGCTCTTGACCTGCGCGCTGGCCATGGGAAGCTGGTAATCGATGCCGTGGAGAGGACGGCCATGAATCGCCAGCGGCGGAAACTTCCCATCCCGTGCTTCGATCCGTGCGCCCATCTCGGCCAGCGGACCGATGATGCGCCCCATGGGGCGGCGGGAAAGCGACTCATCGCCGCCAATCCGGGAGGTGAAGCTCTGAGCCGCCAGGATGCCGGAAAGCATGCGGATGGTGGAACCGGAGTTACCGGCATCGAGCATCGTCGCGGGTTCGTGGAGGGCCCCGCCTTCAATGACAACCAACCCCTCCTGCCGCTCTATCTTCGCCCCTAGCGCCGCCATGCAAGCCAGAGTCGATTGGCAGTCCGCGCCGGTGGAATAATTGGCGATGGTGGTGCGGCCGGAAGCGATGGACGCCAGCATTCCATAGCGGTGGGAAATGGATTTATCGCCGGGCAGCGTGATCACGCCTTCGATGGCTCGCGCCGGGGAAATGGTTTCGCGCATGAAGTACTAGTGTAGATGGGAGTTACACGCTCGCGCCGGTCCGTCCCGGTGGCCCGGCTGCGACGAACACCTTAGTACCCACTCCATTTTTCTCCCTAATTGTTTGTTACAAGCCCGCCGATGGACTTGAAGGTAAGAGGAGATCGTGTCGGCGCACACGAAAGTTGAACTCAGCACGCTGCGGGAGGAACCGCGGCTCCCGCGATTTGAGAGCGCCTCGCTGGACCCCTCCTACGTTCCCACCGTCCTGATCGTGGACGACATCGATCTGAACCGTCGCCTGCTTCGCGGGATTCTCAAGGTGACTCCCTACCGCATTCTGGAAGCCAAGCGGCCATCCGTGGCATTGTCCGTACTGGACACCGAAAAGGTAGACCTGATTGTGGTCGATCTGGTGCTGCCGGAGATGAGCGGGATGGAATTCTGCCAGATGGTCAAGGCCGACCGCCGTACCCAGTTGATCCCGATCCTGATGCTGACCAGCATCCAGGGCATCGAGAATGAAGTGGCGGGCCTCGAATCAGGCGCCGACGATTTTCTGCTCAAACCGCTGCGGCCCACGCTGGTGCGCACCAGGGTCGGCACCATGCTGCGTCACAAAGCGCTGGTAGATTCGCTCGAAGAAGCCGAAACCATCTTGTTCGCGCTGGCGCAGTCGGTGGAGCACCGCGACCGCTACACCGGCCTGCACTGCGAGCGGCTGGCCAGTTACAGCATCGAGCTGGCGCACGCCCTGGGATTGCCCCGACAGGAACAACTGGCGCTATTTCGCGGCGGGTACCTGCACGATATCGGGAAAATAAGCATCCCGGACTCCATTCTGTTCAAGCGCGGCCTGCTCACCGAAGAAGAGTGGGAGATCATGCGGCAGCATACGACCCGCGGAGAGCAAATCTGCCGCCCCATGAAAACCCTGGCGCCCGTGCTACCGATCATTCGCAGCCACCACGAGCGCTGGGACGGCAGCGGTTATCCGGATGGGATGGCGGGCGAAGACATTCCTCTGCTTGCGCGGATTTTGCAGGTGGCCGATATCTACGACGCACTGACCACCGCCCGTCCCTACAAACCGGCCTTTTCGCATGAGCGCGCCATTTCCATCATGCTGGAGGAAGTGCGCCGGGGCTGGCGCGATCCGGAACTGGTCCCTCTGTTCGCCAACGTCATCCAGCGGCATGCGGAAGCCTCCTCCAACGAAGAGGCGATGCAGCAGTCGCTCGAAGCGATGCGCCGCGAACTGGCGGAGTAGCCGGATCTTACGGCACCAGCACGGCGGCGCCATCGATGGCGTCGCTTTTTAGTTGCAGCAGCGCTTCATTGGCCTGCTCCAGGGGGAAAACCGTGACCTTGGGCCGGAGGCCGATCTGGCTCGAGAGCAGAAGGAAGTCGCGGGCATCGGCGCGGGTCACGTTGGCGACGCTGCGGATTTGCCGCTCACCCCAGAGCAGGCTGTCGTAATCGAATTGGGGAATGCGATCCAGATGGATGGCGTTAATGGCCACCACGCCGCCCTTGCGCAGGCTCGCCAGCGCCGCCACCACTACATCGCCGCTGGGGGCGAAGGTGATCGCCCGGTCCAGGGGCAGCGGCGGGCGGTCGAGTTCGGAGCCGACCCAATCGGCGCCCAGCGATTCTGCCAGTTTGCGGTGCGATGCCCCACGCGTGGACACAAACACGCGGCAGCCCCACGCCCGAAGCACGGGCACCGCCAGATGTGCCGATGCGCCGAAGCCGAACAATCCGACACGTTCGCCGGGCTGAACGCCCGCTACGCGCAGGCTGCGGAATCCGATGACGCCCGCGCACAACAGCGGCGCGATTTCCAGATCCTCGAGTCCGTCGGGTAAGGGAATCGCGAAGTCGGAGCGCACTAGGGCGTACTCGGCGTAGCCGCCATCCACTGTATACCCGGTGAAGACCGGCGAATCGCACAGGTTCTCCTGGTCGCGGCGGCAGTACTCGCAAGTCCCGTCGATACCGCCCATCCATGTCACGCCGTAACGGGTCACTCCGAAGCGAATACCGTCCGCTTCACCTACAATTTGATGGCCTGGGACGATGTGATCGCGGAGAGGCTTCAGCTCGCCTTCGACAATGTGCAGATCCGTTCGGCACACCCCGCAGGCGCGGACGCGAAGCAGTATCTGACCGGAGGCCGGCGCGGGAATCGGGATGTCGCGGATTTCAAGCGGCCGGGAGGCGATGCTGGCTGGGCTTTTTAAAACCGCCGCCTTCATATTGATTTACTGCCTCAGGACTTTCTCTTGAGCTCGGTCATGACACTCGAGACCAGCTCCTTGGCGTCGGTGATGCACTTGTCGATCAGCTGAATGTCCATGGCTGGCTTGCCGGCCTGACGCGCGCTCTGGCAGTACACGCCATGCTGTCCCACCAGCACCAGGGCATCGGTGAGCAAATCGAGGGTAACCGCCAGCCGCCCCCGCTCCCGCCCCATCTGGAATTCGTGCTGTTCGAGGGAATCCTTGCGGTCGTTGAAGACGGACATGCTTTATAGTACGCGCTTCATGGTACTGGTTTTCCGCAAAATCCTCAGGGTGCGGAGCAGCATGACCACTTAGGGCGCGGTCCATGTCCCGCGAGCGACCCAGCCCGACGCCGTGTTTGGTTCGAGAGCCTGAAGATAGACGGTTTTGACGCCGCTGAAGACCGGCGATTTCAACACTACATTGACGGCGAACGAGACTGAGTTTCCCGACGTGGTCATGACTGTAAAACCCACGGCGCACTGGGAGTTCTGAAGATTTGTGGCTGCGCCGATACCTTTCGTGCTCAGAGTCATGCCGTCATCGGCATATAAGCCGATGGTCGAATTGACCCGGTTGTAAAACAGATAGCACGCGTTGGCCAGATTGGTCGGTGCGCCGGCGGTAATAAGCATCGTCATCCCGGAGATGTTTTGCTGGGACGAGGAGTCGGATACGGTGAAGGTGAAGTTCGGCGACGAACCGGAGCCAGACGCCGGACTTACGGAATCGGCAGTGGGCGACCCGCCTGTTACCGTCCAGCCTCCTACGGTGACCCAGCCGGAATTTGCGAGGGATTCGGCGCCATAGAGATATACGTTCTTGGCGCCGAAGAAATTCGCGTTGAAGAAGATGTCCACTGTGACCACCAGAGACGTAGTTCCCGCGACAACCGTCGAGTTGACCCCCCGCACCGAGCATTGGTGGTTCGAGATCACTGTGGAAGATCCTGGAACCAGAGTAGCCGCGCCGTTGGCCGGATTGTCGAACGCGAGCGAAATCGTATTGAAAGTGCGATCGTAGACCAGGCTACACGCATTGTTGGTGTCCAGGGTCGCGGAAAACAGCATCGCGACAGCGACAATGAATCCGGAACCGCCTTGATCGGAGACCGTAAAGCTGAAGCGTTGAGCAGGTCCGGAGCCGGCCGACGGAATCACCGAGTTTGCGATGGGAATTCCCCCCGCGGCCACCAGGTAGGTGCCGCGCAGGACAAAGCCGGTATTAACGGCTCCCTCGGACGCAAACATGTAGATGTTCTTCGGCCCGCCAAAAGCCCCTTTGAAGGTTATGGTCAAAGTTACCAGCTGCGACAGCCCGACTGTAGTGACGGAAACCGCTCCAAAAGCGCACTGGCTGTTTTGCAGAACAAAGGTGGAAGCGGCTGGCTTTGACCCGGACCCCTGCGCATCGTCGGAAAAAAGCCGGACCGATCCTGAAACCGGATCGTAAACGATGTAACAGGCATTGGCAAGACTCCCGGAGACGCTGAACAGCATGGCGGTGTTCGTCAGGTTCGAAGCGTTTTGTGTGTCGGAGAAGGCGAAAGTGAAGGTCTGGATAGCGCCTGTGCTGGCATTGGGCGTTACCGAATCGGCAGAGGGCTGAGGCGGCGGAACGGTAACCGTCCAGCCTCCTTTGGCCAGGAACCCGGTGTTGGTGACGCTGTCGGCGGCGTATAAGTAGACGGTCTTGGCGCCCGCAAAACCCGGCTGGAAGGTTAGGGAGACCACGAGTGTGAGATTCGAGCCGGCGATATTGACGGAACTGCCGGATCCGCTCAGTGCGCACTGATCGTTCGCCGCGTTGCCGCCGCCGGGGGTGACGCCGATTCCGCCGGTGGATGCGTCGCTGTTGGCCAAGGTAAACAGATTCGTAGCGGACGAATAGGTGATATAGCAGCCGAAGTTAAGAGAGGCCGTGGTATTGATCAGCAAGGCCACCGTGGTGAGACTTCCCGCGCCCGCCGGATGCGAGTATTGGGCCGTGAACGTGACCTTATTGCCGCTGCCTGAGGATGGCGAGACTGAGTTGGCCGCCGGGAGTTGCGGCGGAGCGATCGTCACGCCGAAACGAGCCACAAAGCCGGTGCTGCCGCCGAGATTCGATGACTGGATCGCGCCCTGCAAGACCAGATCCAATGAGTTAGTCTGGCCGCCGATGAACATGTTCCCCACGCTATCCACGGCGATGGCGTTGGCCTCCTCTGCGCCTGTGCCTCCATACATCGTGGAAAAAGTGAGTCCGTTGCCGACCGGATTGAGCTCGGAGACGAAGACGTCGTAAAACCCTTTGAATCCGGCCTGAATCTGGTTCACCACCGGAAACAAAGCCGAGGACGTATAGCCGGCTACGTACGCATTTCCGGCGGAATCGACAGCGATGCTGCTGGCCCAGTCGAAACTCGAGCTTCCCAGGTAGGTGCTGTATAGATAGGCACTTCCCGTGGTGTTCAGCTTCGTCACGAAAGCGTCTTGAGTTCCATTCAAGAGGGCCTGAAAGGCTCCCACAGTCACCGGAAAATTGGTCGAGTTGGTGACTCCCGTGACGTAGGCAGCACCGGTCGTGTCGACGGCGATGGCATTAGCTTGCTCGGGAGAGCCCACTTGTCCACCGCTGCCTCCCAGGTAGGTGCTGTAGATCAGCGCGGCCGGGCTGGTGGACATTTTCGCGACGAAGGCGTCCTGGCTGCCGCCACTGGTGGCTTGAAGGGGCGCGGCCAGCGGGAAATTCGCCGAAAGCGTACCGCCGGCGATGTAGATATTGCCGGAGGCATCCAGCGCCAGTCCGCCAACATGCTCGTCGTTGTTTCCGCCCAGGTAGGTGCCGAAGGAAACCGCGCCCGCCGGCGTGAGCCGCGTTACGAAGGCGTCTGTTTTGCCGCCCAGGACCGATTGCACCGGTCCGGACAGCGGGAAATCTGTGGATTGTGTGTCGCCGGCTATATAGGCGTTGCCCGCGGTATCCACGCGGATGGCGGTGGCCGCGTCGTATCCTGATCCGCCCAGATACGTGCTGTATATCAGCTGATTTCCGAGCGAGTTCAGCTTGACCGCGAACGCGTCCCGGGGACCGCCAAGCGTTGCCCGAACGGCTGCTGCGAGCGGAAAGTTGGTTGAGGCCGTGGAACCGGCGATGTAGATCTGGCCGGAAGAGTCGACTGCGATAGCGGCGGCGCGGTCGTCGCCCCGGCCACCGATGTAGGTGGCGTACAGAAGCGTGCTACCGGCGGCGTTCAGCTTGAACACAAATGCATCCACACCTCCGTGATTCGTAGACTGAATGGAGTTTAAAACCGGAAAATCGACAGCCTCGGTCCAGCCCGCGGCGTATAGATTGCCTCCCGAATCTGTGGCGACTGCCATCACTGCGCTCTGAGCCGTGCCGCCGAAGTAAGTGGAGTAAGAGATTACGGGATCGATGACCAGTGGCTGGGTGACGTCGTAATCCCCCAGGTCAAACGCGACACCTTTGCCGTCGAGGATCCGATAGCCGGCCTGGACAGGATGCCGGAAGCCATTCAACTCCTGGTATGCCGTGGGCGCCCGATCCAGCAGTTCGGCGGCCCCGGCGCGGACCACCAGATCGCCATGGACGTCAACGGATACGCTATCGGCGTCCGGATACTCCATGCGAATCTGGCCGGGATTCGCCCCGGGCGCGACCCGGAATTCCGATTTGAGTTTGGAGTCGCTCCCGGTGTAATTCATATCCACTCCGGGGTACAGGTTGCGGTAAACAACGCCGCGATAGGTGGGCACGCCGGTACGCCAGGCGGCGGGATCCCCGCCAATCAGGAAATTGGCATGTGCGGCCAACGCCTCCGAGCCTTGCAGGTCTACATCGCGATTCGCACCTGCGAAATGCACATGGAGTTGGGTTCCGTGAATTTCAAATACGGCGGAATCCAGTGCGAATCCAGCCCGCAGCTCGGGCGTCTGCACGACATAGCGCAAGACGGGGTCGGTCTGGCCGGCGTTGGGGAGGAAGAATACGGGAAGTGAACGCTCGGGACTCGCTGCGAGCGTTGTGAAACCCGTAGCGAGAAGTAGGAGGAGGATGGTGTGCCGCATTGGTTGCCACCCGAACGTTCGGCGAAAGATCGGGGTTATTGCATATCCCGCGGTTTCATCGGAAATACTCCTTCTTAACATACAGACTGGTTTGTGTTGTAGACTAGTATGCGAAAGGACATTCCATGGGACCGCCGGTTAATGTCGATGCGGTTGCGTTGCGGGCGTCGCAGTACTGGATGGAAGACGGGCTGGTTGAAATTATGCTCGGCCTGATTATGGCTGGCCCAAGCTGCTTGTTTTTGGCAGTGGGCGCAATTCCCAGAGGACCTTTACTGGATGTTATGTCTCTGGGCGGCGTCCAAGCGCTTTTTCTCGCGATCGGACTTTCCATCCCCTGGGGATTCAAAAAACTGAAACAGCGGATCGCGTTTCCAAGGCGCGGTTACGTGGCACTCTCGCGACCGACCAAGATGTTCCGGATTTTCATGTTTGCGATTTTCGCAATTTTCGCGGCGCTCTTCCGCTTGCTCGCATCACGGGACTGGAGCCGTATGGCGGTGCCAGTAACGGCCCTAGTCTTCGCGCTGGCTCTCATCCTTCTGGGACTCCAAGTCCGACTGCCCCGGATGGTGTGGGAGGGCTTGCTCCCACTCGGTTTTGGAGCGTTGCTCTATTTTTTCACCGCTGTGAAGGGTTCCAAGGGTGTTGTTACATTGATGGTGATGATCGGAGCTTCCCTGGTGATCCTCGGTGCACTGCAGCTCCGAAGCTTCCGGCAAGCCAACCCACGGCCGGAGGAGACCGAAGCATGAGCGAACTGAATCGCGTAATTCACGAGCCCGCCCGGTTGACCATCATCGCGCTCTTATCCAGCGTCAAGGAAGCCGACTTTTTGTACCTGTTGCGTGAAACCGGACTTACCAAGGGCAACCTTTCTACCCACTTGGTCAAGCTGGAAGAGGCCGGATACGTGGAGATCGAAAAGACCTTCCGTGGAAAGATCCCGCTCACGCTCGTGCGGCTGAATTCGGAAGGCAAGACGGCGTTTGAGGATTATCGCAGGTCGATGAAGGAGATCCTGACGCCATCGAAGGCTTTGTCGAAAGTGAGACGCATCCCGGTTCACATCCCGACGTAGCGCGCGTAGAGGCTGCGCGCGACCGCGGGATCGGTAGTGCCTTTGATAATGGCGCGGCCATCTGGAAAAACAGTCAGTTCGTAGAGATCGATGCTCGCGCGGACCGCGAAATCGTTGGCGCGAACCGTAGCTAGGGGCGCCAGGCGGCGAGCCAGATCGGGCAAATCCACGGGACGAAAACGCTCATGGATCTGAACAGCATTGCGGCCGCACAAGCTGATAGGCGCGCGGAGTTGGCCCGTAAGATGTACGAAATCGCGCTTAATGCAGCAGGGGCAGTCGGGATCGCGCGCCGGCGGAGCTGTTTGGCGGACGTCTCCCGTCCAAATATCCACCGTCGTGAGTCGTGTCGCGACCGCCTCCGGCCCGCACGCGAGTAGCTTCAGAGCATCCCCGGCGGCGAGGGAGGCGATCGCAGCCGTCACGGGAGCCAGCACGCCTTCGGTCTCGCAGGTGGGCTGCGATCCTGGGGGAGGCTCGGGATAGACGCATCGCAGACATGCGGTTCGCCCGGGCACGATCGCCAGCTTCAAGCCATAGCTGCCCACGGCGGCGGCGTAGATCCAAGGGATTCCGGCGTTTACGGCGTAATCATTGATCAGAAAACGCGCCTCGAAATTATCGGTTCCGTCCAGGATTAATCCAACACCTTCCAAGAGATCGTCGATATTGGCGGGCGTGAGATCGGCGACCATCGGCTCAAGGGTCACCTCAGAGTTCACGCGGGCCAGCCGCCGCACCGCGGCTACGGCTTTGGGCAGACCTTCGGCGGCGTCGGATTCCTCGAACAGAAATTGGCGCTGGAGGTTGCTCCACTCGACGAAATCGCGATCGATGATTCGAATTCGGCCCACGCCCGCCCGCACCAGAATCTCGGCTTCCACGGTGCCGAGAGCGCCGCAGCCGACGACGGCCACCGACGCCGTCCGGATCCGCTCCTGGCCGTCGAGTCCCAGCGGGGCGAAGCGGCTCTGGCGCGAGTAACGGGACTCGGCGGGATGCGTCATAGAAATACGCTCCTCATGATAACAACGGTGCCTGCGTCGTCACATGCGTTATCATTGAAAAACGTGCGATTGCGGATGCTTGTCGCGCTGCTCGCCGGCTTGTTTCCCGCGTTCGGCCCCGCGTTCGGTCAGGATACGCCCATGGCCCGCTGGGAAGGGCGGCCGATCGCGCGCATAGAATTCGACCCGCCTCAGCAGCCTCTGCCGCTGGAGGAACTGAACCGCCTCCTGCCTGTCAAAGCAGGCGGTTCGCTCCGAATGGAAGACGTTCGCGTGGCGATTCAGAAACTCTACTCCACGGGCCGCTACTCCGATGTTTCGATAGACGTAAACCCAATCGATATAAACTCAGCCGTTGGAAGTCCGGCTAGTCCGATCGTGCTGCGGATTTCCACCGAACTCAACTACTTCATCAGCGGCGTGAATGTCGCCGGCGAAAGCGAGCCTCCCAATCGCAGCCAGCTGATTACGGCGTCCAAACTTGATCTAGGGGCGCCATTCGTGGAAGCGGATCTGGATCGGGCTATCGACAACATGCAGGAAAAGCTGCGAGTGAACGGGCTATACAACGCGACCATTCAGCGCCGAGTGGATCTTCGCCCCGAGACCGAGGAAGCGAACGTGTACTTCGATCTCGACTCCGGATACCGGGCGCATTTCGACGGGGTGGAACTGGCAGGGCAACTCAACCGGCCCAAAGAATCCGTGATCAAGGCCACGGCCTGGCATCGCGGTCTGTTTTTCATCCCGCTTCCCGGATGGCGTGAAATCACGGAAAACCGCGTCCAGAGCGGCCTGGAACGCCTGAGGAAAGATTTCCAAAAGGGCGACCGCCTGGAAGCGAAGGTCACGCTGGACAAACTGGATTATCACCCCGCTACGAACACGGCCACGCCGTATCTCAGCATCGACAGTGGCCCCATTGTTGAGGTCCGCACGGTCGGAACGCAAGTTTCCGCGAGTCGTCTCCGCGAGCTGGTGCCGGTTTATCAGGAGCGCACCGTAGACCGGAGCCTGCTGGTGGAGGGACAGAAAAACCTGGCGGAATACTTCCGGTCCAAAGGATATTTCGACGCGCAGGTCGACTTCATGCAGTATGACCCGGAGCCGAACCGCACGCTGATCGAGTACCACATAACGTCCGGGGACCGGCACAAACTGAAACGCATCGAGATCACCGGGAATCAATACTTTGATGTCGCGACATTGCGTGAACGGATGTATTTGCAGACGGCTAACTGGCTACAGCGGCGGTATGGAACCTTTTCTGAACGGCTGTTGCAACAGGATGAGGAAAATATCGCCGACCTCTATCGCGCCAACGGATTTCCCGACGTAATGGTGACCAGTCCTCCGGTTCAGGACAACTACGGCGGTGAGCACGGCAACCTCGCCGTGGAGATTAAAATCCAGGAGGGCCCGCAGTGGCTGGTGAGCCAGCTGAGCATTGAGGGAGTTTCGGAGGAAGAACAGGACTATGTTCGTTCTTTGGTCCGTTCCACCGAGGGGCAGCCCTACAGCGCCGCCAACATAGCCGCGGATCGCGACGCGGTTCTGAGCTACTACTACAACAACGGCTATCCCGACGCTCAATTTGAGAGCAGCCAGGAGCCTTCCGCCGTTCCCAACCGGATGATGCTTCGTTATCGGGTGATTTCGGGAGAGCGGCAATACGTACGAGGCACGCTGGTACGGGGCCTGGAAACAACCAAGCCGTCGCTGGTCGCCAGCCGCATCTCCGTGCTGCCAGGTGACCCGATATCCCAAAGCCGCATCGCGCAAAGCCAGCAGAGATTGTATGACCTGGGAATCTTCGCCAAAGTGGATACGGCGCTCCAGAATCCGGACGGACAGGAAGAAAGCAAGTATGTCTTGTTCCATCTGGATGAAGCCCGCAAGTATTCCTTCAACTTCGGCGTGGGCGCGGAGCTGGCGCGTATCGGGGGAGGCTCCAACTCGCTCGATTACCCGGCCGGGACCACCGGATTCAGCCCGCGCGTATCCGTAGGCGTCAGCCGCATCAACTTCCTGGGACTGGGCCACACCGTCAGCTTGCAAACCCAGGTTTCCACCTTGCGCAAGCGAGCCCTGGCGAACTACATCGCACCGCAATTCGAGGGGCATGAGAATCTGTCGCTTAGCTTTTCCCCGCTGTTTGACGATTCCAACGATGTGCGCACCTTCGCCGCGCGGCGCTTGGAGGGGACAGTACAGCTGGCCCAGAAAATCTCGCGTGCCAATACGTTGCAATACCGCTACACATTTCGAAGGGTTACGCTGGACCCCAACTCGCTCAAGATCGCACCCCAAGCGGTCGGCTTGCTTAACCAGCCGGTGCGGGTGGGATTAATCGGAGGTTCTTTTATCCAGGATCGCCGCGACGATCCGGTCAACTCGCGCCGGGGGGTTCTGAATACGGTCGATCTGTCCTACGCCTACAGGAGGTTCGGTTCGGAGACCGACTTCACCCGGGTGCTGATACGAAACTCGACCTACTATTCGCTGGGGCACGATCTCGTGCTGGCCCGCTCTCTGCAATTTGGATACATCCAGCGCTGGGGCGGTCTGCCGGAAATTCCCCTGGCGGAGCGATTCTACTCCGGTGGCGCCTCGACAAATCGCGCGTTTCCCGACAATCAGGCCGGTCCGCGGGACACCTTGACCGGGTTCCCGATCGGCGGCAGCGCTCTGTTTTTCCATTCCACGGAACTGCGCTTCCCGCTGATTGGAGAAAGCATCGGAGGCGTACTCTTCCACGACATGGGAAACGTCTACACGGGAGTAAACACCATCAGTTTCCGCTTTCGCCAGCGAAACCTGCAAGACTTTGACTATATGGTGCACAGCATCGGCTTCGGAATTCGCGTCCGGACACCGGTGGGTCCCATCCGGGCGGATTTCAGCTTCAGCCCGAACGCACCGCGATTCTTTGGATTTAACGGCACGCTGAACGATCTGCTGAACGTGCCGCCGTCGCAGCCGGTGTGCTCAGCACAGCCGTCGCCGACCTGCTCGAATCAGCGGATCAGCTGGTTTCAGTTCCACTTCTCCCTGGGGCAGACATTCTGATCGATGTTCCGGCGTGACCTAGTCGCGGCAGGATTGGCGCTGTGGCTGCCGGCTTGGGGGTCTGCCATTGCGAGCGCAGCCAGGGCCGAGACACTGGATCGCATCGCCGTCACTGTCGGCCAGGAGGTGATCACGGAGAGCCGGGTGATTCTGGATCTCCGGGTGGCGGGGTTTCTGGATGGCAAGCCGGTGGATTTGAGCCCGGCGGCCAAGCGCAAATCCGCGGAACGGTTAGTGGATCAGCTCCTGATTTTGCGGGAAGCAGCGGATAGCCATCTGACGCTGCCGTCGGTGGAGGCGACCGCCGGCCTGATCGCGCCATACGCGGCCGAAAGCGGCTACCAAGCGAATCTGGCGCGCTATGGAATCTCCGAGCGCGACCTGGGCGCCCACCTGCTAGCCGGGCTGCGAATGCTGACCTTCACGGATCTGCGGTTTCGGCCTGACGTCCAAGTCTCGGCTGAAGACATTCGGAACTATTACGACAAGCTGCCCAATTCTGCCGGAGCGCCAAATCCTTCATTTGAAGACAGCCGTGAACAGATTGAGAAATTGCTGGTGGAACAACGGGTGCTCGACGCTCTCGATCAATGGCTGGCCATGGCCCGCGCCGCGGCGAATATTCATTATCACGAGAAGGCGTTTGAATGAGCTGGGTTGAATGAACTGGGTTGAATGAGCTGCAACTGAATGAGAAAGTTTAGACGCATCGCGCTGTGGACCCTGGGCGGGCTGGCCGCTCTGCTGGTACTGGCAAGCATTACGGGCGTGCTGATTGTCCGCAGCGAGCGCTTTCACCAGTACATCCAGCGGCGCATCGTGGAAGAGGTGGAAAAAGCTACGGGCGGCCGGGTGGAGCTGGCATCTTATTCACTCGACTGGCACAATCTTACGGCTCAGGTGCAAGGCCTGGTGCTCCACGGCAAGGAATCGCCTACCGACCCGCCGCTGCTGCAGGTGGGATCGGCGATCTTGGGGCTGCGCATAGTTTCGGTCCTGGAGACGAAGATCGATCTGGCCTCCCTGCGCATCGACCGGCCGCAGGCTTACTTCGTGTTCTACCCTGACGGCTCCACCAACTTTCCCGGACCGCCCGCCAAGTCCGGCAAGCTCTGGACTGAGGAATTACTCAACCTGAAAATCGGTGCATACGAAATAAACGATGGGCTGGTGGAGTATGACGGCCGCCGGATCCCGGTGCACTTGAAAGGCGAACACTTGCGCGTCCGAATGAACTACGAAGCGCACACGCCTTCTTATCGCGGCGATGTATCGACCGACAGCCTACAGGTGACCGCCGAGGGATACGGACCCATCCCTACCAGCATGAGCGCTACTTTCGTGCTCGAACAATCGAGGTTCGTATTTCCGCAAGTGCATGTGGCCACCAAAGAGTCTTCCGCCGATCTGACGGGAACGCTGGAGGATCCACGGGGGCCGCACGGAACCTTTTCGATGAAAGGCAACGTGTCCGTGCGTGAGGCGGTGAAAATTTTCCATCTGCCCATCGAGCCTGCGGGCTCCGCATCTTTCGATGGTCAGGTGACCGTCGCTTTTATCGACCCTTATACCTCCAGCCTGCGCGGCCGGGTGATCGCCCGGGGCTTAGGCTACACGCAAGATCGCTTGAAGATCCGGGACGCGGATGTACGGGGACAGCTGCAACTTACGCGTGACCGGCTGACGTTACAGCAGATGACGGCAACGGTATTTGGAGCGAATATCGCCGGCCAGGCAAATCTGGAGCACGGCCGGCAATTTCACGTCGAAGGAACCATCGATGATCTGGACATGCGCCGGGCAGCGGAAATTGTCACGGACCGTCCCGTGGCGTGGAGCGGCACCATGGCGGGAAGTTTTTCCGCGGACGCGACGGTGGGCCAGCGGGATGCGATGGCGCGCGCCAATCTCACGATTGTTCCGGCCGCGGGAGGAGCGCCCCTTGACGGGCACCTGGAGGCCGTCTACGATCAGGCGGCCGGCACCGTAGCCCTGGGGTCGTCCGCTTTCGGGACTGCGGCCACGCGCTTGGATGTTTCCGGCACGCTAGGTATGATGCTCCACGTGCAGCTCCGCTCAACGGACTTGAACGATCTGCTGCCGGCGCTGGCGATCGTGGAGGACCATCCACCCTCCGAGATCCTACTGAAGCTGCGCAACGGCAGCGTAACGGCGGATGGTTCGGTGACTGGATCGCTGGACGATCCACGATTCGCCGGCCAGGTAACCGTCAGCAACGGTGTGATCCAGGGGCACGCTTTCGACCGGTTCACAGGAGATATCGACGCAACGCGCATGGAAATCAACGGAACCCGGCTAGCGATTTCGCGGGGCGGGACTACGGCAACGGGAGCGGTTCGCCTGACCGCTCGAGGGGGTGCGTTCGCAGACCCCGGGGTGGCGGCGCAGTTCGACCTCAAGAATGCTTTCGTAGGCGAGCTGGCCCGTGAATTCGGCAGCAAAGTGGAGATCGCGGGAACCGGCTCGGCCAGCGTGCACGTGGCCGGCTCGCTGCGGCGGCCGGAAGCGGAACTGACGCTCGATATCCAGAAACCGGCGGCGTTTGGCGAGCAGCTTGACCGCCTGCGCGCCGAAGCACGATACCGGCCCGGCGAGCTGGATGTTACCAACGGGATCGCCGATGACGGGATGTCCCAGGTGCGATTCAGCGGCACCTACAGGCATCCGGAGAACGATCTGAAAACAGGCGAGTTCAGCTTCGACGTGGCTGCGCCGAACGTGGCAGCCTCGCGCATCGAGCATATGGCCCTGCTTTCAACGCCGGTGAACGCTCAATTGGGCGGCCGGCTCAGCGGAACCGGCCGAATCGCAAACGGAAGTTTCGAACTGACCGCCGCGACAGCGAATCTTACGGCGAAGGGCGTAACGGTGGATCAGGAACGCATCGGCGATCTCGCTCTTACGGCCGAAACTAAAGGGAACGAGTTGACCGTGCGGGGCAGCGGCAACATCCGGGAATCGACAGTGGAGGCCAATGGTCAATGGCGCTTGGATGGCGATGCGCCGGGCCAGGCCACGGTTATGTTCTCGCGCATGAGCATCGCCTCCGTGCAGGACCTGGTCATGCTCGGACGCCAGGAAGATCGTCCGGCCGCGCCGCCCCTGGAAGGGTTTGTTCAGGGCGGGGCAACCGTGACCGTGGCGTTGCAAAAGCCGGCTGCCTTCCGAGCGAAGCTGACCCTCGATACGGTTCAGGTGAATCCGCGCCCCAACCAGGTTTTGCGGCTGGGGATGCAGCCACAGGACGTGATTCTGAAAAATAGCCAGCCGCTGGTGGTGGACGTCACCCGCGACCGTGCCCAGATCAGTCCGGGCCAATTCACCGGGCGAAATACAAACATTTCAGTAGAAGGCTCCATCCCTTTCCGGGGAACCGCCGGCGCCGATGTCTCGCTGCGCGGGAACATCGACCTTGCGATTCTTCAACTGATCAGCCCGGCACTAGCGGCCACGGGAGTCGCGAACCTGCAAGTCTCGATCCGTGGGAACTTGCAGAATCCCGCCGTGAATGGCCGCTTGCAGTTCAGCAAAACGTCGTTGTCCTACGGCGATCTGACGTATGTTGTGGATAACGCTGAAGGCTCGATCGCGTTCGATCGTAACCGCGCGACCATCGAGCGCCTGACCGCGGAGACCAGCGGTGGAACCATAACCTTCACCGGAAGCCTTGACTTCGGAGCATCGCTCGATTCCGGGACTGCCCTGGTGTATCGGCTGCAAGCCGAGGCACGTCACGTGCGCGCGCGATTGCCGCAGGATCTGAGCACCACATTCGATGCCAGCTTGCGCCTGACGGGAGCATCGGATGCGAGCACCCTTTCCGGCTCGGTGACGCTCAACCGCGCTACTTTCAATCCGCGCAGCGATTTGTTAGCGTTGCTGTCGCAAGCGTCCGCTCCGACGCCGGTGCCCAGCGCGCCCAGCGATTATCTGCGGGGCATGCGCTTCAACGTGCGCATCGCCAGCGCTTCGAACTTCCAGGTGGAGACTTCCTTGACCCGCGACGTGGAGTCGGAAGTAGATCTACGGCTGCGTGGCTCGCCGATTCAGCCCGTGCTGCTGGGCACGGTTTCGATCAGCCAAGGCGAACTAACGGTGTTAGGAACCACCTATACCATCAATCGCGGCGATATCCGATTCCTGAATCCGGTCAAGATTGAGCCGACCTTCGATATGGACCTGGAAACCAAGCTGAGGGGCGTAACGGTCAACGTGACGCTGGCGGGCACGCCCAACAATCCGAAGATGAACTGGAGCTCGGATCCTCCCCTTCAAGAGTCCGAGATCATCGCTCTGCTGGCGACCGGGCGGGATCCATCCCAGGTGCAAAACCAGACGGCGCCCGGTGTCTCCGCCGGCGGCGCCAACAACTTCGCAGCAGCCGGCACGGGTCTGGTAGGACAGGCGCTCAACTCGCAGATCAACAGCCGTTTCACACGATTTTTTGGAGCCACGCGCGTAAAAATCGATCCCACGCTGATCGGTGTGGACAATCTTCCGCAAGCGCGCCTGACGTGGGAGCAGCAAGTTTCAAAGGACGTCACGCTGACTTACATTACGAATCTGAATCACACCCAAGAACAACTGATTCAGGTGCAGTGGGACCTGAACAAGAGCTGGTCGGCGATCGCCGTGCGGGATCCGAATGGCGTGTTTGGAATCGATTTCCAGCTCCGGAAACGATTCAAGTAGCCGCCTGCTTGCGGCCTGGGTTATCTGTGGCCAATGTGCAAAGCCACCGCCCCGCCGGTCATGCGCTCGAATTCGACACTGGCAAAGCCGGTCTGGCACATCTCCTGGGCCAGTTCATCGGCGCCCGGAAACTTACGAATGGATTCGGGCAGGTAGGAATAAGCCTCGGGCGAGCCCGAGACCATTCCACCAATCAGGGGAAGCACATGGGAGGAAAAGAATCCGTACAAGGCGCGAAACGCAGGGTTGGGAGGTTGGGAGAATTCGAGAATCGCCGCCACTCCGCCGGGCTTCAGTACCCGCAACATTTCTTCCAGACCACGCCGGTAATTCGCCAGGTTGCGGAATCCGAAAGCTACCGTAATTAGATCGAGCGACGCGCCCGCCAGGGGAAGCGACAGCGCGTCGGCTTCGAACACCGGCGTTCGAAAGCCCTGGGCGCCGATTTTACGGCGAGCCTCCACCAGCATGGGATGACAAAAATCACTGGCCAGTATGGGCCGTTTTCCACGCGACTCCAGCGCCAGTGCCACGTCTCCGGTTCCACTGCACAAGTCCAGGACACGCGCATCCGGACGATCCAGAATCTCTGAAACGCTTGCGACGGTACGCGCTCGCCAGCGTTTGTCGAGATTGAACGAGAGCAGGTGATTCAGCAGGTCATAACGCGGGGCGATGCGTCCGAACATCCCGCGGACCCATTGAGAGGCGGCCTGCTCGTTGGCAGCGCCCTGAGGCGTCGTGCCAGAGGAGCGCTGAAACTTGGTCCCGGTCATCGCAGAGCCGCTTGAATCGCTTCCAGCACCAGGCCATCGTCGATGCCGGAGACAATAGCGACCTCGCCGATTTTCACCGGCAGCACGAAGTGAACCAAGCCCTGCACCGTTTTCTTATCGCTGCGGAGGCGCGCGGCCAGACGCTCTGCTTCGATGCCGTCCAGTGAAGGGATCGGCCCATACTTGGCTACCACGCTGTAAATCGAAGCGGCGTCAGACGCGGCCAGCCGTCCGATCTTTTCCGCGAGGATCGTCGCCGCGCGCATTCCCCATGCGACCGCTTCCCCATGAAGGAAGCGCTCGTAGCGAGTTTCAGCCTCGAGCGCATGGCCGAAGGTGTGCCCGAAATTCAGGATGCGGCGAAGATCGCCCTCGCGTTCGTCGGCGGTAACGACTTCGGCTTTGATGCTCACGGCCCCGGCGATAATGCGCTCCAGGGTGGCGGGTTCCTGGGCCAGCACGGCGGACGCGCACTGATCCATGACACCGAACAGCTCGGCGTCGCGGATTACGCCTGCTTTGACGATCTCGTACAGGCCCGCCCGGTACTCGCGGGCCGGCAGCGTCCGAAGAACCTCCGGATCGATGAACACCGCCAGGGGTTGGTGAAAGCTGCCCAGTAAATTCTTGCCGGAGACCAGATTCACCCCGGTCTTGCCGCCGACCGCGGCGTCCACCTGCGCCAGCAGCGTCGTGGGCACCTGAATCACCGGAATGCCTCGCATAAAAACGGCTGCCAAAAACCCAGCCACGTCGCCTACGATGCCTCCGCCGAACGCTATGATGATGCTCGACCGGTCCCCGCCTGCTGCGACCATCTGCTCTGCCAAAGCCTCCAGTTGAGAAAGGCGCTTGTTGGGCTCGCCGCCGGGAAAAAAGAGAACTTTGTGTTTGTGACCGGCGATGGCTTGGTGGAGATTTTTACCATGCAGCTTGAATACGTCTGTCGTCGTAACCACAAACACCAGACCGGCCCGGGAGGGCAGAGATTCAGCCACGCGGGCCAGCGCGCCGCGCTCAACGATGGCTTCATAGGCTCGCTGCGGCGTTTCCACGCGAAAGCTGGGCATATACGTTCGTTGTACCATGGGCCTGTTGACTCCACGGCAAACCCCTTCATTTTTCTTATTACTCCTGTTGGTTGTGCCTCTGGCGGAGGCGCATCCCACCACCGTGCTGTGGGCTGGCCCTGCGATTCTGGTCTCCGCGATTGCCATCGCCTGGGCGGCTGAATCGGCGCAATTCTTCATCGCGCAAGGATTCGCGCTGGCGATTCTGGCGTGGCTGCAAACGCTGCCGGAGTTCGCCGTGGAAGCCGTGCTCGCCTGGCACCAGCAGGTTCAGTTCCTGCTGGCGAATCTCACCGGCGCCCTGCGGCTGCTGACTGGTTTCGGCTGGCCGGTGATCTATTTCACCGCCGCGATTTTCCAGCGCCGGCGAGGAGGCGCGCCGCTCAGAGTCATCCGCCTGGACGAGCATCATGCCGTGGAAGTGCTGGGGCTGGCGGCGCCGCTCCTGTACATCGGCGTGATTGCGTGGAAGGGATCGCTGACCATCTACGACGGAGCAGTACTGATCCTGCTGTACACGGCCTATTTACTGATTCTGAGCCGCATGCCGCCGGAGGATCCGGAGACTATCGAAGATCTGGAAGCGATCCCGCGAAAAATCGTCACTTCGCCGCGCATGCTGCGGATTGCGGTCATCAGCGGGCTGTTTCTATTTGGCGGGATCCTGATCTACATCGCCGCGGAGCCGTTTCTGGCCAGCCTGCTGGCGCTATCGGTCGCCCTCGGGATTCCAGCCTTCGTGTTCATCCAATGGGTAGCGCCGGTGGTTTCCGAATTCCCCGAGATGGCGTCGACGTTTTACTGGGCGCGCTCAGTGGATCGCGCGCCGATGGCGCTGATGAACATGGTCTCTAGCAATATCAACCAGTGGACGCTTCTCACCGCCATGCTGCCCATTGTGTTGTCCATCAGCGTGGGAGCCGTAACGCCGATCGTGTTCGACTCGGAGCAGCGGGTCGAACTGCTGCTGACGTTGGGACAGGCGGTCGTCGGCATGATCTTCCTGATGAACATGGAACTGACATGGTATGAAGCTGCGACTATGTTCGTGTTCTTCTGGATCCCGTTCGTGCATTCATCCTGGGCCAGGCCGGTCGCCGGGCTGTATTTTGGCTGGGCCGGTGTGGAAATTGTTCGCATGTTTTTAGGCCGGCGGCAGGTTCTGGCGCCGGGGCGATTTCTGCGCATCTGGAAAGAGCACATCCGGCGCTAGATGCTCTACGACGCTAACTTTTTCTCCAAGTCCTGCTTCACACGAGGCCATTCTGAATCGAGAATGCTGAAGTAGACGCTATCCCGAAGACGGCCGCTCCAGGTGATCATGTGCTGTCGCAACGTGCCTTCTTCGGTAGCGCCGATCCGGCGGATCGCGTTGCGGGAACGCTGGTTCAGGGAATCGGTCTTGAGCTCGACACGAAGGCAGCCAAGAGTCTCGAACGCGTGGCGAAGCATCAGGTATTTCCCTTCCGTATTGACCGCGGTCCGCCGCCAGGGTGCGGCGATCCAGGTCGCGCCGATTTCCAGGCGCCGGTTCGCCCGGTCGATGTTCAGGTAGCGCGTACTGCCGATCACCTGCCCGGAAGGTGCGTGAACAGAGGCGAACGGCAACGCGCTTCCAGCGGCCTGAGCGTTCAGGGCCGTCTGGATGTAGGCAGCCATGTCCTCGGGCGTGGCGACGCGATACGGGATCAGCTCCCAAAGCTCAGGGTCGAGCCCAATGGTGCACAAAGCTGCATGGTGCGCCTGCTCCAGAGGTTCCAGGCGGACGTGACGTCCTTCGAGGGTAACGGGTGCAATACTCAAACGCCGTATTTCTTAAACCAGGCCAGCATCTTCTTCCAGGCGTCCTGGGCGTCGTCTTTCTTATAGCTGGGACGGTAGTCGGCGTTGAAGCCGTGCTGCGCCTCCGGATACACGTTGATCTCTGACTCGTCGTCCAGAACCTTGAGAGTCCCGCGCATGCGTTGGATGGATTCGGCGGAAATACCTGTGTCCTTGCCGCCGTAAAAGCCGATCACCGGCGCTTTCAGTACGCCGGCGTAGTCGATCGGATTCTTGGGAGTCATGGCGGTGGTCTCTCCTTCCAGGCGGCCGTACCATGCAGCCCCTGCCAAAAGCTTGGGATTGTGCGCCGCATACAACCACACGATGCGCCCACCCCAGCAGAAGCCGGTGATCGCCAGCCGGTCAGCACTGCCGCTGTTCTTCGCGGCCCATGCCGCCGTGGAATCCAGATCGCTCATCACTTGACTGTCAGGAACCTTGGAAACCACCGTGCTGATGATTTCCTGAACATTTTCGATCTGTGATACGTCGCCCTGGCGCGCGAACATCTCGGCGGCGACCGCCATATAGCCGGACTTCGCCAGACGCCGGCACAGGTCCTTGATGTGCTCGTGAACTCCGAAGATCTCCTGCACCACCAGCACCGTGGGAAACCGGCCGCTGCCGCTGGGACGGGCGCGATAGGCGGGGACCATCTTCCCGTCTGCCATTGGAATTTGAACCTCGCCGGCAGTTAGCCCCTTGGTATCCGTGACGATGGTCTGCGCGCCCACCGGGCGCACCGCCAGGGCGAAGCCCACAGCCAGCTTGTTCATCAGAAACTCTCGGCGGTTCTCCGGGAGAACGTCGCGGAGAAGGCTCTTGAGATCGGAGGTAGCCATGGCGTTATTGTACGTTAGCCGGAACGTTACAAGCCCCACGGTATTATAGGTGTTTGGGAGAGACGCAGTCTCAAAAGACCCGCTGGGTCGTTCTTATCCTTATCAACCTGATATCGCTCGGATGCCTGGTTTGGGCGCTTCACGATGTGAGTTGGGTCGACCTGAAAGAGGATATGGCGACCATCAACTACTGGTGGGTGGCGCTAGCCGGGGCTTTTGAATTGAGCGTCTACCTGACGCAAGCGGTACGCTGGCGTCTGGTGTTGCGTCCGGTGGCATTATTGAGCTTCCGGCAGGCCGTTCGCGCCATCTTCGTGGGACTCTTCACCAGCGAAGTCCTGCCGTTCCGCGGCGGCGAGGCGGTGCGCTGCTTCCTGGTGACGCGCTGGACCAAACTCCCCTTCTCCGTCTCCGTGGCGAGCGTGCTCATCGAGCGGGTGTTTGACGGACTCTGGCTGTGGCTGGGGCTGTGGCTGTCCTTGAAGTATGTGGAATTGCCCAGGCAGCTGGGGTATGTGAACGACGGATTGGGCTTATCGGTGCTCGCGGGAACCGTGATCCTCGGTTTGGCGCTGTTTCGCCCACGCCCTCCCCGATCCTCGCTGGGCGGCGGAGGTTGGCGGCATCATCTGGTCGTCCTGATGGACGACCTGGCCCAGATCGGCCATTCCCGCTATCTCTACTTTGCTCTCCTGCAAAGCGTGCCTTATCTGCTGTTGCAGGTGATTCCCATTTGGGCCGCATTTCAGGCCTACGGCTTTGACCTTGGCCTCGGCGCGGCTTTCGCTCTAATGTTGATTCTGCGGTTGTCGAGCATTGTTCCGCAGGCCCCCGCGAATCTGGGGTTGTTCCAGATTCTGACCAAGGAGTTCCTGGAGCGGGCGTACAACGTCGATCCCTCGGAGGCCGCGCGTTTCTCCCTGGTGTTGTGGGGGGTGGTCAAAGTGATGCCGTTGATCGCCGGATTCATCGCACTGGCAATCACCGGCGCCAGAGTCGGCGAACTAAAGAAAGCCGCCGAGCGCGAAAGTCAATCCGGCGAAGCGACGGTCCCGGCGAGTTCCTGATAGATCTCCCAGGTTTTGGCAAGTGTGGACTCCCAGGAGAAGAGCGGTACACGCTCGCGACCGCGCCGGGCTAGGTCTTCGCACAAGGCCTGGTCCGAGGCGAGGCGCACCAGTGCGGCGGAGATTTCCTCCGGATCCTCCGGATTTACGAACAGCGCTGCGTCCCCGGCTACTTCCGGCAGCGCTGAACGTTGAGAGGTGATCACGGGAACGGAGTTCGCCATCGCGTCCAGTACCGGCATCCCGAAGCCTTCATCAAGCGAGGGGAAGGCGAAAATACGAGCCCGTCGATAGAGCGCCTCGATCTCCGTCCGGGTGACATACCCCAGCACGTCGATATCGCCCTTGCGCGGGCTGCCATCGATCGCGCGGAGCTCCTCCGCGGCGCCGAAGCCGTCCGCTGCTCCGGCCAGCACCAGGCGCCAGGACGCTGGCATGCGCTCGAACGCCCGCACCAGGGCTCGAATATTCTTGCGCCGCTGGATGGCTCCCACAAATAGCACCATGTTCTGACGCGCCGGGTTAGGCACGGCTGCGGTGGGCACGTGAACGCCGTGCGGGATCACGCGTATGCGGGAAGCCTCCACGCCCAGGAATTCTTCCACCTGACCGGCGGTGAAGCGCGATACGGCGATGATCAAGTCGCTACGGCGCGCCGCTTGCCTTGCCTGTTCCGTAAAACGTTTCCGGAATTCGGGTGTGGAGTACTCGCCGCTGATGACGAACAAATCATGAAATGTGGTAACGGTGCGACGGGCGCCAGTGTCGACGCGCTGGTTCAGGGCATGAAAAACATCGGCGCGGGGCGCGCCGTGCAGCAACCGGCGGGCAGCATTCCCGGGTACAGGATCGCGGAAGGAATGCAGGAAACGATGCGGCCGGTAGTAGAACAGGAATTTATCCCGGGGATGCGACTGCGCCAGACCAAACAGGATTTCACGCGAGTACACTCCGACGCCGGTGAGATTTCGGCCCAGGCTGTAGGTAGCGTCGAGGGCGACGTGCACTGACTGTCATGATCGCATCCCTTTGTGATTATGGCTGCAAACGGAGCCCCGGTCGCCACCGGGAACCTAGATTGCCTTCGCGAATCGAGCCTCGCGGGCGGCCCTTTGCGGCCGCTTAGATAATGGCCGAATTGGCTTGGCCCGCCTGGAGACGGAGGCTGACGGCCGCCTGATCGAGTAGAGCGTCCAGCGAAACCGGCTGTTGTGGATCGAACATGGCCGCTGCGAAGGCGAGTTTACCGTCGGTTCCGGCGGCCTGGAGACGCGAGCGAATTTCTTCGACCGGCTCGGCCAGGGTATCCAGCACCGCCAAGCCGAAGCGCGCATCGCTTAGCCGCGCCAACAAGGCGGCCGGCCCTGCCACACGGCGCAGATCGTCGGCGGCCTCAACTAGCGCCAGGTCGCGGCCCTGTTCACCAGGAGCCTGGGGGGCGTGATCCGGAGCCGTCGGCTCGGCCAGCAGGATCATCATCCTGCGGTTAAGCCTTTCCGCCAGCAGACGATCGCGCTCTGCCAGAGTCAGGAACGCGGGACGCGTTAGCAGGCCCGTGAGCTGATCTGTCATGGACGTTGCCCGCGCCGCGACCAGCAGGCGATGACGCTCCATAGCGTTGCGGATAGCTCGCGCCAGCGGCACGCAGTCCACTTCTTTCTTGACCAGGAAATCCTGGGCGCCATCGCGGACCAGATGCTCGGCCAGGGAGGTCGCGGAAGGCTCCACTAAAAGAATGACGGGAACATGGGGAGCAGCCGCCTGGACGCGCCGGAAGGTTTCAGCGCCGTGACTATCGGGGAGTTCCGGGTCCAGCAGAAGGATATCCACGGGCGCGGTCGCCAGGATGGCCTCGGCATCGGCCAAAGTGGCAGTGTGGGATGCCTCCAGATGAACCCAGTCGCCCCAACAGCGGGCGCCGTCCAACTCGGTCAGAACGTCATTCAGGAACAGGATGTCTTCGGTTCCGGATTCAGCAAGGAGGACGCGCACGGTCACGAAGAATAGTGCACCGGACGGCCAGACAGTCTCAGGAAGTTTCCAGTTGGTACTCTTTCAGCTTCCGGTAGAGGGTGGTGCGGCCGATGCCAAGCAGATGCGCCGCCACGGACCGGTCTCCCTTCGTGTATTCCAGTGCATTCACGATGGCCCGGCGTTCCAGCTCCAGCAGCGGGACCACCACGGGGGCATTTTGGACCGCCGGCGGATCGAGGGAGGACGCGGCGGAGCCATCGGCCCGGACCGCGAAGCCGTCTGACCCGGGGGGCACGGCGAACTGAGTTCCGGCCGCTGCCATCAAGTACTGAGCCTTCTTCTCCGTAAGATAGTTGCGTAGGTTGGAGGGCAGATCCCCCAGGTGCAAAAGCGGTCCCGAATTGATAGCCGCCATGTGCTGCATGCAGTTTTCAAGCTCGCGAACGTTGCCCGGCCAATCGTAGGCGAGCAGAATTTCCATCGCCTCGGCTGTGATGTTTTTGTTTCCGCCGGAGCGGGCCAGAAAGTGGTTGATCAGAGCCGGGATGTCTTCTTTCCGCTCGCGCAGCGGGGCCAAACGAATGTTGATGACGTTCAGCCGGAAATAGAGGTCGCGGCGAAAGCTGCCCTTCTCCACTTCCTTAACCAGATCGCGATTGGTGGCCGCGATAATGCGGAAATCCGAACGCCGCGTGATCAGCGACCCCACTGGCCGGAATTCCTTTTCCTGCAAAACCCTGAGCAGCTTGGCCTGCAGGTCCATGGGTAGCTCGCCGATTTCGTCAAAAAACGCGGTGCCTCCATGGGCGGCTTCAATCAGGCCGATCTTGGCATTGGCAGCTCCCGTGAACGCCCCCTTTACGTGCCCGAACAGTTCACTCTCCATGAGCGGCCCCACCATGGAGGAGCAGTCGATGGTTACAAAGGGTTCCTTGGACGCAGTCATCGCGTGGATGGCGCGCGCCACAACTTCCTTGCCCGTTCCGGTCTCGCCGAGCAGTAGCGCCGGCCAACGGCATTTGCCAAGCTTATCGATCAGCCGGAGAACCTGGCGTGTGCGCGGCGATTGTCCTACCAGTACGTGACGGGTTTCATCCAATTGAGCTTGCATCATTGTTCCGATATCGTTCCAAGCCGTCGTGATCTTTCTAAATAAGGACCGCTCACTATGTAGTGTCCGGTCTCAAGATAAACTCTACAGTCGAATTGAAACGTTCTCTAGACCCCCATACAGAGGAAGGGGGTAGGTATGAGGTGGGTAGGGACAACCCCCAGTGGGGGGTAGCGGTGGCTAACCTGATCTTATGGTTTGGTGTCTTCTCTTACGGCTTCACTCACATCTTCCCTCACAATAAGCGCGGCGCCAGCCACCTTTTCTACCTCGGCAGCCAGCGCGGTGGCGGCTTGAGCCGTGAGGCCACGTCCCACCAGCACACGCCAGAGGGAAGGTGCTCCCGGCCGGTCCCTGCGCGGTTCAACCACTCTTGTATCGGGAAAGGGAAAAGTCGCACGGAAGGCTTCCGCGCGCGCAGGATCGGAGAAGGCGCCGGCCTGAACGGCATAGTTGCCCGCATTCCCTGGAGGCTGGTCTAAGGGTTTCACCGGAGGAGCGTTGACTGTGGTCGCTGGCCCTGTCGCGGGAGCCGCCGTTACGGGCGGTTCGATAACCTTCAAGCGAACCCTGACAGTTCCGGCGCGGAGCATATCGATCTGGCGGGCGGCGGCCATCGACAAGTCGATGATGCGCCCGCGGACGAACGGTCCACGATCGGTGATGCGCACATCCACTTGTTTCCCATTGGAAAGGTTGGTGACCTCGACCCAGGTCTGGAACGGCAAGTCGCGGTGCGCGGCAGTCAGCTTTTGCATATCGAAAATCTCACCCGAAGCCGTGGCGCGGCCGTCATACGGTACGCCGTACCAGCTGGCGAGTCCAGTCTCAGCGGAACCGATGCGAGCCGGCGGGGGAGGCAGCCGCGCAGTGCCGTGCCGCGCGCAGCCGGACGCGAGCAACATCAGCGCCAGCGCACCGGGCAGGCTCCGCACAGCGAAGCGCGCGCGACCAACAAAAATGCGCCTTTGGAGCACTAAAACAATTCTACTCGACCTCGTTTTATCGATTTTCGGCCTCTCGAGAGTGTGGCGATGTCCCTCGGCGCTCCTCCCGCGTGGTTCATTTTTTTCTTGACTTTCCATGGATTCCACCTTATAAAGGGGACACTACCGCGCTCTCTTGGAAGAGTAGCGCTTAATCTGATGTAAAGGGAGAATCACTCGATGAAGAACGCAACTAAGAAGAAAGCGGCTGCGAAGAAAAAGGCTGCACCGAAGAAAAAGAAGTAGCCAACGCTGCTAGCTAGTTTTAGGTTTCAACCAATCGGCCCCGAGAAATCGGGGCCGGTTTTGTTTTTGCGGGGATCGTTTTCACCAGCGGAAGCACAACGCGCTCCATTCTGTGAGTACAAAAAAGACCGTTCAACCACTATCCGATACCGTTCAACCGCGCTCATCCACATTTCAGGATCCAACCTCAAACCCCATGCCTGCTTGTGTAATATGGCCCGCCTATAGCTGCAGCGACTTCAGGTAAGCGCGAAACGGCTCGCCCAGATCATATCTCTTTAGCGCAAATTCCACGGTGGCTTTCAGGAAGCCGAGTTTGTCGCCCGCATCATAGCGCGTGCCCTCGAAACGATAACCGTAGATAGGGCGGCTGCGCAGAGCGTGCTTCAGGCCGTCGGTGAGTTGCAGTTCTCCGCCGCTGCCCGGCTCGATCGTCTCCAGCGAATGGAAGACCTCCGGCGTAAGAACATAACGTCCGATGATGGCCAGATTCGAAGGAGCGTCCTGGGGCTTGGGCTTCTCCACCAGGTTGCGAATCCGGTACAGCCGGTCGCCGCCCCCGTGGTGACTCACCGGTTCCGCGTCCACCACGCCGTAGGCCGAAATACTGTCCTTAGGAACTTCCATTAGAGCCAGCACGGGAGCACCGTAGAACTCGTAGACATCGAGTAGCTGACGTAAGGCGGGAACCTCAGCGTCGATCACGTCGTCGGAAAGAATCACCGCGAAGGGTTCCTCGCCTACCAGCTCGCGCGCGCGGAGCACGGCATGGCCCAAGCCCAGCGCCTCCTTCTGCCGTACGTAGGAGACATTGATCATGTCCGAGACAGCCCGCACGGTGGCCAGCAGATCTTTCTTGTTGCGAGTTTCGAGCAAGTGCTCCAACTCGAAGCTGACATCGAAGTGATCTTCAATCGCCGTCTTGCCGCGGCCGGTGACGATGATGATGTTCTGGACTCCGGAATGAATGGCTTCTTCGACTCCATACTGGATCAGAGGCTTATCCACCAGGGGAAGCATCTCTTTAGGCTGGGCCTTGGTGGCGGGAAGAAATCTGGTTCCCAGTCCGGCGGCGGGAAAAACGGCTTTGCGAACCTTTGCGTTCATCAGCTATCTATTCTACAGAGTGCCGGTTGGAAGCTCTTAATGGACGAGTAGAAAACGATGCGAAAAAAACTTCGCCCGCCTCACCGAAGTCTCCCTGCTGCGTCGCGCAAGCCGGATCGTTAACACCGATCTGTCGGTCGACGCGCGGAACGTTTTATCGGTGAGCAAACAATGGGCGACGAGATCCGCGTGGAAAGCCAGCCGGGACGGCGCAGCGAGTCTCACTGCTCAACTTACTTCAATAGGTCCGCGATTTCCAGCAGCTCTTTGCGCACGTTTTCCAGCACAGCCGAAGGAGGAACATCGAAAAAGCCCGCCTGGGCCGGCTTGCCCGGCAAGGGCTGCTTCAATCTTTTCGGAACGTCCGGCGAAACAGGCGCGGCGGGATCGTTCTTGGACCGGGAATCCAGAAACTTGCGCGCGCCCTCTATCGTGTAGCGCTTCTCATAGAGCAGACGCTTGATCTCGAGCACCAACTGCACTTCCTTGCGGCGGTAGAGACGGTGCCCGGTTCCCGATTTTTTCGGGTCGAGTGCGGGAAATTCGGTCTCCCAGAAACGCAATACGTACGGTTTGATGCCGGCCAGGCGTGCAACTTCCCCGATACGAAAATAAAGCTTATCCGGAATCTCTTCCGGCGTGATAGTCATCGGCGCGATTTTTGGCTCGCTCATGAGAGTACCCTTATTCTAATGTCCCTGCTCGCAGGAATCCATCCCGTCCGGGAGGCACTTCGAGCCGGACTTCCATTAGAACGCGTGATGGTGGCCAAGGGCGCCGCAGGTCCGCGCCTCCAGGAGCTGATCGAGCTGTGCCGCGAGCGGGCGGTCCCGGTGCGCTTCGAGCCGCGCACACAATTGGACCGCGCGGCAGGCAACGCCGCTCACCAGGGAGTGGTCGCGTTTCGTTCCGCGGAGCTCTATGCATCCCTCGCGCAAACTACCGCGGGCCGAGGTTTGCACGTGGTTCTGGATGGCGTCGAAGACCCGCATAATCTGGGGGCTATCGTGCGCACGGCGCACGCAGCGGGCGCATCGGCCGTCGTGATACCGGAACGGCGTGCCGCCGGACTCACAGAAACCGTGGCCCGCACGTCGGCCGGCGCGGTGGCCTATCTTCCGGTGGTCCGCGTGACCAACATCAGCCGTGCACTTGAAGATCTAAAAGAGCGCGGGTACTGGATTTACGGCCTCGACCAGCGCGGCGACCAGCCTTACGACCGGGTCGAATTCAATATACCCAGCGCGATCGTCCTGGGAGGCGAGGGCCGGGGCCTGCATCAGACCGTGGCGCGCCAATGCGATGCGCTGGTGTCGATTCCCATGCCGGCGGCAGGCCCCTCCGGCGGAGTTGCCTCCTTGAATGTCAGCGTGGCCGCGGGCGTGGTGCTCTTCGAATGGCGGAGACGCCAATCCGCCGCGCGGTAATAAAGCACCGGACCGGGCGCCTGTTATATACTCGTCGGCAGCTACCATGGATGCGCGTTTAGGCGATGTCATTGATGATTTTTGCGTTAAATGCCGGCGCTTGACCAACCACTCGGTCGTATCTCTCCTTAACGGCGCCGCCGCCAAGGTACGCTGCCGCACCTGCTACAGCGATCACGATTACCGCAACGAACAGGCCCCCCCCTCCAAGAAGGATCTGAAGAAAGCCGAGCTGTTTAATGCCGTGCTGTCGGGGGTCGCTCCGCCTCCTGCCGCTTCAGAAGAAACGGCCGCTGGGACTGACTCGAAAAAGGCCGGCAAGAAACCGGGCAAGCGCGCAGAAGTTTAGCTGACGCGCAAAAGGCGCGGCGCGCACCTCGGAACGGGTCAGGAAGTAATCGCGGCTGCGTTCCGTTCTGCGCGCTAAGGATTAGTTCTTGCGCAGCTCTTTTTCCAGATCCCGCAAGACCTTCGCTCGATCTTCTCCGCAAAGATCTTGCTGCAGACGTCGTAAGGCCACGCCGATCACGTCGCGATGGTGCAGCTTGGCGCCAATGTGATCCGCCGCACTCAGTTCCAGCCACAGGTCGTGCAGGCGATCCAGATCCTCCGGCCAGAGGCGCGGTGGATGCGGCCCCAGATTCACGAACGCGGATTCGCGATCGGGGCTGATCACCTCCAGCGAAAATGGATGACGCGGCGGCGGCAGATTCTCCCAAGCGCGGCCCATGCGGTGCGCCAGCTCTTCGGAACTCATGCGGGCGCTGACGCCGGTCACCAAGCGCGAGGCCTGCAAGCTGCTGGCGGTCTGGACCAGGGCCTCGAAGGGATCCACTGCCGGAACCACCAGCAGCTCCACATGCTTGCCTTCCTTCTCGGCCAGCTCCACCACATGGCTGAACAGTTCCTTCTCGTAGTCGCTGAAGATCTGGCTTTCCGTGAGCTCATACTCGCCGGCCCCGGTGGACAGAGCCCGCACACTCATCACTACGATGTCGTGCCGCCGCAGGTTGGTTTTGCTGAGAACCTGGCGCAAGTGTTCCATGCGGCGGTAATCGCGAACCGCCACCAGCACGCAGCCCGGCCGGGCTTCCAGATGGGAAGATGTGACTTCCTGCTGGTGATCCAGATTGAATTGTTCCAGGCCCTTCTTTTCCTGCTTCGCGCGCCGGTGGTTGATCTTTTCGGAAATCGTAAAGGTCAGGAATAAGGCCAAAGTAAAGGTGATCCCGTACTTGGTCGCCACTTGTTTCGTGAACAGGTTGGCGATCGCCACGGCCCCCAGGATGCCGGTGGTGATGATCAGGCCGATGGGGATCTCCCAACCCGCCACCCGCAGATTCAGGGGCGTCTTGTACTCCTGATCGTGACGCTGGAAGCGTAGCGCTGTCACGCCCAGGGCCTTGAAGAAAAAGCTCCATACCACGCCGAACGCGTAGGCTTCCGCCAGAATCGTCATATCGCCGCGGCTGTAAAAGATGGTGGCGAGCTGCAGAACCGTAATCAGGTTAATGATGTTGTGGGTGGTGCCATATTTACGCTGCGGATGGCGGAACCAGGGCACCAGGACGCCATCCTCGGCCACGCGATTGAGCACGCCGTTGGCTCCGATGATGGATGTGTTGATGGCTCCCGAAAGAATCAGTCCGCCGACGAACACCACGAAAATATGGAACGCCAGCCGCAAGGGATAAGGGCCGCTCAAGTTCATCGCCAGACCGCCGATCAGGTTGGCGAAGTACTTGGGCCGCTCCCCATCGGGAATGATGATGGCCGCGAACAGGGTGATGACTCCGGTGCATACCAGGGCGTAAACGCAGACGATGTTAGCCGCGATCTTCAGATTTTTCAGCTTGGGCGATGCGATTTCCCGGTACACCTGCGCCAGGGTCTCGAACCCGCTCATGGACAGCAGCGAGTGCCCGAAGGCGATGATGATGATTACCACCGGGAATTGGAGCCAGGACGTGCCTTTGAGCCAACCCTGGGCATCGCTGGAGAAGTTTATATTGGAAGGAATCGGGGCCGGCGGAAGGTGCCACTTGCTTTGCAGCGCCATGCTGATGGGGCACCAGATCAGCAGAATCGCCACCATCACGGTCGTGATTTGCATGATCCGCAGGGCCTTACCGCTGGATTCATGCACGCCCTTGATGTTCATCCACCAGAAATAGACCGTTACCAGCACGGCGATTCCAGCCGAGAACAAATTGACGTCGACGTGATAGGGCTGATGCGTCATCTCACTGAGTTCGTTGATAAGAGCGCCGAGGTATTGACCCGCACTCACGCCGCTGATGGGACCGGTCAGGATGTAGTCGAACACCAGAGCGGATACCGACAGCTTGGCCATCACCGGGCCCATGCTCTCGCGCACCACTACATACACGCCGCCTCGCACGTACATGCTGCAGCTTTCGAGATATACGCTGCGGACGGCGAAGCTGAACAGCATCACGCCCAGAACAAACCAGGGGGCGGCTTTGCCGATGGCCTGCTCGGCCGCGCCGCCGGCATAAAACGCCGAGGATGCTAAATCGCTGAGGACAATGGAGGCTCCGCGCCAAAAACTGATGAAGGAGAGGGCGACCGTCGTGGCGACGACAACTTTCGAAGTCGGCGACGGCAGCTTACCGTTCGTAGGGGACATCCGTGGTTCTATTTTCCACTCCGCTCTATTCTAACCATAAGCCAGGATGCACCTGGATCGAAATTTTGGATCGACGCGATATCTATTGCGGATCAGTGTGTTACAGGCCGGATTTACGCTGATTTTAATCGACGGGCTGATCGGCAGCTCGTAGGACTCTACGTCCCCCCGAACAGGCGCATCGCCAGCGATTCAGGTAACTCTGCCTGCAGGATCTTAGCCGCTGCTTTGCCGATGTCGTAGGGAACCCGCCGGTATTCGATAGTGCGGTTTTCGGGCGCATACAACGCATAGGCGGCGCGCGGATCCCCGTCCCGGGGCTGGCCGACAGACCCCGGATTGATCAGGTAGTAATAGTCCGGTTCCAGTTGCAGGGCGCGATCCGGAACTATGCGCATCACGCTCCGCGGGGCCAGCAGGAAGCCACCCTGCAGATGGGTGTGTCCGAAGAAGGTAAGCTTGGTCTCCAGGGACTCGCGCAGGAACTGAACGTCCTCGAGGCCCACCAGATATTCGTCCTCATCCAACGGCGAGCCGTGCACCAGATCGAAATCGCCGCCGGAAACCCCGAACGGCTGGGACGCGCCGTTATGCGTCACCCGCAACGGCCCCCGCGCCAGGTGCTCCAGATAACTCGAATTGACGGGCGTGAGTGCGCCGCGGGTCCACAATGCCGAGGCACGCGCAGCAGGGTTGAAATATTCCAGCAGATCCGTTCCGGTGCAGGCACGGTCGTGGTTTCCGCGCACGATCGAGAGCACGTTCGACCTGGCCCACTCTGCCACCCTATTGGGGTCGGCGCCGTATCCCACCAGATCGCCCAGGCACAGGATCCGTTCATAGTGGCCGTGGGCGTCCTCGAGCACAGCGTCGAGAGCCTCGTAATTGCCGTGGATGTCGCTTACGATCAGGTACGGCGCCATCATGTCCGGCACAATCTTAAAAGATTCACTTCCGGAGCGGCCCCCAGCCGTACCGGGAGTCCGATGGTTCCGATGCCTCGTGAGACAAAGATAGCGGATTCGTCACGGCGATACAGGCCGTCCACGTAGGGCGTGAAAAACCGCGCGAAATTCAAGTCCTGGTGCAGGATCTCTACACGGACCTGTCCACCATGAGTGTGACCCGCGATGGTAAGGCGGTACCCCTGGCGTGCTGCTACTGGAAATACATCCGGGTTGTGCGAGAGTAGAACATTGAATGCATCCGGCGCTACCAGCCGCTCGGCGCCTACCAGATACGGCCTGCGGCTAGGCTGATAATCGACACCCGCCAGGTTCAAGGCGGCCTTGCCGAACTTCAGGGACTGTGCCCGCAGCCGCAGGTAGCGGTGGCCCATCCGAGCGCCCGCTTGCTCGACATAATCCTCGGCATTCGCGTAGATTTCGTGATTGCCCAGGCATCCGAAGATGCCGGCCTCGGCCCGCAGGCGTGAAAGCTGCCTCAAACATAGGTCAAGGGGATCGCGAGCGGTGCTGATCAGATCGCCGGTAACAAGCGCCAGATGGGCGCGGGTTTCGTTGGCCATGTCTACTGCTCGGGCCAATTCTCGTTCGCTCAGAAAGGGACTGAGGTGGATGTCGGTTATCTGAACCAGGCGCAAACCGTGGAGGTCCTTCGGAAGGTCCGGAAACATCAGATCCTGTTCGCGCAATGAAAGATTGACTCGCTCGATGAAAACGCCGTAGCCCGTAACTATCGCCGGAGTACATAATAGCGCCGCCTGCGTGGTGTGCAGAAACACTCTTCGAGCCGGGCTATGTCCGGATTGCACCTGCAGCCACCAGCGCGAAATCAGGATCGCCACGACCAGAAACACGGATAGGAACGCCCAGACGAAGATCACTCCGCGTCCCCAACCTCCCCACCATGGCGGAAAGCGCGTGTTGACGCGCGCAAAACGGAGCAAGAAACCCACCATCAGGATCAGACTGGAAATCGCGCCTCCGGCAATGACCGCCCAACGCATACGCGAAACACGCAGCCTGCCGGGTCCCCACAGGAGCAGGACCGCGCCGGTGACTTGCACCAGTATCACCGTGGAAAGCAGGATGAAATCCGGCAGGTTCCGGATGTCCAGGAGACGGAAGAGCACTTGTCTCCATCTTATCGGCAGCTCCAAGCCTTCGCTATAACCGGGCATCCGCTACAATCAGAAAATGTCTCTGATCGTTGTTGGGTCCGTTGCCTATGATGGCGTCGAAACGCCGCACGGCAAAGTGGACCGCATGTTAGGGGGGGCGGCCACGTACATCGCCCTGTCCGCGAGCTATTTCACCAAGGTTGGCATTGTGGCCGTGGTGGGAGACGATTTCGCGAAAGAAGATACCGATCTGCTGGCGGGCCACGGCGTGGACCTGGAAGGCCTGGAACGCGTCCCCGGCAAGACCTTTTTCTGGGCCGGCAAATATACGCCGGACATGAACGATCGCGAAACGTTGACTACCGACCTGAACGTGTTCGCCGATTTCAATCCCAAGCTTCCCGCCAGCTATTTGAGCGCCCCCTACCTCTTGATGGGCAACATCCAGCCGCGCTTACAATACGGCGTCCAATCGCAGATGAAAAAGCTCCGCCTGGCCGGCGGCGACACCATGAATTTCTGGATCAAGGATTTCCGGGAGGAACTGCTGGCAGCCATCCGCAATTGGGATTTTCTGCTGATCAACGACGCGGAAGCGCGCATGCTCTCCGGTCACGAAAACCTGAGGAGAGCCGCCAGCACGATTCTTGGCATGGGTCCGCATACGCTGGTAATCAAGCGCGGCGAATACGGGGCGATGTTGTTCCACAAGAACTCCTATTTCATCGTGCCGGGATATCTGCTAGAGACGGTTTTCGACCCCACTGGCGCTGGGGATTGCTTCGCGGGAGGGTTCATAGGTTATCTTGCCCAGCAAGGGTTTGAGCTGGATAACCCCAACATCAGCCGCGCCGATCTGAGCCGCGCGGTAATCTACGGTTCGGTCATGGGAAGTTTCTGCTGTGAGCAGTTCGGTGTGGAACGTTTCCGCACGCTCAAGCGGGCGGAGGTCGATGCGCGGTTCGAAGAGTTCCGCAGCTTCACCTCGTTCTAGCCTCGCGGGCGTCGCCATGCTGCTGGCGGCGATCGGATCCGGCGCGGCGTGGTGGTGCTTCGCCCAAGGCTATTCGCTGTACTATGGCGATGCCGAGGCGCATCTGAACATCGCCCGGCGAATTCTCGATTCACGCACGCCGGGACCCGATCAGATCGGCACGGTGTGGCTCCCCCTGCCGCATTTTCTGCTCATTCCGTTTGTGATGCACGATGCCTGGTGGCACAGCGGCCTGGCCGGCGTGCTCCCCTCGGTTGCCTTTTTCGGGATCGCAGGAATGTTTCTATTCAGCGCGGCCCGCAGGATTTACTGGAGTTCCGGCGCCGCACTGGCTGTCCTTCTACTGTTCGCCCTGAATCCCAACATCCTGTACCTGCAAGCCACGCCCATGACCGAGCTGCCGTTCCTGGCTTCACTGGCGGCGCTGCTGTGGGCCACGGTCTGGTTCCGCGATTCGCAATCCGCGTGGGCGGTGCTGATCGCCGCGGCCGCGTCCAACGCCGCATCGCTCACGCGCTACGAAGGCTGGTTCCTGATCCCGTTCGTAAGCCTCTATGTTCTGGCTGTTTCAGATCGTAAGTCGCAGGCAATTCTTTTCGCTGCACTGGCGGCCCTGGGACCGCTGGCCTGGCTGGCCCACAATCAGTATTACTACGGCAATGCGCTCGAGTTCTACAACGGGCCGTATTCGGCGGGCGCCATCTATCAACGCCAGCTTGCGCAAGGTGGCTTTCGCTATCCCGGGGATCACGATTGGATTACGGCCGCGCGTTATTACCTGGCGGCGTCGCGCTGGATCGCCGGGTGGCCGCTATTGATTTTAGGTGCGGCGGGAACGCTGGTAGCCCTTGTCAGAAAAGCCTGGTGGGCCCTCCTGTTCCTCTCCCTCCCACTCTCGTTCTATGTCTGGAGCCTGCACTCTTCGGGCACGCCCATCTTTGTCCCGGATTTGCCGCCGTATGGCTGGTACAACACGCGTTACGCGATTGCCGTGATTCCATTTGCTGCGTTCGCTGCGGGAGCCCTGGTGACCTTGGTACCGGCACCCCATCAGGTAAAATCCAGTATTATCCTGGCCGTTGTAATCGCTGGAGCCTGGGGACTCAGCGGATCATCTTCGATATCATGGAGGGAGTCCGAGGTCAATTCCGAGGCCCGGCGAGCCTGGACCGCTCAGGCGGCAAGCTTCCTGGCTGGCGAATACCGGCCGGGTTCGGGCATCATTTTTCCCTTTGGAGATCTGACGGGGGTTCTACGCGAGGCTCATATCCCGTTGTGCGAAGGTTTGCATGAAGGCAACGGCGTAGCCTTCGATGCCGCCTTGGCGCGTCCCGACCTGCTGCTCCGGGAAGGGGGATCGGTCGAGTGGGGCCTGGCATTTTCGGACGATGCCGTGGACGCCGCGCTACAGAAAGCCGGATACGTGCTGAGGAAGCAGATTGTGGTGAAAGGAGCGCCGGTGGCTGGTGTTTACGTCGATATCTACCATCGCGAATAGGTGCAGATCCCATTTACGAAAGCGCACGGAGCGCACAACGACTTTCTGCTCACCTGGCGGGACCAGTTGCCCATGCAGGTGGGCGATCCAGGTGCACTGGCTCGCGCCATCTGCCACCGCCGTAGCGGCCCTGGCGCCGACGGCTGGATTCTGATCGCCAACGGCCGAAAGGGAGAGCCCGCGTCGATTGAGTTGTGGAATTCGGACGGCAGTCGAAGTGAGATTTCCGGAAATGGAACACGCTGCGCGGCCGCGCTGCTGGTGGAATCCGGACAAGCCGCCGAAGACGTCCGCATCGCTACCGGCGCCGGCGTCAAGAGCCTCCGTTTGCTGGATCGGCACGGGCATCAATACCTGTTTGAAATGAACATGGGACGCCCCGAAATTGAAGAGTTGCACGCGACCCTGGTGCCTGGTTATGAGTGCGTCATCCTGAACGTTGGAAACCCGCAATGTGCTGTATTTGCGGGAGATTTCGAGTTTGACTGGCGAACATTGGGGGCCGAGTTGGAACGTCACCCGCGCTTTCCCCATCGTACCAACGTATCCTTTATTCGCGTGGTGGACGATCACACGCTCGATGTCAGGTTTTTCGAGCGGGGAGCCGGGGAGACCATGAGCTCCGGGACCGGATCGACGGGAGCCGCTGCCGCCGCGCTGGCCCGGGGTTGGGTGCATAACCCGATCCAAATTGATACTCCTGCCGGGATCTTGGAGTTGCGGGTCGAAAATGACGATCTATACCTCAAGGGACCTGCCGAGACCGTCGCGGAGGGCCAGTTTTATTACGAGAGAGGACTAGACTGACTTAAGATGACGAATCATTTTGAAGAGTTGCGACGAAAGATCGAGACGCACAGTGCGCACGTAGGCGTGGTTGGATTGGGATACGTCGGGCTCCCGCTGGTGGTGGAGTTCGCACATGCCGGATTCTGTGTCACTGGGATCGATGTCCAGCAGTCCAAAGTGGACGCGATCAACCGCGGCGAATCCTACATTCAGGATATCCCCACGGCAGCTCTCGAGCCGTTCGTCAAGGCCGGCAAGATCCGCGCGACCACCGATTTCAGCGTGGTCAAGGACCTCGATACTATAAATATCTGCGTGCCGACTCCTCTGCGCAAGACCAAAGATCCGGACATGAGTTTCATCGTAAACGCCTGCCAGGAGATTGCCAAGTTCTTTCATCCCGGCACGCTGGTCATCCTGGAATCAACCACCTATCCGGGGACCACGGACGAACTGATGTTGCCCATGTTCGAGGAAGCCGGACTCAAGGTGGGCAAGGACTTCTTCATGTGTTTTTCGCCGGAACGCGTGGATCCCGGCAACCCCAAGTATCAAACTAAAAACATTCCTAAAGTCGTGGGCGGTATTACGCCGGCCTGTACCGAAATCGGTGCGCTGTTCTACAAACAGGCGCTGGATACGGTAGTCCCGGTGGGATCCACACGCGTCGCGGAAATGGTGAAGCTGCTCGAAAACACGTTCCGCATGATCAACATTGGCCTGGTCAACGAGCTCGCGCTGATGTGCGACCGTATGGGGATCAACGTGTGGGAAGTGATCGACGCGGCGGGCACCAAGCCGTTCGGCTACATGCCGTTTTATCCCGGCCCCGGCCTGGGCGGCCACTGCATTCCTATCGATCCGTTCTATCTATCCTGGAAAACCAAGCAGGCGGGTATTGAGGCGCGATTCATCGAGCTGGCCGGCTATATCAACGGCTCCATGCCGCACTTCGTGGTGGACAAAGTGCAGAATGCGCTGAACGACCACACCAAGGCTCTCAAGGGTTCTCGGGTGCACGTGCTGGGCGTGGCCTACAAGCGCGATATCGACGACGTGCGGGAGTCTCCGGCGCTCGACATTATTCACCTGCTGGGCAAACGCGGCGCCATCGTCAGCTACAGCGATCCGTTTGTGCCCCAGATTCGCGCCGACGGGATCGAGATGAAGGCCATCAGTCCGGACGAAGGTATCAGCCAGGCGGACTGCGTCATGATTGTGACCGATCATAAGAAGTTCGACTACGCCGCGCTGGTGAAGAACGCGCGCCTGATTGTTGATACCCGCAATGCGCTAAAGGGGATGGAATCGGATAAAATCGTCCGGCTCTAGGCGATACTGGGCGTGTGCCCCCGTCGCAGACCAAGACCGCCCTGCGGGTCCGCAACCTTCGGAAGGCTTTTAAGGACGTCGTCGCCGTCGATGGCGTTGACCTCGAAGTTCGTTCCGGCGAGTGTTTCGGTCTGCTCGGCCCCAACGGAGCGGGAAAAACCACCACCATTGAAATCTGCGAAGGGCTTACCGCAGCGGACTCGGGCGAAGTCGAGGTGCTCGGGCTTCGCTGGAGCTCGGATGCGTCAACCCTGCGTCAAAAACTCGGCATCCAGCTCCAGGAGACGCAGCTCGCCGAGAAACTCACGGTCTTTGAAACCCTGAGCCTGTTCCGCAGTTTTTTCCTGCAGGGACCGGGCGCGGAGGAGGCCATCCGGATGGTCCAGCTCGAAGAAAAGCGCGGCGCCCGGGTGGGTGCGCTGTCGGGTGGGCAAAAACAGCGGCTGGCGTTAGCGTGCGCGCTGGTCGGCGATCCGGACTTATTGTTCCTGGACGAACCGACCACGGGTTTGGATCCGCAGGCCCGCCGTCAGTTGTGGGAGCTGATCGAGGAGTTTAAGGCAGCCGGCCGCACCATCCTGCTGACCACGCACTACATGGAAGAAGCCGAGCGATTATGTGACCGCGTGGCCATCATGGATCACGGCAAAATCATGACGCAGGGAACGCCCCGCGAGCTGATCGCTGGCATTGGCGTGGAACACGTGGTTGAGTTTTCGGCCGGCAGCAACGCTCTGGACATGGACCGAGTCCGCGGCGTGGCCGGCGTTCGCGATGTACGCAGCGAAAATGGCAGCGTGCTGCTCCAGGTTACAGAATTGCACCGGGCGGTCCCGGCGCTGCTGGAGGAATTGGGCCGCCAAAGCGTCCCGCTCACTGAGCTTCGCACGCATTCCGCGACGCTCGAAGATGTATTCGTTCACTTGACCGGGCGGCATTTGCGCGATGAGTAAACGCGGCTTCATGGATCATGCGCTGGTCCAACTGACGCTGATGCGGATGCGCGAATTCATCCGCGAACCCGAAGCGCTGTTCTGGTCCATGATCTTTCCGCTGGCTCTGGCGGCGGGCCTGGGGATCGCTTTTCGCAACCGCCCGCCCGAGGTACTCAAAATCGCGGCCGTCACGCCGCGCTTAACCGAAGCTCTGCGTCAGGAAAAGCAGTTGGATGTGATGCAGCTTCCGCCCCAGTTGGCGGAGCAGTTTGTTCGAACCGGCAAGGTCGCTCTGGCGGCCGAGCCTGCCGCGGACGGCACCGTCGTGTACCGTTACGATGACACCAACCCCGAAGGCCGCCAGGCTCGGATGCTGGCCGATCAAGCCATTCAGCGGGCCGCCGGCCGCCAGGACCCCATTGCGGGCCGTGACCAGATCATGCGCGAACCCGGGTCGCGTTACATCGATTTCCTGATTCCAGGCTTAATCGGAATGGGGATCATGGGCAATTCGATTTGGGGAATGGGTTTCTCCATCGTGGACGCCCGGCGCAAAAAGCTGATGAAGCGCATCGTGGCCACGCCCATGCCAAAGCATTACTACCTGCTGTCGTTCCTGTTGTGGAGGATGATTCTTCTGCCCGTAGACGTGGGAGTACCGCTGGCGTTCGGAGCCTTGGTGTTCGACGTTCCTCTGCGAGGATCTTTCGTGGCCCTGGCGGCAGCCTGCGTGTTGGCCTCGTTATGCTTCAGCGCGGTTGGCCTCTTGCTGGCTTCCCGCGTGCGGACCATTGAGGCGGTATCCGGCTTAATGAATGTGGTTATGGTGCCCATGTGGATCCTTTCGGGTGTGTTCTTTTCCTCGCAGCGATTTCCAGATCTGGTGCAGCCGCTGATTAAGGCTCTGCCGCTCACCGCGGTGATCGACGCACTGCGGGCGAACATGCTGCAGGGTTCAGGTTTAGCCCAAGTAGCTCCGCAAGCAGGAGTGCTGGGGGCGTGGCTGGTGGTCTGTTTCGGCTTCGCGCTGCGACTATTTCGCTGGCGGTAAATTGCCGGGCTTGCCGAAATAAGCGTCGTTGTAAACCACGGTGGCCTTCGCCTTGAGAGCGTCGATGGCCTTCTGGCCCATATCGGGCCGGATCTTCTGCTCGATATCCGCGCGGGCGTCTTCGAACGACTTCGATTTGCGCTCTTCGACCAGAATCAAGTGATAGCCGTAGGCTGTTTTAATGGGTTCGGTGACCTGCCCGACGGGGGCTTTGAACACCACTTCATCGAACTCCGGCACCATCTGTCCGGCGCCGAAAGTGCCCAGATCGCCGCCATTCTCGCCCGATCCGGTGTCGTCGGACTCGATTTTGGCTTGATCTTCGAACTTCGCCCCGGCCACGATCTTGGCGCGTACTTCCTTGGCCTTGGCAAGCGCTTCTTCGTCCGACAGATCTTTGTGTCCCTCGCGGAGGGGTACCCGCGATCCCTGCATCCGGATCAGGATGTGCCGGGCCTTGACTTCGTCCCAATCCTGTTTGTGAGCGTCGTAGTACGCCCGCAGCGCGGCATCGTCGGGATTGCCGGCGGTCAATTGCTGGTACACCGCAGCCGCCAGGATCTGATCGCCTTGCAGCGCAATCTTGGTCTTCACCGCAGGCGACTCATCGAGCTTGCGAGCCTTGGCCTCCTGCGCCATCACCTTGAGCTCAGCCACCTGCTCGGCCAGGCTCCGGCGCGCTTCGGGAGTCGTTAACTGCGCCTGCTGCTGGGCCGGCAGGCTGGAGATTATCTCCTGAAACATCGACTGGGTGATCTTTTCTGACCCGACCGTGAGCACCACCGGGTCGGCGTCCGCACCCGCGGGAGCCGCCTGTTGTCCCCACAGCGACGCGCTTAGAATACCCACGCCAAGCAGAATGGGAAGGGATTTCATAAACTCAAGCATAGCAGCCCGATTTGAAGGGCTTTAAGCACGTCCAAATCTCCATGTCCACTCCCTTCGGAGGCTCTTTCCTGCTGGATGCGCCGCCGGACGTGTTTACGCCCGAAGACTTTACGTCCGAACACCGCGCCATCGCCAAAGCCACGGAAGATTTCTGGACGCGGGAAGTGCAACCCAATCTCGAAGCGATCCAGCAGCAGGACTTCGATGTTCTGAAACGCACGCTGCGTAAATCGGCCGAGTTGGGACTGGTCAGCGTGCTGCTGCCGGAGCGTTACGGGGGCATGGAACTGGATCTGGTGTCCTCGATGATCGTCGCCGAAGGCATGGGGCGCGACGGTTCTTACTCGGTCTGCCATGGCGCTCAGGCTGGCATTGGAGCCCTGCCGGTGTTGCTGTTCGGCACGGAACAGCAGAAACAGAAGTACCTTTCCCGGCTGGCGTCCGCCGAACTGATCGCTGCCTATTGTCTTACCGAGGCTCAGGCCGGATCGGACGCCTTGGCCGCACGCACGCGGGCGGATATTTCCCCGGACGGGACGCATTACGTGCTTAGCGGTCAGAAGATGTGGATTACCAACGGCGGCATCGCGGATCTGTATACCGTGTTCGCCAAAGCCGGAGGCGAGAAATTAACGGCGTTTCTGGTGGAACGCGCCTGGCCCGGCGTCTCCCCCGGCGCCGAAGAAAAGAAGATGGGATTGAAGGGTAGTTCCACCACTGCTGTCTACTTCGATAACGTCAAGGTCCCGGTCGAAAACGTCCTGGGCGAGGTGGGACGCGGCCACATCATCGCGTTCAACATCTTGAATATCGGGCGGCTGACGCTGGCAGTGTCCGCCCACGGTAAATGCCGCCAGACGCTGGCGGGGGCGATTCGTTACGCTCAGGAGCGCCGGGCTTTCGGAAAACCCATAGCCGAATTCGGACTGATTCGCCATAAGCTGGCCGAAATGGCGGTGCGGATGTACGTGAATGAGAGCATGGCATATCGCCTGACCGGTCACATTCAGGATTCAGGGCAGCCCCTCGCGAATAAGTTGATGCAGGCTGGGGAGGAGTTCGCCGCCGAATGCTCCTTCGTTAAGATCTTCGGCTCGGAGGCGCTCGACTACGTAGTCGATGAAGCCGTGCAGATCCATGGCGGCTACGGCTACCATCAGGACTACGCAGTGGAGCGAGCGTATCGCGATGCCCGTATCAATCGCATCTTCGAAGGCACCAATGAGATCAACCGCCTGCTGGCCACCGGCATGCTGCTTCGCCGCGCGCGAAAGGGGACCCTTCCGCTGGCCTCAGCACTGAAAAGTCTTTCCACTACGGCGACCACGGATGTAGTCGCGAACGCCAAGAAAGTCGGACTGTTTCTGCTGGGCGTCGCTTCCCGGCAATTCGGCGAATCTTTGGGCGAGAAAATAGACGAACAGCAGGAAGTAGTGGCCGGCATCAGCGATGTTTTGATGAACGCCTTTGCGCTTGAATCCGCTCTCGCGCGTGCGAAAAAAACCAACCAGGAAAACGCCGCGGATATGGCCGCCGTATTCGCCGATGAGACCATGGAGAATATTAAAGCTTCCGCCAAAACCGTGCTGGCCGCCTGCTCGGAAGGCGATGCGCTGCGGACCAATCTGGCCCTGCTTCGCGGCATGACGGCCTATGAGTTGGTGAATTCCATCGCCTTGCGCCGTAAGATCGCGAGCCGCTTGCTGCAAGCCGGGAAGTACGTCGTATGATCAACGCTTCCGAGCCGCGACAGTCATGGAGCGTTGCATGATTCGGATAGCAAACGGCCAGGGGTTCTGGGGCGACTCCCTCGAAGCGCCCGTCGATCAGATCCGACGCGGGCCCATTGACTATCTGACCCTGGACTATCTGGCCGAGGTCACCATGTCCATCCTGCAAAAGCAGCGGACCCGCGATCCCCAGGCCGGATACGCCCGCGATTTCGTCGACCTGATCGCGCGGGTGCTTCCCGATCTCAAGGAGCGCGGCGTACGCGTGATTGCCAACGCCGGCGGCATCAACCCTATGGGCTGCCGCGAGGCAGTCTTGAATACAGCGCTGCGACAGAACATACCTCTGAAGGTCGCCACGGTTACCGGCGATGACATTACTGATCGTCTGGACCAGTTCATGAAGCGCGGCATTGAACTTAAGAACATGGACACCGGCGAGCCTCTGGCCGCCATCCGCGCGCAAGTCGAGCGAGCCAACGTGTACTTCGGGGCTTTCCCTGTGGCCGAGGCGCTCGGTCTTGGTGCGGAGATCGTGATCACCGGGCGCGTCGCCGATGCGGCCCTTACGCTCGCTCCCATGATCCACGAGTTCGGATGGAAAGAAACCGACTGGGACAAGCTCACTTCAGGTATTGTCGCGGGACATGCTATCGAATGCGGGGCGCAAGTTACCGGGGGTAACTGCCAGGTGGATTGGGAAACCATTCCCGACTTGGCCGACATCGGTTATCCGATTGTCGAAGCCGAGCCGGACGGCACGTTTTGCGTTACTAAGCACGCGGGCACTGGAGGACGCGTCACCGTCGCCTCGGTCAAAGAGCAGCTTCTGTATGAAATCGGCGACCCCGCGCAGTACATCACTCCGGATTGCGTGGCCGATTTTACCACCGTGCATCTTGAACAAAGCGGGGAGAATCGAGTTCGCTTCACCGGTATTGCCGGCCATCCCGCCACCAATTACTACAAAGTTTCCATTAGTTACACCAGCGGATACAAAGCCATGGGATCGCTGGTCTACACCTGGCCCGATGCTTACAAGAAGGCTCGTGCGGCGGACCTGATCCTACGCCAGCGCCTGACCCGCCTGGGTCTGCGGTTCGACGAAATTCGCACCGAGTTTCTGGGCGCTAACGCCTGCCACGGCATCACGGCCGCCGAGCCAACACGAGAAATCGAGCCGCATTTACCTGAGGTGGTCTTGCGGGTGGGCGTGCGATCCGAGAATCGCGCGGCGGTGGATCGATTCACGCGCGAGATCGCGCCGCTGGTGCTGAACGGACCACCAGGTGTCTCAGGATTGGGCCTGGGCCGCCCGCGCGTGGAAGAAATCGTCGCGTTCTGGCCCGCGCTGATCCCGAAATCCGAAGTCCGCCCGGAGGTGGCCCTATGGCCAAGCGAAAGCTAGTCGAGATCGCGCACGCCCGCTCCGGTGACAAGGGCGACCTGGTCAACATCGGCTTGATCGCTCGGAAGCCCGAGGATTATCCGATCCTGGTGCGCGAAGTCACTGCCGAACGCGTAAAGCAGCATTTTGCCGGTGTGTGCCAGGGGAAAGTAGAGCGCTTCGAGCTGCCGAATCTGGGAGCCTTGAATTTCCTGCTGCATCAGGCCCTGGACGGCGGAGGAACCATGGCGCTCAAGGCCGATCCGCAGGGCAAGACCTACAGCACGGCTTTATTACGAATGGAAATCGAGGTTGATTGAACGTGTCGATTGAGTACGCTGTCGCCGGCGGCGCAGCCCGCATCACGCTGAATCGGCCGGATAAACGCAACGCGATTACCGGCGAGATGATGGCCGCGCTGCGCGACGCCTTGCAGCGCGCAAATGACGACTCCACCGTTCGTGTTGTGCTCATCCGCGGCGCCGGCCTGGATTTTTGCGCCGGTCTCGACCTGCGCGAAGTACTCGAAAGCGCCGAAGACGAGTCCGCATCGATTGGCTCCGCGCGCCGCTTGGGCGACCTCTATATCGCCATGCGCCGCCATCCCAAGCCCATCCTCGCGGCAGTGCAGGGCCGTGCGCTGGGCGGAGGCGCCGGAATTGCCACGGCGTCCGACCTGATCCTGGCGGCCGAATCCGCGCGATTCGGCTATCCCGAAGTGAAGCTGGGATTCATCCCGGCCATCGTCGCCACCATGCTGCGTCGAGCCGTCAATGAGCGGCAGGCGATGGAACTCGCGCTTACCGGCGAACCCCTGAGCGCTCCTCGCGCGTACGCTGTGGGCCTGATCAATCGTGTTTATCCCGATGCGGAATTCGAAACCGAAGTCGAGCGCTATGTGGCTGCCCTCGCCGAACAATCCGCCACAGCCATGAGTCTGAGCAAGGCTCTGCTCTATCAAACCGATGGAATCAGTTTTGAAGCTTCGATTGAAGCCGGAATTCAGGCCAACGTTCAGGCGCGCAGGACGGAGGATTTCAAGCGCGGTGTAGAGCGCTTCTTAAAGAGGTAGGACAGGCGATCTGGTCGCCTGTCAGCTAAGTCCGCAGCATGTCCTGAATGGACAGCGCCACCAGGGCCATGGTCAGCCCGATCATCAGGGCCACGGAGGTCCAGGCGACAAAGTTATAGAAGCGCGAGTTGGTCCACTCATGCATCAGCTTCTGCCTGTTGATTAGCAGGATCATGAAGATCAGGATAAACGGAAGCACAACTCCGTTGATCACCTGCGAAAGCAGAATCATTTTCACCAGATCGAATCCCGGGATCAGAATTACCGCAGCCCCGACTGCGATGAGGAACGTGTATAGCCAGTAGAAGACTGGCGCCTCATGGAAGCGTTTATCGACTCCGGACTCAAATCCCAGGCCTTCACACACGGTGTAGACAGTCGAGAGCGGGAGAATGCACGCGGCAAAAAAAGAGGCATTGAAGAGACCCGCGCTGAACAGGAAAAATGCATATTGTCCGAAGGGCTTCAGTCCCACCGCGGCATCCGCGGCATCCTTGATGTCTCGCGGACCATGCGCCCAGATCGCTCCAGCGCAGGCCACGATGATAAAGAACGCAACCACGTCCGTGAGGATGCAGCCCAGAATTACTTCGACTCTGGATTGCACATATTCCTTGGCGGTAATTCCTTTCTCGACCACCGCTGCTTGCAGATAGAACTGCATCCAGGGCGCGATCGAGGTGCCCACCATAGCCACCAGCATGGCGATATAGCTGGGCTCCAGCATGAGCACCGGCTTCACACTGTAAACCACCGCCTGTTTCCAGTCCGGCTTGACTAGAATTCCGGAGATGATATAGGTCACGTAGATACTGCACGAGACCAAAAAGATCTTTTCCACGCTGCGGTATGTTCCCTTGACCACCAGATACCAGACGGCCACCGCACACAAGGGAACTGACAAATACCGGCTTATGCCGAACAGCTCCAGACTGCTCGCGATTCCAGCGAATTCGGACACGATATTGCCGTAGTTCACCAATACCAGCGCGGTCATTAGGAAAAAGGTGGTGCGCAAGCCGAACTCCTCGCGGATCAGGTCGGAGAGGCCCTTGCCGGTCACCGCGCCCATGCGGGAACACATTTCCTGGGTCACAACCAGCAGCAGAGTGATTGGGATCAGGGTCCACAGCGGAAGATATCCCCACTTAGCGCCCGCCTGCGAGTAGGTGAAGATGCCGCCTGCGTCGTTATCGACGTTAGCTGTAATAAGCCCCGGCCCGAGGACCGCGAAGAATACGGCGATTTGATAGCGAAAACGTTTCCACACGTTCGGGAGGCTCCAGACTTACATCTCGCATGTCTATTTCTCCCGCAACACCGAAATGATATCGTCGGCGGTGATCACGCCGGTGAGCTTGCGCTCCTCGTCCACCACCGGAAGCGCCAGCAGGTTGTACTTGTCGAACAGTTCGGTGATGCGGTCCCGGTGCTCTGTAACCGGGGCGTCAATCAGAGTGTCGACTGCCAGGGAGCGGAGCGGCGTCGCGCCGTCGTGCAGGAACAGCCTGGCCAGAGGAACCGCGCCAGTCAAGCGCTCGCCCGCATCCACCAGGAACAGCGTGTTCAAGGTCTCCATCAGTTCTTCGTTGCTCTTGAGCGCCACAATCGCGTCCGCGACGGTGGCGGTTTCCGGAAGCGCGACGTATTCCGTGTTCATCATGCCGCCGGCCGAGTCTTCTTCGAATTCCAGCAGTTCACGGACTTCTTGTTTGGGCTGATGTTCCATTTCTTCGAGAATCTCATCGCTGGTTTCCTGCTCGAGCTCGCCCAGCACGTCCGCGGCTTCGTCCGGGGCCATTTCTTCCACGATCTCCGCGGCCTTTTCGGTTTCGAGCGATTCGAGAATACTGGCCTGAATATCCGGATCCACTTCCGACAGCGCGTCGGCCGCCACTTCACTGTCGATATTCTCGAAGATCGCTTCGCGATGCTCAGGCGTCAGATCCTCGACGATGTCGGCCAGGTCGGCTGGGTGCATGTCTTCCAGCAGCCGGTTGGAGATGTTGAGCCTCAGGCGACGCTGCGGATCGGGCTCCAGAATGTTGCAAAACTCCCAGCGGATGGAATGCGGCGGGATTCCCCCCTGCAGCCGCCGGATCCAGCGCGGAGGCAGCACCCCCTGAACTAAGCGCCGGAAAATTGCCCGCAAGCCGATGTCCACGTCCAGCACCCACAGAACTTCACCCCCGTTTTCCTGATGGATTTCGAAGGTGACGTCCGTGACGCGCACCACTTTGCGGCCCTGCGCATCGATGATCTGCTGGTCCAGAAGATCGCGGACCACGCGCAGCATGTATTCATCGGAATGATACGGAGTCAGGATCTCGTCCCGCAGCCGTATGCCGTCCAGGGAGACCGAACGAATCTGATCGTGCCGAACCGTGAGCCAGGCTCCGCCGCTGCCGATCAGATAGCGATCGACGCGGACCGGGTCCAGCAGGGGCACGATAGCGGCGTCTTTGACCACACCGAGAGTGCGTCCCTTAAGGTCAAAGACCTTGAGGCCCAGCAGCTCGGTGAAGAACAGCCTTTGATCTGCCCTGGGATCTGCCATTGTCGGCCCAATTCCATACGTTGCTGGCGTTTGCCCAACTTATACGATGTCGGCGGCACGCCATTTTTACTATGCCCGATGCAGAACAATGGTGCAAGTATTTTCGTCAAAAATATGCGAGCCTTGTGATCGTGGCAAATCCGCAAACCGGCCCGAAATCCCAACCGTCCCTTTATACCGGCGCCAGTGCCCTGATCGAGGCCCTGGTGGATGCCGGCGTCTCTTACCTGTTCGTCAATCTCGGCAGCGATCACCCGGGAATCGTCGAAGCACTGGCGCAGGCCCGGGCCACGGGCAAGCCCGTCCCTAAGGTCATCACCTGCCCCAATGAAATGGTCGCGCTCACATGCGCCCAGGGGTTCGTCCAGATCACAGGACGCGCCCAAGCCGTCCTGGTGCACGTCGATTGCGGCACGCAAGCCATGGCCGGAGCGATTCACAACGTCGCCAAGTGCCGGGTGCCCGTGCTGATCTTTGCCGGGGCGTCCCCTTATACGCAGGAAGGCGAACTCAAGGGCGGCCGCAACGAATTCATTCACTGGCTGCAGGATGTCCCCGACCAGAGGGGTATCCTGCGCGGCTACATGAAGTACGAAAATGAGCTGCGCACCGGCCGCAACATCAAGCAGATGATTCACCGCGCGCTCCAGATCGCCTCCAGCGATCCTCCGGGTCCGGCTTATCTTATGGCTGCCCGCGAAGTGTTCGAGGAAGAAGTACCTCCAGTGTCGATCGACCCCGCGCGGTGGGCGCCGATTGCGCCGCAGCCTCTGCCCGAAAACGGGCTCACAGAGCTGGTAAATAGTCTGTTGGCGGCCAAACGTCCGCTGGTAGTGACCAGCTACCTCGGCCGCAAGCCCGAAGCAGTTACAGAATTGGTCCGGCTGGCCGATCGCCTGGGAATCGGCGTACTGGAGTCATGCCCCAGTTACCTGAATTTCCCGACGGATCACCCGTGCTACGTCGGGCAGCAGGGAAATGAGCACATCCAGAACCCGGCGCTGGCCGAAGCCGACCTGGTCCTGGTGCTCGATAGCGACGTTCCCTGGATCCCGGCGTTCAACAAACCCGGCGAGAGTGCCAGGATCTGCCACATCGATATCGATCCGCTCAAGGAGCGGACTCCGCTATGGTACATTTCGGCCGCCCAGGTGTTTCGGGCCGATTGCGCCACCGCATTGCGACAGATTAATGAGCGTCTAACTGGCGAGCCCAAAGCTACCTACCGCCAGCGCCACGATGCGTGGGTTACCGAACTAGCCCGCCGCGAGCAGAAGCCGCGGGAAGATGTGATCACGGCCGAGTATCTCACTGCCTGCGTACGGCGTCAGATCGATCGCGACACGGTAATCGTGAACGAAGGTATCACCAACTATTCGGCCATCAACAACCACATCGGCTGCGTTAAACCCGGGACGCGTTTCACCAGCGGTGCCAGCTCACTCGGCTGGAACGGCGGGGCATCCATCGGAATGAAGCTGGCCTGTCCCGAGAAGACCGTGGTGTGCCTCACGGGGGATGGATCCTACATGTTCTCGGTACCGTCCACCGTGCATTGGATGGCGCGCAAATACAGGACTCCGTTTCTGACCGTGATCTACAACAATCGCGGCTGGCGCGCGCCCAAGTTTTCAATGCTCGCGGTGCATCCGGACGGCTACGCCAGCAAGGCGAAAGACATCGACGTCGCTTTCGATCCCCCGCCCGACTATTCCGGCATCGCGGCCGCATCCGGCGGGGCCTTCGCAAAAATCGTCAAGAACGTGGACGAAGTCGAATCCGCGGTCGCCGAAGCGCTCCAGGTCGTGCGCGAGGAAAAGCGTTGTGCGGTCCTCGACGTCTGGCTCGCGCATCTCTAGACTCAGCCGTTTTTCCAACGCCGCATGCTGGCCGACACGGCTGCCACCACGCCCACCATTACGATGGTCGCCGTTCCGCCGAACACGACCGACCGAACCGTGCCCATCAAGGCGGCGGCCACGCCCGATTCCACCGCACCCCATTGATTCGACGCGGCGATAAACAATCCGTTCACCGCCGAAACGCGTCCCCGCAGTTTATCCGGCGTTCGCGATTGCACCAGGGAAATCCGCAGCACCACGCTGACGCTGTCGAAGGCTCCGGTCAGGAACAGCAAGCCGAACGAAAGCCATGCAGAGGTGGAAATACCGAAGGCGATGGTGGCCGCCCCGAAGGCCGCCACGGAAGCCAGTAGCACCACGCCTGCGTTCCGGAATGCCGGCCGGTGTGCGATCCAGATGGCCGTCAGCCCCGCGCCGATGGCCGGCGCCGCGCGCAGCCAGCCCAGGCCGGTCGCCCCGGTGCGCAGGATGTCTTCGGCGTAAATCGGCAGCAGCGCTACGGCGCCGCCGAAGAACACAGCCAGCAGGTCCAGGCTCATCGCGGAGAGAATCAGCTTCTCCCGCCACACAAAACGCACGCCTTCCGAGACGGCCTTGAGCCCGACTTCCGGCCGCTCGTGCACGGCCCGATCCGGCACGCGCATCAATCCGAAACAGATGGCCGCAAACGCGCAGAAGACCGTCTGGAGAATGTATACCGACTCGCTGCCAAACGCTGCGATCAGCGCGCCCGCCAGCGCCGGTCCGCCCATGTTGGCCATCTCTCGCGCCGACCCAGCCCAGGAGATCGCCTGGGTCAGGTTTTCAGGAGGCACCGTCTGCGGAAGCATGGCGGAGGTCGCCGGCCATTGAAAGGCGCGCGAGGTGGCGGTCAGAAACAGACAGGCATAGATCAGCGCGACGCCTCGCCCGCTTCCCGCGGCTGCCAGCACAAACGCGACGAGTCCCTGGGCGATCTCCGCCACCATGGCAGTTCGGCTGCGATTGTAGCGGTCGGCGACATGCCCAGCGACAAAAGTAAACAACAGCACCGGAATGATTTGCACCAGCCCCACGTTGCCCAGCACCACGGGCGAGCGGGTGGAGAGATACAAGTCCCACCCCACCACGGTCGCCAGCATCTGCTGGCTGACACTGGAGAGCGTAACGGCTGTCAGCTGAAATCGGAAATCCCGCGAAGAAAACGCGGCATACGCAGTCACTTCCTCTTAGCGTACAGCGATTCCATATCCGCCCGTGCGACAGAACGAACCCAACCCGGCTTTCAGGGCATCCAATGAGCTACGCTACTCTGGTAAAGATACGAAATGAAAGCATTGAAATGGGTACTTGGAGCCTTACTTTTAGCGGGGTTCGCAGTAGGGGGCTACTTCATCTGGGAACATATTTCGCGTGTCGAAACCACCGATGATGCGCAGGTCGACGGGTCCATTTTTCCGCTGAGTCCACGTGTTGCGGGTCACGTGATCCAAGTGACGGTGCACGATCAGGCGGCGGTCAAGGCGGATCAGGTTCTGGTCCAATTAGATCCGCGGGATTTTGAAGTCGCCTTGGCCAAGGCCCGCGCCGAACTGGCCGACGCGGAAGCCACCCTGGCCGGCGCGCGCAGCGATATTCCGGTTTTGTCCGTGTCCACGGCCAGCGCACTCAGCGGAGCGCGTTCCTCGCGCCAGGATGCGACAGCCCAAGTGAGCGGGTCCGAACAGGCTCTGGGAGCCGCTAAGGCGCGGCTGAAGACCGCGGAAGCCAATGTCCGCGTGGCCGAGGCGAACGCCAACAAAACCGCTCAGGATGTGGAGCGCTATAAAGCCCTGGTGGCCCGCGACGACATCTCTCGCCAGCAGTATGAGCAAGCCATCGCGGACGCCGAAGCGGCCCGCGCTTCCGTGGACGCGCAGAAAGCCGCCGTCACAGAAGCGCAACAAAACGTGTTCGCCGCCCAGAACAGCATCGATCAGGCTCGCGCGCGGGTAGGCCAGGCCGACGCCACCGTCGAAGGCGCCATGACCGGTCCCCAGCAGGTTAAATCTTCCCAAGCCCGGGCGCAAGCTGCCGAAGCGAAGGTGGCCCAGAAGCGCGCGGAGGTAGAGCAGGCCGAACTAAATCTGAAATACACCACCATCTCGGCGCCTGCCACTGGGATTGTCGCGCGCCGCTCGGTCGAAGTCGGTCAGTACGTGGAGCCTGGACAACTGCTGATGGCCATTGTCGATTTAAGCCACGTCTGGGTGGTGGCAAATTTCAAGGAGACCCAGCTTCGGGATATGAAGGTGGGCCAGAGCGCGGACCTCGAAGTGGATGCCAACAGCCGCACCTATAGGGGCCACATTGAGAGCCTCGCGGGCGCCAGCGGCGCGCGGTTCAGTCTGTTGCCGCCAGAAAACGCCACCGGCAATTATGTCAAGGTGGTGCAACGAATCCCGGTGATTATCGGCTTCGATGCGGGCCAGAACGATGACCATTCGCTGCGCCCCGGAATGTCGGTTACGCCCACGGTCCACATCCGTTAACAGGATTACCGCGCCTGTAATTCAACTGGAATGAGTCGATAAAGAATTTCGATTGGACGCACTTGAGACTTCAGGTTAATCTGCTGTTGTAGCAAACGTCTAGCACAGCGAAAGCGCCGCTGGTCTTTGTCCAGCTCCCCGTCCGTGTCTCCACGCGAGTGGATGATTTCAACTTCAGATAGGCACAGTCGGAGGAAAAGTGTCACCTTTTTTTCGTTTTGCATTATTTTCAAGTTTCGCGGTGCCTTTGGCCGCGCAATCCGGCGGAGACGGCGGGGACCGGTCGAAGATTGTTTTAGGGATGCCCCTTCTTCGGCAAGGCAAACACGGCCGAACGCGATCCAGCAGCTTCACGCAGCGGCGGAGGAGAAGGGGCGTCGCGCGTACGCCATTACTAGCATGGGCCTTTTCGCGGTTAGTGAGCCTCGAAAAGTCCCTCCAGCACCCCCATGCTATGATGACCCTGGGAGGGCTCCAAGATGGGTACGGTCGGCGTACAAGAAATGGCGATCATTTTCATCCTAGCCCTCGTTCTGTTTGGGCCGAAGAAGCTTCCAGAACTGGGGCGGACGATCGGAAAAGCGATCACCGAATTCCGTCGCGCCTCGAACGACTTGAAAGCCACGTTCGAGCGCGAAATGCAAACTCTGGAGCGGGAAAGTCAGTCCATAAGCCAAGTCACACAGGTAACGGCAGGCGATATTTTCAATCGCGCGATCAACTACGATCCGGATCACGAAACTCGTAGCCTGCCGCCGGCGGAAACCGCTTGGAATCCGCTGGAACCTCAAAACGGGGAACATGAAGCAGATGCCTCGCATGAGGCAGCTGCGTTAGTGGATCACCAGACCTCGGCTTCTCTATCAACCGCTACCGATCCATCCAATGTAGGCGCTTCTGCAAGTCCAGGCGCCGAATCAACTGAGACTGTCGCCGAGGTCGTGCCATCACCGGAACTCGTTCCGGCCATTGAGGGCACGGTACCTCGCTCTGAACAGAACCAGCCTCAGCACAGCTAAAGAAGTTAGGCTAAGTAGAACGTAATAGTCGCATGGATGATCAACACAACGGCGGAGGACTGCCTCCTGATGAGACTCCGCACGTAGTGTATCCGGACGATCCGGAGAGCGCCTTACATCCGGATATCGAGCCGCCCATGCCGCGCGCGCTGGTTTCAGGCGGCGGGACCAGAACCCCGCCGCCCCCCAACGATGGCGACGACGATGACGACGAAGATTCGGGCATGCTCCGGATGTCGTTCATGGAGCACCTGGAGGAGCTCCGCTCGCGCATCATCCGGGCATTAGCGGGATTCGGAGTGGCGTTCCTGTTGTGCCTCTTCTTTGCAATCCCGCTGTGGGAGTACGTCCAGGCGCCATTGAAGGAGGCCACGGATAAACTCGGCGGCCAGATTATCGCTATCGATCCGATGGAGCAGTTTTCCATCATCTGGATGTGGTCCCCTTTGGTGATCGCGATCTTTCTGGCGGCGCCCTGGGTGGTCTATCAGGTGTGGGCGTTTATCTCGCCTGGATTGTACCCGCGCGAGCGCAGATGGGCCGTGCCGTTCGTGGTATGCACCGGCGGTTTATTTATCACCGGAGGACTGTTCGCCTACTTCATTGCCTTTCGCTACGCTCTGGTCTTCTTGCTGGGAATCGGCGCGCCCACGGGAGTCAAGCCGTTCATCACCATCGACCGGTACTTCAGTCTGTTCGTCAATGTGATGCTGGGGATCTCGCTGGTGTTCGAATTGCCCGTGATCATCTTTTTCCTGACGCTGATCCGGGTGGCCTCGCCCAGTTTCCTGCTGCGGCATTCGCGCTACGCGATTCTGGCCATCGTGATCTTGGCGGCGATCATCACACCCACTCCCGACGTCTTCAACCTGACGCTGTTCGCGGTGCCCATGATCCTGTTGTTTTTCATGGGCGTGTTCGCCAGTTACCTGCTGGTGATGCGGCGCGAAAATCGCCGCTTCCCGTGGCGAGTCTTCGCCTACTGGCTATTGTCGGTGCTCGCCGTAGTGGCCATCTGTGTGTTCGTGGCGGTGGTCGAATACCACTATCACTTCATCCCGCGCTGGCCGTTTCTTGCGAGATAAGTAACTGGTAGGCGCTTCCGCAGCTCCAGGCGCCGAGTTCAAACCACTATACGAGGGCCGTATGAGCCAACTGGACCTGCCCGATCCGTTACGGGATCCAGACGACGGCATGCTGCGCATGTCGATCCTCGAACACCTGGAGGAGTTACGCTCGCGCATGCTCCGCGCGCTGGCCGGTTTCGGCGTGGCATACGTGGGGATCGTGATCCTTGCCGCACTAGTGACGCCGTCGCCGGACGCGTTCAATCTGACGCTGTTCGCCGTACCCATGATCCTGCTGTATTTCTTGGGCGTCTTCGTGAGTTACTTGCTGGTGCTGCGCCGGGAAGGCCGCAAATTCCCGTGGAAGATATTCCTGGTGTGGCTGCTTGCGATGCTGGCGGTGGTGGGTATAGGAATGGCGTATATGGGCTATTGGCGTCTCCTGATCAAGTAGCCCGCCAGCATTTTCGCAACGATCCGGCTCGCCCGGACGCCGAGCTTCAGCCGTGTGAACACTGGAAGTCTGCGGTTGACCTCGTAGGTTTCCCGAAGCTCCTGCAAGCGCTCTTCGCTTCCCGCGATGGCCACGTTGGATTCGTGGATCAGTGAGTCCGCGCGTGGAGAGCCGGAAGACAATACAGACCGGATGATCCGCTCGGCGGCATCCATACGGCCCCACATTAGGTCGTTCTCTCGCCATTCCCGGTTCAAAAACGCTCCGAAGTGAAACAGCGCCGTGCCCGCCAGCTTTCTTCGCTTCTCCGCTGGGGCATTCTCGTCGAGAATACTGGTGGCATCGCGCGGGCTGATGCGGAACACTTCACACAGCTCGGCTTCACCCACCGAGGCCTCGTAGAAAATCGGGAACGTGATCTGATCGTAGTATTCGAATTGATCGAAGATGCGCCGGGAGTCCGGATCTAGGCAAGCCTCGGCATCCGCCGCAGCTTGAACAAAGACTTCACGGAAGCGGTTTGCCACAGCCGTGGGCTCCGCGCCTCGGGCCTCGTTACGCAGTTCCTTAAGCGTCGCAACAATTCGATTCAACTCTTTCTTGATGCGCGGACCACTCAGTTTACTCAGCAAGAAGCGCAGGCGCCGTTCGCGATACCCCAGGTCGAACTCCAACAAAAAACGGCTCTCGCTTCGTTCCGGATCCTGCTCGGAATAGTGGTTGCGCCGCCACGTATTCACCAAATCGGCTGGCTGCGACAGCATCGCCGCCAGATCGTCCGTGACTGCCCGAACTTTCAGGCGGTGGTACCCTGCGTATCCTGGTCCACGGTCGTGAATCTCTTCCGCCAGCGTCCTCCGCTGGTATTCTTCACCACCGGTCCGTCCCGCGGTCCAACCGGCGATATCGGAGTCCAGACTCGAGGTGATCTCCTGAACCCGCTCGATCAAACGGTTGCGCTCAATAACGCGCTGCAGATCTTCCCGAATGGTTTCGTCGCGAGGCAACGTGATCAGCGCGTCTAAAGTGTTGCCGATGAAATTCGGCGCTGCCGCGGGCCGATTGCTACCCGGCGGGTCCGGCGAAGGTTCGATGTACAGGAGCTTCCGTATCACCGGCAGATCCGCGCTGCGCTGTGACAGTGCCTGAATCGCGTGGCTGAAGGGTTTGTTGTCCAGATAACCGCCATCGCCGAAGGCGCGCGCGGAATATCCGGTTCCCGGCTGTCCCGCGTAATCCGGGAAAAACTCCCGAAAGCCGTCGCGTTCGTCCCCCAGGCGGGCCGGTTCGAACGCGAAGGGAAACGCCGAGGTGGCGCGCGCCGCGAATGCCAGGAACGGATTGTTCTCGCGAGCGAAGTGATTTTTGCCGTCTCCAAAGCGGAGCTGAAACACATTCCTGTGACGCTTTTCAAACACCGTCTTGTCGGCCAGTTGGATCGGCAGTTCCAACCCCTGAATGTCGGTCGCGGTAATGTACACGTCCATCTCTGCCTGCAGAGAATGGCGCTCCATCCCGTCTCGCTCCATCCCGGAAAACGCCTCCAGGAGCTTGGTGTACATGGTTTGGCTGCTGAGCAGACTGCACGGAAGTTTGTCGCTATTGAGCAGGTTCTGGATATCGGCTTGATCCAGCCACAACCGGCTCACCTGGTCGAGAGTCTGCGCGTTGGCGAGGGCCTTTCCCAAAAATATGGCGTTGATCCCACCGGCCGAAGTTCCCGATGCGATATCCACTAGGAAACGAGTGCGCACAGTCCCATCCGGGGAACTTGCAAGCTTCCGGTACACGCGCTCGGTTCCACTCAGCTCTGCATCGCCGGCGATCAGTTTTCCTTGAGCATCTACAGCCGTCGAGCGTACCAGATGGAAGAATTCCTGAGTGACTCCATGGATGTAGATCGCAAGCGATGCACCACCATACAGCACCAGCGCAAACCGAACTTCCTGTTGGAACTGCGGCGTGTCGGATGCCATCTGCCCGAAGTAGAGCAGACGGCTCGGAACTCCACGGCAGTGGCGATCGCCTATCTAGCCAGAAGCAAACGCTTACTTATGACTTGCCCGCGGAGAACTTCAATTCCTGCAGCGACACCTTGCGCGTGGCCGGATTCGGAAGATGGATCGGAATGATCCGGTCGACATCCAGGTGCAGCCGTTCGATGTTGGCCAGCAGGTTGACCTGATATTGGTTCGGATTGGATACCGGCGCGGTGGGCGTCGGATTGAGCACGTTAAATTCATCGGCCTCGATCAGAACCTTCTGCTTCGGCAGGTACGCCATCAGCATGGCCGAGTTGTGCGTGCTGTTCATGACGCGATAAAGGTCAATCTCATGTGTTCCGTCGGTAATTTTCTTCATGTCTCCGACGTATTCCACTTTGATCTTGGGCTTCGGATTCATTTTCTGCAGATTGTCCGGGACCAGCGTGTGAGGAGTGGCCAGAACCTTCTCGAAGTAGCCCTTGTTGCCCTGATTAGTGATGATGGTCGCGCCCTGCGCCACGAAGTCCCTCAGGCCCTGGGAATGATCGAAGTGCGCGTGTGTGTTGATGACGTACTTGATCGCCTTGCCGGGAACCAGGCGCTTGGCTTCGCTGATGATCTGGTCCGCGCGCATGTCCCCTGACGGGCCTTCAATCACCACGATGTAATCTTTGAAGTCCGCGACCACGGCGCCGTAACCGCCGGTAATGAGCCAGAATCCGCCGCCGAGATCCTCCGCCTCGACTGCCGCGGGTGCGCCGCGTCCACCGCCAAAACCTCCCGGCCCGCCTTTAGCGGCGCCAGGTCCGCCTTTACCTTTTCCATCGCCCGCGAATTCCGGCGGAGCGCCTTTGCCCTTGGCAGTCCCCGGGCCGCCAGGACCACCCCGGCCGCCGCGGGCAGGAGGCGTCAGGTCGACCGGTTGGTTGACCTTAACGTCAGTAACCGCCATTTCGAGGATCTTCGGACCCCCCTGGCGCTGCACGATGCTGGTCGGAAATTTCACACCGCCGAAGTCTTTGTAGTTGCTGAACGTCGCTTCCCACTTGGTGTCGCCGAGCATGCCGGTGTCGATCATGGTTTCCACCTTCTCGACCAGGCCCTGATCGTTGATGTAGCCTTTGACGCTGGTCTTATAGGCGGTGCCGTTCTGCATCGGGAATGTAAGGACGGTGTACTTCTTTTCTTTCGAAACCGTCGCGTTGTTCGCCAAGGCCATCTTCAGGAAGCCCAAAGGCAGCATGGAATACTGAATTTCATTGTTGAAATTGTTGGCGGTGGCCACCGCGATCGCGCCATTTTGCGAGGGCGCCGGGCAGGTGGTTCCCGCGCCGCCACACTCATTCGCCGGTTCTCCTTCGGCGCGGTCGCGAACATCGCGCCAGCCTTTCGCGTCGAAATCGACGGAGCGAACCCAGTTCTTATTGGCGGTCCAGCGCCAGCGGTCCGCTTGCGGGCTGAAGGCCTGCCCCACCGAGCCATCCCCGCCCTCGCCGGAAATCGTGAGAGTCTTCACGTTTTCGACACCCATGGCCTTCATGGACTTGTCGACTACGGACTTCAAATCACTCTGCGCGAAAACCACCCAGACCGACACGGTCGCGAGTCCAGCAGCAATAAGAACCTTCTTGAACATACTCGCCTCCAGTAGGGATGATCCGCCGGAGAACATGCGGGGCCTCCGGGTCAGCGGTCAGTATAACACCAGTCTGTAACGTCAGAATCCGCTGGCGCGCACCCAAAAGCTCTCGCTCCACTTGCCGCCCGGCGGGATCGTCTGCAAGTCAGGATACTTGTTTTCGTGGGCCAAATTTACCGCGTTGGTGACGCCGGTCATCGGCTCGAAACAGATGAACGGCTGGGGTTGGCCACCCTGGGTATTGGGCTCCCACACGATCGCGACGGGATACTTCGGCCCGAACAGCGCTTCCACTTTCATCTTGCCGGACTCGATCGAAAACACAGCACGACCCTCGGCGTCGCGCTGCAGATCGATGAAGCCGTCATCCAGCGTGCGGCCTTGCAGCCGGAACTTGTCGGGAATGTCCATGGCGCGGTACTCGCCGGTAGGAATAAGGCGATTATCGGCGATCACCCGCTGGCGTGCCGGAATGTGCCCCGTCCATTGATCGCGCGGAACATCGGGGATGCGGTAATAGGGATGGAAGCCAATCGCTACCGGCATCGGCTCGCTGCTCAGGTTGGTGATGGTTACGCGCACTTCGAGTGTCCCATCCTTGAGCGTGTAGGTCATCTCGTATTCGTGCGCAAAGGGCCACTGCGCCATTAACCCAGGGAATCGCCAGAATTCCAGGCGGCTGGTGACGCGGGCGGACCGCTTGTCTCCGGCCACACTGACTACCCGCCAGGAGGGCGAGCTCGTAAGTAGCCCGTGGATTGGATTAGCTCCGTCCGTGTTCACGTTGCCCAGGTTCATATCGAATTCGTACTTCTTGCCGTTGGCCCAGAAGCCTGGCCCATTGAGACGGTTCGCCCACGGGGCCAGGAAGGGGATGCCGCTCAACTGCGGGTTCTTTTGAAACTCAGACACGTCGGCATAAGGGAAATACAGGATATTCTTCCCATGCACGCTCATCTCGTAAGCCGTGTTTCCGACTGACGGGACAACGGCGACCTCGACACCGTGCTCGGGATCGGCAAGCCGGACGACCGGGATGCCGTGGTCGGTAGTCCGCTCGGCAGTGTAGTTCTGAAGCTTTTCCTTAGGCGGCTCTTGTGCCGCTGCAACCAAGGAGAGGGCGAGTAACCAGACAACCCGGGGCATGCCTTAGGTGAGTATAATGCAGCGGGGCATAGTAATAACAATGAACCGCAGAAGCTTCGTAAACACTGTCGCCGCCGGCATGGCCGCAACAGGAGTCGCCTCGGCGCAGGCTCTCACGCCCGTCAAGCGCAAGAACCGCCTCAAGCAAGGTTGCATGCGCACCAATTTCGCCGGAAACATGCTCTTCGACGACATGTGCCGCATCGCGGCGGAGCAGGGAATTCACGGATTTGACCTGATCGGTCCTAACGACTGGCCCACGCTCAAGAAGCACGGCCTGAAGCCCCTGATGGGCGGCACGGGCGGCGTAAGCTTCGAGAATGGCGTTATCCGGAAGGAATTACATGATGCCCTGGAGAAGTCGGTGAGCGCGAATATCGATGTGTGCGCCGCCGGCGGCTGTCCCAACATGATCACCGTGGGTGGCCAGCGCAGAGGCATGTCTTACGAGGAAGGCGCGGATAACGCCGTGGCGTTCTTCAACAGAATAAAAGCCCACGCCGAGGACAAGCAGGTCACCGTCTGCATGGAGGTCATGAACAGCAAGTTCATGGACAGCACCCTCGGGCGCTGGGACCAGATTTGCGATCACCTGGCTTGGGGCGTGGGCGTCGTCAAGCGCGTCAACTCGCCCCGCGTGAAAATGCTGTTCGATATTTATCACGTGCAGATCATGGACGGCGACGTGGTGCATAATATCCGCGACAATATCCGGTACATCTCGCACTTTCACACCGGCGGCGTTCCGAACCGCCACGAGATCGACGAGACCCAGGAGCTCAACTACCGTTTCATCGCGCAGGCCATTGTGGACGCGGGATTCACAGGCTACGTTTCGCACGAGTATCGTCCCGCGCCGGGCCACGATCCGGTCGAGAGTTTGAAACGGGCGATCGAGATCATGGACGTGTAGGTTGGCCGGGCGCTACGGCCCCGAAGTGATATGCTGAGCGAATTATGCGCCTTGCCTTGATTGCAAGCCTGTTCGCGATCGCAGCAACTGCACAATCAGACATCGACCCGCAGTCATCCAGCCGTCTACCGCTGATAAAGCGCGAGCAGCTTTCCGGCGAAGCGCTGCGCGTCTACGACGCAGTGGTCGGCAAGGATGCCGACGGCAAGGACCGCCCGTCCCCCCCGCTGGGTCCGGCGGCGACGTCTCTCTACAGCCCCGGTGTCGCGCTCCCGATGAACCAGCTCAATCAGTATGTGCGTGTATCCGTGGTCGGTACGGCGATGTATCACCTATGCGCTCTGATCGCCGCGCGCGAGTTCGACGAGCCCTACGAATGGAATTCGCACGAAACCGGCGCCAAGCGCGCTCGCGTGGATCCGAAAACGATCGACGCGATCAAATTTAATCGCCCCTTGGATGGAGTACCGGAGAAGGATGCTCTGGTGATTCGATTCGGCCGCGCGATCTTCCAGGACCGCAAGGTCGGCCCCGACCTATACGCCAAAGTTGTGGAGGTATTCGGCCAGCAGGGGATGTTCGAACTTACGGCCGTCATGGGCGACTACGCCATGGCGGCGATCATGCTGCGTGCGGTCGACCAGCACGTGCCGAACCCAACTAACGAGCTGCCCCAGATCAAGCGATAGTCAAAGCGACAGCTATTTTCCGTCCACCGAAAACGCCAGTAGAATATTGCCGCCTTGCCCGCCCGCGAATGCGTAGCCCGAGGTCGCGACCACTATGCCGTTCGCGATGGCCGGGCCGCCGCC
>Ga0207674_10000301_pt1 | contig 62588 bp, 60 predicted proteins | sample KBSCornC72_FD_184303 | JGI IMG/M metagenome (GOLD analysis project Ga0207674, IMG submission 184303) | Corn rhizosphere microbial communities from Kellogg Biological Station, Michigan, USA - KBS Corn C7-2 (SPAdes) (version 2) | ecosystem: Host-associated > Plants > Roots > Rhizosphere > Soil ...
TGAAGCGCGCGCCGGTGCCGCGGCCGGAATGGATCGAGACGTGCGCGATCGCGCACGCGTCGGGCAACGTGATCGACCTTCCGATCGTGCAGGACCTGGCGTCGCTGCTGTGGCTCATCAACCTCGGCTGCATCGATCTCAATCCCTGGTACGCGCGCTGCGACGACGTCGACCGCCCCGACTTCCTGCACTTCGACCTCGACCCCGTGCCCGGCGCCACGTTCGACGCCGTGCGCGACACGGCCTTCGTCGTGCGCGATGCATTGCGCAAGCTCGGCATGACGCCGTTCGTCAAGACCACGGGCTCGAAGGGCATTCACGTCTACGTCGCCATCGAGCGCGGACCCACGCAGAAAGCGGTGTGGGGCTTCGCGAAGCGCTTCGCGTTCGCGCTGGCGGAGCTCAAGCCGGAGCTCATCACCGCCGAGTATCGCGTCGCCAAGCGTCCACGCGACCGCGTGCTGGTCGATTACAACCAGAACGCGTGGGGACGCACGCTGGCTTCGGTGTACTCGCCGCGGCCGACGCCGCGCGCGACGGTCTCGACGCCCCTCACGTGGGAAGAGCTCGAGCGCGGCGCGCGCATCGAGGACTTCACGCTCGACAACGTGCCGGCGCGCGTGCGCGAGCACGGCGATCTCTGGGCGCCGCTTCTCGCGCCCGAGGGCCGCTTCCGCCTGGAGCCGCTGCTGTGACGCTGCCGATCGCGACCTCGTTCGCGCCGATGGAGGCGAAGCTCGTCGGCGAGCTGCCTTCGGGCGCGCAGTGGCAATACGAGCCCAAATGGGACGGGTTCCGCTGCCTGGCGTTCAAGGATGGAACGGAGGTGGACCTGCGGTCCAAGGCCGGCCAGCCGTTCAACCGCTACTTCCCGGAGCTCGTGGAGGCGGTCGGCGCGCTCGGCGCGCGCCGTGCCGTGCTCGATGGTGAGATCGTGATCCCGGTCGGCGACGTGCTGTCGTTCGACGAGCTCCTCCTGCGCATCCATCCGGCGGCGAGCCGGGTGGCGAAGCTCGCGCGCGAGCATCCCGCGCTCTACATCGTGTTCGATCTGCTCGTCGACGAGCGCGGCCGCGCGTTGACCGACGCACCACTCGCGGAGCGCCGCGAGCACCTCGAGCACTTCATGCGCGATCACGTGCCGAAGCATTCGCCGATCCGCCTCTCGCCCGTGACGCGCGACCGCGCGGCGGCGCTCGAATGGCTGCATTCGCTCGGCGCCGGCCTCGACGGCGTGATCGGCAAGCGCGCCGATCTCGACTATCGATCGGGCGAGCGCACCGGCATGGAGAAGTACAAGCGCATGCGCACCGCCGATTGCGTGGTCGGCGGCTTTCGCTACGCGGCAGCGGGCAAGGTGCTCGGATCGCTCCTGCTCGGCCTCTACGACGACGCCGGCCTGCTCAACCACGTCGGCTTCACCTCGAGCTTCAAGGCGGCCGAGCGCGCGGCCCTTGCGCGCAAGCTGGAGCCGTTGATCGAGCCGCCGGGCTTTACCGGCAGCGCGCCCGGCGGGCCGAGCCGATGGAGCACCGAGCGCACCGGCGAGTGGCAACCGCTCGCCACCCGGCTCGTCGTCGAAGTGCAGTACGACCATTTCAGCGGCGGTCGCTTTCGCCACGGGACGAAGTTCCTGCGCTGGCGTCCCGACAAGAAGCCGCGCCAGTGCACCGAAGCGCAGGTCGCGCAGGAAGCGGCCGCCACGCTGGCGCTCCTCGCGCCGCCGCGGCGCTCTCGCGCCGGGACGACCGCGTAGGTCCCGCACAGGCGCGGGCGCTAAGATGCGCGCGACCGGGACCCGCGCGTGCGCATCGCCTTCCTCTCCGACATCCACGCCAATCGCGAGGCGCTCGACGCCTGCCTGCGCGACGCGCGCGCACGCGGCGCCGAGCGCCTGGTGTTCCTCGGCGACTTCGTGGGTTACGGCGCCGACGCGGCGGCGGTCGTGGCACGCATCGTCGACGAGGTGTCGCGCGGCGCGGTCGCAATCAAGGGCAACCACGACGCGGCGCTCGACAAGCGCAGCGGCTACTTCAACGACGCCGCGCAGGCCGCGCTCGACTGGGCGCGTCGCACACTGGATTCGACGCAGCGCGCGTTTCTAGCCGGCCTGCCGCTCACGGTCGACGACGCGCCGCGCTTCTACGTGCACGCGTCGGCGGCCGCGCCCGAGCGCTGGGATTATGTCGACAGTCCCGCCGCGGCGCAGCGTTGCGTGGACGCGGCCGGACAGACGTACACGTTCGTCGGTCACGTGCACGACCAGATGCTGTATTACGAGGGCGCGCGCGGGCGCATGCTGGCGTTCCAGCCGGTCCCGGGCACTGCGATCCCGATCGGCGCGCACCGTCGCTGGCTCGCGATCGTCGGCTCCGTCGGGCAGCCCCGCGACCGTCGGCCTGCCGCCGGATACGCATGGCTCGACGACGCGCGCTCGGAGATCACCTTCATTCGCGTGCCGTACGATCACGTCGCCGCGGCGCGGCGCATTCGCACCGCAGGACTGCCCGAATCGCTCGCCTACCGTGTCGAGCTCGGCATCTGACATCGACGCGGCGCGCGTGCCGCACGGGGCGGACATCGACGGCTATCGCGTCGTGGGCGCGCTGCACGCCGGCGGCAACGGCTTCGTGTATCGCGTGACGGCTCCGGAAGGCCGCGATCCGGGCTTCCCGCTGGTGATGAAGCTCGCCGCCGTCGGGCCGGGACAGCCCCCGCTCGCGCTCGTCAGCTTCGAGACGGAAGCTGCAATCCTGCGTCGCCTGACCGGGCCCTACGTGCCGCGCTGGGTCGAGGCGAGCGAGCTCAGCACCCGTCCGTATCTCGTCATGGAATACGTCGAGGGTGTGGGCCTGCACACCCACACCGGGCGCGCGCCGTTGCCAGCCGACGAGGTGGCGCGCATCGGCGCAGCGCTCGCGGATGCATTGCACAGCGTGCATCTGCAGGAAGTCGTGCATCTCGACGTCAAGCCCGAGAACTTCATCGTGCGTCCCGGCGGCGAGGCGGTGATCCTCGATTTCGGCTATGCGCATCACGCGCGGTACCCCGACCTGCTCGCCGAGGAGCGCCATTTCGCGGCTGGCTCCGCGCCCTACGTGTCGCCCGAGCAGCTCGACGGCCGGCGCGGCGACCCGCGCAGCGATCTCTTCGCGCTCGGCGCGCTGCTCTACGAGCTCACCGTCGGCGAGCCGCCGTTCGGCGAGCCCGAGACGTATGCCGGCATGCGCGATCGCCTGTGGCGCGCTCCGGTACCGCCGCGCGCGCTGCAGCCGGCCGTTTCGCCGTGGCTCCAGGAGATCGTGCTGCACCTCCTCGAGGTCGACGCGGCGAAGCGCTACGCCACGGCCGCGCACGTCGCGTTCGACCTGCGCCATCCCGAGCAGGTGGCGCTGACCGAGCGCGCGTCGCGAACGCGCGCGCTCGGCTTTGCCGGCCAGCTCGCGCGCTGGTGGCGCGCGTCCCGCGCGCGCGCGCCGCGGCATGCGACGCGCGTGCACGCGCCGGTGATCATGGTCGCCGTCGACACCGAGCATCCCGAGGACGACCGGCTGCCTGCGCTGCAGTCGGCGACCCGCCAGCTCATCGCCGCGAGCGCCGACTACCGCCTCATGTGCGTGTCGGTGATCGAGGCTGCGCCGCTCGGCGAAGGGCCGTCGCTCTCGGACACGGCGTCGGGGCGCCACCTGGATCACGTGATCCGCCTGCGTCACTGGGCCGAGCCGCTCGGTCTTCCCGAGTCGCGCCTGTCGTTGCACGTGGTGGAATCGGGCGATGCGGCGGAGACGCTCGTGGAGCTGGCGAGCGCGAACCACGTCGACGTCCTGGTGCTCGGCGCGCCGCGTCCCGGCGACAAGGCGCTCGGCTGGTGGCGCTCGACGGCCTCGTCGGTCGCCGCGGACGTGCACTGCAGCGTGCACCTCGCACGCGTGCCCTTCGGCGACTAGCGGGTCGCGAGCGCGCGGTCGAGCACGCGTATCGGGTGAACCGCGGTGCGCGCACCCGCGCCGCGGGTGCCGTCGGCGATCTGATGGCGGCAGCTCGTGCCGCTCGCGACGACGATCGTGTCGGCGGCTGCCGCGCGCACCGCGGGCAGCAACGCGGCTTCCGCCATGGCCATCGACGTCGCGTAATGCTCGGCTTCGTAGCCGAAGCTGCCGGCCATTCCGCAGCAGCTCGAATCGACGACGTCGACCGCGAGGCCGGGAATGCGCTCGAGCACCGCGCGTGCGGGTTTCAGCGCGTCGAATGCCTTCTGGTGACAGTGGCCGTGCAGCAGCGCCCGCGGATGCGGCAGGGGGCGCAGCGGGATCGTGTGCGTGCCGGCGCGCAGCTCGTCTTCGAGCAGTGTCTCGACGAGCATCGCGCGCGAGGCGACCCGTTCCGCATCGCTGCCCAAGTCCATGACGAGATATTCGTCGCGCAACGAGAAGAGGCACGACGGCTCGAGACCCACGACGGCGGCGCCGCGCGCGACGTGGGGGAGGAGCGCCGCGAGCAGTCGCTGCGCTTCCTCGCGCGCGCGGTCGACGAGGCCCGCGGTGAGCCACGTCCGTCCGCAGCAGAGCGGCCGATCGTCGCCGCGTGCGATGGCGATGCGATGGCCCGCCGCGCGCAGCACGCGCACCGCGGCATGCGCGTTCTCGGGCTCGAAGGCGTTGGTGAACGTGTCCACCAGCAGCACGACGTCGGCGCCCGCGTCGTCGGCGGGCGCGTTGCGCAGGAACGTGTCGCTGCGAAACCGCGGCAGGCTGCGCTGCGCGCTGAAGCGCAGCGTGCGCTCGACCATCGCGCGCACGAACGGCAGGCGGTCGCGTGCATTGACGAGCGCCGGCACCCGCGCGGCGAGCGGCGCCCAGCGCGGCAGCGACGCGATCAGGCGCTCGCGCAGCGTGAGCCCATGCTCGGCCTGCCAGCGGTGGCGAAACTCGATCTTCATCCTCGCCATGTCGACGCCGGTGGGACATTCACGACGGCAGCCCTTGCAGCTCACGCACAGGTCGAGCGCATCGCGCACATCCGGCGATCCGAGGCCGCCATCGAGCTGGCCCGAGAGCGCGAGACGCAGCGTATTGGCCCGGCCGCGCGTGAGATGCGCCTCGTCGCGCGTGACGCGATAGCTCGGGCACATCGTTCCGGCATCGAACTTGCGGCAATGCCCGTTGTTGTTGCACATCTCCACGGCCTTGGCGAAGCCGTGCGCGGGATCGCCGCCCGTCCCCGGCGGCGTCAGGGCGTCGGTGAGCGGATCGTTCTGCACATCGAACGCCGTCCAGTCGAGCGCAGGCGCGAGCGGCGCCGCTGCGTAGCCTGGCCGAAACCGGAACAGCGTCGCATCGTCCATGCGCGGCGGGTCCACGATCTTGCCGGGATTCATCAGGCGCTGCGGATCGAACAGCGCCTTGATCTCGGCGAACGCGTGCGCAAGCCGCGGCCCGAATTGCCAGGCGACCCATTCGCTGCGCACGAGGCCGTCGCCGTGCTCCCCGGAATAGGCGCCCTTGTATTGCCGCACCAGCGCGCTCGCTTCCTCGGCGATCGCGCGCATCTTCGCCGCGCCGTCGCGACGCATGTCGAGGATGGGCCGCACATGCAGCGTCCCGACCGACGCGTGGGCGTACCAGGTGCCGCGCGTGCCGTGGCGCCGGAAGACCTCGGTGAGCCTGTCGACGTACTCGGCGAGGTGCTCGAGCGGGACCGCGCAGTCCTCGATGAACGACACGGGCTTGCCGTCGCCGCGCATGCTCATCATGATGTTGAGGCCTGCCTTGCGCACGTCCCACAGAGCCTTCTGCGCCGCGGCGTCCGTGAGCGCGACCACGGAGCCCGGCAGTCCCAGATCGCCCATCAACGCCTCGAGATCGCGCAGCCGCCCGCGCGTCCGGTCGCCATCGTCGCCCGCGAACTCGACCAGGAGGAGCGCATCGGGCGATCCCACCAGCGCGGCGTCGATGACGGGCCGGAACGCGGGATTGCCGCGCGCGAGATCGATCATGGTGCGGTCGACGAGCTCCACCGCCGTGGGTGCGAGGCGCACGATGTCGCGCGCGCATTCCATCGCGCGATGCAACGTGGGAAAGTTCACCACGCCGAGCGCGCGATGGCGCGGCAGCGGCGCGAGCGACAGCGTCAGCGCGCGGCTCCACGCGAGCGTGCCTTCGCTGCCGACGAGCAGGTGCGCGAAGTTGACGCTGCCGTCGGACGTGTACGGCCGCCCGCTTTGCGGATTGAACACGTCGATGTTGTAGCCGCCGACGCGACGCAGCACCTTCGGCACGCGTGCGCCGATCTCGTCGCGCTCGCGCGTGCCGATCATGCGGAGGCGGTCGACCAGCGCGCGCGCGGGCCCGGAGGCGTCGCGCATGGCGCTCTCCGGACCGAAGTAGACGCACGTCCCGTCGATCAGGCGCCCGTCGATGGCGTGCACGTTGTGCACCATGTTGCCGTAGGCGATCGAGCGCGAGCCGCACGAATTGTTGCCCGCCATGCCGCCGAGGGTCGCCTGCGCCGACGTGCTGACGTCGACTGGGAACCACAGGCCATGCGGCTTCAGCCATGCATTGAGCGCGTCGAGCACGATGCCGGGCTCAACGGTCACCTGCAGGGCCTGGGGCTCGAAGGCAAGCACCCGGTTGAGGTGCCGCGTATGGTCGATGACCAGCGCCGCGCCGACGGTCTGCCCGCATTGCGAGCTGCCCGCACCGCGCGGCAGCACCGGCACGCGGAGGTCGCGGCAGACCGCGAGCGCCGCGGCGACGTCTTCGTCATCGCGCGGCGTGAACACACCGAGCGGCATCACCTGGTAGATCGACGCGTCGGTCGCGTAGCGGCCGCGCGCCGCGCGATCGAACGCGAGCTCGCCGCGCACTTCGCTGCGCAGCCGCGTCGCGAGCGTCGCGTCCGCGCCTTTCGGCACGAAATGAAGCGCCGTGGTCATGCGCCGGTCTCGCGCATCAAGCCGGCGAGCACCGCCTCGCCCTTCTGGTACAGGTGCGTGCGCAGGATGGCCGCCAGGCGCGCACCGTCGCGCGCCTCGAGCGCCTCCACCATCTGTGCATGCTCCCGCGCCGCGCGGTTCCATTTCTCGCGGTCGAAATTGGAGCGGAAACGCAGGTTCTGGATGCGCAGGTTGAGCGTGCGATAGGTCTGTGTCAGAAGCGCGTTGCGCGCCGCCACGTTCAGCCGGTCGTGGATCTCGCGGTTGATGCGGTAGTAGGCGGGCAGGTCCTCGCGCGCATGGCACGCGAGCATCTCGAACGTGAGCGCCTTGATCTCGGACGTCTCGGGCTCGGTGATGTGGCGGCAGGCGAGCTCGCCCGACAGCGCCTCGAGCGCGCTCATCACCTCGAAGCTCTCGCGAATGTCGTCGTTCGACAGACGCACGACCTGCGCGCCGCGGTTCGGATTGAGCGCGATCAGGCCCTCGGCGGCGAGCACGCGAAACGCCTCGCGCAGCGGCGTGCGCGAGATGCCGAGCCGGTCGCACAGCGTGCGCTCGTTGAGCCGCGTGCCCGCGGCGATCTCGCCCTCGGTGATCAGCTCCCGCAGTCGGTCGGCGGTCGAGGCCGGAAGCGTCGTCGACGACACGCGTTCGCCGGACCGCGGGGCGGGCATGTCGAGAAGGTTGCTGGCGCTCACGTTTGGTATACCAATCAAGTCAGCGTCGAGAACTCTGGCCCGGACCGATGGCACGCGATCCGAGTATACGCAAGAAGGCGCGCACACCGGCTTGCCGCCGGCGCAGGGTTCCCTTACGATGATTGGTATACCAAAGCCGCGGGCGCGAGCCGCGCGCCTGATCCCATGCTCGATCTCGACCGCCATCCCTCGGGGCGCCACTTTCTGCAGATCCCGGGACCGACCAACGTGCCCGACCGCGTGTTGCGGGCCATCGACCGTCCGACCATCGATCATCGCGGCCCGGAGTTCGCGGCGCTCGGCAAGGCGGTGCTCGAGGGCATGAAGAACGTGTTCAAAACGGCGGGCGACGTGGTGATCTATCCGTCTTCGGGCACCGGCGCATGGGAAGCCGCCCTGGTGAACACACTTTCGCCCGGCGACCGCGTCCTCATGGCGGAGACGGGCCATTTCGCGGCGCTGTGGAAGCGGCTCGCGGAGCGCCTGTCGCTGGCGGTGGACTTCCTGCCGGGCGACTGGCGGCATGGCGTCGACGCCGCCGCCATCGAGGCGTCCTTGCGGGACGACGGCGCGCACGCCATCAAGGCCGTATGCGTCGTGCACAACGAAACGTCGACCGGCGTGACGAGCCGCATCGCCGAGGTGCGCGCGGCGCTCGACAGGGTCGGGCATCCCGCGCTGCTGATGGTCGATACGATCAGCTCGCTCGCGTCGATCGACTACAGGCACGACGAATGGGGCGTCGACGTGACGGTGGGGGGCTCGCAGAAGGGCCTGATGCTCCCGCCCGGACTGGGGTTCAACGCGATCAGCGCCAAGGCGCTCGCCGCTTCACGCACGGCGCGCCTGCCGCGCTCGTACTGGGACTGGCAGGAGATGCTGCGCGTCAACCCGAGCGGCTATTTCCCGTACACGCCGGCCACCAACCTGCTGTACGGGCTGCACGAGTCGCTCGAGATGCTGTTCGCCGAAGGCCTCGACAACGTCTTCGCACGCCATCGCCGCCATGCCGAGGCAACGCGGCGTGCCGTGCGCGCGTGGGGCCTCGATGTGCTGTGCCTCGACGCCGCGGAGTACAGCGCGTCGCTTACGGCGGTGCTCATGCCCGAGGGCCACGACGCGGACGCGTTCAGGCGGGTGGTGCTCGACCGGTTCGACATGTCGCTCGGCCAGGGGCTCGGAAAGCTCGCCGGACGCATCTTCCGCATCGGTCACCTCGGCTGGTTCAACGACCTCATGCTGTGCGGTACGCTCGCCGGCGTGGAAATGGGGCTGCACCTCGCGCAGGTGCCGCATCGCCGCGGCGGCGTGCAGGCGGCGCTCGATTACCTGGGAGAACGGCCGGCCGGCACGCTCGCGGCCGCGGCATAGCAGGCAGCGTCCGAACCGCGTGCCAACGACACGCGGCGACGCTTCGATCGTTGCATACGTCAGGAGGAGACATCATGATCCAACGCATCGGCGCCGCCCGGCGCTCGCTGCTCGCGTGCATCGCGGGCGCGCTCGTGCTCGCCATGGCCGTGCCGGCCTACGCGCAGATCGAGATCAAGCTCGGCCACGTCGGCGAGCCCGGCTCGCTGTTCCAGAAGAGCGCCGACGAATTCGCACGGCGCGCCAACGCGAAGCTCGGCAACAAGGCCAAGGTCATCGTGTACGGCTCGAGCCAGCTCGGCGGCGACAAGGAGATGATCCAGAAGCTCAAGCTCGGCACGCTCGACATGGCGATCCCCTCGACGGTGATGAGCTCGGAGGTCGATCTGTTCGGCATCTTCGAGATGCCGTACATCGTCAAGGACCGCGATCACATGAAGCGCATCGAGAAGGAGATCTTCTGGTCGCAGCTCGAGCCGGCGGCGGAGAAGAAGGGCCTGCGCATCCTTGCCGTATGGGAGAACGGCGTGCGGCACATCACCAACAGCAAGCGTCCGATCAAGGTGCCCGCCGACCTGCAGGGCATCAAGCTGCGCGTGCCCGAGGGCAAATGGCGCGTGAAGATGTTCGCCGCGTACGGCGCCAATCCCAGCCCCATGAAGTTCTCGGAGGTCTTCACGGCGCTGCAGACGGGCGTGATGGACGGGGAGGAAAATCCCCTTACGCAGATCTACTCGGCCAAGTTCCAGGAAGTGCAGAAGTATCTGTCGCTGTCCGGGCACGTGTATACGCCCGCCTACCTGACCGTGGGCATGAAGCGCTACGACGCGCTTCCCGCCGACGTGCGCAAGATTCTCGACGACACCGCCAAGGAGACGCAGGCGTACGTCTACGAGGTTGCGGCCAAGGACGACGAGGATCTGCTCGGCAAGCTGAAGGCGGCCGGCATGCAGGTGAACGACGTCGACAAGGATGCGTTCGTCGCGGCCAGCAAGTCGATCTACGATGAGTTCGGCAAGGAAGTGCCGGGCGCCAAGGCGTTGATCGACCGCGCGCAGGCCTTGCGTAAATGAGCCTGGTCGCGCCGCAACACGGCGCTGGCCCCTCGGACGGGGGAGCGGGCGCGGCGCGCCGCGACACCGCACTCGCGCGCTTTCGCGCGGGCTACGGTCGCGTGCTCGAGTGGCTCGTCGCCCTGCTGATGATCGTGCTCGCGTGCGAGGTGACCCTCGGCATCATCTATCGTGCGCTCGGCGCGGCGCTGATCTGGTACGACGAGATCGCCTCGCATCTCCTCGCGTGGCTCACGTTCTACGGCGCCGCGCTCGCCTCGGTGAAGCGCGCGCACATCGGCTGTCCCGAGGTCGTGGCCATGATGCCGTGGCGCGCACGCCGCGCGGTCAACATCGTCGTCCAGCTCCTCGTGATCGCTTTCTTCGCGCTGCTCGGCTATATCGGCCTGCAGATCATGCCCGTGCTCGCGACGGACGCGCTCGTGAGCGTGCCGGAAATCCCGATGAGCATCGTGCAGTCGGTGATCCCGATCGCGAGCGTGCTGATCCTGATCGCCGAGGTGGCGTACCTGATCGAGCTCGTCCAGGCGCGCGAGCCGATCTCGTCCGAGGGTGCGCCGGCCCTCGCCGACGCGTTGCACTGAAGGGGCGCGACCGTGGGCATCATGCTCGGTCTCTTCGCGGCGGTGCTCGGCCTGGTGGTGTTCAACGTGCCGATCGCGGTAGCGCTCGGCATCGTCGCGCTGGTCGCGATGGTGGCGAGCCACGGGCCCGACATCCTGCCGAACCTCGCGCTCGTGACGTACAACGGCGCGACCAATTTCCCGTTGCTCGCGATCCCGCTGTTCATCCTCGCCGGCGCGATCATGAACGCTTCCGGCATCTCGCGCCGGCTGATCGCGTTCGCCGGCGCGCTGTTCGGCTGGATACGCGGCGGGCTCGCGCACGTGTCGATCGGCGCGTCGCTGTTCTTCGCCGAGATCTCCGGATCGGCGGTCGCCGACGTCGCGGCGCTGGGGTCGATCCTGATTCCCGGCATGAAGTCGAAAGGCTATCCCGCGCCGCTCGCGGCGGCGGTGATGTCTTCCGCGGCCACGCTTGCGGTGATCATCCCGCCGTCGATTCCCATGATCCTCTACGCGGTCATGGCCGAGACGTCCGTCGTGCAGCTCTTCGTCGCGGGCATCGTGCCGGGGATCATCGGCGGCATAGGGCTGATGGCCATGGCGTCGTGGTTCGCGCGCCGCTACGACCTTCCGCGCGAGGCGGCGTTCTCGTGGGCGCGCGTCGGCGCAACGGCGCGCGAGGCGCTGTGGGCGTTCCTCCTGCCCATCATCATCCTCGGCGGCATCTTCGGCGGCGTCGTCACCGCGACCGAGGGCGCGGCGCTGGCCGTGATCGCCGCGCTGGTCGTAGGTCTCGTGATCTACCGCGAACTCGATCCGCGAACGCTGTGGACCGCGCTGATCGACGGCGGCGTTCAGACCGCGGTGGTAATGCTGCTCGTGGCGACCAGCGCGCTGCTCGGAACGTATCTCACCGAGGTGCAGGCGCCTCAGGCGCTGGCGCACGCGGTGTCGAACGTGACCCAGAACAAATGGGTCGTGCTGCTGCTGCTCAACTTGCTTTTCCTGCTGCTCGGCATGTTCCTGCATTCGGCCGCGGCCATCATCCTGGTGGTGCCGGTCGTCATGCCGCTGGTGCGCGCCGTGGGCATCGACCCGATCCATTTCGGCCTGATCGTGACGGTGAACCTCGGCATCGGTCAGCAGACGCCGCCGGTGGCGAGCGTGCTGATGGTCGCGAGCGCGATCGCCCGGTGCTCGATCTGGGAGGTCACGCGTGTCAACATCTGGTTCATCGGCGTGCTGCTCGCCGTGCTGCTGCTCGTGACGTACGTCCCCGTGAGCGGCCTGGGGCTGGTTCAACTGTTCTATCGGTGAATGCCATGGAAGATCTGATCAAGGTCGAGCGCGACGGCGCGATCGCGACCGTCGTGCTGAACCGTCCCGAGAAGCTCAACGCGTTGACGAAGAGCATGTGGCGCGACCTCGGTCACGCCATCGACACGCTGTCCGCGGCCGACGACCTGCGCTGCATCATCGTGCGCGGCGCGGGCGAGAAAGCTTTCTCGCCGGGCAACGACATCGCCGAGTTCTGCACCGAGCGGTCCAACAAGAAACAGGCGATGGAATACGGCCACCTCATGCACACCACCGCGCGCGCGCTCGCGCACTGCCGCCATCCGCTCGTCGCGGAGATCCACGGCGTGTGCGTCGGCGGCGGCCTCGAGATCGCGGCGCTCTGCGACCTGCGCATCTGCGGCGAGAGCAGCCGTTTCGGCGCGCCGATCAAGAACCTCGGCCTCGTGATGGCCTATCCGGAGATCGTCCCGCTCGTCCGCCTCGTGGGCTCGGACGTGGCGCTGGAGATCCTGCTCGAGGGACGCGTGTTCGATGCCGTCGAGGCGCGCGAAAAGCGCCTGGTCACGCGCGTGGTGCCCGACGACCAGGTCGCCGCCGAGGCGCGCGCCACTGCGGCGCGCATCGCCGAAGGCGCGCCGCTCGTCGCGCGCTGGCACAAGAAGTTCGTGCGCCGGCTCGCCGACACGGAGCCGGTCTCGCCGCAGGAATACGACGAGTGCTTCGACTGCTTCGACAGCGAGGACTTCCGCATCGGCTACAACGCGTTCCTGCAGAAGCGCAAGCCGGAGTTCGTGGGACGTTGATCTCGCGCCGCGCTTCGGACGACTGCCATGGCGGATGACGCGCCGCGCGCGCCGCATCCCGGCCCGCTCGCCGGCGTGCGCGTGCTCGAGCTCGCGCAGATCATGGCAGGACCCACGTGCGGCATGCTGCTCGCGGACATGGGCGCCGACGTCATCAAGGTCGAGAAGCTTCCGGGCGGCGACGACGCGCGCGGCTACCGTGAGCCGCGCGTGAACGGCGTGTCGGCGCCCTTCCTGATGCTGAACCGGAACAAGCGCGGCATCGCGATCGACCTGAAGAGGCCCGAAGGACGCGACGTGCTGCTGCGGATGGTGCGCGACGCCGACGTGGTCACCGAGAACTATCGGCGCGGCACGCTGGAAAAGCTCGGTCTCGGCTACGACGTGCTCGCGCGCATCAACCCCGGGCTCATCTATTGCGCCGTCTCGGGCTTCGGGCGCGAAGGGCCGTGGCGCGACAAGGCCGGTTTCGACCTGATCGCTCAAGGGTTCGCCGGGCTGATGTCGATCACCGGTGAGCCGGGCGGCCCGCCGGTGAAGACGGGCAATTCCGTCGCGGACATCAACGCCGGAATCCTCGCCGCGGTCGGCATCCTCGCGGCGGTCGTGCACAAGCTTCGCACTGGCAAGGGACAGGTCGTCGACACCTCGCTCATGGAGGCCGCGCTGCAGCAGACCTACTGGCATGCCGCGGCGTACTTCGCGACCGGAAAATCGCCCGGTGCGACGGGCTCGGCGCACATCCTCACCGCGCCGTACCAGGCGTTTCGCACGGCGGACGGCTGGATCAACATCGGCGGTGCGAACCAGGCGAACTGGGAGCGCATCGCCGACGTGATGGGCCATCCGGAATGGCGCGCGGACGAGCGCTTCGTCGACAACTCGAGCCGCATGGCGAACCTCGAGGCGCTGGTCGACGCGATGAACGCCGTGCTCGCGCAACGCACGACGGACGACTGGCTGGCGGCATTCGACGCGGCCGGCGTTCCGGCGGGCCCGGTGCACTCGGTCGGCGAGGCGCTCTCGCATCCGCAGACGCACGCCCGCGACATGGTGGTGGAGCTCGATCACGCGCAGGCCGGCCGCACGCGCGCGCTCGGCTGCCCGATCCATTTTTCGGCCACGCCGACGCGCATCGATCGCGCGGCCCCGGTGCTCGGCGAGCACACGCGCGAGGTGCTGCGCGAGTTCGGCTACCGCGACGGGGAGATCGATGCGCTCGCTGCGCGCGGCGTCGTGGCGTTGCCCGACACCGTGCCGGCGGCGTAGAAAACAAAGAAGCCCGCACGAGAGCGGGCTTCTCCTGCGGGTGTTGCGCCCGCGTCAGTTGCGGTATACGACCTGCGTGCGGTCGGACTGCTGGGTCGCGATCTTCTCCTTGACCACCGTTTGCTTGGCCGTCCTGGGTGTGGAGACCTTTGCGACCGTCGCCGCCGGCACCTTGGTAGCCGCCGCCGGCTGGGCCATGCCGACCTGCTCGGCCGGGCCCGTCGAAGCCGATGTGTCGAAATCGCAAGCACCTGCCAGCGCGGGCGCGCAGGCCAGGAGCACCGCCGCGCCGACTGCCGTGAGCTTTCTCATGGGACCTCCGTGAAACGAACCGCGACCGCTCAATCTGCGCGCCTGCAACGCGATTGTCAACCGCGACGCTTCAGACCGAGAACGGCACCACGGCGGGTCCGAACAGCACGCGGTGGAAGGTCATGACCAGGAGCGCGATGAGCGTGCCTGCGACGATGGCGATCAGGTCTGCACGCCAGCGCGGCTCGAACGTGGCCACCGCACGCCGCCGCACCACCGACACGAGGTCGACGAGGGCCCATCCCAGGAACGCCGCGAACAGGATCGTGCCGCGCGTATCGCCGTTGGCGAAGAGGTGCACGATCGACCACAGCATGACCGCGATCAGCATCGGATGCCTGACCGCGGCGCGCAGGTGTGCCGGCGCATGCGAGCTCGCGAGCAGGATGAACACCGCGATCATCACGAACGGCGCCACGCGGATCGCGAGCGGCGAGGGCGCGAACAGCTGCGGTCCGGGACCCGCGGCGCGCCAGCCGAGCACGATCAGCACGAGTCCCGCGATCGCGAGCAGCGAATAGGCGAGCTTGTATCGCCCTTCGCCCCACGCGGCGAGGATGCGCCCGCGGGTCGATTGCAGCATGGGCAGCGCGTGAATGCCGAGGAACAGCACCAGCCCGGCGACATAGACCGCCATCGGCCGCCTCCGGAAGAAGAAGCCTCGATCCTAGCCGAACTCCGACGCCCGCTCGCGGATCGAACCGACACGGTGCGCGAACCGCAAGGGCGGTGCGCGCACGGCCGGCAAAGGAGCCGTGATGGTCGAGACCGCCAATCAGAGCACCCGCCAGGCTCGGTGCGGGCATTCGCTGTGCAAGTGCACGGTGCCCGCGAGCGAGCGCTTCTGCAGCGAGCACTGCCAGCGCGAGGCCGCGCATCCGTCGCATGCCGAAGGCAGCAAGTGCGGCTGCGGGCACGCGGCGTGCGACGAGACGGCAGGCTGAGGCTCAGCTTCGGCTGAGGCCCAGGCTTGCGGCCAACGCCGCCGCGCCCGCTGTCGCAGGACGCGAGCGCGGATCGTGGGCCGCCGGGCTAGGCCGCGCGCTTCTGCGCCGCCGTGAGCTTCGCCTGCGCGTCGCGCAGCGCGGTGCGCAGGCCTTCCTCCACCACGGGGTGGTAGAACGGCATCTCGAGCATTTGCTCGATGGCCAGGTTCATCTGCCGCGCCCACGCAAGCAGGTGCCCGATGTGCTCGGCATCCGGGCCGATCATCTCCGCGCCGAGGAAAAGGCCGGTCTCCGCCTCGGCGTAGACGTGGAGCAGGCCGCGATTGCGCAGCATGACGCGCGAGCGGCCCTGATCCTCGAACGACACCGTGCCGGTGACGTGGTGCACCTGGCGTACCGCGGCATAGCCGCCGCCGACCGTCGCGATCTGCGGGTCGGTGAACACGATGGCGAGCCCCGCGCGACGCAGGCCGGGACGCACGTCGGGATAGTGCGCGGCGTTCGTGCCCGCGATGCGACCCTCGTCGGCCGCTTCGTGCAGCAGCGGCACGTCGTTGTTCACGTCGCCTGCAATGAAGATGCTCGACTGCTGCGCACGCAACGTGGTGCGGTCGAACAGCGGTACGCCGAAGCGGTCGAGCGTGAGCGAGGTCTTCGCGAGATCGAGCCCCTGGACGTTCGGGCGCCGCCCGGTGGCCGCCAGAAGATAGTCGAATCGCTCGACATGCTGGCCGCCGTCGCGCCCGCGGTACGTGATCACCACCGCATCGCCGTCGCGCGCGACCTCCGCGTGCGCATCGGTGTCGAGATACAGCTCCTCGCCGAAAGCACGCCGCGCGTATTCGAGCACGAGCGGATCGGTAAGCGGACCGACGCCGCCGCCCCGCCCGAAGATCTTCACGCGCACGCCGAGGCGATGCAGCGCCTGCCCGAGCTCGAGGCCGATCACGCCGGGGCCGAACACCGCTACGCTCTCTGGCAGGTCCTGCCAGTCGAACACGTCGTCGTTGACGACCAGGCGATCACCCAGCGCGCGCCATGCCGGCGGATACGCGGGCGACGAGCCGGTCGCGATCACCACGCGGCTCGCGCGGATCGTCGTGTCCGGCGCAACGCCCTCCGGCGTCGCCGCGATCGCGAGCGTGTGATCATCGACGAAGCGTGCGTAGCCGCGCACCTTGTCCGCGGCCGGCAGCCGCTCCACGCCTTCGAGCACGAAGCCGACGAAGCGGTCGCGCTCGCGCCGCACGCGTGCCATCACGGCCTTGCCGTCGACCTTCGGCGGCGCGTCGAGCGCAAACCCGAACGCCGCGAAGCGCTCGAGTCCGTGCAGCGCCTCGGCGGGCGCGACGAGGAGCTTGCTCGGCATGCAGCCGACGCGTGCGCACGTCGTGCCGTACGCGCCGCCCTCGACGATGAGCGCCCGCTTGCCAGCGGCCTTGGCGGCACGGTAGGCCGCGAGGCCTGCCGTGCCGGCGCCGATGATTGCGACATCCGTGTCCAACGTGCGCATGAGGTGGGCCCGCGCCAATGCGACCGCGCGATTATGCGTGAGCGCGCGCCCGCTCGGCGGCCACACCGCCCGACGGATCACCGTCGTGCGCTTTCGCCGCCGTGGCCGGCTTCGTCCGGCCGCGCAGCCAGGACTCGAGCTCCGCGGAGCCGCCGATGAGCTCGCCGTTGACGAACACCTGCGGCACCGTCTGCGCCCGCGCGATCGCGCCGAGCGCCTTGGTGCGGATGGTATGCGGCAGCGGCACTTCGGCGTACTCGATGCCGGCGTCGGCGAGCTGCGCCTTCGCCTTCGCGCAGAACGAGCATCCTTCACGGGTCAGGATCGCCACCTGGTCGGGCTTTTTCGCGCGCGGGTTGACGTACGCGAGCATGGTGTCGGCGTCCGACACCTTGAAGGGATCGCCGGGCTCCTGCGGCTCGATGAACATCTTCTCGATGACCTTGTCACGGACGAGCATCGAGTAGCGCCACGAGCGCTTGCCGAAGTTCAGGTCGGATTTGTCGACCAGCATGCCCATCTTCTCGGTGAACTCCCCGTTGCCGTCGGGCAGCAGGAAGACGTTCGCTGCTTCCTGGTCCTTCGCCCATTCCTCCATGACGAACGGGTCGTTCACCGAGACGCAGACGACCGCGTCGATGCCCTGCGCCTTGAACACCGGCGCGAGCTCGTTGTAGCGGGGGAGATGGGTCGACGAGCAGGTCGGCGTGAAGGCGCCAGGCAGCGAGAACACGACCACGTTGCGGCCCGCGAAAATCTCGTCCGAGGTCACCGTCGCCCACTCGCCGTTGCGGCGGAGGCGGAACGACACGTCGGGAATTCGTTGCCCTTCACGGTTGGAAAGCGCTTGCGCCATGGTTGCTTGCTCCACTGTTGTCGATATACGAAGCTTATTATCGTGGCCGCATCGATATATATCAAGTTTAATTATTCGATCAACTCGATAAATATTGACTATGGCACGGGCGACAAAAAAGCGGGGCGCAGGAGGCCCCGCCTTTTCGATCGCAGGCTGCGATCAGGGTTTCAGCTGGGCCCGGATCTCGCCCCCCGGATTGGCCGCCGTGTGCACGTTGACGTACAGGTCGCCCTTCTTGAACGCCTCGTACTGCGCGTCCGTGAGCTTGGCGCCCGCCGGTACCGCGAAGCCATCGCCGCTCTTGGTGAGCGGGATGATGACGCCGCCATTCTTGCCCGCGGCCGCCTCGTGGATATGCGCAGCGGTCGGGGTGAGGCCGCTGACGGTGATGCTGCCGCTGACGGACTTGTCGTCGTTGACCATGATCGTGCCGGTTCCCTTGGCCTCGGTCTTCACGGGCGGTACTTCCTGATCGCCCGAGAGCGCGACCTTGACGTCGGCCGCGAGCGCGAATTGCGCGCCGAGCGCGAAGGCCGCTACGGCGAGCGCCCGGGCCACCAGGCGCGGCGCAACATGCTGCTGCTTCATTTGGTTCTCCTCTCGAATGGTCGGGTGCCCACGCAGTTGCCCGTGGGCCGCTGCGGAAGGGGTACGGGCAAAGTTGCCGGGGACTCGGGCTTCGCCCCATCGCTATGGTACGTCCCGGAGCGATGAATGGATGCGCGCGCGGATTTATTCCCGCGGCCGGCCGGATATCATGCGTTCGGGACGAGGACCGGGAAGGACCTCGGCCCCTGAAATGTTCGCGGCCGATGCGCGACCAATGTACGAGGCGACGCGCGCGTCGCATTTTCCGAGGATTCCCATGAGCCCGACTTGTTCGCCACGTTTCCGCGTCGCCCTGGCGCTGCTTGCTGCCGTCGTCCTTCAGGCCTGCGGGGCGCCGCTTCGCGCGGCGCCGCTGCCGGCGCCGGCCGTCGATACGCCGAAGGCGACTACGCCCGGCGTGCAAACCGCCGTCTTCGCCGGCGGGTGCTTCTGGGGGGTCGAGGCGGTCTTTCGCCACGTGGAAGGCGTGAAGCGGGCCGTATCCGGTTACGCCGGGGGCAACAAGCAGACCGCGCAGTACGAGATCGTCAGCACGGGCATGACGGGGCACGCAGAGTCGGTGCAGGTGACCTACGATCCGTCGCGGATCACGTACGGCGAGCTCCTGCGCATCTTCTTCTCGGTTGCGCACGACCCGACCCAGCTCAACCGGCAAGGCCCGGACCACGGAACGCAATACCGCTCGGCCATCTTCGTCGAGAACGCCGACCAGAAGCGCATCGCCGACGCGTACATTGCCCAGCTGACCGCGGCGAAGGCGTTCCCCGCGCCCATCGTCACCCAGGTGGTGCAGCTGCCGGCGTTCTACCCGGCCGAGGACTATCACCAGAACTATCTCGCGAACCACCCCGATCAACCGTACATTGTCTATAACGATCTGCCCAAGCTCGCGGCCCTGAAAGAGCAGTTTCCCGCGCGGTACGTGGGGAAATAGGTCGTCGGCGCAACAGGTTGCGCGCAAAAATTTCAAAATGGGTGGCTTCGTGCGCTACAAATTGCTAAACTGCGCGAGTTTTGTAGGACAGGGCCCGACACGGTGGTTTGCAGCGGATGTGGTAGTGCTCTGAGTCCGACGTTGCCGGTCTGCGCCGTCTGCAACGCCGGCTTCGTAGTCAAGGCGATGGGGCAGGCGGCGCCGGCAGCGGCGCTGTCCGTGGCGCCCGTCGCCGCGGTTGCCGCAGGCCCGAGCGACGCATTTCCCATTCCCGACGTGCTCGTCGGGGATCCGGCGGAGCGCCGCGTCCGCCCGACGCTCGCCGTCCTCTATCGCCTCGCCGTCGGTCCCGCGGCCGACTACTACACGCCGCGCTTCCTGGAGTTCGAGCGCACCGGTCACATGGAGCCCGGTTGGCACTGGGCCGCCATGCTCGTGCCGCCGGTATGGGCGTTCTACCGCAAGCTCTGGGTCACCGGCATCGTCTACGCCACGATGCCGCTGCTCGGCGCGCTCGCCGTGCGCGCGCTGGGAGAGCGCATCGACGACTGGAACATGCCCTTCCTCATCGTGGCCGCGCTCCTGATCTGGCTGTTGCCGTCGCTCTGCGCGGCGACGATGGCGCACAGCCTCCTCTACCGGCGCATACGGCGGCTCGTGCGCCGGGCGGAAGCGACATCGGTCAACGCGGCGGACGCCGCTCGTGTGATCACGGAGCGCGATCCGACGTCGGGCGTGGCGGGGATGCTGCTCGGCGTCGGCGCGATCGCGATGGCTCTCGGCCTCGCGGCGCCCGACATGCTGCGCGCGTACACCGAGTACACGGTGCGGGAGCAGGTGTCGCAGACGCTGGCCGCGGTGAAGGACGTTCAGCAGAAGGTCGAGGAGCGCTTCGAGCGCACCGGCCGACCGCCTCAGCAGCGCGACGAGTTGCCGCCGTCGCCGGCCCTGTGGGCGCACATGCTCGACGAGCTGTCGCTCAATCCGGCTACCGGCCGCCTGCGCCTGAGCCTGGGACCCGCCGTGCCGCAGCTGTGGGGCAAGACGCTCCTGCTCGCGCCGGCGCTCGACGTCTTCCAGCGCGTGCGCTGGTACTGCATCCCCATCGACATTCCGGCGAAATACCTGCCGAAAGAATGCCGCTGACGCCGCTTCGGCGGCGCCTCAGACGGATCGCGCCCGCGTGAGCTCGTCCCAGTTCGACGGGACGCCCGCGACGGCATTCGCATACCAGCCGTGCTTCTCGAGCCACGCCTGCGGCGAGGCGTACTGGGTCTTCAGCTTCTCGACGTCGGCGTCGCTCATCCTGGCGAGCGTCACGGCAGCCGGATCGTAGTAGTAGCCGCCTTCGCCGTACGCGTTGACGTAGTCGTTGTAGTGCGCGCCCAGACGCTCGTACAGCGAGGGATTGAAGCTGCCCGTCTGGAGCTGGAGCATGTCCTGAAGGTCCCGGCCCGTGAGCGGCGGCAGCTTCCCCGCGCTGCCTCCGCTCGCTTCATCGGCTTGCATGCCGACGTCCACGACCTTGGTTTGGGCGGAAGACGTCGCCTGAGCGGTTGTCGCGATCGACGCCGATGTGCCGGCGCCCATCCGCGCAAGCGCGAGGCGCATGGCGGCGACGCCGTCGGCGGCCGCGGATGGCGGGGGTGACGCGGGAGCCGTCGCGACCTTCGTCTTCGGGTCACCTGCCGCGAGGCCGGCGGCCACGCCGGCGAAAACTGCGGCCGCCGCGGCCGGGCGGCTCGCGTTCGCGGCTGCCGCGCGCGCCGCAAAGAGCGGCTTGATGTGACTGACGGACATGCAACACTCCGGTCGTGGGTTCTGCGCCGTGCAGCTCGCGCGGGGATGCCGGCAGGGTATCGCCGATAGCGCGCGCTCCAAGCGCCGAGCAGCGGCCGCAAAGCCGCGCATTTCTTCGCGGATCGAAATAATTCGCTGCACGGCGCTGTTGGGCACTGCTTCGGCGGCGGCGACGTGCTCGCCGCCCGTATGCCCGACGTTCGATGATTCGTTTGCGTCCGAAAGGGGCCGGTATGAGATTGAAAAGCATTGCCGCGGCTGCGGCGCTCGGGTGCGCGGTTTGCGGGGTGGCCCAGGCGCAATCGCAGCGCATCGCCGGCGACGTCGTCGCGCTCGAAGGGACGGCGCTCACTCTCCGCACCACGGCAGGGGAGACGTCGCGGCTGACGTTGCCTTCCGACGCGCGCATTACGGCGCGGTCGCGTGCCGACTGGTCACAGATCCGGCAAGGCAGCTATGTGGGTACGACGGCGGTGCCGCAGGCCGACGGCACGCTGCTCGCCAAGGAAGTCCACGTCTTTCCCGAGTCGCAGCGCGGCACCGGCGAAGGCTATCGTCCGATGGCCACGCCGGGCGACACCATGACCAACGCCACCGTGTCGCGTGTAGCCGGCGGGCGACCCCGCGATACCATGACCAACGCCACCGTGGCGGCGTCGTCGGATGCCGCGGGGGCGCATCGCCTCACGCTCACCTACAAGGGCGGCGAGAAGACCGTCGTTGTGCCTGACGGCGTCCCGCTCATCGCGAGCGAGCCGGGCGATCGTTCGATGCTGGTCCCCGGCGCGCACGTCGTCGTGTACGCGCATGCCGCGACCGATGGCGCCATGACGGTCGAGCGCGTGAGCGTGGGCAAGAACGGCTTCGTGAGTCCGATCTAGCCTGTCGCGCCCGGGCGCGAAGCCGGTGCGGCACCGACGATCGCCGGCCTTGCGCCCGAAGGGTAGCGGCGTTCAACGCTGCCCGGTTTCATTTGTCGAGCTCGGCGTAGTGCCGGAAGATGCCTTGCTCGTTGAACGCGATGCGGCGCGGTGACGCGAGATACGCCACGATGCGCGGGCGCGCGGCGACGGCATCGCGCGCGGCCATCACGTGCGGATGCCGGCGTGCAATGCGCTTCATCGCCTTGGGAAACGCGTAGCGCAGCCCTTCCATCAGCTGAAACAGCGACAGGTCGGCGTAGGTCGGGCGCGCGCCGACCAGCCACGTACCGCGCGGGTTGTTGGCGAGCACCCGCTCGAAATAACCGAGATACTTGGGCAGCCGGTGCGCGGTCACGTCGGCGGCCTTGCGCCGCGCTTCGGCCTTCTGGTCCTCGTAATAGAGGCTCGCTGCGACCGGATGGTGCGTGTCGTGCACCTCGGCCACGACATCGGCGATCGTGAGCTGCAGCTGATGCGTGAAAAGCCGGCCCGCGTCGTCGCGCGGGGCGAGGCGATGACGCTCGCCGAGGAACATCAGGATGTTGGCCGTCTGCGCGATCACGAGTTTGCCCGCCTTCAGGAACGGCGGTGCGAAGGGCGGTCGCGTCGCGCGGCGGTCGTCCATCATCGACGTCATGCGCTTCACGCCGCCGCGCATGCGCGCGACGTCGACGTACGGCGCGGCCGCCTCCTCGAGCGCGAGACGCACGAATTCGCCGCGGCCCTGGATCTCCGGCCAATAGTAGAGCTCGTAAGCCATGCGTGTTCTCCGCGTGGACGGCCGCGGAGCGCCGAAGGACGCTTCGCTCAGCCGCTCGCCGACAGCCGTCGCACCAGACGCAGGCGGGTGGCGGACGGCGCCGCGAAGCGCTCGGGTGCGGCGATGCCGAATCCCTGCGCGTAATCGACGCCGATGCCGCGCAACGCCTCGAGCGTCGCCGTGTTCTCGACCGACTCGGCAATCGTAAGCTTACCCATGAGATGGCCGATGCGGTTGATCGCCTCGACCATCGCACGGTCGACGGGGTCCTGCAGAAGGTCTTTCACGAACGCGCCGTCGATCTTGAGGAAGTCGACCGGCAGGTGCTTCAGATACGTGAAGGAGGAGACCCCCACGCCGAAGTCGTCCAGCGCGAAGCGGCATCCGCATCCGCGCAGCGCGGTCATGAACTCGACCGCCTTGTTGAGGCTCGTCACGGCGGTGGTCTCGGTGATCTCGAAGCAGACCGCGGCATGCGGGATGCGATGGTGCACGAACTGCTGTTGGACGTAATCGAGGAACTCGTCGTCGGACAGCGAGGCGCCGGAGACATTGATGGCGCAGATCCCGAGGCTGTCGAGAAGGCCCGCCTCCGCGTATTGCGCCATGATGCCGAACGCGGTCGCGACGACCCAGCGGTCCACGGCGGGCATGAGGTGATAGCGCTCGGCCGCCGGAATGAACGACATCGGCGGCACGATCTCGCCGTTGTCGTCGGTCAGGCGCAGCAGCAGCTCGGTGTACCGCGTGTGACCCGACTCGCGCCGCACGGCCTGGAGAGGTTGCGCGTAGAGGCAGAAGCGATTTCGCTCGAGCGCGCCGTGCAGGCGGCTCGCCCATTCCATCTCGCCGTGGCGCACCGCGAGCTCGTCGCTCTCGGAGCTCCACACCTGCACGCGATTGCGGCCCTTGTCCTTGGCGATGTAGCACGCCGCATCGGCGGCCGAGAGCACCTGCGCGAGCGTGCGGGTGCCCTGGCCGAGGCTCACCAGGCCGATGCTGACGTGCACGCGGAACGGGCGCTGCTTCCACACGAAATGGAAGTCGCCGATCGTCTTGCGCAAGGTCTCCGCCACGCGCAGCGCGGACGCCGGCGCGCAATGCGCGAGCAGCACGCCGAACTCGTCGCCGCCGAGCCGCGCCAGCGTATCCATCTCGCGCAGCCGCTGGCGCAGCAGCGCGCTCACCTGGCGCAGCAGCTCGTCGCCCGCCGCGTGACCGCACGTGTCGTTGACGAGCTTGAACTCGTCGAGGTCGAGATAGAGCACGGCGTAGCTTCCGGGGCGATCGCGTGCCTCGCGAAGGATCGCGCTGACGCGGCGCTCGAACTCGCGGCGGTTCGGCAACCCGGTGAGCGCGTCGTGACTGGCGAGATGCGCGAGACGGCTCGCGTACTGGCGCTCGCGGCTCATGTCGTGGAAGACCAGCACCACGCCGACCGTCGTGCCGGCGCGATCGCGGATCGGCGCCGCGCTGTAGTCGATCGCGACCGGCGAGTCGTCGCGCCGGCGCAGCGCCACGTTGCCTTCGGACTTGACCGCGCAGCCTTCACGCAGCGCGCGTGCAACCGGGTCGGCCAGCGCCTCGCCGCTCGCTTCGTCCTGCAGGCGGAACACCGCGGCGACGGCCAGGCGCCTCGCTTCGTTGTTGAACCATCCGGTGAGGCGTTCCGCGACGGGATTGAGAAACTCCACAGTGCCGTCGACGGACACGGTGATCACGGCGTCTGCGATCGAAGCGAGCGTGACCTGCGCGCGCTCGGTCTGCTCGAACAGTGCCGCCTCCGACTGCTTGCGCTCCGAGATGTCGGCGAGCGAGCCGGCCATGCGCACGGGCTTGCCCCCGGCACCGAGGAACGACCGTCCGCGCGTGCGAAACCAGCGGTACGTGCGCTCGCGCGTTCGCAGGCGAAATTCGAGATCGAGCGGCTCACCCGTGGCGAGGTGATGCCTGAATTGCGCGAGCGCCCGCCGCCGGTCGTGCGCGTGCACGAGGCGCAGGAATGCGGCCGGCGTGGCGCGCAACGTGCCGGGCGCGTGGCCGAGCAGGTGCTCGAAGCGCGGCGAGAAGTAGATCGACGCGTGCGCGAGGCTCCAGTCCCAGATGCCGTCGTTGGTGCCGGAGACGGCATGCTGGAACCGCTCTTCCGACTGGCGCAGGGCGCGCTCGAATTGCGTGCCCTCGCGGATCATGCGCCGGGTTCGCAGCGCCACGAGCGCGAGGAGCAGCAGCGCAATGGCCACCGTGATCGCGGTGAGGATGACCTCCATGCGACGCGACGCCTCGTCGAACGTCGCGCCGAACGCACGCATGACGGAGGTGAGGTCGCGGTCGAGGGTGCGCACGCGCGTCAGATACGGCGCGAGGTCGCCGGGGTCGCGCACGCCCGCGGCGATCGCCCGCTGCAGCGCGTGCGCGGCGAAGTCGAGCTCGGCGACTTGCGCGTCCGCCTGCACCCACAGGTCGATGGCGCGTGCCATGAATCCCACGCTGCGAAAGCGCAGGAACAGGTCGATCATGCTGCCGATATCGTCGGGGTGGTTGCGCCCTTCGAGCAGGCCCTCGATGGCGCGCGCGCGGTCGGGACGGGGATGATCGAGCGCGAGACGCGCGTTGCGGTCGCCGAGCGTGACGGCGATCTCGGTCTGGTATTGCACGAAGTAATCTTCGTTGCGCGTCTGCGCGTATTGCTCGAGATAGTTGACGGCGTTCTTCTGCGCGTCGGCCCACAGGCTCTCCGCGCTCACGTAAGCCCTCACGCCGCGCATGACGTGGAGCGTCGCGTCGCCGAGCAGCAGCAGCAGCGCCACCGTTGCGACGAAGGGCCAGATCAGCCGCAGCAGGCGCCATCGCTCGACCGGCGGTGAGTGCGACGTGGAAGCGGAAGCGAGGGACGATTCGGGCACGGCGTTGACGCGGACGTCTTGAGCGGCGCGTTGCGAACCGCGAAGCGTAGCAACGCTCCTCGCGACGAAGCGGGCGGGCCGACCGGCGGCGCCCATGCGAGCCTCGCGCAGCGTGTCCCGTACAGAGTGTTGCATCATGTGGGCTTCGCGCGGCCGGCCTTGTGCGCTGCCGCGCCCGCCCCAAGCTAGGCCGAGATGCCACCCGTCACCACCGCGCTGATCGTCGCCAATGTCATAGGCTTTCTCATCCAATCCGCCGTTCCCGGCATCGTGGGCCCGTTCGCGCTGTGGCCCTTCGCGAGCAGCGCGGCGACCGGTGGCGAAGTCGCTTTCGCGCCCTGGCAGCTCGTCACCTACGCATTCCTGCACGGCGGGCTGCTGCATCTCGGCTTCAACATGCTCGCGCTCTACATGTTCGGCGGGGCGGTCGAGCGCGTCTTCGGCGAGCGACGTTACCTCGTCTACTACCTCGTCTGCGTGATCTCGGCGGCCCTGACGCAGCTCGTCGTCGCCGCGCTGTCCGGCTCGGTGTACCCGACGATCGGCGCTTCGGGCGGCGTGTTCGGCCTGCTGCTCGCGTTCGCGATCTACTTTCCACACAACCGCGTCATGCTGCTGTTCCCGCCCATTCCCATGCCGGCGCGCGTCTTCGTCGTCCTGTACGCAGCACTGGAGCTCTACCTCGGTGTGACAGGCACGCAGGAAGGTGTCGCGCATTTCGCGCATCTCGGCGGCATGATCGGCGGCTACGCGATGCTGCGCCTCGGCCGCCGCCGCTCGTCGGCTTTTCGAAAGCGATGACGCCGGGCGGCGTCGTCGAGGCGATTTACAACCGCGCCGATCGTCGGCGCGGTTTCGACGGCAAGTCCCCGCGCCGAAACGAAGCACGACGCGCTGGCAAACTTCTTGCACCGGCTGCGCTCGTGCGGCGGTTTCCGCGCCGCGTCGCGGCGGCATCGCGACGCACGGGGACAGCCATTCGGAGGTGCGTATGAAATCGATTCTCGATCCCGCATTTCGTTACACGTCCAGCGCCAATACCGACATCCGCAAGACGTTCGCGCGCGTGCGCCGCGAAATGCGTCGCCAATCGCAGTCGAACGTGCGCCAGGACGCCGACAACGCCGTCAAGGTAACGCCGATCTTCCGCAATCAGCGCCCTGCGGCCTGATTAGAAGGCCCGGAACGCCCCCGCGCATTGGCCGTCCGCGCGCGTTTCGACGTGCCACCGTCGGCTCGCAGCTGCACCGTCGGGGTGCGCGGACGGGGGACGTGACCGGGATTCGTACGCCGCGCGACCCGGCAAAATTTGCCGGGTCGCGCAGATTTTTCTGCCGATACCACGCCTGAGCGCTTCACAACGGCGGCCGAAGCGTCGATCATGACGCGCCGCGCGCGGGCGCGCCGCTCGTCCACCCGCATCGGGTCCACGGCCATTCATGCATCGCAAACACGCGAAGTGCCCCGGCTTCTGTTGCATCGTTCCGCCGCACCTGCTGCGACGCATCGCGCAGCGCGGGTCGGCCACGCAGCGCGACGCCGCGCTCGGCACGCTGGCGACCGACCAGACGCTGCGGCTCGGTCGCGCAACCTACGAGCTCATGGAAGCGGGCGCGCACAAGGCCCTGCTCACGGCGCTGCCGATGGTGAAGCAGCGCACGATCTACGACGCGGGCGGAGGCGAGACGCTTCCCGGCAAGGCCGTGCGCCACGAAGGCGACCGCGCCGTGCGTGACGTCGCCGTCAACGAGGCGTACGTCGGCCTCGGCGCGACGTTCGACTTCTACGCCGCCGCCTACGATCGCAATTCGATCGACGACGAAGGGTTGCACCTCGACGCGACGGTGCACTTCGGCCAGCGGTACGACAACGCGTTTTGGAATGGCCAGCAGATGGTCTTCGGCGATGGCGACGGCGACCTGTTCAACCGGTTCACCGCCTCCGTCGACGTCATCGGGCACGAGCTCACGCACGGCGTAACCGCCGACGAGGCGGGCCTCGTGTACATGGGCGAGCCGGGCGCCCTGAACGAATCCATCTCCGACGTGTTCGGCTCGCTGGTGAAGCAGTACGCGCTGAAGCAGATGGCCGCCCAGGCCGACTGGCTCATCGGCGCCGGATTGTTCACCGCCAAGGTGCACGGCGTGGCGCTGCGCTCGATGAAGGCACCCGGCACGGCGTTCGACGACCCGGTGCTCGGCAAGGACGACCAGCCCGATACGATGAAGGGTTACGTGCACACGAGCGCGGACAACGGCGGCGTGCACACGAACTCGGGAATCCCGAACCACGCGTTCTATCTCGCGGCGATGAACCTCGGCGGCCACGCATGGGAGAAGGCGGGGCGCGTGTGGTACGAGACGCTGCGCGACAAGCGGCTGCGCAAGACGGCGACCTTCCGCCAGTTCGCGCAGCGCACCGTGCTCAACGCCGACCAGTACTTCGGCACCGACGCGCGCAAGGCAATTGCCGCGGCGTGGGCCGGAGTCGGCATCAAGACGGCCTGATCGTGCGCATCGCGCTGTCGATCGAAGGCGGTCTCGCGAGCTTCCCGGGCCTCCGCAAGCCCGTCACGATCGACTTCGACCGGCTGCCGGCCGAACGCGCGGCACGCCTGCGAGAGCTCGTGGCGCGAGCGCGGTTCTTCAGCGTCGCGCCGCCGGCGCCCGCGACCGCGGCGCGCGACGCACGCTCCTACGTGATCGAGATCGACGACGGCACGCAATGCCGCACATTGACATTCACCGAGCCGATCGCCGATGCTCCACTGCGCGATCTCGTGGCCGAGATCCGCGATTGCGCGCGTAGCGTGCGCAGCGGCTGACGCACCAGAATCCATTCATAACAACGAAGGGGAGAAGGGATGCGCGCGATGTCGATTGCCTGCGGGCTCGCGTGTACGGCGCTCACCGCATGCGCGCCGATGCAGCCGGCGGAAAGTCCGCTCACCGGAAAGCCGGTCGACGAACTGGTGAACGATCTGCGCGACGACCTCGCACAGGTGCACTGGCGCATTCGCAGCGCGCGCGCCGCGTGCGGCACGAGCGCGCCGCGCGAGGTCGACCTGCGCCAGGCCGCCGTGCAGCTGTCGCTCGAGCGCGTCGCGCAAGTCTCCGTGGGCGGGGACATCAAGCTCGTCGCGCTGCCGCTCGGGGACCTCGCCATCGAGCCCTCCGCTTCGGTGGACTACGCGCGCAACAGCGCCCGCACCCTCACCATGAAGCTCGAAGTCGCCGGGGCCCCGCCGGTCATCGATCTCGAGACCGCGCCGGCGGCCACGCGGCCGGTCGCGCAGGCGCTCAATGCCGCGATCGACGGCTTCATGCGTGCAGGCCAGGGCGAGCCCTGCGTGCGCCTCGCGGCCTTGAAGCTCACGCTGGTGATCGACGTGAAGCAGGACGCGGCCGGTGGCTTCCGCGTCGTCGTGCCGGCGGTGCGCATCGCCGGCGACCGGGAGACGCGCGCCGTCAATACGCTGACCCTCGAGTGGGCGCACGTGCAGTCGAACGGATTCCTCTAGCGCGGTCAGTCGGGCAATCGCGACGCGTGGCCCGACACCTGGCGCCACGAGTCGCCCGTCCGCGTCCACGTGTCGGTGTAGCGCAGCGTGACGTCCTGCTGCTTGCCGTCCTGCTTGTAGCGCTGGTGGAGCGTGCCGGTGAGCACCGCGGTGTCGCCCCAGATGCGCACCATCACGTCGCGCGTCTCGTTGTCCTGGAACTCGATGTCGGGACGCGCGATGTCGGCGAGCATGTCGCGCTTCGTCTTGACCCGTCCGCTTCCGGTGACGAGCAGCCAGTCATCGGACAGCAGATCGTTGACGCGCTGCGTGTCGCGCTGCGCGATGGCCTGGTTCAGCTCGCGCTCCAGGCTGCGCAGGCGCGGCCCCTCGTCGGTGGCGGCGCCGCACAGCAGCGCGCACGCGAGCACGAGCGCGGCTCCGCGCAGACAGGCGTTGATCATCGGCTTCTTCGATCAGGGAACCGGGCCATTCTAGCCCGGCACCGCGCACCGGCCGGCGCGCCTTCTTATCCGTCGTCGCGATAGACGACGCTGAACGGGCGCGGCAAGGCCGCGAGCTCGGTGACGAAATGCACCACCACGAACGACGAGAGCGAGCCGAGCTCCTCGCGCATCGCCTGCGCGCCCGCGTGCTTGTTCGCCATCCGGCCCCAGCGCGACCGGCGATCGGCGCCCCGCGTGCGGACGACGACGCCCAGGGTGAGCTCCGGCAGTTCGCTGAGCCGGCTCATGTAAGCGCCCGATACCGCGAGCGCCGCGACCTCGAGCGGGTTGCGCGTCCAGTCCGCGTTCATCTGCCGGCACAGGTCGCAGGCGCGCGCCACGAGCTGACGCGCGCGTGCCCGCGGCAGCGGCTCGACCACGCGCGCCGCGGCGAACTCCCGGAAGCGATCGGTGATCTCGAAGTCGTCGGGACGCTCCGCGCGTGGCTTGAGGAGACCTTCCTGCACCAGCTCCTCGAGCAAGGCATCGCCTTCGCGCGTATCGAGCGCGAAATCGTGCTTCAGGTGTGCCGCGCGCACGTGAGCGCGCTCGGGCGGCAGGCCGACGATGCGGCTCAGCACGCGCCCGGCGGCATTACGGAAATGCACGGGATCGAGACCGAAATAGCGGCGGCGAGCGACCAGGGTGCGGGATGTCATGTGCAGCGTGTGGCGTACCGGCGCCATGACAATAGCATAGAGGTTGCTGGACCGCCATGGGCGCGGCCGGGCCGCGTGCGGGCCCGGCCGCCGACGACACCGCTGTAGGACGCGCACCGATTTTCGCGGGGCCGCGCGTCGCCTAACATCAGCAGGTTTGTGTGCGGCAAGTCGACCTTCGGGGGCGAAAAATGGACGACGGATCAAGGGGGAACGCCCTGGTGCCGCTCGGCGTTGCGGGGCTTGACGACGTGCTGGGCGGCGGGCTGCAGCAGGACCGCGTGTACCTCGTCGAAGGCGATCCGGGGGCGGGCAAGACGACGCTTGCGCTCCATTACCTGATGGCGGGGCGCGACCAGGGCGAGCGCTGCCTGTACGTGACACTGTCGGAGACCGGCGAGGAGCTGCAGGCGGTCGCGCGATCGCACGGCTGGAGCCTCGACGGCATCCGGCTGCTCGAGCTCGCGACCGCGGAAGCCACGTTGTCCGCCGAAGCCGAGAACACGATGTTCTACCCCTCGGAGGTCGAGCTCGCGCAGATGACCGAGATGGTGCTGCGCGAAGCGGAAACGAACAAGCCCAGCCGCGTCGTCTTCGACTCGTTGTCGGAGATGCGGCTTCTCGCGCAAAACCCGTTGCGCTACCGGCGCCAGATCCTCGCACTGAAGCAGTTCTTCATCGGTCGCCAGTGCACCGTGCTGCTGCTCGACGATCGATCGGGAGGCTTCGCCGACATCCAGGTTCAGAGCATCGTCCACGGGGTGATCAGCCTCGAGCTGCGCACGCCGGCCTACGGTGTCATGCAGCGCAGGCTGCAGGTCGTGAAGATGCGCGGCACGGCGTACCGCGCCGGATTCCACGACTTCGTCATCGTCAAAGGTGGCCTGCAGGTCTTCCCGCGCCTCGTCGCCGCGGAGCACCACGTCGACTACTCGGCCGAGCCCTTGCCGAGCGGATTGCCGCAGCTCGATGCGCTGACCGGCGGCGGGGGCCTCGACCGCGGCACGAGCGTCCTGATCGCGGGCCCCGCGGGCGCGGGCAAGTCCACCTTCGCAACGCAATACGCCGTGCACATGGCGCAGGGTGGCGAGCATGTCGCGATGTTCCTGTTCGACGAAAGCCCCCGCACGCTCTGCATGCGCGCCGAGAGCGTGGGGATGCCGGTGTCGGAGCTGATGGACACCGGTCGCGTGAAGATCCGGCAGGTGGACCCGGGCGAGCTCTCGGTCGGCGAGCTCGTGCAGCTGATCCGCAACGAGGTCGAGAACGCCGAGGCGCGACTGATCGTCATCGACAGTCTCAACGGCTATCTCAACGCCGTTCCGGACGAGCGTTTCCTGACGCTGCAGCTGCACGAGCTCCTGAGCTATCTCGGGCAGCGCGGCGTCACGACGATCCTCGTGATGGCGCAGGCGGGCATGGTCGGCCAGATGATCTCGCCGATCGACGCGAGCTATCTCGCGGACTCGATCATCATGCTGCGCTACTTCGAGGCGCTGGGCGAGGTGCGCCAGGCGATCTCGGTGGTGAAGCGGCGCGGTGGCCGCCACGAGCGCACGATCCGCGAGTTCCGCTTCGGGCCCGACGGCATCCGCATCGGCGAGCCGCTGAAGTGGTTCCAGGGCGTGCTGACCGGCGTGCCGACCTACCTCGGTGGCGCGGATCCGCTGATGGAGGCCGGACGGACATGAACGCCTTCGAGCTCGAGCGCCGAGTGCTCGTGCTCGCCCCCACCGAACGCGACGCGATCAACACGTCGCGCATCCTCGGCCAGGCCGGGATGGTGGTCGAACGCTGCCAGGACATCGAGGCGCTCTGCCTGCAGGCGCGCGCCGGCGCCGGCGCGATCATCCTCACCGAGGAAACGCTTGCCGTGCGCCGCGCGGAGATGCTCGCCGCCTTGCTGCGCGACCAGCCGCAGTGGTCCGACCTGCCGTTCATCGCGCTCACGCGCGAGGGCCCCGATTCGGCGGCCGCGCTTCAGGCGATGCACGTGCTCGGCAACGTGATCGTGCTCGAGCGTCCGGTGCGCGTCGCCACACTGGTCACCGCGGCGCGCACCGCGCTGCGCGAGCGCGAGCGGCAATACGAGGTGCGTCGCCTGCTCGCCGAGCTGCGCGAGTCCGACCGGCGCAAGGACGTGTTCCTCGCGATGCTCGCGCACGAGCTGCGCAACCCGCTCGCGCCGATCCGCAACGCGGCGGCGATCGTCCACAACTCCGTGCCCGAGCGCTCCATCGCCGCGCGGGCGACCGAGATCATGGAGCGCCAGGTGACGCAGCTCGCGCGTCTCGTCGACGATCTCCTCGACGTGTCGCGCATCACGCAGGGGAAGATCCAGCTGCGGCGTGAGCGGGTGTCGCTCCAGGCGCTCGTCGCGCAGGCGGTGGAGACGATCGCACCGATGATCGACAGCAAGCGGCATACGCTGGCGATCACCGTGCCGTCGGAGCCGCTGTGGCTCCAGGCGGACCCGGCACGCATCGCGCAGGTCATCGGCAACCTGCTCAGCAACGCCGCAAAGTACACGCACGAAGGTGGCCGCGTGCGTCTTGCCGCGCGCCGCGTCGGCGACCGGGTGTTGCTGCGCGTGCGCGACAACGGCGTCGGCATTCCGGCGCCGCTGCTGCCGCGCATCTTCGATCTGTTCGTTCAGGTCGAGAGCTCGCTCGATCATTCGCAGGGCGGCCTCGGCATCGGCCTCACGCTGGTGAAGGGAATCGTCGAGCTGCATGGAGGCCGGGTGCGCGCACGCAGCGCAGGCTCCGGGCGCGGAAGCTCGTTCCTGCTGTGGCTCCCGGCACTGCCGCGCGAAGCAGCGCCCGAGGAGCGCAAGGAGGCATCCGCGACGGCGGTGAACGGGCACGCGCGCAAGCTCCTGCTCGTCGACGACAACGTCGACGCGGTGCACAGCCTCGCCCTGCTGCTGGGACAGCTCGGGCACGAAGTGAGGACCGCGTACGACGGCGCCACGGGCCTCGACGTCGCGCGCCAGTTCCAGCCGGAAGTCGTGATCCTCGACATCGGATTGCCGGGCATGGACGGGTACGAAGTGGCGCGTCGCATCCGCGCGGACATGGCTCTCGAGCACGTCAAGCTCGTCGCACTCACCGGATACGGTCAGCGGGAGGACCGCGGTCGCGCCCTTGCCGCGGGCTTCGATCACCACCTCATCAAGCCCACCGACCTCGCGACGCTGCAGGGCGTGCTGCGCTGAATCGCAAGGGCACGCGTTGAGCGAGAACCGCGCATCCGAAGATAGCCGGTGGCTGGCCGAGAACGAGGCGCGCTTTCGCGCGCTGATCACGGCCACGTCGGATGTCGTGTTTCGCATGAACGCCGACTGGTCGCGCATGCAGCGCCTCGACGGGCGCGATTTCGCGGACGACATCCTCGAGCCGAGCTCCGCATGGCTCGACCGCTACGTTCCGCCCGACGAGCACGCGCGCGTGATGCACGCCGTTCAAGCCGCGATCGCGAGCCGCACCGTGTTCGAGCTGGAGCATCGGGTCATACGGCCCGACGGCCGGATCGGCTGGACGTTTTCACGCGCGGTGCCGATCTTCGGCGCCGACGGCGAGATCGTGGAGTGGTTCGGCGCGGCGAGCGACGTGACGCGCCGCAAGCTCGCGGAAGAGCAGGTGGCGCAAATGAACGCCGAGTCGGAGCGGCGGCGGCGCCTCTACGAGACCATCCTGTCCAACACGCCGGATCTGGTCTACGTATTCGACCTCGACCATCGCTTCGTCTATGCCAACGAGGTGCTGCTGAGGATGTGGGGCCGCACATGGGACGAGGCGATCGGCCGCAATTGCCTCGAGCTCGGCTACGAGCCGTGGCACGCGGCGATGCACGATCGCGAGATCGAGCAGGTGAAGGCGACCAAGCAGCCGATCCGCGGCGAGGTGCCGTTCACCGGCACGTTCGGGAGGCGCATCTACGACTACATCTTCGTGCCCGTGATGGCGCCCGACGGCGAGGTCGAGGCGATCGCCGGCACCACGCGCGACGTGACCGAGCGCAAGCAGGCGGAGGAGGCGATGGAGCGCCTCGTGGAGACGCTACGCGCGGAGGATCGCCACAAGGACGAGTTCATCGCGATACTGGCCCACGAGCTGCGCAATCCGATTTCCGCCGTCCACAACGCGCTGCAGATCATGAAGCTCGCGCCCGACAACCCGGGCAGCGTGAAGCTGTCGAGCCAGATCGTCGAGCGTCAGGTGACGCATGTCGCGCGCCTGATCGACGACCTGCTCGACGTGTCGCGCATCACGGCCGGCAAGATCACGCTCGACAAGCGACAGGTCGACGTCGCCGACGTGGTGAAGCAGGGCATCGACGCGGCGCAGTCCAGCGTGCGCGCCGGCGGGCATCGCGTGTCCGTGACGCTTCCCGAGCAGCCGCTGTACGTGGAAGGTGACGTGGTGCGGCTTGCACAGGTCGTCGGCAACCTCGTCGGCAACGCGGCGAAGTACAGCCCGGAGCCGGGCGACATCGCAGTGGTGGCCGAGGCCGACGGCGACAGTGCCGTGATTCGAGTGACCGACCGCGGCATCGGCATGGCGCCGGAGACGCTCCCCAAGCTCTTCACGCTGTTCATGCAGGCCGAAACCGCGCTGTCGCGCGCGCACGGCGGCCTTGGTGTGGGTCTCGCGCTCGTGCAACGCCTGGTGGCGCTGCACGGCGGATCGGTCGACGCGGCGAGCGCCGGGCTCGGTCGAGGCAGCGCCTTCACCGTGCGCCTGCCGCGCCTCGTCGAACGCGCCCAGGTCGCGACCGGCCACGAGAGCGCGGTTCAGGGTCGGCTCGCATGCCGCGCGGTGGTGGTCGAGGACAATCACGACGTCGCGCAATCGCTCGCGACGCTGCTCTCCATGCTCGACGTCAGCACGAGCGTCGCGTACGACGGCCTCGCGGGCCTCGCGCTCATTGAAGAGCAGCGCCCCGACGTCGCCATCGTCGACATCGGCATGCCCGGCATGAACGGCTACGAAGTCGCGAACCGCGTGCGCGACCGGGCGTGGGGCCGCCGCATCATGCTGGTTGCGCTGACCGGCTGGGGCCAGGACGAGGACAAGCGTCGCGCGTACGCGGCCGGCTTCGACGTCCACATGGTGAAGCCGGTCGCGCTGCCCGACCTCCAGGCGCTGCTCGCGCGCGTGAACGCCGATGCGCGGCCTTCCACCGCGACGACGGACTGACGCGGGACATCGAGCGGCTATCATGTGATCCGGCGGCGCCTCGCGCGTCGCGCATCCGCCCATGCCCGACCGGCGTCCCCGTACCTCGCCTTCGCGCGACGCCTCGTTCACACCGATGACGATCGAGGTGAGCGAGGAGGCCGGCGTTCGCTATCTTCATTTCGGCTCGCACTGGATCCAGGGCGCCATGCGCGTGCGCCGCAGCCACGCGCTCGAGCTCGAATACACGCGCGACATGATGTTCCCGTTGCTGCTCGATGTCCCTTCGCCATGGCCGCAGCGCGTGCTGATCATCGGTCTCGGCGCCGCCTCCATTACCAAATTCCTGCATCGTCATTGGCCGCGCGCCGAATTGACGGTCGTCGAGATCGAGCCACGCGTGGTGGCCGCCGCACGCCAGCACTTCCGGCTGCCGCTCGATTCCGCGCGCCTTCGTGTGGAGCTTGGCGACGGCGCGGCGTACGTCGCGGCCGACGGTCCTGCGTTCGACTGGATCATCGTCGACGGCTTCGACGCGCGCGGACTCGCCGGCGCGCTCGACACGCGCGCGTTCTACCGCAACTGTCGCGCGCGTCTCGGCGAGCGGGGCGTGCTGACGGCGAATCTCCTGCGACGCAGCCGCGGCTGCCAAGCGAGCGTGGCGCGCATCGGCGAGGCGTTCGACGAGCGGGTGCTGACGCTCCCCACCTGCGCGAGCGGCAACACGGTGGCGGTGGCCATCACGGGGCCCCGGTTGCGCATCGCGCGCGCAGAGCTGCGGACGGCCGCCGAGCGCTTGCGCAGCGACACGGGCCTCAACCTGCTGCGCACGGTGGGAAGACTCGCGGCGGCCACGCCGCCCGGCGGCGTGCTGATGCTGTAACCGCGGCGCCGCGCAATGCCGCAACGAGCCGGCGAGGGCCCGGTCGGCGGCGCGGCATCGGAAGCGCCGGCATCGTCTCGAAAGACCGCTCGCACGTCGGCAACATCGCGCGCACATCCGGATCACCTAAGGTGCGGCGCGAAACTTGCAAGGTCTCCGTGCGATCCAACGCACGGGACCTCGCTGACGACGCGACCGATGCTGCAGAACCTTCCGCGCGCGCTCGGACGTGCACTGCGGCCGATTCGCCCCGGCCCTGCGAGGATCGCGCTGTCGGAGCTCAACGCCGATCCGCGCAAGGGATCGATCGACGTGTTCAGCTCGGCGTTTCGCGACGGCGAGCCGTTACCCGCGCGCTACACGGCGGATGGCGAGGGCGTGTCGCCTTCCATGCAATGGCGCGGCGTGCCGCGCGGCACCAAGGGGATCGTCGTCATCATGGAAGACATGGACAGTCCCACGTTGCACCCGCTGGTGCACGCGATCGTGTGGGGGTTGCCGGGGTCCGACGGCGGCGTGCCCGAGGGTGCGTTATCGACGACGCGGGCGCGCGCGGCGGCTGCACCGATGGGTCGCAACTCGTATCTGATGACGCGCTACGTCGCACCCGGTCCACCGCCGGGTCATGGGCCTCATCGCTACGCGATCGAGGTCATCGCGCTCGACGTCGCCCCTGGTTTCCATGGAACGCCCGGCCGCAGCGACGTCATCGAAGCCGCGCGCGGACACGTGATCGGCGCCGGTTGCCTGATCGGCACGTACGCCCGCGCGTGACGCTGCCCCAATGAAAAGGGCGCGCCCTCGTTGACGAGGCCGCGCCCCTCGATACCGCGCCGTAAGGCTTTCAGTGCCCGCCGCCACCGCCGCCGGCACCACCGCCGGCCGAGCCACCGCCAGCGCCGCCCGCCGCACCTGCGCCGCCAGCACCCGCGCTACCGGACGCGCCGCCGCTCGCGCCCGCCGATCCGGTACCGCCGGCACCCGCTGCGCCGCTCGCGCCGCCGGTGCTGCCCGACGTGCCGGCGCCGCTCGACGAACCTGTCGCGCCCGACGCGCCTGCATTGCCGGACGCGGCGCCGTTCGCCGCGTTGCCGGCGTCACTCGTCGAGCCGCTCTGCGACCCGGTCGGATTGCGGCGCGCGCTGTCGCGGCCCGACTGCATGCCGCGGCTCTGTGCCGACGTGTTGCCTGCGCCGCCGGCCATGCCGTTCGGATGTTGACGCAGACAATCGCGCATGGCGGTGCCCGTCAGCTTCGCGCAGTCTTCGTGCATCGTGTTGGCCGTGGCGCCCGAGTGCGTGCTCGAGCTCGTCGAGCCGGTGGCCGACGTTGTGGCGTTATGGTTCGACATGCCCGTCGAGCCGCTCGTGGAGGGCGTCGTTTGCGCGCCCACCGTAACCGCGGTTCCCAGCGATAGTGCGGCCACGATCGCTTTCAGTTGCCAATTACGCATGCGTGCTCCTTTTCGTCGCTATTGCGTGGGTCGACGCGCGCTGCTGCACGATCGCCGCAGCGCGCGGTTGCAGTCGACTCGCGAGCATCGGACGTGCCAGTAGTCGAGCGCGCGGCATGAGCCTCGGCAGAAAGAGCCGTGGCACGAGCCGCTGTAGGACGTTTCCGATAAGGCGCCTGTGCGATCGGCAATTGATGCGTCCGCACGTGCACGGCTTGCACGCACCTTTCCGCCGGCGCCGAAGCGGCGTGGCGCGTCAGCCGGCGCGGCACGCGTTGGACACGCGTGCATATTCGTCGGCCGAGTCGACCTCCGCCTGGCGCGCCTCGAGCGCGCGATGCTGCTCGCGCATGAACGCGCCGAGATAATCGCGCAGCGCCGATTCGTACTGGTGCGCGATGGCGGAGCCGGAGCTGCCTTGCAGCACGCTCGTCCCCATCGCCGTTGCGAGGTCGCGGTGGAGCGCGCGTGTGGCGTCCTCGAGCGCCTCGCGGTTCACCGCCACGTGCTTCAGCTCATGCTCGCGCGTGACATCGTGCTGACAGGCATCCGCGGCGAGCTCGCGAGCGACGTACACCACCACCGGTTGCATCGACAGCCGCACGATCACGTGCGGCGTCGCGCACGTTCGACCGGTTGCCCGCTGCTCGACGAGGCGCAGCTCCGTCTCGGTCTGCTGGCCGAAGTTCGCCGTGGTGAGACCGTAGGTCCGATGCCGTGCCAGCGACGACCCGCTCTTCGTGGTGAGCTCGGCGATGCCGACGCCGTCGTCTTCCTGGAATTCGAGGGGTGTCGCCACCACCTCGTACGTCGCCGGCGGCAGGCTCGCGCACCGCGTCTCGAACGATGCGAACGGGTTGGAGATCTCGCGCGTGCAGCCCGGCAACAACGCGCCGAGTACGACGAGCGCGAGCGCGCGCCGCGGCGTCATGAGCGTCCATCGAGGCATCGGATGCGGCATCGTAGCAACGCGTGCGTATGCCCGGCGTGCCGGCAGCCAGGCGGTATGATCGACGGGCCAGGAGCCCCCGGATGAAATACAAGGACTACTACGCCACGCTCGGCGTTGCCCGCGACGCGAGCGACGACGACATCAAGCGCGCGTATCGCAAGCTCGCGCGCAAGTACCACCCCGACGTCTCGAAGGAGCCGAATGCCGAGGAGCGCTTCAAGGAAGTGAGCGAGGCGTACGAGACGCTGCGCGACAAGGAGAAGCGCGCCGCCTACGATGAACTCGGGCGGCACGCGCCCGGCGAGGAGTTCAGGCCGCCGCCCGATTGGGGTCAGGGTTTCGGTGCCGCCGGCGGCGCGCCGTTCGGTGCCGGCGGCACGTCGTTCGACGACATCGATCTCGCCGATCTGTTCGCGGGGCTCGCGGGCGCGCGGGGCGCACGCAGCAGCCGCACGGGCCCGGTCCCCGGACGCGACATCGAGGCCCAGGCGCGCATCCCGTTCGACCAGGCATTCCACGGCAGTGAAGTCGAGCTCGAGCTCGCCGAGGTCGAGATCGGCGACGACGGCAGCCTGCGCCGCGTGCCGCGTCGCATACGCGTGCGCATTCCGCCGGGCGTGGTCGATGGCCAGGTGCTGCGCGTGCCGGGCAAGGGGGGCAGGGGACAGCGCGGCGGACCCGACGGCGACCTGTATCTGGACATCCAGGTCGAGGCCCACCCGCTGTATCGCACCGAAGGCCTGGATCTGTATCTGGACCTGCCGCTCGCGCCCTGGGAAGCGACGCTGGGCACGAGCGTCGAGATACCCACGCCCAGCGGGCGCGTCGCGCTGAAGGTGCCGGCCGGCACGCGCGCCGGGCAGAAACTGCGTCTTGGTGGGCGCGGCGTTGCGCGCGCCGATGGGCGCAAGGGCGATTTCTACGCGGTGGTCAGCATCACGGTGCCGACGCACCTCACGGAGCGCGAGCGGTCACTGTACGAGGAGCTCGCCAAGACGTCGACGTTCAATCCACGCGCGCATCTGGCATGAGGCGATCGCAATGAAGATCGAAACCGTGCAAGCCGTCTACCTCGATCGGACCGGGACGCTCACGACCACGGAGCTCGTCCAGCGCTCGGGACTGTCGGAGACCGAGGTGCGCATGCTCGTCGAGTGCGGCGCCTTCGCGCCCGACGACCCCCACGCGCCGGTCTGGCTGTTCGCCTTCGAATGCCTCACCGTGGCGCGCACCGCGCATCGGCTGCGTGAGCAATACGCGCTCGAGGATACGCACGCCCTTGCGGTCGTGCTGCGCCTCACGCAGCGCATCGACGAGCTGCAGCGGACGCTGCGCCGCGCGCGCTGAATTCAGCGCCCGGCCGCTCCGCCCGAATTCGCGCCGGCACCCGACGCCGCGCCACCGCCGAGGATGCGCCCGGCGACGGGATTGCCGCCCAGGGTGCGGCTCGTCGATGCGGCCTGCGCGGCCGTGTTGGCGTCGGTTATCGTCCCCGATGACATGGCACGCGTCGTGGAGCCTGGGCTCGCCGCGCCCGTGTTGCCGCTCGCCGCCGGACCGGCGCCGGTATTGCCGCTTGCAGCGAGTCCATTCCCGGACACGCCGCTGTTGACGACGCCGGTGCCGCCGTTGAGGCCAGGCACGGAACGGCCGTTGTTCGTTCCGGAGTTGCCGTTGTCGCGTCCCGCGCTCGACGGGGTGCCGAGCGCGCTCGTTCCCGGCTTCGCGTACGCGTCGACATCGTTCGCGCCGCCGAGCGCGTTGTCAGCGGCGCCCGACGTGGCCGACGCCGGCGTCCCGCTGGCGTTGGTGCCGGCAACGGTGCCGGAATTGTCGAGCGCAGGCTGGCGCGTGGTGGTTCCTCGTGCCGTCGTCGTGGGTGACTTGGGCACGATCGCGCCGTCCGGCGTGTGCATCAGCCCGAGGTCGACACCGGTGTTGCTCGTGTCGATCGAAAGCGTGGTCACGTTGCCGGACGTCGTGCCGGTCGTGTCGACATCGCCGCCGGCGCTCGGGCTCAGCGTCACCTGAGCCATCGCGCCGCCCGCGCCACACAGGGCGAGCGCGAGAGCGCCCGCTGTCCATTTCAGAGCTCGCATGGCTGCTCCCGCGCGGTCAGCACATCAGTGACGTCCGACCTGATTGCCGATCACACCGCCGACGGCCGCGCCGCCCACCGTCCCGAGCGTATCGCCGGTGATGGCCGCACCCGCCGCAGCGCCAACGCCCGCGCCGATGACCGTGTCGCGATCGCGCGTGCTCATGCCGCCGCATCCGGCAAGGGTCAGGATCAGGAGTGCGCCGGCGACCTTCTTGGTGACGTTCATGCTTTTCCTCTCGCGTAGGGACTGCGTGCGGTCATCGTGGCGCAAAGCTGCGCCGAATCGTATCGGCGAGGTCTGATTGCGGTGTAGGAATGCAAGCGGCGTCGCCGATCCCATACGAGCATTTCCGAAAGTGTTGTAGGACGCGCACCGATGCAATGCGGAGCACGGAACACGCGTCTGCCGCATCGAGTCGAAGACGGCAGCGCGGTGCGCGAATCGGGAAGCGCCGCAACCTTTCGGGGAGGTCTCCATGAAGTCGATCCTGCACGGCGTGTTCGCGGCGACGGCTCTTTCACTGGTCCACGCGTCGATCGCGATCGCGCAGGCGCCTGCCGCGCCTGCTGCGCCCGCCGCGCAGCCCAATGCGGCGCCGCCTTCGGCGCCGACGCACGGTCCGATTCCGAGCCGCTCCGAAACGGCGATGGAAGCGTTCGGCAAGCTGAATCGCGACAACGCCGGGTACCTCACGTGGGAGGATGTGCGGCAGCTCGAGGGCTTCGAGACCGCGTTCGAGCAGGCCGATCAGAACCACGACGGTCGTCTCAATCCCGCGGAGTTCAACAGCGCATGGTCCATGTACACGGGCAGCAATCCGTAAGCGACGTGGTGCGCAGGACGCTGGCGTGAACGACGTTCGCGCTGCGAACGATCTGCGCACGAGCGGCGCGCGCGGCGCGATAGCGCCGGACACGGATCACGAGACGCGCCGCCGCATCTTCGCGATCGTCGGAAGCTCGTCGGGCAACCTGGTCGAGTGGTACGACTTCTACGTCTACTCGTTCACGGCGCTCTACTTCGCGGCGGAATTCTTTCCGCGCGGCGACCAGACGACGCAGCTCCTCAATGCCGCCGGTGTCTTCGCAGCGGGATTCCTGATGCGACCCGTCGGCAGCTGGCTGTTCGGATGGATCGCGGATCGTCACGGCCGCCGCTTCTCCATGATGATCGCGGTCGTGACGATGTGCATCGGCTCGCTGATGGTCGCCGTGCTTCCCACCTACGCGCAGATCGGCGTCGCGGCGCCCGCGCTGCTGCTCATCGCGCGACTGATCCAGGGCGTCTCGGTGGGTGGCGAGTACGGAACGGCGGCGACCTACATGAGCGAGGTCGCGATCTCCGGGCGGCGCGGCTTCTATTCGTCCTTCCAGTACGTGACGCTCATCGGCGGCCAGCTCCTCGCCGTGCTGGTCCTGGTCATCCTGCAGCAGTTCCTCACCAACGACGAGCTCCGCGCATGGGGCTGGCGCGTCCCGTTCGCGATCGGCGCGGTCGCCGCGGTGGTCGCGTTCTTCCTGCGACGCTCGCTGCACGAGACGACCACGCACGAAGTGCGCGCGCAGCCGCTCGCGGGCACGCTGCGCGGCGTGTTCCGCCACTCGCGCTCGTTCATGACGGTGCTCGGCTTCACGGCGGGCGGCTCGCTCGCCTTCTACACGTACACGACCTACATGCAGAAGTACCTGGTGAACACCGCGGGCATGAACGCCCGCACGGCGAGCGCCGTGATGACCGGGGTGCTGTTCTGCTACATGGTGATTCAGCCGCTGTTCGGGGCCCTCGCCGATCGCATCGGCCGGCGCAACGCGATGATCGCGTTCGGCACGCTGATGGTCCTGACCACCATCCCGCTGCTCTCGGCAATCGGGCGCGCGTCGAGCCCCTCCATGGCGTTCGGGCTGATCCTCCTTGCGCTCGCGTTCGTGAGCTTCTACACGTCGATCAGCGGCCTCGTGAAGGCGGAGCTGTTCCCGATGGAGGTGCGCGCCCTCGGCGTCGGATTGTCGTATGCGATCGCCAATGCCGTGTTCGGAGGCACCGCGGAGTACGTCGCGCTATGGTTCAAGCAGGCCGGACACGAGTCGTACTTCTACGGGTACGTGACGGCCGTCTGCGCGGTGACGCTCGTCGCCGCGATCGCCATGCCGGAGACCCGGCGGCACGGGCTGCTGAAGGACCACGAAGGCCGGTTGACGCCGCTGCCCGAGATGCCCGCGAGGCCCTAGCCGTCGAGCCGCGGGGCCCGCGTTGCGAACTGCTCGTCCTGAGGACGGGCCGGCAGCGCGCCCGTCTCCTTTACGTGCCGGATCACCTGCGCGAGGAGCCGCAGTCCCATGGGAGCCAACGCGCGCTCCCACAGCTCGCGCGCGGTCTCGCCTTTCTTGACGAAGCACCAGTCCTGGGCCGCGATGGCACCGGCGTCCATCCGGTCGGCGAGGTGATAGATGGTGCCGCCCGCGATGGGATCGCCTTCCTTGATGGTCCATTCGACGGCCGCCATGCCGCGGTGGCGCGGCAGCAGCGAGGGATGGAACCCGATGCCCCCCAGCCGCGATGCGGCGAGCGCCTCCGCCGACACGCGCGCATGACTGTGCGCCGACACGATGAGATCCGTACCGGGCGCGATGACGTTGGCCGGCACGAGCATGGGGTCCTCCAGCACGACCACGGCGATGCCGGCGTCGCGCGCTGCGCCCGCGAGTCGATCGTCGGCGTGGGGCACGACCACGCGCGCGGTCTCGACATCCTCGCCGCGCAGTACCTCGAGCGCCGCGGTTCCGAAGTAGCGCGAGCCGGCCAGGGTGATTCTCATGGCGGCGGATTGTACCGGCTCGCGCAAAGGCGGTGGTTACGTCATCGCGCGCGCCGTCCTGTGCGCGAGCGCCTTGACGCGCCGGGCCGGCGGCAGGAGCCGCCGCCGCAGCGCGGTGGCCGAAAGCGCGGGCTCGGGCCGCGTGAAGGCGCGCGCGGCGACGAACGCGCCGAGGATCAGGACGCCGCCGATCGCCAGCATGGCCCCCGGAAAGGCGCGGACGGTGTTGAGCGCGATCTCGCCGGCGCGCGGCGCGGCGAGCTGCATGCGACGGCGCGTCATCCGCGCGCCGAGCTCGTCGAGACGGTCGGCGAGCACGCGCTCGGCGTCCGGCAGCAGCATCGTCTCCTCGTCGGCGACGTGGCGAATCACGTCGCGCATCAGCTCCATCAGCGTGCGATCGTAGCTCGGGTCGCCGGGCGACTTGTCGCGGAGGATGCCGATGAGGCGGCGCATCTCGTTGTGCTCCGGCACGCTCTTGTCGACGAGATCCGGATCGACGCTGCGCATCGCGGGATAGAAGATCTCCTCCTCGAGCTGCGCATGGATCTCGAGCGCCAGGCAGATGGTGTTGACGAGCGCGCGCTTCTGCTCCGGCGGCGTGTCGACGCGATATTTGTGGAACGTCGCGAGGACGTGGGTGTGGTCCATCCGGATCATCTTGGTCGCGCTTGGCGACAGGCTGGCGATCATGTTCTTCATGACAGAGTCCTCGGGTCGGATGCGCGCAGCGCGACGCGCGGCGCGACGCCTTCGCGTCACGCCGTGCGGGCGGTCCGCAGGGGGATTACGAACGGCCGTACTGGTTGATGGCCTGGTCGATGCAGTGGTCGCGCTGATTGGCCGGGCCCTCGACGCACTGCTTCAGCGCGGCGTGATAAGGCGACTCGGTGTCACGCGTCGACCCGCTGCGCGAATGCATTCTCGCGTGCGCATGGTGCGCCGCGCTCGCTGCGTGCTTGCCGGACTCGGCGCTCGTCGCCTTCGATGCCGGCGGCGTTCCGGTGTTGCCGGTGGTGGAGCCGGCGCTGTTCGAGCTGGTCTGGGCGCCTGCCATCGACGCCGCTCCGAAGAGCAGCGCCACGGCGAGGGCCTGATGCAAACGTCGCGGATTCATTGCGGGCCTCCTCGTACGAATGCCCGTTAGAGACCTGTGCGCGGGGGGCGGTTCCGGTGCCGACGGCGGTTTTTCCCGCCGCGACGCAAACGCGATTTGCACCACGCGGCCCTTGACTTCGGCCAGCGAGCGCGCGTCAATGTCGGCGTCCTTTCGGCTGCCCAACGGAGCGCCCGTGGCCATACGCTCGATTCGCACGCTCATTGCGGGCCGCACGCCCATCACCGCGGGAAAGACGGTGTCGGTGCTCGCCGCCGCCCGGGTGATGAAGCAGCACAACGTCGGGGCCATGCTCGTGCTCGATGGCCCGCGGCTGATCGGCATCTTCACCGAGCGCGACGCGCTGTTCCGGGTGCTGGCCGCGGGGCTCGATCCGGGTGCCACGCGTCTTGCCGACGTGATGACGCGCGCCCCCCAGACCATCCACCCGGACGAGCCGTTCGTGCGTGCGCTGCGCATGATGCACGAAGGCAAGTTCCGGCACCTGCCGGTGGTCGAGTACGACCGGCCGCTCGGCATGGTGTCCGTGCGCGACGCGCTGGACGAAGACCTTCACGAGCTGCGCATCGATCTCACGCAGCGCGAGAGCACCGAATAGCGCCGCCGAACGAGGACCTCATGTCATCCAACACGTACAAGCTCGTCGAGCTGGTCGGATCCAGCCCCAACAGCAGCGACGACGCGGTGCGAAACGCGCTCGCCAAGGCCGCGGTCACGATCAAGAACATGGACTGGTTCCAGGTCGTCGAGACGCGCGGGCACATCGAAAACGGCAAGGTGGCGCACTTCCAGGTCACGCTGAAAGTCGGCTTCCGCATCGCGGATTGACCGCTCGCCGGACCGCGCGCTGCGCGCGCACGGCCGCGCCCGCGCGTCAGAGCGTTGCGAACAGGTTGTTGAGCGCTTCCGCGAGCGTGGGGTGCGCGAAGATGGCCTCGCGCAATTTCGCGTAGGGCAGCCCGGCGAGCATGGCGATCTCCAGCATCGCCATCACCTCGCCGCCGTCCACACCAAGCACGGTGCAGCCCAGGATGCATCCCGAGCGGGCGTCGACGATGGCTTTCATGAAGCCGCGCGTCTCGCCGGTCTCGATGGCGCGCGCCACGCGGCTCATCGGCAACCTCGCCACGCGCACGTCGAGACCGCGGCGCTGCGCCTCCGTTTCGTTGATGCCGACGGTGGCGAGCTGCGGGTCGATGAACACGGTGTTCGGCACGAGGCGTCCCTCGACGGTGCGGTTCGCGCCATGCAGCCAGTTGTCGCGCAGCACGCGGTAGTCGTCGTAGGAGACGTGGGTGAACGCGGGACCGCCCTTCACGTCGCCGACGGCATAGATCCCCGGCACGCGCGTCGCGAGTCGGGCATCCACCTCGATGTAGCCTGACTTGTCGGTCGTCACACCCGCCGCCGGCAGGTTGAGGCGATCGGTGTTCGGCGTGCGGCCCAGCGCGATCAGCAGGTGCGTGCCGCGCACGGTGTCGACGCCGGCGGGCGTGCGCGTCCTGACGATCACGCCGCCCTCGGTGCCTTCCACGCGCTCGACCTGCGCGCGATTGCGCACCGCGATGCCGTCCTCGGCGAAGATCGATTCGACGGCCTGCGACACGTCGGGATCCTCGCGCGACACGAGGCGCTCGTCGCGATTGACGATGGTCACGGCCGAGCCGAAACGGCGGAAGAGTTGTCCGAACTCGAGCCCGATGTACCCGCCGCCCAGCACGATCAGGTGCCCCGGGAGCGTGTCGAGCTCCATGATGGTCGTCGAGTCGAGATAGGGGCTCGAGTCCAGGCCCTGGATCGGAGGCACCGCCGGCCGCGCGCCGGTGTCGACCACGATGTTCGGGGCGCGCACGCGGCGCACGTCGCCGCCGCGCATCGCCACGTCGAGCGTTTGCGCATCCACGAAGCGCGCTTCGCCGAACAGGAGGCTCACGTTCGGCGCCTCCTGCAGCGCGCGGACGCCGGCGTCGCGAAACTGCTGCACCACCTCGCGCTTGCGCCGCAGCACGGCCGCCAGGTCCACCGTGATCGCATCGGACATCGATACGCCATATTCCGCGTGCCGGCGGGCGAGATGGGCGACGCGGCCCGAGGCGATCATCGTCTTGGTCGGCGTGCAACCGACGTTGATGCACGTTCCTCCGACCTCGTCGCGCTCGACGATCGCGGTGCGCCACCCGGCTGCGGCGAGGTCCAGCGCCAGCGGCTTGCCCGACTGGCCCGTCCCGATGATCACCACGTCGTACGCTTCGATGTCCATGGCGTGCTCCCCGGCGAGCAGCCTAGTTTATGCGCACGCTACAATCGGCCGCTCGACGACTTCACGGAGCGCCATGGTGCGCGTCTTCAATTTCAGTGCCGGTCCCGCCGTACTTCCCGAAGAGGTGCTGCGGCGCGCCGCGGAAGAGATGCTCGACTGGCACGGCAGCGGCATGTCGGTGATGGAGATGAGTCATCGCGGCAAGGAGTTCATCGGCATCGCGCACAAGGCCGAGTCCGATCTTCGATCGCTGCTCGCCATTCCGGGCAACTACAAGGTGCTCTTCCTGCAGGGCGGCGCGATCGCCGAAAACGCGCTGGTGCCGATGAACCTGCTGCGCGGACGCGCAGCCGCGGACTACGTGAATACCGGCGAGTGGTCGACGAAGTCCATTCGCGAGGCGAGGAAGTACACGACCGTCGGCATCGCCGCGTCGTCGGAAGACCGCAAGTTCACCTACGTGCCACCCCAGGCGTCCTGGACGCTCACCTCCGGCGCGGCGTACGTGCACGTGTGCACCAACGAGACGATCGGGGGTGTCGAGTACCACTGGACGCCCGACACCGGGGACGTCCCGCTCGTGGCCGACATGTCGTCGCACCTGCTGTCGCGCGCGGTCGACGTCGCGCGCTACGGCGTGATCTACGGCGGCGCGCAGAAGAACATGGGGCCCGCGGGACTGACCGTCGTGATCGTGCGCGACGATCTTCTCGACCGCGCGCTGCCGATCACGCCTTCGGCATTCCACTGGAAGGCGCAGGCGGAGGCGGACTCGATGCTCAATACCCCGCCCACGTACGCCATCTACATCGCCGGCCTGGTGTTCGAATGGGCGCTGGCGCAGGGCGGCATCGCCGCGCTCGAGGCGCGCAACGTGGCGAAGGCCGCGGTGCTGTACGACTATCTCGATCGCAGCGCGTTCTACGTCAATCCCGTGCAGAAGGAGGATCGATCGCGCATGAACGTCCCGTTCAGGCTCCGCGACGCGTCGCTCGACGAAGCGTTCCTCAAGGGCGCCGAGGCGCGTGGCATGGTCCAGCTGAAGGGCCATCGCTCGGTCGGCGGCATGCGCGCGTCGATCTACAACGCCATGCCGATCGAGGGCGTGCGCGCGCTGGTCGATTACATGGCCGATTTCGAGCGCACGCACGGCTGATCGCACGTGGCTCATTTCAAGATCCTCACGCTGAACCAGATCTCGCCGGAGGGACTGCTTCGATTTCCCGGCGATCGCTACACCGTCGGCCGGTCCGTCGAGTCGCCCGACGCGATCGTCGTGCGCTCGCACGACCTCACGCGCACCGCGATCGCGCCGAGCGTCAAGGCGATCGGGCGAGCCGGCGCGGGCACGAACAACATACCGGTCGCCGAGATGTCGCGGCGCGGCGTGCCCGTGTTCAACGCCCCCGGCGCCAATGCGAATGCCGTGAAGGAGCTCGTTCTCACCGCGGTGCTGCTCGCCGCGCGCAACGTCGTGCCGGCGCTGGCGCATGTCGCCGCGCTCGACCCCGGGTCACCCGACTTCGAGGCGCGGGTCGAGGAAGGCAAGAAGCAGTTCGTCGGCGTCGAGCTCCCGCATCGCACGCTGGGCGTCATCGGCCTGGGTGCCATCGGCGGCCTCGTGGCCGATACCGCGATCCGGCTCGGCATGGACGTGATCGGCTTCGATCCGGAGATCACCGTCGACGCCGCGTGGCGCCTTCCCGCCAGCGTGCGCAAGGCCGAGTCGATCGATGCGGTGCTGAAGCACTCGGATTTCGTCACGCTGCACGTGCCGCTGCTCCCCGTGACCCGCCACATGATCGACGCAGGGCGCCTGGAGGCGATCAAGCCCGGCGCGGTGCTGCTCAATTTCGCGCGCGATGCGGTCGTCGACGAGGCCGCCGTCATCGCCGCCTTGCGCGCGCGGCGGCTGCGGTATTACGTGTGCGACTTTCCGTCGCCCGCGCTGCTGCGCGAGCCGAGCGTCGTGGCTTTGCCGCATCTCGGCGCTTCCACGCTGGAGGCGGAGGAGAACTGCGCGGTCATGGTCGTGGACCAGGTGCGCGAGTACCTCGAGCATGGAACGATCGGCAATGCGGTCAATTTTCCGAACGTCGACATGCCGCGCGAGTCGCCTCATCGAGTCGCGATCGCCAATGCCAATGTGCCGAACATGCTCGGCCAGATCTCCTCGACCATGGCGCGCTTCGGACTCAACATTCACAACATGCTGAACAAGTCCCGCGGCGAGATGGCCTACACGCTGGTCGACGTCGACAGTCCCGTGGAAGATCCGGTGATACGCGCGATCGGCGCCATCGAAGGCGTCCTGTCGGTGCGCGCCATCCCTGCGGAAGCGCGCGCCGCGTCGGGCTCGCCGAGCGCATTGGATGGAGGGTCCGGATGAACCGACGCACGCTGCCCGGCTCGAACCTGCGGGTGTCCGAGGTGTGCCTCGGCACGATGACGTGGGGCGAGCAGAACACCGAGGCCGAGGCGCACGCGCAACTCGACTACGCCGTCGCGCAGGGCATCAACTTCATCGATACAGCGGAGATGTATCCGGTGCCGCCGCGCGCGGAGACGCAGGGCCGCACCGAGTCGTACCTCGGGAGCTGGCTCGCGCGGCGCGGCCGCGGAGACCTCGTCATTGCCACGAAGGTTGCCGGCCCGGGCCGGCGCGACTGGATCCGCGGCGGGCGCACCGACCTCACGCGCGACGTGATCGCCGAAGCGGTCGACACGAGCCTCGCGCGGCTGCGGATCGATTGCATCGACCTCTACCAGGTCCACTGGCCGCAGCGCAACGTGCCGATGTTCGGCGCGACCGAGTTCGATCCCGCGAAGGACAAGGCGGACGGCCCCTCGATCGAGGAGCAGGTCGACGGCATGGCGGCGCTCGTGAAGGCCGGCAAGATCCGCTACTACGGTCTGTCCAACGAGACGGCGTACGGCGTGTGCGCGTTTCATCGCGCTGCCGAGAAGCTCGGCGTGCCGGGCCCGATCGCCACGCAGAACAGCTACAGTCTCGTCTCGCGAGCGGTCGAAGGCGATCTCGCCGAGGCGCTGCACCGGCTCGGCATGTCGCTGCTCGCTTACAGCCCGCTCGCGGGGGGCATGCTGTCGGGCAAGTACGCGGGCGGCGCGCGACCCGACGGCGCGCGCTTCACGCGCTTCCAGAGCTTCGGCGTGCGGTTCCAGAAACCGCTCGTGCGCGAGGCGGCCGAGGCGTATGCGGCGGTTGCCGCGCGCCGCGGCCTCACGCCGGTGCAGCTTGCGCTCGGATACGTTCGCAGCCGCTGGCACGTGGGCGCGACGATCATCGGCGCGACGTCGCTCGACCAGCTGCGCGAGGACATCGCCGCCGCGCAGGTGACGCTCGACGCCGACACGCTCGCCGAGATCGAGGCCGTGCAGCTGCGCTTTCCGAATCCCGCGGGCTACTGAGCGCTTCGCGTGAAGCGCAGCGCCCAATCGCGGGCGTACTGCATGAGCGCGGCGGGATCAGCGCGCGGCTCGGCAAGTCCCACGTATCCGTCGGGACGCACGACATAGAGCGCGCCGCGGCGAAAGCCGGCCGCGGCGGCGGCGTCGCTCCATGCGAACGCATGCAGCGCGATCCCGAGCTCTCGACATCGCTGCGCCAGCGCGGCCGGTGGATCGCCATGCACATGCGCCTGCCATTCGCGCGTCGCGAGGGGTGCGTAATTGTCGGTCGACGCGGCGGCATGGGGCACCCACGGCAGTCGATCGCCTGCCGACACTTCGCCCGCGCGGCCGCGCGAGAGCGCGCTCGCGCGGTATTCGATCGCCGTCTGCGAGAGCGTTCGGAACATGAGCCGGCGCAACGACGCGCTGCGCAACAGCGGTGGCAGGACGCGCGGAACGATGCGCGTACGCACCACACGGGCGATCGGGCCATCGCTCGTCGCGATCTTGAACGCCTGGTCGGTGCTCGCGACGAGACGCCGGGCGAACGCGATGCGCTCCGGCTCGTACGTGTCGAGCAGCCGCGGATGCGCGCCGTCGCGCAGCACGTCGGCGAGCTTCCATGCGAGGTTCACCGCGTCGCCGATGCCCGTGTTCATGCCCTGGCCGCCAACCGGGCTGTGGATGTGCGCCGCGTCGCCGAGCAGGAAGAGCCGGCCCGCGCGAAAGTGATCCGCGACGCGATGGTGCACGTGATAGGTCGAGAACCAGTGCACGTCGTCGATCCGCATCTGCAAGCGGTCGAGCGCGTGACGCGACACGTCGGTCCACTCGAGTGCGCGCCCGACGGGCTGCGCATCCGCCTGCACGAAGCCGACCAGGCGGGCGCGGCCCGCACCCTTCAGGGGGAAGACCGCGACGAAGTCGATGTCATCCAGCGCGACGTGCAGCTCGTCGTTCGTCATCGGGCCGGTCGCGGTCACGTCGGCCACGTAGAACACGTGCTGGTAGGTACCCCCTGCAAAGCCGGTGCCCGCGATCTCCCGCACCTTGGAGTGCGCGCCATCGCAACCCGCGACATACGACGCGACGACACGCTCTTCGCGTCCGTCCGCGCGGCGCAGCGTGGCCTGCACGTCGTCGTCGCGCAGGTTGCACGCGACGAGCTCGCACGCGCGGTCGACTTCCACACCCGCTTCGCGCAGGCGCGCCTCCAGGAGCCGCTCGTGGCGGTCCTGCGGATAGATCACCATGAACGGATACGCGCTCACGCCCGCGCCGATGTCGCCGATCGTCGCGCGCGCCTCGTGCCTGCCGCGCACCCAGAGGTTGATCGCGGTGAACGGCAACCCGTCGGCTACGACGGCGTCGGCGAGTCCGAGCTCGCGATAGAGCTCGAGCGTGCGGGCGTGCACGACCAGCGCCCGCGACGTCGTGCCGGCCTCGGGCGCCTTGTCCACGATGCGCAGGCGGATGCCGCGCCGTGCGAGCCACAGCGCGAGGACCAGCCCCGTGGGCCCGGCGCCGACGACGAGGACCTCGCGATCGGCCATCAGCTTCCGTCGAGGGTGGGCCCGCCCGGTTGTGCGGGCTCGCGTTGTTCGTGGACGACGCCGAGCAGCGCGTCGCCGTAGCGCTCGAGCTTGGCGCGGCCGATCCCGGCAATCGTGCCAAGCGCCGCGATGTCGCGCGGCCGCACGCGCGCGATCTCGGCGAGCGTTCGATCGTGCAGGATGACGTAGGCGGGCACGGCTTGCGTGCGCGCCTCCGCGAGGCGCCAGGCCTTCAGCCGTTCGAGCATGCGCGCATCGCCCGGCGGCAGGTCGAACGCTGCCGTTCGCGAGCGCGCGCGCCCGCGCGGCGCCGCCACGGCGCGGCGCAGCGCCACGCGCTGGTCGCCGCGCAGCACCGGGCGCGCCGCCTCGGTGAGCCGCAGCGCCCCGTGACGATCGTGATCCACGCGCGCGAAGCCGAGCGCGACCAGCTGTCGAAGCACGCTGCGCCAGGCGGCCTCGTCGAGGTCGGTGCCGATGCCGAACACCGAGAGCCGATCGTGGTCCCACCGCGATACGCGCTCGGTCGCCTTGCCGCGCAGCACGTCGATCAGATGCAGCGCGCCGAACCGCTGTCCCGTGCGGTAGATCGCCGACAATGCCTTCTGCGCGGACTCCGTCGCATCGTACGTCTGCGGCGGCTCGAGGCACGTGTCGCAGTTGCCGCAGGGCGCGCTCGCCTCGCCGAAATAGGCGAGGAGGCGCACGCGCCGGCAGCCCGCCGTCTCGCACAAGCCGAGCAGTGCATCGAGCTTGGCGGTGGAGACGCGCTTGAATTCGTCGCTCGCCTCCGACTGGTCGATCAGCCGGCGCTGCTGCACGACGTCGGCCAGCCCGTACGTCATCCATGCGTCGGCCGCGGCGCCATCGCGACCGGCGCGCCCCGTCTCCTGGTAATAGCCCTCGATGCTCTTCGGCAGGTCGAGGTGCGCGACGAAACGCACGTCGGGCTTGTCGATGCCCATCCCGAACGCGATGGTGGCGACCATCACGACGCCTTCCTCGCGCTGGAATCGCGCCTGGTTCTCGGCGCGCTGCGCGTTGTCCATGCCGGCGTGGTAGGGCAGGGCGGCAATGCCCTTGTCGAGGAGCCAGGCGGCGGTCTCGTCGACGCGCTTGCGCGACAGGCAGTAGACGATGCCCGCCTCGCCGGGATGCTCGCCGCGGATGAACGCCAGCAGCTGCGCGCGCGCGTCGTCCTTGTCGACGATCGCGTAGCGGATGTTCGGCCGGTCGAAGCTCGATACGAAGACGCGCGCGCCGTGGAGCGCCAGTCGCTCGACGATCTCGGCGCGCGTCTGCGGGTCGGCGGTGGCCGTGAGCGCGATGCGCGGCACGTCCGGGTACCGCTCGTGGAGGATCGAAAGGCGCAGGTACTCGGGACGGAAGTCGTGTCCCCACTGCGAGACGCAATGCGCCTCGTCGATCGCGAAGAGCGCGATGCGCGCGGCGTCGAGCAGCGCGAGGCACGACGGCGTGGCCAGGCGCTCGGGCGCGACGTACAGCAGGTCGAGCGCGCCGTCGCGCAACGCGCGCTCGGTTGCGCGGCTCTCCTCGGCCGTCTGCGTCGAGTTGAGGAACGCGGCGCGCACGCCGAGTTGGCGCAGCGCCGCCACCTGGTCCTGCATGAGCGCGATGAGCGGTGACACGACCACGCCGGTGCCGGGGCGTGCGAGGGCCGGGACCTGGTAGCACAACGACTTGCCCCCGCCGGTCGGCATGAGCACGAGCGCGTCGCCGCCCGCGAGGAGGTGCTCCACGACGTCCTGCTGCGCGCCGCGGAAGGCCGCATGGCCGAACGTGTCGCGCAGGATGGCCAGCGTGGACGGCGCGGCCGACGCGAGCCCTTCAGGTGCCGACGGCGCGATAAGCGGCCTCGATCTCACCGGCGATGACGTCATACAAGGGGCGCACGAACGCACCGAATCCATCGATCACTTCGTTCACGCGCAGCATCGAGGGCACGCGCATGCCGCGATGCTCCACGGGCGCGCCGATGCGCGTCAGGCGAACGCCGAGACGCGACAGGTGGCTCGCGAGACGAGGCTCGGTCAGCACGAACAGCGTCTCGATGCCCTGGCGCCGCGCCTGCGCCAGCATGCCGAGGTACAGCCCCACGGGAATGTAAGGAAAGCGTGGCCGCTCCGGCGTGCCGAAATCGTTCTCGTCGATGTCGCCGCCCGGCCGCGCGGCCTCGCCCCTGCGTCGCCGGTATTGCCGGATCACCGCCAGGCGCGAGACCTCGGCGATGCGCTCACGCGGCAGGCGCGCCGGGTCGACCACGGTGCGATCAAGCGTCGCGCCACACAATAGCTCGAAGGGCAGGGGTCGCTGCGGATCCTCGCGGCGCGGGGACACGATGCGGATGCATCCCACGTAGCGCGGGTCGGCGACGCCCTGCAGCAGGCAGTGCGAGGCCTGCGCGTCGTACTCGTCGGTCTCGAGGCCATCCGGGCGTACCGGCTCGTAGCCGAGCTCTTCGCAATAGACCGCGTGCCGAATGCGATAGGCCGCGCGCTTCAGTTCGTCGTCGAGGGCGGGCAGAGCGACGAAATACTTGCGGAAGCCGACACCGAGATTCAGGAACCCGGGCATGTACATGGCCGAATGATAAAGAATCGCGCGGTGGCAAGATTTACCGGACGGCGGAACTCACGTCTTTGTAATCGAGAATTCGTGTTGCACATGGCGGCAAGCGGATCAATAATGACGACGTCATTCACCCGCTGTTGCAGGAAGGAGCATGCATGCTGAATTTCGAACGCGGTAATCGTCCCGGCACCAATCCGCCCGCGAAGGAACCCGGCAAGCCGGGCCTGAAGCCCGCGATGTACGACTCGCCCTCGTCCCAAAGCGCTGCAGGCCACGCTTCGCCGCCTCGCGCGCCGGTCACGAGCGGCTCGTCATCGCCGACGCCTGCGCCGGCGCAGCCGCGCGATCCCGCCCCTGCGACGGCGGCAAGCCCGGCCGCAACGGCCTCCGGGGCCGAGAGCCGGCTGTGCGTGGGCGTCAACATCAAGCTGAAGGGCGTCGAGATCTCCGACTGCGACGTCGTGGTGATCGAAGGTCACGTCGAAGCGACGGTCAACAGCAAGCAGATGGAGATTTCCGAGCCCGGCACGTACAAGGGCACGGCGCTGATCGACGTCGCCGAGATCCGCGGCGACTTCACCGGCGAGCTCACCGCGCGCACGCGGCTCATCGTTCACGGCACGGGCAAAGTGTCCGGCACGATCCGCTACGGCAAGCTCGTGGTGGAAGAGGGCGGCGAGATCAGCGGCGACCTGCAGCGCATCACCGAAGGCCAGGGCCAGTCCAGAAGCAGCTCGACGTCGTCGCAGGACTTGCGGCTGGGTCTCGCGCCGGCCACGGCGGGCGGCCTCGGCTGAACGGACGCAAGGCTTCCATGCGAAGGGCCGGCGTGCGAGCGCCGGCCCTTTGCACGTCGACCGCGACCAGGGAGCCGGGTGTTGTAGATTGACCGCCGGTCCCCACGTACTACGGTCATGCCGCTCGCTTCCTTCCATCCCGCGGTCCGGTCCTGGTTCGACGCGCACTTTGCCGAGCCCACGCCGGCACAGGCGCAGGCGTGGCCGCGGCTCAAGGCGCGCCGCAACGTCCTGATTGCGGCGCCTACGGGATCCGGCAAGACGCTCGCCGCCTTCCTCGCGGCCATCGACGACCTCGTCACGGAGGGCGTACGCGCGCCGTTGCCCGACGAGACCTTCGTCGTGTACGTGTCGCCGCTGAAGGCGCTGTCGAACGACATTCGCAAGAACCTCGCGGCCCCGCTCGCCGGCATTCGCAAGGCGCTGGAAGCGCAGGGCTTGCCCGACGTGGAGATCCGTACGCTGGTGCGCACCGGCGACACGCCGCAGGCCGAGCGTGCGAGCATGCGCAAGCGCCCGCCGCACATCGTCGTCACCACGCCGGAGTCGCTGTACGTGCTGCTCGGATCCGAGTCCGGGCGGACGATGCTCGCGAAGACACGCACCGTCATCGTCGACGAGATCCACGCGCTGGCCTCGAACAAGCGCGGCAGCCACCTCGCGCTGTCGCTCGAGCGGCTGGATGCGCTCACGGAACGTCCCGCGGTGCGAATCGGGCTGTCGGCGACGCAGAAGCCCATCGAGGAGGTCGCGCGGTTCCTCGCCGGCGGCACACCGGATGCGGCGCCCGCCTGCGACATCGTGGACACGGGGCATGTCCGGGCGCGCGACCTCGCGATCGAGGTCCCGTCGTCGCCGCTGGAGGCGGTGATGTCGCACGAAGTATGGGAGCAGGTGTACCAGCGCCTCGCCGATCTCGCGCAGTCGCATCGCACCACGCTGATCTTCGTCAACACGCGCCGAATGGCCGAGCGGGCCGCGCGCCATCTCACCGATCTGCTCGGCAAGGGCCAGGTGATGGCGCACCACGGCAGCATGGCCAAGGAGCTGCGGCTCGCGGCCGAGCAGCGCCTGAAGCACGGCGAGCTGAAGATCCTCGTCGCGACCGCGTCGCTCGAGCTCGGCATCGACATCGGCGACGTCGACCTCGTCTGCCAGCTGGGCTCCTCGCGCTCGATCGCGACGTTCCTGCAGCGAGCCGGACGCGCGAGCCACCAGGTGGGCGGCGTTCCGAAGGCGCGCATCTTTCCGCTCTCCCGCGACGAGCTGGTCGAATGCACGGCGCTCCTGGATGCGGTGCGGCGCGGCGAGCTCGATCGGATCGCGATTCCCCGGAAGCCGCTCGACGTGCTGGCGCAGCATATCGTCGCCGACGTGGCGGCTCGCGACTGGCCCGAGACGGAGCTCTACGCGCGCTACCGTCGCGCGTATCCCTATGCCTCGCTCACCCGGGAGGAATTCCTCGACGTCGTGCGCACGTTGGCGGAAGGCTTCACCACGCGGCGCGGCCATGGCGCGGCCTACCTGCATCGCGACGCGGTCAATGGCATGCTGCGCGGGCGCCGCGGGGCGCGTCTCACGGCGATCACGTCCGGCGGCGCCATTCCCGACACCGCCGACTACGACGTGGTGCTCGAGCCCGCGGGCCAGGTGGTCGGCACGGTGAACGAGGACTTCGCCGTCGAGAGCCTCGCCGGCGACATCTTCCAGCTCGGCAACACGTCGTATCGGATCCGTCGCGTCGAGGCGGGACGTGTGCGGGTCGAGGACGCTCACGGACAGGCGCCGACCATTCCGTTCTGGCTCGGCGAAGCGCCGGCGCGCTCGGCCGAGCTGTCGGTCGCGGTGTCGCGCCTGCGCGAGGATGTCGCTGACGCGCTGGACAAGGCCGAGAACACCGGTGCCGCGATCGACGACGTCAGCCGGGCGACCGGTGTTGCACCCAACGCCGTCGGACAGGTCGTCGAATACCTCGCGGCCGCTCGCGCGGCGCTCGGCATGCTGCCGACCCAGCGCACCATCGTGCTCGAGCGGTTCTTCGACGAGTCGGGCGGCATGCAGCTCGTCATCCACTCGCCTTTCGGCAGCCGCATCAACCGCGCGTGGGGGCTCGCGCTGCGCAAGCGCTTCTGCGTGAAGTTCAACTTCGAGCTGCAGGCGGCCGCGACCGAGGATGCGATCGTGCTGTCGCTGTCGACCAGCCACAGCTTCGAGCTGCGCGATGTCGCGCGTTACCTGAACTCGAGCACCGTGCGCGGCGTGCTGGTCCAGGCGTTGCTCGACGCGCCCATGTTCGCCGCCCGCTGGCGCTGGATCGCCACCACGTCACTCGCGCTGCCGCGCTTCCGCGGCGGGCGCAAGGTGCCCGCGCCGTTGCAGCGCATGCGCGCCGAGGATCTCATCGCCGCGGTCTTTCCCGATCAGATCGCGTGTGCCGAGAACCTCGCGGGCCCGCGCGAGGTGCCGGATCACCCGCTGGTGGCCCAGGCGATCCACGATTGCCTGCACGACGCGATGGATGTCGACGGCCTCGAGGCTCTGCTGCGCGGCATCGAGAGCGGTGCCATCGGCGTGGTCGCACGCGACCTCACCGCCCCGTCGCCGCTGGCGCTGGAAGTGCTCACGGCCCGGCCGTACGCCTATCTCGACGACGCACCGCTCGAGGAGCGCCGCGCGCAGGCGGTCATGGCGAGGCGTTGGCTGGACGAGGCGTCCGCGGCCGATCTCGGCCGGCTCGACATCGCCGCCATCGACCGCGTGCGTCAGCAGGCGTGGCCCGAGGCCGCAACGCCCGACGAGCTGCATGACGCGCTGCTTGGGCTCGCGTGCATCACGGAAGACGAGCTCGCGCGCGAGCCCGCGTGGCCGGCGCTGTTCGACACGCTGGCGCAGGCGCGGCGCGCGACGCGGCTGCGCATCGACGCATCGACCGCGGTATGCGTGCCGGCCGAGCGCCTGCCGCAATGGAGCGCGGTGCATGGACACGCGGATCGCTCGCCAGCGATCGAAGCGCCGCACGAATTCGCGCGCCGCGCATGGTCGCGCGAGGACGCGCTGACCGAGATCGTGCGAAGCCGGCTCGAAGGCGCCGGTCCCGTCACGGTCGACGCCCTCGCAAGCGCGATCGGCGTGCCCGGCGGCGACGTCGAGGCGGCGCTCGCGCGCCTCGCGTCGCAAGGCGTCGCGATGCAGGGTTCGTTCGTGCCCGGCGCCCCGGGGACGCAGTGGTGCGACCGTGCGCTGCTCGCGCGCATCCATCGCTACACCGTCCAGCGCCTGCGCGCGGAGATCGAGCCCGTCTCGACACAGGACTTCATGCGCTTCCTGTTCCGCTGGCAGCACGTCGTCGCGAGCGAGCGCAGGCAGGGCGCCGACGCGCTCGACGCCATCATCGGCCAGCTCCAGGGCTTCGAGGTCCCTGCGGCGGCGTGGGAATCGGAGATCCTTCCCGCGCGCCTCGAGAACTACGACTTCACCTGGCTCGACGATCTCTGCCTGTCGGGGCGCGCGGTATGGACGCGCCTGACGCTGCCGGCCGCGAGCAGCGCGGCCGCCGGTCCCATCCGCACCACGCCCGTCACACTGCTTCCACGGCGCAGCGCCGCGCAATGGACCCGTGCGGCGCCCGCGCCCGACGCCGAGCCCGCGATGGGCTCGCGCGCGCACGCGGTGCTCGATCACCTGCGCGCGCACGGCGCGTCGTTCTTCGACGAGATCGTCGATGGCACAAACCTGCTGCGCACCCAGGTCGAGGATGCGCTGGCCGAGCTCGTTGCGCTCGGCCTCGTGAGCTCGGACGGTTTCTCGGGCCTGCGCGCGCTGCTGACGCCCTCGGAGAAGCGCAAGCGCTTCGGCGGCGGCAAGCGGCGACGAAGCGCGCTGTTCGGTATCGAGGATGCCGGCCGCTGGGCGCTCCTGCGCCGGCCCGCTGCGGCGGTGCCGTCGGCCGACGCGGAGCGCGACATGCTCGAGCACATCGTTCATGCCCTGCTGCGACGCTACGGCGTCGTGTTCTGGCGGCTGCTGCAGCGCGAGGCTGCCTGGCTGCCGCCGTGGCGCGAGCTGCTGCGCGTGCTGCGCAGGCTCGAGGCGCGCGGCGACATCCGCGGCGGCCGCTTTGTCGCGGGCGTCTCGGGCGAGCAGTTCGCCCTTCCCGAGGCGGTCACGGCCTTGCGCGAGACGCGCCGGATGTCGATGTCGGGCGATGAGGTCGCGCTGAGCGCGGCCGACCCGCTGAACCTCGTCGGCACGTTGCTGCCGGGTGCGCGCATTCCGGCGTTGACCGGCAACCGCGTGCTGTTCCGTGATGGCGCGCCGATCGCGGCGCTGGTCGGCGGTGCGGTGCAGTGGCTCGCGGAGCTCGACACGCCGGCGATGCGTCGTGCCGAGGACCTTCTGGTACGCCGGCCGATCGGCTCGCCGCTGCTGGCGTATCTGCGCTAGGCGCTAGATCGCGGGCGTCGGGTACGACGTCGCCGGCTGCGGCAGTGCGCGCGACAGCGCGGCGAAGAGCTGCAGCACGGCCGCGGGCTCGAGCTCGACCGCGTCGACGCGCACGCGGACGAGGCCCGGTGTGGCCGTCGACGGCTCGATCGACAGCCGTGAAGTGGACTCCGGCCCGATCATCGAGCGCAGGTCGTTGGCGAGCTTCCGGTTCGCCGCATCGATGCCGGCGGGGCGCGCATGCCGCGGGCGCGGATTGCGCGCCTCGGCGACTTCCATCACCGCCACCGCGATCGCGTTCCAGTCGTAATCGCCGTTGTACGCGCGGAACTCCCGTGCCGCCCGACCGCGCTCCATCACGGCGATGTAGGTGCCGCGGTAGACGCTGTCGTTCACCGCGAGCTCGACGATCTCCCCCTTGTAGCTGAAGGCGAGCCGTCCCTGCACGGCCCGCAATCCGCGATACATGAGGTTCTGCTTCAACATCGACTTCAGTGCGTCCTTGGACCGCATGGGCCCCCCGCTGAGTCGTGAATGCTGCTCTTGCAGCAGCGAGCGTGCCAGCGCGCGAGCGGCCATCCAGCGAAATGCGCGCGGTTTGCAGGGCAATTCGATCGCAGCGCGTTGCCGCGCCGAATTGAAGGGTGAATGCCCGGCACTTCGTCGACGACCGGCTGCGTGACGCGGGACGAAACCGGCCCCGTGCGGCGGTCGAGGCGGCGTTGCGGGCTTGGCACGCCGGGCGGTGGGGTCCAACGCCCATGCGACGTGCATCGCCGCGGCACCATTGCGCGCGGCCCGTCACTCCCGTTGTTGCAGGCGCTCCGCGCGCTCGACCTGCGCGAGGTCGATGCGCACCGAATGCGTCGCGAGGTACACCTCGCGCAGGAACGTGAACAGCCCGCCGATCAGGCACATCAACGCGAGCACGAACAGGACGCCGGCGACCCAACGCACGTTCACGGCGAAGAATTCCTCGACGAACAGTGCGACGATGACGAGGCATACGACGAGCGCCGCGGCCGTGCAGAAGTTGATCGACCAGCTCGCGAGCCTGCGCCGCTCCTCGAGGTGCACCAGCTCGACGCGCAGCGAGGCGCGCACCGCGTCGTCGAGCTTCGACCACGACATCTCGAAGTAGCGTGCGCGGTCGACGACGCGCGCGAGCCGATTGGCCATCACGCCCAGCAGCCCTGCGATGCCGGTCAGCAGGAACACCGGAGCGATGGCGAGCTGAATCGCGTGGGCGCTGATGGCGGTTGCGTCGAGCGGCATGGCGGAGGCCCGCGCCGGATTGGAGCCGGCGCGAACTTGACGTAGTATCGCCCATCGCTTGCGGCCTGCCGAGCGAAGTCGACCGAGCGGCAGCGCCGCGTCGCTGGCGACACGACCACCCGGCGCGCAAAGGCACTCGGAGGAGCAGCAATGGCAGACACACAACGCGATGTCGGCGTCCATTCGCTCGACCATTTCGCGCTCGGCGTCCCGGATCTCGCGGACGCGCGCAAGTTCTACGACGGGTTCGGGTTGACGGTGCGCGAGGAGGGGAGCGGCCTCGGGCTCTACGGCCGAGCCGGTCCGCATCGCTGGGCGGTGGTCCGCGAGGCGCCGCGCAAGCACCTGGCGTGGATCTCGTTCGGTTGCTATGCCGACGACCTGCCGGAGATCGACGCGCGGTTCCGGCGCGAAGGCGCGGAGGCCGCGCGCCCGCCGGCAGGGGCACCCGGGGACGGACTCTGGTTCCATGACATGGACGGCACGCTGATCCACGTCGGCGTCACGGCGAAGTCGTCGCCGCACGCCAAGCCTTCGTGGACGTCCACGTCGACGGCGGCCGGACAGCGCGGCGCGGGCAACCGGAGCAACGCGCCGCGCATTCATCCCGCGCGCCTGTCGCACGTGCTGCGCTTCACCTCCGACGTGCCGCGCGCCATTCGCTTCTACGAGCGCACGGTCGGCATGCGGCTGTCCGACCGGTCCGGGGAAGGCATCGCGTTCATGCATGCGATCCACGGCAGCGATCATCACGTGCTCGCGTTCGCCAAATCGGACGGCCCGGGCTATCACCATTCGAGCTGGGAAGTCGCCTCGCTCGAGGACGTGGGACTGGGCGGCATGCAGATGGCGGCGCAGGGACACACGCGCGGCTGGGGCCCGGGGCGCCACATCATCGGCTCCAACTATTTCTGGTACGTCCAGGATCCGTGGGGCAGCTTCGCCGAATACTCGGCGGACATCGATTACGTGCCGGCGGGCACGCGCTGGAGCGCGGGCGACCATCCACCCGAGGATGCGTTCTACCTCTGGGGGCCGAATCCGCCGCCGGATTTCGTGACCAACTACGAGACCGCGGCGCGCTAAGACAGGACCAGGGAGGAAGAACCATGACGCTCGCACGACGCATCGCGCGGCTGCTCGCCGTCGCGCTCCTCGCCGCAGCGACGGCGCACGCACAGAACCAGTCGCCGATCCGCATCGGCAGCACGCTCGCGCTCACCGGGCCGCTGGCGCAGACCGCGCTCGTGCACAAGGTGGTCGGCGAGATCTACGTGGAGCAGCTCAACAAGCGCGGCGGCCTGCTCGGCCGGCAGGTGGAATGGATCGTCAAGGACGACCAGTCCAAGCCCGATCTCGCGCGCACCCTGTACGAGCAGCTCATCACCGCCGACAAGGTCGACCTCTTGATGGGCCCGTACGCGACCGGTGCCATCCTCTCCGCCATGGGCGTGGCGCAGCGCTACAACAAGGTGCTGGTGCATCACACGTTCGGCATCCCGTCGCTCG
>Ga0207674_10000302_pt1 | contig 62546 bp, 58 predicted proteins | sample KBSCornC72_FD_184303 | JGI IMG/M metagenome (GOLD analysis project Ga0207674, IMG submission 184303) | Corn rhizosphere microbial communities from Kellogg Biological Station, Michigan, USA - KBS Corn C7-2 (SPAdes) (version 2) | ecosystem: Host-associated > Plants > Roots > Rhizosphere > Soil ...
TCGATGCAACGACAGGGGGCGTCACGAACACGGGGCCGCATTGCTTCTCGGGCGGCCATCCGCAGGGTGTTTCGGCGGGGGTGGTTTACAGCTTCTGATCGCGCAGCGGTCCAGCTCGGCGCGGCCGGCCCTCTGCGCGGGGGTCGGCCGCGTGACGCGATGCCCGCCATTTCGGCTCTGGCGAGCGCGGCGACGCCCCACAGCGAGGTTGCGTCGGCGCCATCGTTCAGAACGCCGTATGCGTCGCCGTTGGAACGTTGGCCCGCGTGCCGGCGCTCCGAAGCGCGTACGCGGCGCGCATGGGCTTCAGCACCAGCAGCGCGAGCAGCGCGGCGAGGATGTTGAATGCCGCCGCGGTGATGAACACGGGATACCAGCTCCCCGCGCTGGCCATCATCAGGTTGGCGACGGGAACCAGCAGCGCCGCGCTCCCCTTCGCCGTGTACATGAGGCCCGTGTTGGCAGTGGCATAGCGCGCGCCGAACGTGTCCGTCACGGTGGCCGGGAAGAGGCTGTAGATCTCGCCCCACGCAAAGAACACGAGACCGCTCAGGATGACGAACGCGACCGGATTGCCACCGAGGCGCGCGAGCGCGAAGATGCCGACCGCCTCCAGCGCGAAGGCGAGGAACATCGTGTTCTCACGCCCGATATGATCGGATACCCAGCCGAAGAACGGCCTGCAGATGCCGTTCAGCACGCGGTCCAGCGCAAGTGCGAATGTGAGCGCAGGCAACGTCAGTCCCATGAGACTGACCGGTACGTCGGCCACCTGGTAGTCCTTGGCGATGGGGCCTAGTTGCGCGGTGGCCATGAGCCCGCCCGCAGCCATCAGCACGAACATGAGATACATGATCCAGAAGATGGGCGTGCGCGCCATTTCGAGCGGCGTCGCCTGCACGCGGGCCGCGCCGGGTGCGACCGCCTGCGCCAGCACGGGTGCCGGCGGCGCAGACAGCAGGAATCCGAGCACCGCCACCACCGCACCCTGGACCAGGCCGAACGTAAGAAAGGTGTGCTCGTATCCATCCGCCTTGATCATGTTGGCGATCGGTATGACCGTGAACGCCGATCCAGCGCCAAAGCCTGCCGCTGTGAGGCCGGCGGCAAGGCCTCGGCGACCGGGAAACCATTTGACGGCATTGCCGATGCAGGTGCCGTAAACCGCCCCCGCCCCCACGCCGCCGAGCGCCGCGGCGAGATAGAGCAGCCAGAGCGAATCGGCGACCGAATTCAGAGCCCACGCGGCTCCACACAGCACGCCGCCGATCACCACGATCCAGCGCGGGCCGAAGCGATCCACCAGATAGCCTTCGACCGGCACGAGCCATGTCTCGAGCAGCACGAAGATCGTGAACGCGACCTGGATGGCGGCGCGCCCCCAGTGGTGCTTGCCATCGATGGGGCCAACGAAGAGCGTCCAGCCGTATTGCAGGTTGGCGATCATCGTCATGCACAGGATGCCGACGATGAGCTGTGTCCACGGATTCACGGCGGTCGATCGGCGATGTCGATCCATGCTCCTCCTCCGGCTGGGTTCGCCCCACCGTATCGCACCGGACTGACGAAACGCTGAGCGATTGCTTACATGGTCTTGTTTTTGATCGCGCCGACCCGCACCACGGGTACCTGCGTCGGCTTCCCGAGATACGGTCGTCAGCGGGCCGCGGTCAACCTGCCGCCGCGGGCGGCTGCCCGCACTGCAAAGGGCCGGCCGGCATGAGCGTGATCGGCGGCTGTCCGCAGGAACCCCTTCTGGTCGCACGGGTCCACGCAACAATGCCGGAACTTCTCCGGCCGAGAGGGGACGAGATGCCTACCACCCGTAACGTCGCGGTGCTCGTCGGGAGCCTGCGCAAGGAATCGTTCAGCCGCAAGACCGCGAACGCGCTCATCGAGCTCGCGCCGCCGGGCCTGCGGCTAGCGATCGTGGAGATCCGCGACCTGCCGCTCTACAACCAGGACGACGACGCCAATCCACCGCCGGCGTCCGCGGCGTTCAAGCAGAAGATCATGGAATGCGACGCCGTGCTGTTCGTCACGCCGGAATACAACCGGTCGGTGCCCGGGGTGCTCAAGAATGCCATCGACGTCGCGTCGCGCCCTTACGGCAAGAGCGCGTGGAACGGCAAGCCGGCCGGCGTGGTGAGCTGCTCGCCAGGCGCGATCGGCGGGTTCGGCGCCAACCACCACCTGAGGCAATCGCTCGTCTTCCTCAACATGCCGGCGATGCAGCAGCCCGAGGCCTACGTGAACGGTATCGACAAGGCGTTCGACGCGTCGGGCAAGCTCGTCGACGATACGAAGCGAGACTTCCTGCGCAAGTTCATGGAGGCGTTCGCGGCCTGGATCGAGCGCAATCCAAAGCCCGCCTGACGTTCCGGCGCGTCACGCCGCGGCGTAGCCCGCGTCCTCGATGGCGCTGCGCAACGCGGCGACGTTGGTGCGCGCCGGATCGAACGTGACTTCGGCGCGTCCCGGCTGCAGCGTGACGTTGACGTCCTGCACCCCAGGGGTGCCTTTCAGCACGCGCGTGACGCTGCCGACGCAGCCCTGGCAGCTCATGCCCTGCACGTTCAACGTGACCTTTTCCATGACATCTCCTTTCGTTGTCAGCGCCGCGGCGCGAACCGGCGCAGCAGCAGCGCGTTGCTCACCACGGACACCGAGCTCGCCGCCATCGCGGCGCCGGCGATGACCGGATTCAAGAGGCCCAGCGCCGCGAGCGGAATGCCCAGCACGTTGTAGGCGAACGCGAAGAAAAGGTTCTGACGGATCTTGCGCAACGTCGCGCGCGCGAGCAGCACGGCGTCCGCCACGGCGTCCAGGTCGGGCCGGACGACCGTGATGTCCGCGGCGTCGATCGCAACGTCGGTGCCCGAGCCCATCGCAAAGCTCACGTCGGCCGCTGCAAGCGCGGGTGCGTCGTTGATACCGTCGCCCACCATGCCGACGATGAAGCCCTCGCGCTTGAGCGCCTCGACGGCCTCGACCTTGCCCGCAGGAAGCACCTCGGCGCGCACGTCCTCGACCCCGGCCTGCGCGGCCACACGCCGTGCCGCACCCGCGTGATCGCCCGTGACCATCGCGATGCGCAAGCCCATCGCGCGCAGACGCGCAATCGCCGCAGGCGACGTCGAGCGGATGCGATCGTCGAGGGTGATCCAGCCGAGGAGCTCGCGCGCCCGCGCCACGCCGACGAGCGTCGCGTCGGCGTCGGCGTCCTGCGGTATCGCGGACGTCACGCCCGTCTCGCGCATGAACGAGGGCGATCCGACGACGATCTCGGCGCCCGCGTTCGTGCGAGCACGCGCGCCCTTTCCGGTGACCGATTCGAAAGCTTCCACGGCTGCCGGCGCCACGCCGAGCGCTTGCGCATGCGCGCGGATCGCCTGCCCCACCGGGTGCGTCGATCCGTGCTCGATACCTGCCGCGGTGGCCACGACGTCATCGGTCGACGCGCCCGTCGCCGGGATCACACGCGCGACATGCAGACGGCCCTCGGTGACAGTGCCGGTCTTGTCGAGCACGAGCGCGCTCAATGCCGCGGCTCGCTCCAGCGCCGCCGCGTTGCGAACGAGCACACCGAGCTCCGCGCCGCGGCCCGTGCCGACGATCACCGCCGTCGGTGTCGCGAGGCCGAGCGCGCACGGACAGGCGATCACGAGCACGGCGACGGCGTGAACGAGCGCAGGCACCGGATCGCCGCCGATCCACCAGGTGAGCGCGAAGGTCGCGGCCGCGAGCGCGATCACGATGGGCACGAACACGCCCGACACGCGATCGGCAAGGCGCTGGATCGGCGCCTTCGAGCCCTGGGCCTCGGCGACCAGCCGCACGATGCCGGCCAGCAGCGTTGCCGCGCCAACGCCCGTGGCGCGGCATTCGAGCGTCCCCACCGCGTTGAGGGTGCCGGCGAACACGCGATCCCCCGCTCGCTTGGATACGGGCCTGCTTTCGCCGGTCAGCATGCTCTCGTCGACGGTCGACTCGCCACGCTCGACGATTCCGTCAACCGGCACCGATTCGCCGGCCCGCACGAGAACCACCTCGCCGGCGACGAGTGCCGCGAGCGGCACGTCGACGACATGGCCGTCGCGCAGCACGTGCGCGGTCTTGGGTTGCAGGCGCACCAGACCCTCGAGAGCCGCGGAAGTGCCCGCTCGTGCACGCGCCTCGAGCAGCTTCCCGAGCATCACGAGCGTGATCACGGCGGCTCCGGCCTCGAAGTACACGTGCTCGTCGATCGCGAGCAGCGTGACCGCCGCGCTGAACACGTACGCCGCGGTCGTCCCCAGCACGACCAGCACGTCCATGTTGGCGCCGCCGCCCCGCAATGCGTTCCACGCGCCGACGTAGAACCGACGTCCGCTCCAGAATTGCACAGGCGTCGCGAGCGCGAGCTGCCATGCACGCGGTAGCTCGGCGTGCTCGCCCGGCACGAGCATCGCGAGCATCGGCAACAGCAACGGAATCGTGAGCGCCGCCGCGATCAGCACGTCGATGCGCAGCGCGCGGTACGCCGTGGCGCGGCGCACCTGCTCGTCGCGCCGCTCGTGCTCGATGTCGCGCTTGACGTGAGCGTGATAGCCGGCACGCTGGACGGCATCCAGGAGCGGCGCAAGGTCGCGGCCCGGGTAGCGCACAGTCGCGGACTCGGTGGCGAAGTTGACGTTCGCGCTCGCGCCGGGCACGCGGTTCAGCGCCTTCTCGATGCGCGCGGCGCACGCGGCGCACGTCATGCCTTCGAGCGCGAGCTCGACGCGCGACGCTTCGTCCGGACTGCGCGTCTCCGTTGCGACCGCCGCAGTGCTCATGTCGGAATGTTATACCGCCCCAAGATGGCCACCGGCGTGCACGGTTTCCGGCCCCGTGGCCGTTCACGGTAGTTATGGTGGCTGGCGGCCCATTCGCAAGGGGCCGGCGTTGCCCGGGTGTGCGGCGGCCCACACCGTCACCACGGAATCCTTCGCTGCAGCATGTCGCGGTACATCACCCAGTCGCCAATCAGGCTGTAGAGCGGATGGCGAAACGTCGCGGGACGGTTGTGCTCGAAGGCGAAATGGCCGATCCACGCGAAGCCGTAGCCGCAGACCGGTGCGCCGGCGAGCCACCACGCATCGCGGGTGGCGATGGCCGCCGCGACGCTGGCGATGACGAGCGTGCTGCCGACGAAATGCAGCCGTCGGCACGCGGGCGTCGCATGCTCGGCGAGATAGAGCGGATAGAACTCGGCGAAGGAGGAGAAGCGCTCGGCCATCGGTGGACACCGCTCGCCGCGCTGGGACGATCCGCCGTCGCTAGCGGGCGGCTTCGCTCTTCAGCTGCGGAAACAGGATCACGTCGCGAATGGACGGCGCGTCGGTGAGGAGCATCACGAGGCGATCGATGCCGATGCCTTCGCCCGCGGTCGGCGGCAGGCCGTACTCCAGCGCGCGAATGTAATCGGCGTCGTAGTACATCGCTTCCTCGTCGCCCGCCTCCTTGGCCTTCATCTGCGCGGTGAATCGCGCCGCCTGGTCCTCGGGATCGTTGAGCTCCGAAAAGCCGTTGGCGATCTCGCGCCGCGCGATGAACAGCTCGAACCGATCGGTGATCGAGGCGTCGGCGTCGTTGGCCCGCGCGAGCGGGCTCACGTCGGTCGGATGGGCGACGATGAACACGGGCTGGACGAGCTTCTCCTCGGTGGTCGCCTCGAAGAGCTTGAGCTGCAGCAATCCGACACCGTCTGTCGCGAAGACCTCGACGTCGAAAGGCGCGAGCGCGCCGCGCAGGTAGTCCGGCTCGGCGAGCGATGCCAGCGGATACTGCGGATTGAAGCGATGGATCGCCTGCGCCATGGTGAGCCGCGCGAAGGGCGCGCCGAGGTCGATGGTCTCGCCCTGGTAGACGATCGACGTCGTGCCGACGACCTTCTGCGCGACTTCGCGCACCAGCGCCTCGGTGAGGTCCATCAGGTAGTGGTAGTCCCGGTACGCCTCATAGAACTCCAGCATCGTGAACTCGGGATTGTGCCGCGTCGAGATGCCCTCGTTGCGGAAATTCCGGTTGATCTCGAACACCTTCTCGAGCCCGCCCACCACGAGGCGCTTGAGATAGAGCTCGGGCGCGATGCGCAGGTAGAGCTCCATGTCGAGCGCGTTGTGATGGGTCACGAACGGACGCGCCGCGGCACCGCCCGGGATCGGATGCATCATCGGCGTCTCGACCTCGAGATACCCGCGCGCGACGAAGAACTCGCGGATCGCCTGCACGACCTGCGAGCGCTTGATGAACACGTCGCGCGAATCGGGATTGGTGATCAGGTCGACATAGCGCTGCCGGTACTTCTGCTCGGTATCGGTGAGGCCGTGGAATTTCTCGGGCAGCGGCCGCAGCGCCTTGGAGAGCAGGCGCACCTGCGAGCACTTCACCGACAGCTCGCCCGTCCTGGTCTTGAACAGCGTGCCGCTCGCACCCACGATGTCGCCGAGGTCCCAGCGCTTGAACGCATCGAGCGTCTCGGCGCCGACGCCGTCGAGCGTGACGTACAGCTGGATGCGCCCGGACATGTCCTGCAGCGTCGCGAAGCATGCCTTGCCCATGACGCGCTTCAGCATCATGCGGCCGGCGACCGCGACATGCACCATCTGCGGCTCGAGCGCCTCGTTGGCCAGCGCGCCGTAGCGCGCATGCAGCTCGCCTGCCAGCGCGTCGCGCCGAAAGTCGTTGGGATAGGCTTGGCCGCTGGAACGCAGGCCCGCGAGCTTGGCGCGCCGCTCGGCGATGATCTGGTTCTCGTCCAGGGGCGCGACATCCGCCGCCGCGGGCTTGTTCATCGCGGAGGGTTCGTTGCCGGAAGGAGCGCTCAAGGCACGATCCACGATGACGACCAGTGGCCGCCCACCCATGCGAAGCGCGCACGGCGCATGTCCTGCGGTCCCAGCCAGAGCCAGTCGATGGCATCGGCCTCGACGACCAGCACGGCGAAGTTGGTGAATGCGTCGTCACCCGACGCGGTCGCAGGCAGCGAGGCGAACGGTTGCGCGGCATCCAGCGGAGATCCGGGCTCCGCCTCGGTCGCGCACGCCGCGCGGCGCAGCTCCGAGACGCCGCGCCAGGCGGCCGCGGCGACCGGATCGGCATGATGCACCACGCACGTGCCGTCGAAGCGCGCCTGCACGGCATCCTCGCGGTCGAAGAACAGGACCGCAACGCGCTGCTCGCCGTCGATCTCGCGGACCTTGTCCGACCGCGCATCGGTGTGGAACACGAGCCTGCGCGCCTCGCGGTCGACCGATCGCAGCGCGAGCACGCGCGCACGCGGCGAGCCGTCCTCGGTGACGGTCACGAGCGTGGGCAGCGCCCACGATGGCCAGCGGCCGTCGAGTCCCGCGCCGATGCGCGTCCAGAGCGACTCCAGCACGTCCCCCAGCGTCGGCGGCAGCGTGCCGGGGTCCGCTGCAACGGGCATCGAGATGGCCGCCATCGTCACACTCCCTGCTTCAGGCTGGCGGCAATGAAATCGTCGAGATCGCCGTCGAGCACGGCCTGCGTGTTGCCGACCTCGTACCCGGTACGCAGGTCCTTGATGCGCGATTGATCGAGCACGTAGCTGCGGATCTGGTGGCCCCAGCCGATGTCGGTCTTGGAGTCCTCGAGCTTCTGCTGCTCCTCCTGCCGCTTGCGAAGCTCGAGCTCGTACAAACGTGACTTCAGCATGGCGAACGCTTCGGCGCGGTTGCGGTGCTGCGAGCGGTCGGTCTGCGATTGCACGACGATGCCCGTGGGCAGGTGCGTGATGCGCACGGCCGAGTCGGTCTTGTTGACGTGCTGGCCGCCGGCGCCTGAGGCCCGATACGTGTCGATGCGCAGGTCCGCGGGATTGATCTCGACCTCGATCGACTCGTCGACCTCGGGGTACACGAACACGCTCGCGAACGACGTGTGCCGCCGCGCGTTCGAGTCGAACGGGCTCTTGCGTACGAGCCGGTGCACGCCCGTCTCGGTCTTGAGGTAACCATACGCGTACGCACCGTCCACCTTGATCGACGCGCTCTTGATGCCGGCGACTTCGCCCGGTGACTCCTCGAGGACCTCCGTCTTGTAGCCCCTGCGCTCGCAATAGCGCAGGTACATGCGGAGCAGCATCGCCGCCCAGTCCTGCGCCTCGGTGCCGCCGCTGCCGGCCTGGATGTCGACGAACGCATTGTTCGGATCGACGGGGCTCGCGAACATGCGACGGAACTCGAGGTCTTCCACCACCCCGCGCAACCGGGAGACGTCGCCTTCCAGCGCCGACAGCGTGGCGTCGTCGTTCTCGCTTCGCGCGAGGTCGAAGAGGTCGCGCGTATCGCCGAGACTCTTGTCGAGCTCGGTGAGCGTGCCGACCACGCCGTCGAGAATCTTCTTCTCCTTGCCGAGCTCCTGCGCGCGCTCGGGCTTGTCCCAGACCTTCGGGTCCTCCAGCTCGCGCGTGACGGAGGCGAGACGCTCCGATTTCACATCGAAGTCAAAGATACCTCCGCAGCTGCGCCGTGCGATCGGTAAGGTCGGCGAGCGTGTTGGCAAGCGCGTTGACTTGTTCGGCTTCCATGGCGGATCCGCGGTGGATTGCAATCCGGCGATTATAGCGATAGGCGAGTCATAAGTCCTTGTCGCCTCGGCGCCTTTGGCTTGTCGCACCTGTCGAAGGTGCCGCATCCGCGATCGCCTAACATTACGGCTTGCCCGGCGCTCGCGCGGGCGCCCCATGCGATGGAGCAGCCATGCCTACCCTCTTCGTGAACAAGGAGCGCGTCGACATCAGCTCGAGCGTTCCCGGCGACACGCCGCTGTTGTGGATCCTGCGCGATTCGCTCAACCTGACCGGCACCAAGTACGGCTGCGGCATGGCGCTCTGCGGCGCATGCACCGTCCACATCGAGGGCCAGCCGGTGCGCTCCTGCCAGACGCCGTTGTCCTCGATCAAGATGGGCGCGGACATCACCACGATCGAGGGCCTGAAGTCGAAGGAAGCCCAGGCGCTGCAGGCGGCGTGGCAGAAGCTCGACGTGCCGCAATGCGGCTACTGCCAGTCGGGTCAGATCATGTCGGCCGCGGCGCTGCTCGCGAAGAAGAAGCGGCCGACCGACGCCGACATCGACGCTGCGATGGCGGGCAACGTGTGCCGTTGCGCGACCTACGTGCGCATTCGGGCGGCGATCCACGAAGCCGCGAAGTCGGTGGCGTGAGGAGAGCGAACATGCGCAAGCGAGTTGCAACGCCCGATGCGGGCGGCCTGACGCGCCGCACGTTCCTCAAGGTGACCGCGGCCGCCGGTGCCGGCTTCACGCTCGGCGTGTTCAGTGTCGAAGGCGGCGCCCAGCAGACCGAGCCGCCCAAGGGTGCCGCGGCGAGCGGCACGATCGAGCCCGATGCGTTCGTGCGCATCGGCAGCGACAACACGGTCACCGTATTCGCCAAGCATTTCGAGATGGGCCAGGGCACGTACACCGGCCTGCCCACCCTGGTGGCCGAGGAGCTCGACGCGGCGTGGTCGCAGATCCGCGTCGAGGGCGCGCCCGCCGACGCGAAGCGCTACGGCAATCTCATCTGGAAGGAGTTCTTCGGCACGGATGCGCAGGGCACGGGCGGCTCGACCGCCATGGCCAACTCGTTCATGCAGTATCGCGAGGCGGGTGCGGCTGCGCGTGCCATGCTCGTCGGCGCGGCGGCGGCGCAGTGGAAGGTCCCGGCCGAGTCCATCGTGGTGAAGAACGGCGTGGTGTCGCACGCGAGCGGACGCAAGGCCACGTTCGGCCAGCTCGCGCAGGCAGCCGCGCAGCAGCCCGTTGCGCAGAATCCGAAGCTCAAGGACGCCGCGGACTTCGTCTACATCGGCAAGAGCTTTCCGCGCACCGACTCGAAGGCCAAGGCGACCGGCAAGGCGATGTTCACGCAGGACGTCAAGCTGCCGGGCATGCTGACCGCCGTGGTGGCGCATCCGCCGCGCTTCGGCGCGCGCGTGAAGCACTTCGACGCGGCGGGTGTGCAGGGTGTGCCGGGCGTTCGCGCAGTGGTCGAAGTGCCCAACGGCGTCGCCGTCGTCGCGACCGGTTTCTGGGCCGCCAAGAAAGGGCGCGATGCGCTGAAGGTCGACTGGGACGAGACCGGCGCGGTGAAGTTTTCGTCGTCGGAGCTGCTCGAGCAATACCGCAAGCTCGCCGAGACCCCGGGCGCGGTCGCGCGCAACGAAGGCGACGCGGCGAAAACGCTGAGCTCGGGTGCGAAGACGCTCGAGGCCGCGTACGAGTTTCCGTTCCTCGCGCACGCGACGATGGAGCCCATGAACTGCGTCGTGCGCCTCACCGCGGATCGTTGCGAGATCTGGAATGGCGAGCAGTTCCACACCGTCGACCAGATGAACGTCGCCAAGGCCGTCGGCCTCAAGCCCGAGCAGGTCTTCATCAACCAGATGTTCGCCGGCGGCAGCTTCGGACGGCGCGCGAATCCGTTCTCGGACTACCTCGTCGAGGCGGCCACGATCGCGAAAGGACTCGAGGTTCAGGGCCAGCCGGGCATTCCGGTGAAGCTCGTGTGGACGCGCGAGGACGACATGCGCGGCGGCTTCTATCGCCCCGCGTATTACCACACGATCAAGGCTGCGCTCGACGCCAGCGGCATGCCCGTCGCCTGGCAGCAGCGCATCGTCGGCCAGGCGATCCAGGCGGGAACGCCGTTCGAGCAGGCGATGATCAAGAACGGCATCGATGCGACGAGCGTGGAGGGTGCCGCGAACCTGCCGTATGCGGTGCCGAATCTCTACGTCGATCTGCAGTCGCCACGCGTCGGCGTCCCGGTGCTCTGGTGGCGTTCGGTCGGCTCGACGCACACCGCGTATTCCACCGAGACTTTCGTCGACGAGCTCGCCGCTGCCGCGGGCAAGGACCCGGTCGAGTACCGCCGCACGCTGCTCGTGAAGCAGCCGCGTCACCTCGCCGCGCTCGATCTCGCCGCCGACAAGGCGGGCTGGACCAGGCCTCTCGCGCCGGCCAGGGATGGCGGCAAGCGCGCACGCGGCGTCGCGGTGCACGAATCGTTCGGCACGGTCGTTGCGGAGATCGCGGAGGTCACGGTGAAGGGCGATGCCTTCACGGTCGACCGCGTCGTCTGCGCGGTCGACTGCGGCATCGCGGTGAATCCCGACGTCGTGCGTGCGCAGATGGAAGGCGGCATCGGTTACGGACTCTCGGCGGCGCTGTATGGCGCCATCACGTTCAAGGACGGCGCCGTCGAGCAATCGAACTTCCACGATTACCCCGTGCTGCGGATCAATGCGATGCCGGTCGTGGAAGTGCACATCGTGCCGTCCACCGCGCAGCCGTCGGGCGTCGGCGAGCCGGGGGTACCTCCGATCGCCCCGGCGGTGGCGAACGCGCTCGCGGCCGCAACCGGCAAGCGGTTGCGGAAGCTGCCATTGACGCTCGCCTGATCGAAACCGCGTCGACGCTGCCGCGGACGCCGACACGCGCCATCGTGGCGTTGTCGGCCGCGGCGTGCGCATCGGCCGCGGCGCTGCGCATCTGCGATCCGCTGCTGCCGCGCCTGTCGCTCGAATACGGCATCGGCCTCGGCGCGGCGTCGCGAACGGTGACGGCATTCGCGGTCGCGTATGGCGTGCTCCAGCTCGCCTACGGACCGATCGGCGATCGGTACGGCAAGTATCGCGTGATCACCGCGGCGTGCGCGGCCTCCGCCGTGACCTCGCTCGCGTGCGCGCTGGCTCCGACGTTTCCCGCGCTCGTGGTCGCGCGGCTCTTCGCGGGCGGCACGGCAGGCGCGCTGATCCCGCTTTCGCTTGCCTGGATCGGTGATGCGATCCCCTACGAGCGGCGGCAGCCCGTGCTGGCGCGCTTTCTCCTCGGGCAGATGTTCGGCATCGCGCTCGGGCAGCTCGTGGGCGGCCTGGGGGCGGACCACTGGGGCGCGCCGCCGGTCTTCGTCCTGCTCGCCGCGGCCTTCGCCGGGAGCACCGTCCTGCTGTGGCGCTTCGCGCCGGCATCCACGACATCGAATGCCCCCGTGGCGGCGAGCGGCACCATCGCAGCGCGATTCGCGGCGGTGCTGCGCATCGGGTGGGCGCGGGTCGTGCTGACGGCGGTATTCCTGGAGGGCGTGCTGCTCTTCGGCGCGCTCGCGTTCGTCCCCACGCATCTCAATCGCGCGTACGGGTTGCCGCTCACCGCGGCAGGCTCGATGCTGATGCTGTACGGGCTCGGCGGCATGGTGTACGCGGCGCTGTCCGGCCCGCTGGTGCGACGGCTCGGCGAGCCAGGGCTCGCGGCCGCAGGCGGCGCACTGATCCTGGTCTGCTTCGCGACGATCGCCCTCTTCCGCCTGCCGCTGCTCGCGGCCGCAGCGTGCTTCACGGCAGGGCTCGGCTTCTACATGCTGCACAACACCCTGCAGGTGAACGCCACGCAGATGGCGCCCGCGCAGCGAGGCAGCAGCGTCGCGCTGTTCGCGTCGTGCCTGTTCCTCGGGCAATCGTGCGGCGTTTCGCTCGCGGGCTACGCGTCCGAACGATTGGGCACCGATCCGGTCATTCTCTTCGGCGGCGCGGCCGTGCTGGTGCTCGCCGTCTGCTTCGCTCTCGCCCGGCGGCATGTCGCATCGCAGGCACGCGCGACGGTGCGATAATCCGCGCCCGCATCGAAGCGATCACCGTGTACACACCCGAGGGCTTCCATCCCGGCCACGTCCTCCCGGCGAACGCCACGGACGACGCGTATGCCTTCGCATTTCGCAACGGCAAGCTGCTCACGCGATCACAGGATGCCGCGCCCGTCGTACCGACGCTGCGGGACGTGACGGCGCTCGATGCCGCGCGCACGCTGCATTACCTCGGCGACCTCGACGGCCGCCCATGCTACGCGGCCACGGTGAACCTCGACGGCGTGCCCGAAGGCTGGCAGGAGAGCGGGCTCCGCGCGCTGTTCTTCCGCCTCCCCGATCCGATGATCGCGCTCGCCGGGCGCGCCTTCCAGATCGTCGACTGGGACGCGACGCACCGCTACTGCGGACGCTGCGCCACCGCGCTGATCGATCGAGCGGGCGAGCGTGCGCGCGAATGTCCCGCGTGCGGCCTTGTCATGTATCCGCGCGTGTCACCCGCGATGATGGCCCTCGTCATTCGTGACCGCGAGATCCTGCTCGCACGCGCGCCGCGCTTTCCCGGCGCGATGTACAGCGCGCTCGCCGGCTTCGTCGAGCCGGGTGAGAGCATCGAGGACTGCGTGCGGCGCGAGGTGCGCGAGGAAGTCGGCATCGACGTCGACCGACTGGAATATTTCGGCAGCCAGTCGTGGCCATTCCCGCACTCGCTCATGATCGCGTTCACCGCGCACTACGCCGGCGGCGATCTCACGCCGGACCTCGACGAGATCGCCGAGGCGCGGTGGTTCGCCATCGACGGCCTGCCCGACCTGCCATCTCCCATGTCCATCGCACGCCGCCTGATCGACGCCACCGTGGCGCGTCTCGCACGGAAGTCCGCTTGAACGGGTGCGTTAGAATGCGCGCTCACGCGCAGATCGAGCAACCGATGGCTCTCGCGGCACGCCTTCTCACCGCGGCATGGATCGCCGTCGCGCTGGCCTTCGCGCCCGCCGCGCACGGGCAGGCGCAGTCGGTGCTGACCGACCGCTCCGCCGTCGACCAATCCGTCGATCCGACGAATCCCCCGCCGATCGTCGATCCGCGCGTCATGAGCGACAAGGATCGCAAGGCGTATGCCGAGACGCTGCGCGAGGCGCGGACGCTCGTCGACCAGAAGCATTACGACCAGGCCATCGCGAAGCTCGATCCGCTGATCGCGCAGCATCCGCGCGAGCCGCAGGCGCGCTTCATGAAGGGCCTCGCGCAGAGCGACGCCGGCCGTACCGACGCTGCGATCGCGACCTTCACCGCGCTGCTCGCCGATTTCCCCGAATTGCCCGAGCCGCGCAACAACCTCGCGGTGCTGTACGCGCAGAAGGGCGAGTACGCGCAGGCGCGCGACCAGCTGGAGCTCGCGCTCCAGGCGGCGCCCGACTACGCGGTCGCGCACGAGAATCTCGCCGACGTCTACGCGCGCCTCGCCGCGACGCACTACGCGCGTGCGGCCGAGCTCGACAAGCGCAACAAGACCGCCCAGGCCAAGCTCAAGGTCGTGCGCGACGTGACCGAGCCGCACTGAACGTTTTCCACTGGAGGATCGATGCTTCAATCGCTAGCACGCCTGCTCGTCGTCTCGCTCTGCTTTGCGGCGAGCGCGGCGTTCGCCGCCAATCCGCAGGTCGAGCTCGACACCACGGCAGGCAAGATCCGCATCGAGCTCTATCCCGACGCCGCGCCGAAGACGGTGCAGAACTTCCTCGACTACGTGAAGGCCGGCCACTACAACGGCACGCAATTCCATCGCGTCATCGCAGGGTTCATGATCCAGGGCGGCGGCTACACCGAGGACTACCAGCAGAAGCCCACGCGCGCGCCGGTGCCGATCGAATCGCAGCAGAGCGTGAAGGCCGGCCTGTCGAACGTGCCGGGCACCGTCTCCATGGCCCGCACGGGCGATCCGAACTCCGCGACCGCGCAGTTCTTCATCAACGTCGCGAACAACAAGCGGCTCGACTTTCGCTCCGCCGACCCGGCAGGCTACGGCTACACGGTGTTCGGCAAGGTGGTCGACGGCATGGACGTGGTGAACAAGATCGCGCAGTCGCCCACGGGACCCGGTGGCCCGTTCCCGACGGACGTGCCGAAGGAGCACGTCGTCATCAAGTCGGCGCACGTCGTCGAGTGACCGGAGGAGACGCCATGGTGATCCTGCATACCTCGATGGGCGACATCAAGCTCGCGCTCGATGCGGAGAACGCACCCGCGACGGTGGAGAACTTCCTGCAGTACGTGCGCGACGGACATTACGACGACACCGTGTTCCATCGCGTGATCAACGGCTTCATGATCCAGGGCGGCGGCTTCGCGCCCGGGATGAAGCAGAAGCCGACGCGCGGCCCCGTCGCGAACGAGGCCGGCAACGGGCTGAAGAATGCGAAGTACAGCGTCGCGATGGCGCGCACGTCGGATCCGCATTCCGCGACCGCCCAGTTCTTCATCAACGTCGCCGACAACGCGTTCCTGGACTACAAGGGACCGAGCCCGCAGGGCTGGGGCTATTGCGTGTTCGGCCGCGTCGTCGAAGGCACGGACATCGTCGACCGCATCGCCGGCGTGACGACCGGCAGCACGGGCTTTCACCAGGACGTGCCCAAGGAGGACGTCGTCATCCGCAAGGCCGAGGAAGTGCCGGGCTGATGCATTCGGGTCGGGCACCGACGCTGTTCCTGTCCGATCTGCACCTGTCACCGGCCAGCCCGGCTGCGGTCGCCGCATTCGAAGCGTTCGCCCGCGGACCCGCGCGCAACGCCGCGGCCGTGTACGTGCTCGGTGATCTCTTCGACGTATGGGTCGGCGACGACCAGTTGCGCAGCCGTTTCTATCGGCGCATAGGACAGCAGCTGCGTGCCATCCATGACGCGGGCGCCGCGTTGTACGTCGCGCGCGGCAATCGCGATTTCCTGATCGGCGAGGGCTTCGCCGGCGCCACCGGCGCGACGTTGCTCGACGAGCGCACGGTGCTCGACGTCGGCGGCGCGCCCACCCTCCTCATGCACGGCGACGAGCTCTGCACCGACGACGTCGCGTACCAGCAGTTCCGCGCGCGCACGCGTACCCCGCAATGGCGCGCGTGGATCCTGAGCAAGCCGTACTGGCAGCGCCGGGCCATCGGCCTCTACCTGCGGCTGCGCAGCCGCCGCGCCACCGCGCACAAGGACGAGCTCATCATGGACGTCAGTGCCGACGCGGTGACCGCGGCATTCCGGCAATACGGCGTGCGCCGGCTGATCCACGGCCACACGCACCGCCCCGCGCGACACCAACTCACGGTGGACGGCGTGCCGCGCGAACGCTTCGTGCTCGCGGCGTGGCACGACGACGGGCATTACCTCGAAGTCGATGACGCAGGCGCGCGCGTGCACCGAATCGCAGGGGGCGCGTCATGACACCCGAGCTCGGCAGCAGCGCATGGTGGTCGGCGCTCGCATCGATCGTCCTCATCGACCTCGTGCTCGCCGGCGACAACGCCATCGTCATCGGCCTGGCCGCGCGCAACGTCGACCGGAGCCTGCAGAAGAAGGTCATCGCATGGGGTACCGCGGGTGCGGTGATCGTGCGCGCGCTCCTCACATTTGTCGTCGTATGGCTGCTCCAGGTCCCCGGGTTCCTGCTCTTCGGCGGGCTCGCGCTCGTATACGTCGGATGGAAGCTCACGCGCGAAGGCGACGGCGGGCACGAGATCGAGGCGCAGTCGTCGTTCCGTGCCGCGGTGCAGACCATCGTCGTCGCGGACGCGGTGATGGGCGTCGACAATGTGCTCGCGGTCGGCGGCGCGGCGCACGGGTCGTGGCTGCTCGTCATCCTCGGGCTGTTGATCTCGATTCCAATCGTCGTGTGGGGCTCGGCGCTGGTGCTGCGATGGGTGCAGCGCTATCCCGCGATCCTGTGGATGGGTGCGGGCATCCTGGGCTGGACGGCGGCGAAGATGATCCTCGCCGAGCGCCTCCTCGCCGACGTGATCGCGCGAGCGCCCGCGATCGCGCCCGTCCTTCAGGTTATCGTCGTCGGCGCGCTCGTGGCCTTTCCGGCCTGGCGGTCGCTGTCGCATCGCGGTCGCGCGATCGCGCTCTCGGTGGTCGTCGCGCTGGCATGGGTGCTGGCGCTTGGCGCGCTCGAGCAGCACGTGACCGACACGCTGCCGCAATGGGCCGAGGCGTCGCTCATCGACGAGGCGATCGATCTCGCGCGCTGGCTCGGGTGGATACCGCTCGTCATGCTGGTTCGGCGCATTCCGCTCGGCCCGCCGCCCGCGGGCAAGCGGCCGAAGCGTGCGTGATACGGCGCGGGTAGCGCGTCAGCTGAGCGCCCGGGCGAAGTCCTCGATCAGATCGTCGATGTCCTCGATGCCGACGGACACGCGGATCAGCGATTCGGCGATGCCCATCTCGGCGCGGCGCTGCGGGCCCATCTCGTAGTAGATCGTCTGCGCGACGGGAATCGCGAGCGTGCGGTTATCGCCGAGATTCGAGGACAGCACCACCACGCGAAGCCGGTTCATCACCTCGAGCGGATCGTGGCCCGGCGCGAGCTCGAAGGAGAAGAGCGCACCGGGTGCGCGAAAGAGCTGCCGGGCGAGTGCGTGCTGCGGATGGCTGCGGAGCCCTGGATAGTGCACCACGCTCACCTCGGGGCGGGCTTCGAGGAACTCCGCGAGCGCCTGCGCGTTCGCGCACTGGCGATCGAGGCGCAACGCGAGCGTTTCGGCGCCCACGGCGATGTGATGCGCCTGCTCGGCGGACAGCGTACCGCCGAAGTCGCGCAGGCCCTTCTTGCGCAATTGCGTGACGCCCCACATCGATGCCTTCTGCTCCTTGTAGTTCTCGGCGATGTTCGGATAGCGCGTCCAGTCGAACAGGCCCGTGTCGGTGATCGCGCCGCCGAGCGCGTTGCCGTGACCGCCGATGTACTTGGTGAGCGCATTGACGATCAGCGACGCGTCGACCGTCTTCGGCTTGAACAGCCACGGCGAGGTCATCGTGTTGTCCACGACGTACACGAGGCCGCGCGCGCGGCACACCGCGCCGATATTCGCGAGATCGGCGACCTGCGTGCGGGGATTGGCGATCGTCTCGACGAACACGAGCCGCGTGCGGGGCGTGATCGCGCGCTCGACCTCGCGCACGTCGGTGGCGTCCACGAAGGTCACGCCGATGTCATGCTCGGCGAGCGTGCCGAAGAGGCTGTTCGTGTTGCCGAACAGGAAGGAGCTCGACACCACGTGATCGCCACGCTTGAGCAGCGCCATGGCGATCGCGCCGATGGCCGCCATGCCGGTCGAGAACGCGATGGTCGCCAAACCGCCTTCCATTGCGGTGATCTTCGCTTCCAGTGCCGACGTCGTCGGGTTGCCCTGCCGCCCGTACACGAAGCCGGATTGCCGGTTCTGGAACACCGCGGCGAGATCGCGTACGTCGCGATAGCCATACGCCACCGAGAGATGCAGCGGCTTGTGCAGCGCGCCGTGCTCGACGGCGCCGGCGCGGTCGGCGTGGAGGATCGCGGTGGTGAATCCGCGCTTGGTCGATTCGCTCATGTCGACACCCGAAAACAAAAAACCCGCTTGGCGGACCGCCACGCGGGTTTCGTGTGCCCCGCCCGGTATCTCCGAGCTGGAGCTGACCTCGCTTTAGCGGTATTTGTTATGCGCCCGCAAGCTGTGGCTCAAATCGGCGCAGGAACACTGTACCACGGACCGGCCGGGCCCGCCAAGCGACCGGGAATCAGTCGAGCGCGCATGCGGCGCGTCTCCGCTGCGCCGACCTAGAGCAGCGCGCGTCGCGGCCCGCTGACGTACGGAATGTCGGCGGCCGCGCGCGAGTAGAAGCGCAGGTGACGATGCGCCTCCTTGCTGAGCCCGATGCGCGTGGTGACGCCGATGCGCGGCGGTGGCGTGTCGTCGGCGGCGAGCCACAGCGGCCCGGGCCGGGTGAGATCGACGCCGTCGAGCGCGCGATCGATTGCCAACGCGGTGGTGAGCCTTCCCGGTCCGCGCGCGAGCTCGGTCGGGCGATCGGTGCCGCGCCGCGCCCGCATGAGCGCGATGCCGTCGCGTGGCACGAGGGCACGCAGCAGCACGCCTGCGCCCACGCCACGAGTCTCCGCGCTGATGTTCACCGCGTACCACATGCCGTAGATGAAATAGACGTACGCGTGCCCGCGCTCGAGGAACATGGAGCGATTGCGCGGCGTCTCGCCGCGGAACGTGTGCGCGGCGGGGTCGTCCTGGTGGTACGCCTCGTTCTCGACGATGCGGCCGCTGGCGCGCCCTTCGTCGCTGTCGCGGACGAGGTACTTGCCGATCAGGAACCGCGCGAGTTCCTCCGCGCGAAGCGGCAGCTCGGCGCGGCGCACGCGTCGCAAGCGCGGAAGGCGCGCGGCGTCGGTCGACGCCGCGTCGCGCTTCGGCCCGCGCTCGCTTGCCCGTCGTGGGCCGCCCGGGTGCCCGCTCCCCCTCGACTCGCCCGTCGCGCTCACGCGCGCCTACTCGACCGGCTCGCCGGACCCTACCTCGAGCTTCGCCTCCTCCAGCATGTCGCCGGTGTCGCGCCGCTCGTCGCGGTGCGCCGCGAGGTGCGAGAGGTAGTCGGGCGTGATGTCGCCGGTGATGTAGCGTCCGTCGAAGCACGACGCCTCGAACGACGTGAGCCTCGGATTGACCGCGCGCACCGCGTTCTTCATCGCCTCGAGTTCCTGGTAGACGAGCAGGTCGGCGCCGATCTCGCGCGCGATCTCGTCCTCGGTGCGGCCGGTCGCGACGAGCTCGTCCTGGTTCGGCATGTCGATGCCGTACACGTTGGGGAAGCGCACCGGTGGGCTCGCCGAGGCGAAATACACCTTGCGCGCGCCGGCGTCGCGCGCCATCTGCACGATCTCGCGCGACGTGGTGCCGCGCACGATCGAGTCGTCGACCAGCAGCACGACCTTGTCCTTGAACTCCATGCCGATCGGGTTCAGCTTCTGGCGCACGCTCTTCTTGCGCATCGCCTGGCCCGGCATGATGAACGTGCGGCCGATGTAGCGATTCTTGACGAAGCCTTCGCGATAGACCTTGCCGAGCTGGTTCGCGAGCTCGAGGGCGTAGGGACGGCTGGAATCCGGGATGGGGATGACGACGTCGACGTCGTGCGCGGCCGGGATGCCGCGGATCTTCTTCGCGAGCTCCGCGCCCATGTTGAGACGCGACTCGTACACCGACGCGCCGTCCATGACCGAGTCGGGGCGCGCGAGGTACACGTACTCGAAGATGCACGGGTTGAGCGACGCGCTCGGCGCGCACTGACGCGCATGGAAGGCGCCGGTCTGGTCGACGAACACCGCCTCGCCGGGCGCCACGTCGCGCAGCACCGAGAATCCGAGCGGCTCGAGCGCCACCGATTCCGAGGCGGCGACATACTCGCGCCCGCCCATCGCCTCGTTCACGCCCAGGATCAGGGGACGAATGCCGTAGGGATCGCGAAAGGCGAGCATGCCGTAGCCCGCGATCATCGCCACGCACGCATACGCGCCGCGGCAACGTCGATGCACCCCCGCAACGGCCTTGAAGATCGCGTCCGGATCGAGGCGGTGATGCTGCGCCGAGCGCTCGAGCTCGAGCGCGAGGACGTTCAGCAGCACCTCGCTGTCGGAGTTCGTGTTGACGTGGCGAAAATCGAGCTGGAACAACTCGCGCTTGAGCGCATCGCTGTTGGTGAGATTGCCGTTGTGAGCGAGCGTGATGCCGAACGGCGAGTTGACGTAGAACGGCTGCGACTCGAGCTCGGAGAACGCCGATCCGGCGGTCGGATAGCGGCAGTGCGCGATGCCGGTGTTGCCCGTGAGGTCGCGCATGTTGCGCGTGCGGAACACGTCGCGCACGTAGCCCGGCCCCTTGAACATGTGGAAGATGGGCCCTTCACTCGTGACGATGCCGGCTGCGTCCTGGCCGCGGTGCTGCAGCAGCAGCAGGCCATCGTAGAGCAGCTGGTTGACCGGCGTGTGCGCCACGACGCCGACGATCCCGCACATAGCTAGGCCTTCACGTCATCGGAACGCACAGGGCGCGCCGAGCCTGGAAAATCGAGCGCGTTCGCCCATTCCCTGGGCAGATACGCTGCGGCGAGCAGCGCGAACGCCGTGAGCGGGCCCGCGAGCAGCGAGCCCTGCCACCAATCCGTTCGAGGCAGCCGGGTGAGGCCGGCCAGCAGCATGAGCGCGATGACAACGAGCAAGCCGCGTACCAAACCGAATATGGAGCCGAGAAACCGATCCACAAACCCCAGACCGGCTGCGCGCACCGCGCGTGCCAGGGGTGCGGCGATCAGTGCACCGAGCAACAGGGCGCCGATCAGGATGATGCAGAACGCGATGAGATAGCGCGCCACCGGGTAATCGAACCAGTTGGGGATCCAGCTGCCGACCACCGGCGTGAAGGCGACGGCCGCAATCAATCCCACCACCCAGCTCACCAGCGCAGCGAGCTCGCGAATGAGGCCGCGCATGAAGGCGAACAGCGTGGACAGGCCGACGATCGCCACGACGACGAGATCGAAGAGGGTCATGGCGGGCCGCTGAAGGATCGCCCGTGGCCTAGTGCGCGGCCGCCACGATACCGTTCTGCCCTTCGCCCTTGAGCTTGTCGCGCGCGGCCGTGGCCGCTTCGCGCGAAGGATACGGACCGACGCGCACGCGCCAGAGCGTGCCCTTGCTCGTCTTGAGCGGCTCGGTATACGCCTCGTAGCCCGCCCGCCGCAGCTTGCCGGCCAGCGCGTTCGCGCCCTTGTCGTCGGAAAACGCGGCGAGCTGCACTGCAAAGCCGCCATTGCTCGGCGACTTCGCGGGCGGCGCGGCGGGCGGCGGCGAGGCCGGCGCGGTTTTCGTCGGAGCGGCCTTCGCCACCGTGGTCTCGGACGCCGTCGCGGGCGCGGCGGCAGCGGGCCGAGGCGCCGCCGCAGTCGACGGCGTCGCGGGCGCGGCCGGGTTGGACGACGGCGCAGTCGAAGGCGTCGCGTCCGCGGCCGGCGCCGAAGCCGGCGGAGTGGTCGGCGGCGCGGCAGGCTCGATCTTGCGCGGCGCCGTATCCGCAGCCGCGGGCGCCTTCGCATCCTTGGGCGCGGCCTTGCCGTCGTTCAGCCGATTGACGAACTTGCCGTCGTCGACCGGCGGGATGCGCACCGACACATCCTCGCCGAGCGGCTTGGGATCGCTCTCGAGCAGCATCGGCACGATCACCGCGGCGGCGAGGGCGAGCACGATGGCGCCGACGAGCCTGCGGCGCGCGCGGCGGCGCAATTCATCGACGTTGACGTCTTCAGCGAGTGAAGCCAAATGGCGCGCTACCGCGAGAGGGCCGTCAACGCGGCCGCGACGGTGAGGAAGGATCCGAACACCACGATTCTATCAGCCTGGTCCGCTTCGCCGCGCGCGGCGGCCAGCGCGGCTTGCACGTCGTCGAACGCGCCGACGGCGCCGGCTTCGATCCCCTGCGCGCGCAATCGCCGCTCGAGGTCTTCGGCGCCGGCGCCGCGCGGGCCGGGTAGTGTCGCCACCCGCCACTGATCGACCCTCGGCGCAAGCGCGGCGATGACCCCGTCGATGTCCTTGTCGCGCAGCATGCCGAACACGGCGATCGTGCGCGGGTGATACGCCATGTCGCCCAGCGTGGCCGCGAGGCGGCGCGCCGCGTGCGGGTTGTGCGCGACGTCGAGGACGATCGTGGGACGGCCCGGTACCACCTGGAAGCGCCCGCGCAACGTGGCGCCCGCGAGCCCCGCGCGAATCGCACCGGCATCGAGCGGCAGGCGCGCGCGCAGGAGCTCGACCGCGGTCAAGGCGGTCGCTGCGTTGACGAGCTGATAGCGGCCGCGCAGGGCGGGAACCGGCAAGCCGAAGCGCTCGCCCGCGGGACCGCGATAGCGCCACTGCGTGCCTTCGTCGACGAAGCTGAACTCGTGGCCGAGGCGATACAGCGGCGCGCCCAACGCCGCCGCGTGCGCGACGACCGAGTGCGGCGGGTCGCGCTCGCCGATCACGGCGGGACGCGCCGCGCGCAGGATGCCCGCCTTCTCGCCACCGATCGCCTCGCGCGTGTCGCCGAGGTAATCCTGGTGGTCGAGATCGACGTTCGTGATGACCGCCACGTCGGCGTCCACGAGGTTCACCGCGTCGAGTCGTCCACCGAGCCCGACCTCGAGGATCCACGCGTCGAGGCGCGCGCGCGCGAAGAGCAGCAGCGCGGCGAGCGTGCCGAACTCGAAGTACGTGAGCGGCGTGGCGGGCGCGCTCGCCGTGCGCGCGCGCTCGACCGCCTCGAAGGCGCCGACCAGCGTGGCGTCGTCGACGTCGTCGCCGGCGATGCGCACGCGCTCGTTGTAGCGCGTCAGGTGCGGCGAGGTGTAGAGGCCCACGCGATACCCCGCGGCGCCGAGCATCGCCTCCATGAGCGTGCACGTCGAGCCCTTGCCGTTCGTGCCGGTGACCGTGACCACCGGAACGTCGAACGAGAGGGCAAGGCGATCGTAGACCTCGCGCACGCGGGCGAGACCCATCGCGATCGACTTCGGATGCAGCGTCTCGAGATACGCGAGCCACTCGTGGAGCGAGCGCTGCGCCATCGACGCTTCAGGCGGCCGGAGCGGGCTGTTTGGTGAGCAGGGCCAGCAGTCGCGCGAGCTCGTCGCGCAGGTTGCGCCGGTCGACGATGAGGTCGATCGCACCCTTGTCGAGCAGGAACTCGGCCCGCTGGAAGCCGTCCGGCAGCTTCTCGCGCACGGTCTGCTCGATCACGCGCGGACCCGCGAACCCGATGAGCGCGTTGGGTTCGGCGATCACCAGGTCGGCGACGAACGCGAACGACGCCGACACGCCGCCCATCGTGGGATCGGTCAGCAGCGAAACGAAGGGCAGCCCCGCCCGCGTGAGCTCCTGCAGCACGGCGGTGGTCTTCGCCATCTGGAACAGCGAGTTGACGCCTTCCTGCATGCGCGCGCCGCCCGACGCCGAGACGCACACGAACGGCACGCGATTCTCGTAGGCCACGCGCACGCCGCGAACGAAGCGCTCACCGACCACCGAGCCCATCGAGCCCCCCATGAACTCGAACTCGAACGCCGCGAGCACGAGCGGTACGGCCTTGACGCTGCCCTGCATCACGATGAGCGCGTCGGTCTCGCCGGTCTCCTCGAGCGCCGCCTCGAGCCGCTCGGGGTATTTCTTCTGATCCTTGAACTTGAGGCTGTCCATCGGCACGACCTCGGAGCCGATCTCGAAGCGGCCTTCCGGGTCGAGCAGCTGCTCGATGCGCTCGCGCGCGCGGATGCGATTGTGGTGATTGCACTTCGGGCAGACGTCGAGGTTCTTCTCGAGGTCGGTGCGATAGAGCGTCGCCTCGCACGCCGGACATTTGACCCACAGGCCTTCGGGCACCGGCGTTCGCCGCTCGCCGGGCGTGCTCTTGATGCGCGGCGGCAGCAGTTTCTGCAACCAGCTCATGTGCGCCTCCCCGTCGCGCCCGGCGTCACGCCGCGCGCTTGCGCTCCATCGCGTCGAGGGCATCGCGGATGCCGCGAAGCCACGCGCCGACGCGGGCGGCCGCCTCTTCGGGCGGTCCGTTCTCGATTTCCTGGATCACGCGGCTGCCGATCACGACGGCATCGGCGTGCGCCGCGATCGCGCGCGCGCTTTGGGCGTCGCGAATGCCGAACCCGACACCGACCGGCAGCCGCACGTGCCGGCGGATGTCGGCGAGCCGCCGCGCGACGTCCGATGTGTCGAGATGCCCCGCCCCCGTGACGCCCTTCAGCGAGACGTAGTACACGTAGCCGCGCGCAAGGCGCGCAACCGCTGCGATGCGAGCCTCGGGTGTCGTCGGGGAGAGCAGGAAGATCGCCGCGATGTCGCGCCGCGCGAGCTCGTCGGCGAACGTTTCCGCTTCCTCCGGCGGATAGTCCACCACGAGCACGCCGTCCACCCCGGATGCGTGCGCGGCGTCGGCGAACGCGGTGATGCCCATCGACTCGATGGGGTTCGCATAGCCCATCAGTACGATCGGCGTGGCAGCATCGCGTGCGCGAAAGCCGCGCGTCACCTCGAGCACGTCGCGCAGACTCACGCCCTGGCGCAGCGCACGTTCCGACGCCCGCTGGATGACGGGCCCGTCGGCCATGGGATCCGAGAACGGCACTCCGAGCTCGATGATGTCCGCACCGGCGTCGACCAGCGCGCGCAGGATCGCCGGCGTCTGCGCGAGCGACGGATCGCCGACGGTCACATACGGGACCAACGCGGTGCGGCCGGCGGCGCGCAGCTTCTCGAACGTCGCGTCGATCCTGTTCATGCCCCGTTTCGCCCGGCGCGCGCGTCGCGCTCGGCGACGGTGGCCATGTCCTTGTCGCCGCGGCCGGAGAGATTGACGAGCAGGATCGCGTCCTTCGGCATCGCCGGCGCGATCCTGGTCGCGTACGCCAGCGCGTGCGACGACTCGAGCGCGGGAATGATGCCCTCGATACGGCAGCACTGGTGGAACGCCGCCAGCGCCTCGTCATCGGTGATCGCGACGTATTCCGCGCGGCCGGCGTCCTTGAGGTACGCATGCTCCGGACCCACGCCTGGATAGTCGAGGCCCGCGGAGACGGAGTGCGTCTCGATGATCTGGCCGTTCGCATCCTGCAGCAGGTAGGTGCGGTTGCCGTGCAGCACGCCGGGCCTGCCCGCGCACAGCGACGCCGCGTGGCGGCCCGTCGCGATGCCGTCGCCCGCCGCCTCGACCCCGATCAGCCGCACACGGGAGCGCGACAGGTACGGATGGAAGATGCCCATCGCGTTGCTGCCGCCGCCGACGCACGCGATGACGACGTCGGGATCGCGGCCGGCCGCGGCTGGCATCTGCGTCAGGCATTCGCGCCCGATCACGCTCTGGAAATCGCGCACCATCATCGGATACGGGTGCGGTCCGGCGACGGTGCCGATGATGTAGAACGTCGACTCGACGTTCGTCACCCAGTCGCGCATCGCTTCGTTGAGCGCGTCCTTCAGCGTCTTGCTGCCCGACTCGACCGGAACGACCTTCGCGCCGAGCAGGTTCATGCGATAGACGTTCTGCGCCTGGCGCTTCACGTCCTCGGAGCCCATGTACACGACGCATTCCATGCCGAAGCGCGCTGCGACGGTCGCGGTGGCGACGCCGTGCTGACCCGCGCCGGTCTCGGCGATCACGCGCCGCTTGCCGAGGCGGCGCGCGAGCAGCGCCTGCCCCATGCAATTGTTGACCTTGTGCGCGCCGGTGTGATTGAGGTCCTCGCGCTTCAGCCATATTTGCGCACCGCCGAGCTCGCGCGACCAGCGCTGCGCGTGATAAACCGGCGAAGGACGCCCGACGTAGTGCTCGAGCTCGTAGTCGAGCTCGGCGGTGAAGTCGGGATCCCTGCGATAGCGTGCGTAGGCCTCGTTCAGCTCGTCGAGCGCGCGAACGAGTGTCTCGGCGACGAATACGCCACCGTAGGGGCCGAAGTGTCCGCGCGCATCGGGCAGCGCGTAGGGGGTGTCGCCGAGGGGCGCAATGGGGCTGTCACGCATCGTCTGCACTACGCACTCCTCGCATGAACGCCGCGATCCGCGCCGCGTCCTTGAGACCCCGCCGCGCGCGGCCGCCGGCGTCGCGCTCCTCGACACCCGAGGAAACGTCCACGGCATACGGCTGCACGGTGCGGATCGCGCGCGCCACGTTGTCGGGATCGAGCCCGCCGGAGAGCACGAGCGGCGGACGCAGCTGCGCCTTGATCGCGCCGGTGAGCCGCGACCAGTCGAACGCCTGGCCGGTGCCGCCCGGAAGATCGCCCGGCTGGAATGCGTCGAACAGCAGTCCCGCCGCGTCGTCGAATGGCGACGCGCATTCTAGCAAATCGCTCCCCGCGCGAACCGCCACCGCCTTGAGGTAAGGCCTGCCGAAGCTGCGGCAGAACGCCGCGTTCTCGCTGCCGTGGAATTGCAGCGCATCGAGCGATACGGCGGCAAGCGCGGCGCGGACTTCTTCGGGCGCGGGATCGACGAACACGCCGATGCGCGTCACGAACGGGGGCAGCGCATCGACGATCGCGCGCGCCCGGTCCAGGTCGACACACCGCGGCGTACCCTTCCAGAAGTTGAGCCCGATCGCGTCGGCGCCCTCGCGTGCCGCCGCGAGCGCGTCGGCGAGGCGCGTGATGCCGCAGATCTTGACGCGCGTGCGCATCAGCTCACGGCGCGGCGGGTGGCGGGCAGCCCGTGCGTCGCGTCGTAGTCGGCGCCGGTGAAGTAAAGACCGTCGGGCGCGAACGTCGGCGCGGATCGCGTGCGGTCGCGCGCGGCCAGCAGCTCGCCGATCCAGGCCGCGGGCTGGCGCCCGGACCCGACGTAGACGAGGGCTCCGACGATGTTGCGAACCATGTGATGAAGAAAGGCATGCGCCGCGAAATCCAGGCGGACGAGCTCTCCGTCGCGCGCGACGTCGAGCGCGAGCAGCGTCTTGACCGGCGTCTTCGCCTGGCATTCGGCGGCGCGGAACGCGGAGAAGTCGTGCGTGCCGCGCAGGAACGCCGAGGCATCGGCCATCGCATGGACGTCGAGAGGTCGATGGTACCAGCCCACCCGTCGCGCATTGAGGCCCGGCCGCTGCGGCCGGTCGAGCAGGAGGTAGGTGTAGTAGCGCGCGCGGGCTGCGAAGCGCGCGTGGAACGACTCGTCCACGGGCCGCGCCCACAGCACTGCCAGTGTGTCGGGCAGATGCGCATTCACGCCGCGCACCCACGCCGAATCAGGGCGCGACGCCTGGGTGTCGAAGTGGACGATCTGCGAGGTGGCATGCACGCCGGCATCGGTGCGGCCCGCGGCTACGATCGACGCTGCGTGCCCGGCGACCGCACCGACCGCGCGCTCGAGCGCATCCTGCACGCCGCAAGCCTCGGGTTGCGACTGGAAGCCGCAAAAGGCGGACCCTTCGTACTCCACGCAGAGCGCGATGCGCAAAAGAAAAACGGCGGGCCGCTGCGCGACCCGCCGCTCCATCAGAGGTTTTACCCGAGCTTCGACAGCAGCGACTGCGCCTCCGACTTCTGCTGGTCGTCGCCTTCGTGCAGCACTTCCTGCAGGATCTCGCGCGCGCCCTCGAGATCGCCCATCTCCTGGTACGCCTTGGCGAGATCGAGCTTGGTCGCGGCGTCGTGCCATTGACCGTCGAGGACGGACGGCGTCGGGTCCTCGAACGTCGAGCGCTCCGGATCGAACGACAGATCGAGCTTGTCGAGCTCCAGCGCCGCGGCGGGCCGGGCGAGTTGCGCGGGTGCCGCACCGACGGCTTCGGTCGCGAGCGCGGGCTCGCGCGCCGGCGCCTGCGGCTTGATCGGCGTGGGCTTCTCGGCGTCGTCGAGGTGGAAATCGAGGTCGTACTTCGGCGCTTCCTTGGCGGCTTCGGCCTTCTCGGCATGCACGGCGTCGAACGTCGCCTTGCTCGCGGCGAGCGCACCGGCGAGCGCGGCGGTCGCGGCACCGGCCGCCTCCGCGGCGGAGCGCGAGCGCTCGGCGCTTGCGACCGGAACCGTTTGCGTGCTGCGCTGGAGCGCGTCCTCGGCGCCCGCCAGGATGTCGGCGGCGCTCTTGCTGCTCTTGCCGCCCGAGGTCGGCGAGATCGAGATCTCCTCGTCGATCATGTTGTCCAGCGGGCGATCCGCGTGCGCGATCGGCTCGGGCGCACGCTCGGCCATGACCGGCGCAGGCGCCGGCTCGACGACGCGCGGCTCGTGCGGCACCGGCGGTGCGCCGCCCTCGCCGAACATCGGATTGTTCGGATCGAGCTGGCGGCCGAGCGCCACCGCCTTTTGCCAGACCTCGCCCTGTCCCTGGCTCACGGCATAGAGCTCGGACGCGACGGTTTCGAAGGCCGACGGCTTGTTGTGCTGCGCGTGGATCTCGAGCAGCTTGAGATAGATCTCCTGGCGCTGCGGATCCTTCTTGAGCGCGTCCTTGAGGATCTCCTCGGCCTGCGCATCGCGACCGTACGCGAGGTAGACCTCCGCCTCGGCGATCGGGTCGACTTCGTCGGTGTCGATGTTGCCGAGGCCTTCGCGGCTGAAGTCGCTCGCGAGCGAGTTGTCGCCCGTGTTGACCACGCCGCCGCCGGTCGAGCCGAAGACGGTATTGGTCTTGATGTCGGTGCCCGAGATGATGCTGTCCTCGAACTTGGTCGTCTTGCGACGGCGGGCCGCGAAGAGCGCCGCAATGCCGGCGATGATGGCCAGCGCGCCGCCACCGAGCGCCCAGCCGGGCATGTTGCCGAGCAGATCGTCGAAGAAGCCCGGAGGCTCCTTGCCCTTGACCGCCTTCGGCGCCTTGGGCGGCGTGCCCTTGTCCGTGGCGACGGTCTTGGTCGTGTCGGATGCGGGGGCCTTCGTTTCGGCGGCCGGTGCCGCGGCGGGCGGCGTCGCTTCGGGTGCGGGCGTCGCGGCTGCGACGACCGGCGGCGTGGCGGGCTCGGGGGCTTTCTCGGGCGCCTTCGCTTCGGCTGCAGGCGCCTTCGGCGCCTCGGCCGCGGCCTTCACGGGCTCGGGCGCCTTGACGGGCTCGGCGGCCTTGGTCGGTTGGGGCGCGGGTTGCGGCGCTACCGCGACCGGCGGCGTGCTGATCGGCGCGGTGGACGTCCCAGCCTGCGACGGCGGCGCCGACTTGGCCGGCTCTGCCGCCTTGCCCTTTTCGGCTTGCGACTGCAGCTGGGCCATCGTGCCGCTGCGGAGCTGCAGCGTGCGCTGCATCTCCTGCACCATCTTCTCGAGCTCGGCGATGCGCGCTTGCGCTTCGCGCAGCTCGTTGCTGCGCGCGACGGAATCCTCGCTGGCCGCACCCTTGCTGCCGATGCGTCCTTCGCGCGACACGCGAACCTGGTCGCTTCCCGCGGGCGCCGCCGGCGTCGCTTCGGTGACGGCGGTGCCGATGCGGCCGCCGGCTTCGCGGCTGCCGGCGCCCTCGGATACGGGGGCGTTCGCCGCGAGGCGATCGCGATACGTGCGCCAGTCGGACGCCTGCACGCGGACCAGCTTCGTGGCTTCGCCGGGCTGGGTTGCCGATGCGTCGCTCACGGACGGCACCGTCAGGATGGTGCCCGTGCGCAGCCGGTTCATGTTGCGCCCGTCGAAGGCGTTCTCGTTGGCGCGGAACATCGCCACGAGCATCTGATCGAGCGTGATCTCCGCGGGCTTCACTTGCGTTGCGATCTTCGACAGCGTGTCGCCGCGCTTCACGGTGTACGTGCCTTCGCCGCCTGCGTTCGCAGCGGCCGTGTCCGCGGCAGCCGCCGCGGCGGGCGCAGCGGCAACGGGTGCCGCAGGAGCGGCCGCGCGCGTGGTGGCGCCCGTGCGGGCCGGCGTGATCGGATCGGTGGCGGCAATCGCCGTGTTGGCCGTTCCCGGGGGATCGAGCAGGAAGGTGTATTCGCGAACCACGCGTCCGGCGGACCAGTTGAGCTCGACGAGCAGGTCCAGGAACGGCTCCTGGACGGACACGGGCGAGGTCACGCGCAGGTACGGCGTGCCGTTCTGCGTTTCCAGCGCGATGCGGGTACGCGACAGGGCGCCCTGGTAGGTCAGGTTGTTCTGCCGATACAGGCCGGGGTCGGCGACGCGCGCGGACAGCGAATCGAGCTCGTCCTTCGTGGCGGACGTGAGCTCGATGCGGGCCGAGAGCGGCTGTCCCAGCGCGGAATCGACCGTCAGCTTGCCGAGACCGAGGGAAAACGCCGATCCCGGCAGCGCGAGCGCGCCAGCCACCAGGCCAGAGGTCAGAAGGGGTTTTGCGCGCATGCCGAATTCCTTCAAATAGCAGCTCAAGCTAACTTAACATCATGGATTTAGCGGTGCAAGCTAAACCCCGGTGTGAGCTTGGCTGCCTGTGAGCCACAATGTGCCGCACCACGGCATGTCCTAAATGACGCCCGGCGCGACCGCAAATCCTGGGCCGCACCTGCCGGCATGCCACAACATCTTGTGGCAGACACGCGCTAACGCAGTGTTGCATCGATGCGCGCGACCCGCAAGCAAGCGACCCCCCGTTGCCGGACCGCGTCAAAACGCCGCCAAAAACACATGACGCGGTACGACTGGGCTGCGTTTGAGCAAGGCTCGTGCCTGCTGTCCGCAGACGATGCGCACCCTCCTGCCCTGCGCCATCAGCGCGCGAGCAGGATCCTCAGCATGCGTCGCAACGGCTCCGCCGCGCCCCACAGGAGCTGATCGCCGCACGTGAAGGCGCCGAGGTAGTCGGGCCCCATCGCGAGCTTGCGCAGGCGACCGATCGGAACCTCGAGCTTGCCCGTCACGGCGGCCGGCGTCAGCGCCCGCATGCTCGCCTCGCGCGTGTTGGGAACGACCCGCACCCATTCGTTGGCCGACGCGATCAGGTGCTCGATCTCCTGCAACGGCAGGGTGCGGCGCAGCTTGATCGTCAGCGCCTGCGAATGGCAGCGCATGGCGCCGACCCGCACGCAGATGGATTCGACCGGGATCGCCGGGGCGCCGCCGTCGCCGCGCCCGAGGATCTTGTTGGTCTCGGCGCCGCCCTTCCACTCCTCGCGGCTCATCCCATTGCCGAGGTCCTTGTCGATCCAGGGGATCAGGCTGCCGGCGAGCGGCACGCCGAAATGCGCCGTCGGGAAGCGCTCGTCGCGCAGGATGCCGGCCACCTCGCGGTCGATGTCGAGGATCGACGACGCGGGGTCGTCGAGCAGCGCCTTCGCGGCGAGGTGGGCCTTCCCCATCTGCTGGAGGAGCTCGCGCATGTTCTGGGCGCCCGCACCCGAGGCCGCCTGGTAGGTCATGCAGGTCATCCACTCGACCAGGTCGTTGGCGAGCAGTCCGGCGACCGCCATCATCATCAGGCTGACCGTGCAGTTGCCGCCGATGTAGTCGCGCACGCCGCGAGCGAGCGCCGCGTCGATCACGGCGCGGTTGACCGGATCGAGGATGATGACCGCGTCGTCGCTCATGCGAAGCGCCGACGCGGCGTCGATCCAGTAGCCGCGAAAGCCCGCTTCGCGCAGCTTCGGGTGCATCGCGGTGGTCCAGTCGCCGCCCTGGCACGTGACGACGGCGTCGAGCCCCTCGAACGCCTTGGGATCGTTCGCGGCGCGTAGCGGCTTCGATGCGCCGCCGATGGCAGGCCCCTGTCCGCCCGCAGCTGACGTCGAGAAGAAAACGGGATCGATGCGCTCGAAGTCGCGTTCCTCGAGCATGCGCTGCATCAGCACGGAGCCGACCATGCCGCGCCAGCCGACGAAACCCACTCGCATGTCAGTCATGAAGCCCGCCAACCAGCCCCGCATTCATCATCGCGTCCCCTCCGCTCGCGGGGACGAAGCGGTGGCGGCGCGACCGTCAGGTCGTCTTGGTCGTCCTCGTCGTTTTGACGAGCGCGCCCGTGCCGCGACGGCGCGTCACGGCAATTGCAGGGCGAGAAGCAAGGGTGCGCATCGCTGCGATCCTATCACGCGGCGATCGCACGAGCGACGGCGTCGCCCATGGCGTTCGTTCCGATCGCATGCTCGCCCGGTGCGGCGATGTCGCCGGTGCGCAGCCCCTCGCGCAGCACCGCTTGCACGGCGCGCTCGATGCGATCCGCCAGGTCGGCACGCGAGAACGTGTAGCGGAACATCATGGCGAGCGACAGGATCGTCGCGAGCGGATTCGCCTTGTCCGCGCCGGCGATGTCCGGGGCGGAGCCGTGGATGGGCTCGTACAGGCCCTTGCCGTTCTCGTCGAGCGAGGCGGACGGCAACATGCCGATCGAGCCCGCCAGCATGGACGCTTCGTCGGACAGGATGTCGCCGAAGAGATTGCCCGTGACGATGACGTCGAAGCTGCGCGGATTGCGCACGAGCTGCATGGCCGCGTTGTCGACGTACATGTGGCTCAGCGCGACTTCCGGATACTCGGGTGCCAGGGCGGTGACGACCTCGCGCCAGAGAATCGACGTGTCGAGCACGTTGGCCTTGTCCACCGACACGAGGCGACGCGAGCGGCGGCGCGCGGCCTCGAAGCCGACGCGCGCGATGCGCCGGATCTCGCTCACGGCGTAGTGCATGGTGTCGAAGCCCTCGGTCTCGCCCGCGGCGTTGGTGCGGCGGCCGCGCGGCTGGCCGAAGTAGATGTCGCCGGTGAGCTCGCGCACGATCAGGACGTCGAGTCCGGCGACCACGTCGGCCTTGAGCGTCGATGCCCCGGCGAGCTCCGGGTACAGCAGCGCCGGCCGCAGGTTCGCGAAGAGCCCGAGGGCCTTGCGAATGCCGAGAATCCCCTGCTCGGGGCGCGAGGCGCGCGGCAGGGCGTCGTACTGCGGTCCGCCGACCGCGCCGAGCAGCACCGCGTCGGCTTCGCGTGCGACGGCCAGCGTCGCCTCGGGCAGCGGGTGGCCGGCGGCGTCGTAGCCGGCGCCGCCGATCGGCGCGACGCGTGTCTCGACATCGAGGCCCTGACGGCGCAGGACGTCCAGGATCTTCTGCGCCTGGGCGACGATCTCGGGGCCGATGCCGTCGCCGGGAAGAACCGCGATCTTCACGCGAGCCAGGGTTGCGACGCGAGGTGCCGCGCCTCGTAGGCCCGAATGTCGTCCGCGTGCTGGAGCGTGAGCCCGATGTCGTCGAGGCCGTTCAGCAGGCAGTGGCGCTTGAACGGATCGACCTCGAACGGGAATGCGACGCTGCCGTCGGTCGTGCCCACGACCTGCTTCTCGAGGTCGATCGTGAGCTTGAAACCGGGGAAGGCAGCCACGTCGGCGAAGATGCGGTCGACCTGCGACTCGGGCAGCACGATGGGCAGCAGGCCGTTCTTGAAGCAGTTGTTGAAGAAAATGTCGCCGAACGAAGGTGCGATGACGGCGCGAAAGCCGTAGTCGCCGAGCGCCCACGGCGCATGCTCGCGCGAGCTGCCGCAACCGAAGTTGCGCCGCGCGACCAGGATCGACGCGCCTTCGTAGCGCGGCTGGTTCAGCACGAAATCCGGGTTGCGCGGGCGCCGCGCGTTGTCCATTCCCGGCTCGCCGTGGTCGAGATAGCGCCACGCGTCGAACAGGTTCGGGCCGTAGCCCGAGCGCTTGATCGACTTCAGGAATTGCTTCGGGATGATCGCGTCGGTGTCGACGTTGGCGCGGTCGAGCGGCGCAACGATGCCGGTGTGAACTCGAAACGGTTGCATGCGCAGTCTCAGGAAAGGCGGCGGACGTCGACGAAATGGCCGGCGATCGCCGCCGCGGCCGCCATGGCGGGACTCACGAGATGCGTGCGCCCGCCATCGCCCTGGCGCCCCTCGAAGTTGCGGTTCGACGTCGAAGCGCACCGCTCGCCCGGCTCGAGGCGATCGTCGTTCATCGCGAGGCACATCGAGCAGCCGGGCTCGCGCCACTCGAAGCCGGCGTCGCGGAAGACGCGGTCGAGTCCCTCCGATTCGGCCTGCGCCTTCACGAGGCCGGACCCCGGCACGACCATGGCGAGCTTGACGCTGCCGGCGACGCGGCGGCCGCGCGCCACGCGCGCCGCATCCCGCAGGTCCTCGATGCGCGCGTTCGTGCAGGAACCGATGAAGACCTTGTCGATGCGGATGTCGGTGATCGCGGTGTTCGGCGAAAGGCCCATGTAGTCGAGCGCGCGCGCCATGCCCTCGCGCCGCGTCGCGTCGCGCTCGCGGTCCGGGTCGGGCACGCGGTCCTCGACCGACACCACCATCTCGGGCGACGTGCCCCACGTGACCTGCGGGCGCACGTGCGCCGCGTCGAACACGTGCGTGGTGTCGAACCGCGCGCCGGCGTCGCTCACCAGCGTGCGCCAGTACGCTTCGGCCTTGTCCCATTGCTCGCCTTGCGGCGAGAACGTGCGCCCGCGCAGGTAGTCGAGCGTGCGCTCGTCCACGGCGATCATGCCGGCCCGCGCGCCGGCCTCGATGGCCATGTTGCAGACCGTCATGCGGCCTTCCATCGACAGCGCGCGTACCGCGTCGCCGCCGAATTCGATCGCGTGACCGGTGCCGCCCGCGGTGCCGATGCGTCCGATGATCGACAGCACGAGGTCCTTCGCCGTCACGCCGCGCGCGAGTCGGCCGTCGACGCGGATCAGCATCGAGCGCGCCTTCTTGGTGATGAGGCACTGCGTGGCGAGCACGTGCTCGACCTCGGACGTGCCGATGCCGAACGCGAGCGCGGCGAACGCGCCGTGCGTGCTGGTGTGGGAGTCGCCGCACACCACCGTCATGCCCGGCAACGTCGCGCCGTTCTCGGGGCCGATCACGTGCACGATGCCCTGGCGACGGTCGAGGAACGGGAAGTACGCCTTCGGCTGCGTGTCGCGCATGTTGGCGTCGAGCGTGGTGACCTGCGTGCGCGAGATCGGATCGCGGATGCCCGCGCCCCAGTCCTTGGTAGGCGTGTTGTGGTCCGCCGTCGCCACGATGGACTGCGGCCGCCATGGCTTGCGACCGGCCAGCTTGAGTCCTTCGAACGCCTGCGGACTCGTCACCTCGTGAACCAGATGACGATCGATGTAGAGCAGCGTGGTGCCGTCCGATTCCTCGCGAACGACGTGATCGGACCACAATTTGTCGTACAGCGTACGTGGGTGCATGAAGCGAAATCCCCGGTTTTCGCGGGAACGCATTGAAAAAACGCGAGTATCGAATTTTACCGCAAACTGGCGCGATGGTTGCTTGATTTGGTTGTCTTTGTCCAGGAGCGGCGCGAGCCGGCGAAACGCAGTGAAGCGCCTTTCCGTCGAGTACAAACTGCTCGGCGCATTCGTCGGCGGGGGTTTGATGATCGCGCTGGCGGCCTGGTTCGCACTGTCGAGCGGCCGCGGCTACCTGGAAGCCAGCGCGCAGGGCGAGCATCTGTCCGATGGCGCGCGCGCCGTGGCCGCGATGCTCGACGTGCTGCAGGACGCCGAATGGAGCTACCGCGGCTACCTGCTCACCGGGCGCGCCGATGCCCTGCCCGCCCATTTCGCCGAACCCGACGCCGCGCAGGCGCAGCTCGCGCGCGCCCAGGCGCTGATCGGCGGCGACGCCGACTCGCGCGCGCACCTGGCGCGCCTTGCGCAGATCGTGCCGGCGCGGCTCGCCGAGCTTCGCGCCAATGTCGACACCGCGGCGAAGGCCGGCGATGTTTCCGCGTGGATTGCCGGTACGCTGCCCGGCAGCGCGCTCATGACCGCCGCGCGCGTCGAAGCGCACGCGCTCGACGAGCGCGTCGCGAGCCGCCTGCGTGAAGCGCGCGAGCGCGCCCACGCCTACGGCGACAACCTGCGGCATGCCATCTGGCTGATCGGCGTGCTGGTCATCATGATGTTCAGCGGCGCCTACGCCGTGCTGATCGGCGACCTGCGCGATCGGCGGCGCCTGTTGCTGCGCTTGTCGCAGGCTGCGAATCACGACCCGCTCACGGGCCTGCCCAATCGCCGCTTCTTCGGCGAGTGGCTCGGCTTCGCCATCGCGCATGCCCGGCGCGAGGTCCGCCACGTGGGCCTGCTCTTCATCGACATCGAGGGCACCAAGGCAGTCAGCGACCTTCACGGCATGGCCGCGGCGGACGCGCTGCTGATCGAGATCGCACGACGTTTTCGCGAGACGGCACGCGAAGGCGACGTGCTCGCGCGCATCGGCGAGCACGCGTTCGCGCTCGCGATACCGGACGTCGACGACCCGCGCGAAGTCGCGCCGCTCGCGCAGCGTCTGCGCGACGCGCTGGCCGATCCCGCGCGGCCGCCGCTCACCGATACGCCGATCGGCGCGAGCGTCGGCGTCGCGTTCTACCCCGACGACGCGGACGATCCCGCCGGCGTCATGGCCGCTGCCGACGCCGCGATGTACGCCGCCAAAGGCGCCGGCAACAATCGCGTGTCGTTCAAGCCGCTCGCGCAGGCCGCCTAGTCCTTCGTCGCGTCGGCCACCGCTGCCGCGACTCTCGCCGGCGTGTCGGCCGCGAACGCGTCGTAAGGCAAAGCCGCCGTCGCGCGCAACCAGGTGTACTGCCGCTTGGCGAGCTGACGGGTCGCGGCGATGCCGCGCGCGCGCAGCGTCGCGGCGTCGATCGTTCCGGCAATGAAGTCCCACGCCTGCCGGTAGCCCACGCTGCGCATCGACGGCAGGTCGGGCTGAAGCGCGAAGCGCCGCATGAGGCCGCGCAGCTCGTCGACGAGGCCTGCCGCGAGCATGGCGTCGAAGCGCGATTCGATCGCGGCGTGCAGCTGCCCGCGATCGGGAACCAGCGCGATCGACACGGTGCGGCCGAGCGCGATGCCGCTACGGCGTCCCTGCAGCGACGAGAGCGGCGAGCCGGTCAGCCGATGCACTTCCAGCGCGCGCTGGATGCGCTGTGCGTCGGTCGGCGCAAGGCGCGCCGCGGTGGTCGGGTCGACGCGCGAGAGCGCCTGGTGCAGCGCCGGCCAGCCGTCGCGGGCGGCGAGCGCGTCGATCTCGGCGCGCAGGCTCGCGTCGGCGGGCGGCAGCGCCGAGAGGCCTTCGATGAGCGCCTTGAAATAGAGCATCGTGCCGCCGACGAGAAGCGGCACGCCGCCCCGCGCGCGGATGTCGTCGATGGCGGCGAGTGCGTCGTGCGTGAACGCGGCCGCCGAATAGCGCTCGGTGGGATCGCGAATGTCGATCAGGTGGTGCGCCACGCGTGCACGCGTCGCGGCGTCGGGCTTCGCCGTGCCGATGTCCATGCCGCGGAACACCTGCGCCGAGTCGACGCTCACGATCTCGCCGCCGAAGCGCGCGGCCAGCTCGAGGGCGAGCGCGCTCTTGCCCGACGCGGTCGGGCCCATCAGCAGCACGACGGGTTTTTCCCGCGTCAACGGCCGCGCATGAAGAGCGTGTCGAGATCCGACAGCGACAGCTGATACCACGTCGGCCGCCCGTGATTGCACTGCCCCGCGCGCTCGGTCGCCTCCATGTCGCGCAGGAGCGCGTTCATCTCCGCGACGCCCAGCGTGCGATGCGCGCGAACGGCGGCATGACACGCCATGCCGGCGAGCAGCTCGTCGCGACGCGAGTCGAGCGCACGCGAGCCGCCGAACTCGCGCAAGTCGTGCAGCACCGCGCGCGCCAGCGCCGCCGGATCGGCGTCCCTGAGCGGCGCCGGCACGCCGCGCACACACAAGGACGAAGGTCCGATCGGCGCGAGCGCGAAGCCGAGCGCGTCGAGCGCCTCGTGCTCCTCGTCCGCGGTTGCGATCTCCAGCGGCTCCGCCGCGAAGCTCACCGGCACGAGCAGCGGCTGCACCGGCACCCGATCGGTGAGCGCGCGCTTCAGCCGCTCGTACACGATGCGCTCGTGCGCGGCGTGCATGTCGACCAGGATCAGCCCGTGCCGGTTCTGCGCGAGGATGTAGACGCCATGGAGCTGCGCGAGCGCGAAGCCGAGCGGATGCGCGTCGTCGGCGGGCAGCGCACCGGGCGCAGCACGCTCGCCGAAGAGGCGCGCGTAGAACGAGGCAGGCTCGCCGGTCGCCAGACCCAGCGCGGACTGGCGGCGGCCTTCGCTCGTGGCGTCGTTGCCCGCGAATGCGTAGACCTGCGCGCCGGTGGCGCCCTCGTACGCCGGCGGACGCGGAGGCAGTCGCGCGGCCGCCACGCCGAGGCGCTCGGCCGCCGAGACGGCCGGCTGCTCCGCGGCGGTTGCCGCGAGCGCGCGCTCCACCGCGTGGCGAACGAACTGATGCACCGCGCTGGAATCGCGGAAGCGCACCTCGATCTTCTGCGGGTGCACGTTGACATCGACGCGGCGCGGGTCGACCGTGAGCCACAGCGCGAACGACGGCTGGCGATCGTGGTGAAGGACGTCGCGATATGCTTCGCGCAGCGCGTGCGACAGCATGCGGTCGCGCACGTAGCGGCCGTTGACGAACACGTACTGCGCGCCGCTGCCGCTCGCCGCGTAGGCGGGCCGCACGGCGTAGCCTTCGAGCGCGACGTCACCGGCGCGCTCGTCGACGCGCGCGGCCTGTGCGACGAACGGGTCGCCGAGGATCGCCTCGACGCGCGCCTGGCGGCCTCCGGCGATCAGCCGGTAGTGCACGCGGCCGTTGTGCTGGAGCGTGAAGCCGACGTGCGGATGCGCAAGCGCGATGCGGCGAAACGCCTCGTCGCAATGCGCCCACTCCGTCGCCTCGGTGCGCAGGAACTTGCGACGCGCCGGTGTGTTGAAGTACAGCTCCTCGACGGTGACGCTCGTGCCTGCGGCCAGCGCAGCGGGAGCGACCGGACCGACGGTGCCGCCTTCGACCTCGAGCCGCCACGCGTGCGGCCGCCCGGCGGCGCGCGACGCGAGCGAAACGCGCGACACCGCGGCGATCGACGCGAGCGCCTCGCCGCGAAATCCCAGCGTGGCGATCGCTTCGAGATCGATGACCGACGCGATCTTCGACGTGGCGTGCCGCGCCACCGCGAGCGGCAGGTCCTCGCGCTCGACGCCCTGCCCGTCGTCGGCCACGCGTATGCGCTTGATGCCACCGCCCGAGAGGTCGACGTCGACGTGCGTCGCGCCGGCGTCGAGCGCGTTCTCGAGCAGCTCCTTCAGCGCGGCGGCAGGCCGCTCGACGACCTCGCCGGCGGCGATCTGGTTGATGAGGAGATCGGGTAGCGCGCGGATCGCACCCATGCTACTGAGCGAGGTTGCGCGACCAGCGGACGTAGATGCCGTCGGCCACGGCGTTCAGCTCGCGCAAACGCGCGTCGGCGTCGCGCTGGATGTCGGCGCGCGACTGCAGCGCGCCGCTGCTCGACGCGGGCAACTCGGCCGATCCCGTGCGACACCACGTGTCGACGAGCTCGCGCGTCATCTCGATGTGGCACTGGAATCCGATGTGCCGGCCGTCGACGACGTACGCCTGATTCGGGTTGTAGCCGTTCTGCAGGATGCGCTCGGCGTTGGCCGGCAGGTCGAACGCGTCGTAGTGCCATTGGAACGGGGTGAATCGCGCGCGTCCGCCGAACCATTCGCGCGCGTGCCCGTCGTCGGTTGCTTCGACGTCGATCCAGCCGATCTCCGGTGTCGGGGTGCGCGTCACGCGTGCGCCGAGCGCCTGCGCGAGAAGCTGTCCGCCAAGGCAGTGTCCGATCACGGGCACGCCGTGCGCGACGGCGTCGCGCAGCAACGCGCCGAGCGGCGCGATCCACGGCAGCGCGTCGTTGACGCTCATCGGACCGCCCATCATGCCGATGCCGGCGAACGCCCGCGCTTCGCGGGGCACCGCATCGCCTGCGTCGATGGCGACGAGCTTCCACGAGAGCGCGCGCGCGTCGAGCCACTCGGCGAAGTGCGCGGGCCCCTCGGTAGGCGAAAAGCGGAAGACGGCGATGGGGCGCATGGCGGCGCGGTGGCACGCGGGGACCGCTACAATCGGACGATTCTAACAGCGCGCGCCGCCGCTCCGGCGCGTCCTCGTCGATGCCTCGCGTTCCGCTTCTCGCCGTCGCGCTCGCGGCGGCATGCGTCGCCCCCGTTGCGCCTGCCCTCGCCGACGACGACACCGTCGCGCCGAACCCGCATCTGCAGGTGAGCGGCGTGCCGGCGATTCCCGCATCGTTGATGCGAGCACTCGCGCCGTACACCGAATTCAGGCCGCGCGCGGTCGCGTCGTGGCATCCGGTTCGACGCGAGATCGTCGTTGCGACACGCGCGGGGAACACGGTGCAGCTGCATGCCGTCGACGCCCCGCTCGCTCCGCTGCGCCAGCTCACCGACTACGCCGAGCCGGTGCGCCGTGGACAGTTCTGGCCGCGCAAGCCCGACACGCTCGTGTTCACGCGCGACACCGGCGGAAACGAGCAGACGCGGCTGTTCCGCCTGGATCCTGGCGCCCGCGAGGCAGTCGCGCTCACCGACGCCAGCGTGCGCAGCGCGCCGGGTGCGCTCGATCACGCACGGCGCCGCGTGCTGGTCGCCTCGGTACCGCTCGACAAGACCGGCCGCCACGAGGCGCCGCAGGAGACGCTCACCCTGCTCGACCCGCTGCAGCCGCAGCGCGCGCGCACGCTCGCGACGCTGTCCGGAACCGGATGGGGCGATTTCTCGTTCTCGTTCGACGATCGCAAGATCGCGCTGGTGGAGTTCAAGTCGGTCGAGGACTCGCGTGTTCACGTGATGGACGTGGAGACCGGCAAGCTCACGCAGGTACTTCCGAAGCCGGGCTCCGGCACGCGCGTGACGAGCGACAACCTCGCGTTCGCGGCGGACGGACGTCACGTCTTCCTGGCGACCGATGCCGGCGGCGAGTTTCGTCGCGCGGCGCTGCTGTCGCTGCGCGACGGCAAGCTGCGCTTCTTCGGCCCGGAGGGCGCCGATGTCGAAGAGCTCACGCTCTCGCCGGACGGGCACACGGTGGCGCTCGTGGTGAACCGCAACGGCGTCGGCGAGCTTGCGGTCTACGACGCCTCGACGCTGCGCCTGCGCCCGACACCCGCGCTGCCGCCCGGAACGGTCTCGGGGGCGATCTGGCACGAGAACTCGCGCGACATCGCCTTCAACCTGAACTCGGCGCGCAGCCCCGGCGACGTCTGGTCGATCGAGGTGCCGACCGGCGAGCTCACGCGCTGGACCGAGACGCGCGTGGAAGGCCTCGACGCATCGACGTTCGTCACGCCGGCGCCGATCGCCTGGCAGACCTTCGACGGCCGCGTGATCCACGGCTTCATCACCCGGCCGCCCGCGCGCCACGCGGGCAAGCGGCCGGTGCTGATCGCGATCCATGGCGGCCCCGAAGCACAAGCCCGGCCGTCGTTCCTTGGACGATCGAACTACCTCGTCAACGAGCTCGGCATCGCCGTGATCGAGCCGAACGTGCGCGGATCGACGGGCTACGGTCGAACGTTCGTTTCACTCGACAATGGTGCGAAGCGCGAGGATTCGGTGCGCGACATCGGCTCGCTGCTCGACTGGATCGCCGCGCAGCCGGACCTCGACGCCTCGCGGGTAGCGGTCTACGGCGGCAGCTACGGCGGCTACATGAGCCTGGCGGTCGCGACGCACTATTCCGACCGCATCGCAGGCAGCGTCGACGTCGTCGGCATCGCCAATTTCGTGTCGTTCCTCGAGCACACCGAGAGCTACCGGCGCGACCTGCGCCGCGTGGAGTATGGCGACGAGCGGGATGCGGCCATGCGAGAGATCCTGACGCGGATCTCGCCGGTGACCAACGCGGGCAGCATCCGCAAGCCGCTGCTCGTCGCACAGGGCCGCAACGATCCGCGCGTGCCGTACACCGAGTCGGAGCAGATCGTCACCACCGTGCGTCGCAATGACGTTCCGGTCTGGTACATCCTGGCCGACAACGAGGGACACGGGTTCGCGCGCAAGGACAATGCGGACTACTTCTTCGCCGCAATGACCCTGTTCCTGAAACAGGTGCTGGCCGTGTAGCGGCCCGCCGGACCGACACGATCTTCCTACGAGGCGACGGGGCGCGCTCCAGCCCAGACTCCCCGCGGCGCGGCGTTGGATTGAGCGCGACGCGGGTGGCTCGAATTTCGCAACGCACTCGCCACGGTGGAACCCGTGCGAGCGCAACTGACTCATTTCATTCGGCAAAGGGCGCAAACGTCCATCGCGCGGGGCTCGTCACGCGCGCAACCGTGCGCACGCGCCATGAAAGCTTTACAAGCGTGTCGTCCGCTCGCCGATGCGGCGTTGCGCGCGCCGACGCGTCGCATGGGGCTCGCGGCGCTCGCGCTGCTCGCGGCGCTCGCCTGCGCGACGAGCGGGCCGGTTCGCGCCGAGCCGCGCACGGTGTGCACGATCACGGTGAACTCGCCGGACGAGAAGGAAGCGATGCGCCGGCACCTGCCCTCGGGGCAGTACCGCTTCGTGGAGCTCGTCGAGCGCGGCCGTCCGGACTGGCTGCAGTCGGCATGCGAGCGCAAGGTGCAGTGCGACGTGCTGGTCGTGTCCGGGCACTTCAACGGCCATGATTTCTTCTCCGACAAGCTCACGGCGCAGGAATACCTGCCGGTGGCCGAGATGGAGCGGGTCTCGTGCAGCAACGCGTGCCCCAACCTCTTCTCGCACCTGAAGGAGGTCTACCTCTTCGGGTGCACCAGCCTCAGTCCCGAGCTCAGCTACAACCGCGGCGCGGAAATCGAGCGGCGGCTCGTGCGCGCCGGACAATCGCGCGGCGAGGCGCAGCGCGTCGCGCGCATGCTGTCCGACCGTTACGAGGAGAGCAACCGCGACTTCATGCGCCGTGTGTTCCGCAACGTTCCGGCGATCTACGGCTTCTCGAACGTGGCGCCGCTCGGCCCGACGTCGGGCTACCTCCTCGACCGCTACTTCCAGGGCGGCGCCGGCAACATGTTCACGGGGCGGCCCAACCCGAGGCTGCTCGCGACGTTCTCCGCGCACAACATGGCGATGGCGAGCGGCCTCACCGAGTCGGATCCGCACACGCCGTATCGCGCGGAGGCGTGCGAGTTCGTCGACGATCGCCTGACCGCCGTGCAGAAGCTGCGCTTCATCCACACCATTCTCGATCGCGATGCACCCGAGGCGCGGATGTTCCTGGAGCGCATCGAGGGATTCCTCGCGACGCTGACGCCTGCCGACCGGGAGGATCCGCAATTCGTCGCCGCGCGTGGCGAGATCGCCGGGGATGCCGAGGCGCGCGCCCGCTATCTCGACTATGCGCGTGGGGTCGATCCTGCCGGCGTGCGCGCGCGCATGCTCGCCGTCGCGCATTGGATCGGCTGGCTCGACGACGAGGCGTACCACGACGAGCAGATCCGCCTGGCCGCCGATCTGATGTCCGGCCCGCCGATGAGCACGGCGGACCTCGACGTGCTGTGCACGCAGAATGCGAACGGCGAGCTCGACGCACGGATCGCATCGTTGACGCCGTCGCGGTTCACCGGGGACCGGATCGATCGGGCGGCGGCGCTCGCGTGCCTCGGCAGCGCGCCCGACCGGTCACGCATGCTCGACGCGCTGGCGAGCGCCGACGAAACCGACCAACGCATGGCGGAGGTCTATTTCCGCCATCGTCCGATCACCGACGACGCGGAGCTGCGCGAGGTCGCGTCAGCCATCGCAGGCATGAGCGGCGCGCCCGATGCGCAAGCGCAGGCGCTCGACACGCTGTCGCGCATGCGCATCGCCGACGCCGCCGTGCTGAACGAGCTCATGCGGCTCTTCGAAGTGGCGCCGTCGCTGAAGGTGCAGCGCGCGATCGCAGGCATCATGATTCGCGCCGACTACACGAAGATCGCGACGCCGCAGACCGCCAGCATGCTGCGCGAGCGGCGCATCCGGTCGCGCGACGGCGAGGACGTGATCGACATCCTGATTCGCCGCGTGCAGGCGAGCGCCTCGCTGGCGCCGCCGCGCCTCGACGCTACATCTGCCGAAACAAATGGGTGAATGCCTGCGAGATGCGCAGGCGCTCCGATCGATTCCTGAGCAGCACGAACTGTCGCTCGGAGTCCTCGCGCACGACGCCCGCGACCGCGGCCAGGTTGACGACGGTCCCGCGGTGAATCTGGCAGAAGTGCTCCGGATCGAGATCGGCCGCGAGGTCCTTCAGCGGCGTGCGGATGAGCGCTTCGCCCGCGGCGAGCACCACGCGCGTGTACTTGGCGTCCGACTGGAAGTACAGGACATCGTCGACGGCGATCAGCTTCACCTGGTTGCCCATCGCCGCCTTGATCCATTTGAGCCTCGGCCGCGCGAGCGATTCGCGCAGGCGCTCGACCAGTGAGGTGAGGTCCGACGGCTTGCTGCCGAGGCGGTCGCGCACCCGCGCGACGGTCAGGGTCAGACGATCCGTCTCGACCGGCTTCAGCAGGTAATCCGCTGCACCGGCCTCGAACGCCGCGATCGCATACTGATCGTACGCGGACACGAACACGACGTGGCAATCGTCGCCGATCGCTGCCGCGACATCGAGACCGCTCCTGCCCGGCATGCGGATGTCGAGGAATGCGACGTCAGGGCGATGCGCGGCGAAGGCCTGCAACGCCGCGTCGCCATCGGAGGCCTCGGCGACGATGCGAAGCGAGGGCCAGGCGATCGCGAGCTTGTCCTTCAGGCGCTCGCGCATGAGCGGCTCGTCCTCGGCGATGAGCGCCGTGGGCGACGCGGCGCTCATGCCGCGGCGCTCGCGAGCGGAACCCGGAGCCGCGCAACGAAGCCGCGCGGCGCATTCTCCACAAGCTCGAGCCGACCCTTTTCGCCGTACAGGAGCGCGAGTCGCTCGCGAATGTTGGCGAGGCCGAGGCCCTGTCCCGTCGGCGCGTGCGCAAGGCCGACACCGGTGTCGCTGACGCTGATGTCGAGCGCGTCGCCGACACGTCGCGCGCGCGCGACGATCTCGCCGCCGTCCGGCGCCGGCTCGATGCCGTGCTTGATGGCGTTCTCGGCCAGCGTGATGAGCATGCCGGGCGCGATGGGCGCGTCGCGCACGTCGTCGTCGATCTCCACGCGATAGCGCAGGCGCGAGCCGAGGCGCCTGGCCATGATCGACAGGTACGCGTCGACGAGTCGCGCCTCCGCGTCGACCGTGCTGCTGTCCGCGCGCAACGGTGTGGCGGCACGCAGGAAGCGTGTGAGATCCGCGATCAGCCGCGCGGCCTCCGGTGCACCACGCTCGGCGAGCTGCTGCGCACTGCCGAGCGTGTTGAACAGGAAATGCGGCTCGATCTGCGCGCGCAGGAGGCGCAGCTCCGATTCCGCCAGCCGCCGCGCGAGCTCCGCGCGCCGGCGCTCCGCATCCGTCTGCCGCTCGACCGCCTCCTGAACGCGAAATCGCAGCGTGGCGATCAGCACGAGGACCGTGAGAAACACGACGAGGAACACGATGGTCCATGCAATCGTCTGGCGCAGGAGCTGTGCGCCGAATACGTCGACCAGCGACTTGCCCTCGATCCAGGCCATGATGCCGAGCACCGCAGTAAACGCGACGGCGGCTCCTGCGAAGCCTTCCACCATCGTCGAAAGCCAGCGATGGTGCATGCGCCGGTAGCCGACCCAGCCGGTGAACACGCCGAACACGAGACCGAACGCGCAGAAGACGAAGCCGGTCATCGCGCCGATCAGCGACATCTTCCAGTCCAGGATGGCGCGCACGGTGGCGGCCAGCAATGCCGCGACCAGCGCGACCGCAACCAGGACGTACCAGCCGCCTCCGCGCGTGACCCAGGCCATGGTCGCCGCCGCTTCGCAGGCTTCCTCGCGCGAGCGCGGCGCGAAGCGCTGGTGGACGTAGTCGTCGAAGGATTGCTTCAGCGCGTCGAGCATGGCGGCACCCGGGGTGAGACGCCGCCGATTGTAGGCACGCGCGGGCGCCGCGGCAGCCCGGTGGGACGAACGTCGACCCGCGGCGACGACCGCCGGCGGGCTGCGACGAACCCCGGAGAGCGCTTACCAGCCCCGCGCAATGCGCGCGTAGGCCGAGTGGTTGTGGATGGACTCGAAGTTCTCGGCCTCGACCACGTAGCCTTCGAACCGCGGATCCGCGCCGAGCTGTTGCGCCACGCCGCGCACGAGGTCCTCCACGAAGCGCGGATTGTCGTACGCGCGCTCCGTGACGTACTTCTCGTCGACGCGCTTCAGGATGCCGTAGAGCTCGGCGGACGCCTGCTGCTCCGCGACGCGCAGGAGCTCGGCCAGGAACACGGGCGCACGCGGCCGCACGCCGATCGTCACCAGCGAGCGCTGGTTGTGCGCGCCGTAGTCGGAGATTTCCTTGGAGCACGGGCACAGCGAGGTCACCGGCACGCTGACGCTGATCAGCGACTGGAACACTCCGCCCGTCAGATCCGCGGTGAGGCGCACGTCGTAGTCGAGCAGGCTCGGCACGCCCGAAACGGGTGCGAGCTTGCGCACGAAGAAGGGGAACGCCAGCTCGATGCGTCCGCCCGGCGCTTCGAGGCGCGCGAGCAGATCGTCGAGCAGCCCGCGCAGGCCCGCGACACTGATCGGCGCAGCCCCCGGCGCGGCGCGATCCTCGAGTAGCCCGACAAGCCGCGACATGTGCGTGCCTTTGCGATCGGCGGGCAACGCGACGTACACGTTGCACGTCGCGATGGTTGCGTGCACCGCGCCATCCTGGTCGACGAACGGCAGCGGGTAGCGCAGCCCCTTGATTCCCACCTGGTCGATCGCGATGTCGCGATCGTCGGCGCTGCTCTGCACGTCGGGAATGGGAACGAGGTGGCTCGGATGCTCGGGTCGGTTCATGGCAAGGAGATCATAGCGTGAAGGCGGATCGGCTCATCGGCGGCGCAGAACGATCCAGTCGGAGAGCTCGCGCAGGCGCCGCGCCGCGCCGCCGAAGGGTTCCAGCGCCGCGTTCGCGGCCTCGCGCAGGCGCCCCGCTTCGGCTTTCGCGGCGTCGACCCCCAGCACGGTGACGAACGTGGGCTTGCCCTGCGCGGCATCCTTGCCCGGCGTCTTGCCGAGCGCGGCCGCGGAGCCTTCCACGTCGAGCACGTCGTCGACCACCTGGAACGCGAGTCCCGCGGCATCGACGAACTCATCGAGCGCGCGTGTCTCGCGCGCGTCGAGCACGCGGCCGCAATGCGCGCCGAGGCGCACGGCCGCGCCGATCAGCGCGCCGGTCTTCAGTCGATGCATCGCGGTGAGCCTTTGTTCATCCAGCGTGGTCCCTGTGGCGGCAAGGTCGATGGCCTGCCCTCCGGCCATCCCCCGGCTGCCCGCCGCGTCGGCAAGCGCCGCACAGGCGCCGGCGACATTGGAGGCATGTCCGCGCGCCAGCGTTCCGAAGGCGAGCGACTGGAGCGCATCGCCGGCGAGGAGCGCGGTCGCCTCGTCGAATGCGACGTGCACCGTCGGCCTGCCTCGACGCAACGTGTCGTCGTCCATGCACGGCAGGTCGTCGTGGATCAGGGAATACGCGTGGATCAGCTCGACGGCTGCCGCGACCCCGTCGACGTCGGACGGATCGGCATCGGTGAGCTCGCCCGCGGCGTACGCCAGGAGCGGCCGCATGCGTTTGCCGGCGCCGAGCACCGCATAGCGCATGGCCTCGTGCAGCCGCGCGGGCGGATCGCTCGCGAGCGGCAGGAGCCCCTCGAGGACGCGTTCGATCCGTTCGGTGCGCTCGCGCGTCCAGGGCGCGAAACCGCCGTCATGCATCGTCTTCGGCGTCGGGGCGGAACGACTTCAGCACGCCCTTCTCGAGGATCTCGACCTGCTGCTGGGCATCCTTGAGCGCGTCCTGGCAGTACGCGAGGAGCTCGGCGCCCCGCTGGTACGCGGCGAGCGATTCCTTGAGCGGAAGCTGCCCGGACTCCATCGTTGCGACGAGCGCTTCGAGCTCGGCGAGCGCGGATTCGAAACTCGTCGGCTGTTCAGCGGTCATGGACTTGTTACCACGGGCCGCGCGGTCGATTTGTCGTCGACGAAGTCGTGGAGAATTTTCGTTCCACAACATTGACCTGCACGCGGCGAGCCCAATATAATAGCATGTTTGACGACGCGGCCTGAACCGCGGCCTGGACGAAGCTTTGCGTCCACGCCCGCGGAGACAACGCGAGCCTTTCGCGTGGCCGACTTAGCAAAGCGGTCCGGGGCGATGGCGGCATTGGAAGCCGTGCATCGCAGACGTCCCGGGTTGTTGGGTTGGGTTGGTTGTTACACGCCTGAAAGGACGATGATGTCGGATCTCGCCACTGCCACCCGGCTGCCGGTGAGGGACGGGCTGCTGGCCACGTCGCAGCTTCCCGCTTCCTGGTATTGCGACCCGCGCGTACTCGAAGTCGAGCGGCGGCTCCTCTTCGCCCAGGGCCCGGGCTATGCAGGCCACGAGCTCATGGTGCCCGAAGCCGGGGACTACCACGTGCTGTCCGGCCGCGACAACGCGCAGACGCTCGTGCGCAACGCGAACGGCGTGGAGCTGCTCTCGAACATCTGCCGCCACCGCCAGGCGATCATGCTGAGCGGCAAGGGCAACACGCAGAACATCGTGTGCCCGATCCACCGCTGGACCTACGACCTCGAGGGCGAGCTCCTCGGCGCGCCGCAGTTCGAGAGCAAGCCGTGCGTCCACCTCGGTCGCTCCCCGCTCCAGAACTGGCACGGGCTGCTGTTCGACGGCCCGCGCGACGTCGCGAAGGACCTTTCCTCGCTGTCGCTGTCCGAGCTCGACTTCACGGGCCATGTGCTCGATCGGGTCGAAGTCAAGGAATGCCGCTACAACTGGAAGACGTTCATCGAGGTCTACCTCGAGGACTACCACGTGCAGCCGTTTCACCCGGGCCTCGGGCAATTCGTGACGTGCGACGACCTGCGGTGGGAATTCGCGCCATGGGCGTCGGTCCAGTTCGTCGGCGTGAACAACGCGCTCGCCAAGCCGGGCACCCGCACGTACGAACGCTGGCACAAGGCCGTGCTCGACTATTACCGCGGCGAGCAGCCCCGCCATGGCGCGATCTGGCTCACGTACTACCCGAACGTGATGGTCGAGTGGTACCCGCACGTGCTCGTGATCAGCACGCTGATTCCCAAGGCCGTGGACCGCACGGTGAACATCGTCGAGTTCTACTATCCGGAGGACATCGCGCTCTTCGAGCGCGAGTTCGTCGACGCGGAGCAGGCGGCGTATGCCGAGACCGCGGTCGAGGACGACGAGATCGCCGAGCGCATGGACGCCGGCCGGCGCGCGCTCTACGCGCAGGGCCGCAGCGAAACGGGCCCTTACCAGTCGCCGATGGAAGACGGCATGCGGCACTTCCACGAGTTCTACCGGTCGCAAATGGACCGACAACTACGAAACGAGCACGCCTCCGCCGCGTAGCGGCGGCAGCGGCTTCACATGGCCTCCACGCTGGTCTCGCCTGGCGAGCTGGGCGCGCATCTCGATGACCCGGGCTGGGTGATCGTGGACGTCCGTCACGACCTCGCGCATCCCGACACGTGGGGCGAGGCGCAATACCGCGCCGGGCACATCCCCGGCGCGCGCTTCGCCCACGTCGATGCCGACCTGTCGGCGCCGAAGAACGGTCGCAACGGCCGTCATCCGCTGCCCACACCGGAGCAGGCGGCGCAGACGTTCGGGCGGCTCGGCATCGATCGCGGCAAGCAGGTCGTCGCGTACGACCAGAACAACGGCATGTTCGCGGCGCGACTGTGGTGGATGCTGCGCTGGCTCGGGCACGAGGCCGTCGCCGTGCTCGACGGCGGCTATGCACGCTGGCTCGCCGAGAAGCGGCCGACGTCCCAGGAATCTCCCGTCGTCGCGCCGGCAACCTTCGAGGTGCAGCGCGTGGCGCCCACGGTATCCGCGAGCGGCGTCGCATCGAGCCTGCCGCGCCACACGCTCGTGCTCGTCGATGCGCGTGCCGCCGAGCGCTACCGCGGCGACACCGAGCCGATCGATCCCGTGGCGGGTCACATTCCGGGCGCGCTCAACCGGCCGTATTCGCGCAACCTGCAGCCCGACGCGACGTTCCGGCGCGCGGCCGAGCTGCGCAGCGAGTTCGAGTCCATGCTGCATGGTCGCGCGGTGAGCGATGTCGTGCACTACTGCGGTTCGGGGGTGAGCGCCTGCCACAACGTCCTCGCCATGGCGATCGCGGGTTATCCGCTGACGCGGATCTATCCCGGATCGTGGAGCGAGTGGGTAGCCGATCGCGAGCGACCGGTCGCTACGGGCGGCGTGTGAAGCGCCACGTTGCAAGCGGCTCGTAGCGCGGGCCGCCCTCGGCGCTGATCGACTCGTAGAGCACCAGCCGGTCCACGTGCCATGCGAGCGGCGCGATCGAGCGACGCGTCAACGCATGCCGGCAATGTCGCGCCAAGGTGATGTGCGGGTTATAGGGCCGCGGATCGAGGTCGTACGACGCCGCGACTACGCCCGCGCCCAGCGACGCATGCAGGTCGCGCAGCGACTGCGGAACCTTCGAGGGCCCGATCCATGCCACGCGCGCGCTGCGAAAGCTGCCGAGCGTGTCGAGCGAGACGTCCATCGCATCGGCGTGCAGGTTTTCGCCGATCGATGAAAGCGCAGCAAGGCTCGCGCGCTGCACCGACCCGATGAACGCGACGGTTGCGTGCAGGTTCGCCTTCGGCATCGCTCGACCGCCGCTCGCCGCGGCCGCCTCCTGCGCAAGCGTGGCAAGCGTATCGGCGAGTGGCGCGTCGACGGGCAACCCGAAGAAGACGCGGGCGGTGTTTGGCACGCGCCCAGTCTAGCGCGACGAACGCGCAAAAATCATTTGTTGTCGGGCTTGGCAGGTGACCGCTTCCAAACCCAAAGCGGACATCACCAACCCCCGCTCCGCGTTGCAGTTCAAATGTGAAATCAAGGCCTGTAATGCAACAGTTCCGTGCCAAGCGGTGGGGACGCTTACGCTGAATAAGCGATGTCGGCGACTACTTGGGCGGCCGCGCTGCACGCCGATTCACGGACACGCCTCTTCGGTGCCTCGTCACGGGCTTCGTGGTGTCGGCTGCCTCAAACAATTGCCGAAGCCCGTGTTCCAAGAGTTCGACGGCTTTCTCCAAGGCGCCGAGTTGTCCGACCCGGACTATCGCGACGGATCGGTGCAGCTCAAACGATGGGGGACGCAATATTTTCACGCGATCGATGGAACGATTCCTGGCGATGAAGCGAGCGGGTAGCAGTCCGACACCATAACCGGCCTGAACGAACGCCAGCTGCATTTGGATGTTATTGACCTCGGCAGCGATCATGGGGGTGAGGCCGGCGCGCTCCATCCGATCGATGAGGCTCGCCCGAAGAAAGCACCCGGGCGGGTTGAGCACCCAGGGTGCCCGGCCCAGACTTTTCCAATCACCGTCAACGTCGCCTGCGGCGCCTTGAACGATCTCCATGCGGTCGCTGGCGATGATATTAGTCAGGAGCGGTGGAGGCGCGGTTTTACCTTCGGGCAAAGGCACGGCAGCAACGTCGAGTTCACCCGCGACCAGCCGCTGAATCAATTGTTCGCTCGACAGGTGCACTCGGACCTTGGGGTATTTCTCCGTCAGAGCGCGAATGGGTTCGATAAGCGCGCCCTCGGCCAGCGCATAGGAGATCCCGATGCGCAAGAGCCCGTGAGGTTCAGCGTCGCTCGACGTCAGAGATTTCAGCGCCTCCGTCCGCTGCAGCAGATCTCGCGCCTGTTCGAGCACCCTGGAGCCCAGCGAGTTCAGACGGGGCGGCTTTACCGAGCGGTCGAGCAACTCGGCACCCAATGCAGCCTCGAGCCTTTGCATTTGGCGGGTCACCGCAGACGGCGTTCGGAATAGACGACCGGCTGCACCGGCGATGGATCCGGCATCGGCGAATTCTACGAGGACGCGCAAATCTTCGAGCAAGGGGGTCTCCTGAAGCGGGCCGCGAATCGTGCGGTACTAGCATTATTATCGTGATAATAATGAATTTGCAGAATTTGTGGTGACGCATCACAATTTCGCGCAATGCACGTTTTTGCGGAGATCCGTATGCCTCGCAAGAGCCGGATTCGGCGCACCGCAAATACCTCGCCCGAACTCGTGCCGCCGGTTGGGCGTTTTCCCGGGCGATCGAAGTCGCTGCTTCACCCACTTCAGCGTCGGTCGAGAACCGACGACGGGCGCGCTGGTGGCCGGAGGTATTGCGGCCGAGACGGAGCGCGTCTTCCGGAATCTCTCGGCGGTTTTGAAGGCGGCCGGCAGGAGTTTCGATGATGTCGTGCGCGCCGGCGTGCATCCCGCGAACATGAACGACTTCGTCGCAATGAATGGCATCTACGCAACGCATTTCAGTCAACCCTTTCCCGCCCGCACGACGATCGCGGTGGCCGCGCCTTGGGGCCTGCGTTGAGATCGACCTCGTCGCCAAGGCTTGAGGCACGCGCGGGAATCCAACGCGCGAAGAGAAAATGACCAGGATTATTTTGTCCGGGTGTGTTGCAGTTTTCCTGCTTTCGTTCAACGCGCGCGCCCAAAGCACCCAGGACGAGCGCCAGTATGCGGAGGGGCCGGTCACTCTCGTGCAAGAAATAGCGGTTGAGTACGGGCATTTCGAAGACTACGTCGATTGGCTGAATTCGACATGGAAGCCGACCATGGAAGCCACGAAGAAAGCAGGAATCATCATCGATTACAGGGTCTTCAGTTCCACTCCACCGTCACCAGATCACCCCGATGTAATTCTGTGGATTACTTATAAGAACATGGCAGCATTGGATAGAGGCGTCGAAGAAGAAGCAGTGGCCAAGAAAGTGATCTGCAGCACCGAGTGTCAGAACAAGGCGAGAGTTAATCGGAACGAATACAGGAAAGTTACGCGTAGAGAATATATTCGTGAACTTGTCTTGAAATGAAATCGTTGTTCGTGCTCGAAAACGCGCGCCGCTATTTGCAGCGCTCGGCCCGATGTGCGCATGCGGACGCACAGGGGGAAGCGTGACGACGATGAAGCTCTATTCCTGGGATCTCAGCCCCTACTCGGCGCGAGTACGGATGCAGATTTACGCCAAGGGTCTCACCGACATCGCGATCGAGCAGCCGCCGACTTACGGCACGGCGAAGTTCTACAGAGACCATCCGATCGGCCGCATCCCGTTGCTGGAGATCGATGGCGACGCGATACCGGAGTCGGCCGTGATCGCGGAGTATCTCGAGGAGGTCTATCCCGAGCCTTCGCTGCTGGGCGCGACGTCCCGCGAGAACGCCCATATCCGCACCCTGGCCCGCATCGGCGACATCTACCTGATGAACAACACGTTCATGCTCGCGGTTCAGACCCGCGTCCTCGCCGCCCGGACGCCCGTGACCACCGGCAACGAAAGCATCGTTGCGCTATTGGGCGGCCAGCTGGCGAGCAACACCAAGGCACTGGACCGGATGATTGGCCGCGACGGCTTCGCATACCTGGGCCGCGTCACGCTGGCCGACTGCGCGCTCGTGCCGGCGCTGTTCTTTCTGGAGAACGTGCTGCCGGGCACAGGGCTCGCCGACCCGATCGCCGCGAACGCCAACGTGGCCGCCTACTGGGTCGCGATCCAGAAAGACGAGTACGCGGCGCGCATCCTGATGGAGCTGCACCGGGGGCTGGAGGAACGCCGCGAACTGATCCGCTCCGGCGCGATCGAGAAGATCAGGGCGGCGAGGAACGCGGCAAGGCAAGCAGCGGAGCAGACCTAGCCAAGTCATCGAGCGACGCGGCGGCGCTCTAGTTGTCGCGCTGGCGCTCAGCAAATCCGGCGCCCAACGTCCGGTTCTGGCCGGATTCGGACGAGCGATGCGTCGCGGACCCACCGGTGCGCAGCTCCTGCGATACTAGCGAGGGGCGCCCGGAGTCTGAGGACTTCCCCGCGCGCAGCGTCCGCTTCACCGTGATCGAACTTGCAGTGCCCCTTACATTACCTCGGGGTCTCTTGTCATCCGAACGGGGAGCCGCGCCACATGACCGATACGCGCCTTGACGCAGTCGAGCGGTTCTATGATTTTCACCCGATCAACGCTAGGCAGATTCTCGACGCGGTCACTGCGCGTGGGATCGCGCCGGATCAGATCACCGAGGCGGTGCTGCAGCAGCATGATCAGGACCATTACGGTGGGACCGCCGCAACGGAGCGGCTGATCGCCGAGGCGGCCGTACGGGCCGAAGATGTCGTGCTTGACGTATGCAGTGGCATGGGCGGACCCGCACGCTACCTCGCGTGGAAGACCGGCTGCCACGTAACCGGCCTGGACCTTACCGCTAGCCGTGTGCAAGGAGCCACCGAGCTCACGCGAATTGCGGGGCTGTCCGCGTCTGTTCGGTTCGTCCACGGCAATGCGCTCCACATGCCCTTCCCGGATGAGTCGTTCACGCTAGCCATTGCGCAGGAGTCGTTCGCGCACATCCCCGACAAGCCACGGCTTGTCACCGAGTGCGCGCGCGTGCTGCGACCCCGCGGCCGGCTGGTGTTTTCCGACATCGTTCACCGGGGCAACGTATCGGCACGCGACGCACAACGGTTATCCGAAGGGATGACCTTCTCGGAGATCGAAACCGTAGAGGGCTATGCGGAGCTCCTGCGCTTGTGCGGCCTAGCCATCGTTAGACTCCTGGATCTGACGGAGGAGTGGACGCGCATTTTGGTCGAACGCCACGCTATGTATCGGTCGCTGGAAACACACACGGTCGCGCGTCTCGGACGCGAGCATTTCGAGCGCTACGACCGGGCGTACGAACATTTCGTGGGGCTGTACCAGACCGGAATTCTCGCAGGAGCACTCATTCACGCCGTTAAATCGGAATGATCTGTTGAACTTAGAAACCGATATCCCTCTCGACGCCCATCGCTAAGCGACTGCTTCTGGCCGTTTGCACTCGCTCAATGGACGGCGACCAGCGACCCTTCGGACCTTGGGGTGCCAGCGAACCGGACGTATGCTCCGGTCATGCTTGCCGTACCCGCGCGGCAGTACCGACGGAGAAGGCCGCACCCGCGGGCTTCGGTTTCACGGTACACGCCGGTCGAGTTCCGGCCGCATTAGCACACTCTCCTGGGCCGTCGGTTCGTTGCGCGCTCCGACGAACACCGCCGCCGTGGCGCCACGGTTGACGGCAACGTGCGGTACATTCACCGGTATGAACAGGTAGTCGCCCTCGCGCGCGACTTCGTGATGCTCGAGCTCGTCGCCGCTCCAAAGGTGGATGTCCTCGCCGCTCAAGACGTAGAAGGCCGACTCGTGGAACTGATGTATGTGGGCCTTCGTGCGTTCGCCGGGCGGAATCGTGACGACCCCGAAGAACAGGCTCTTCGCGCCCACTGTTTCGGCACTGATTGCAGGCGTGTACAGCGAACCCTGCTCGCTTTTGTACTGTTGGCATCCGTGGATTACACAGGCCATGTTCGCTTTGAAGTTTTTCATCGTAGCCTCCAGTGTGGATTGAGAGTCGATGCTCCACCGAGGTATTGGCGAGCGGCCCCAGCGTGCGCTGGTTGCCACGGCAGGTCATGAAACACCGCCGAATTGTTCCGAAATGGCGCGAAGCGGTATAAAGGGGTATGGCTGGGCCATACTTCCTGTTTGGGCCCTTCACCTTCGACGCCGAGCGGGCGAGGCTGTCGCGCGACGGCCGACGGCTCGATGTGGGCCAACGGGCGCTCGGGGTGCTGCATGCGCTTCTCAACGCCAACGGGCACGTGGTCACGAAGGCGCAGCTCATGGATTTGGCCTGGCCAGGCGCTGTCGTCGAGGAGAGCAATCTCTCCGTGCAAATCGCTGCGCTGCGCAAGCTGCTGGGGCCGACGCCTGCCGGCGGGGATTGGATCGCCACCGTTGCGCGTATCGGCTACCGCTTCGCCGAACCAGTTACGGTCGCCGGGGCGGCTGAGGAGTCGACGGCCGAGTCGACGGCAGTGCGACCGTCCGTCGCCGTCTTGCCCTTCGATAACCTGAGCGGTGAGGCGGACAAGGAATATTTCGTCGACGGCATCACCGAGGACATCATCGCGGCGCTGTCGCGTTTCCGGTGGTTCTTCGTTATCGCGCGCAACGCGGCGTTTACGTTCAAACACAGGACGCCGGAAGACGTCGCTCAAGCGCTCGCTGTCCGCTATGTTCTCGCGGGCAGCGTGCGCAGGTCAGGCAATCGAATCCGGATTTCCGCCGAGCTGGTCGACGCGCGCAGCGCGACCACACTATGGGCTGATCGGTACGATTTCGAGTTCGGCGAGCTTTTCTCGGTGCAAGATCGAATCACCGAACAGGTTGTGGGGGCGATCGAGCCCGAACTGCTGAAAAGCGAATCGGTGCTTGCCATTGGACGGCGACGCGGTGTGCGTGACATGACGGGATGGGATCTCGTGCACCAAGGCACCTGGTTCTTCCATCAAATCACACGGCCGACGCATCTTCGTGCGCGCGAGCTCTTCCGTGAAGCGCGCAAGGCCGATTCGCAACTTGCCGAGGCGCACGCGTGGATCGGCCGTGTCAGCGCGGGAATCGTGGCGTACGGCTGGAGTGAGGATGAAGCTGCTGATCTTCGCGAAGGCATCGACGCAGCGTTGAAAGCGGTGCAGCTCGACGAGAAGAATCCGTACTCGCACTATGCGCTCGCGATCACCAGTGTGTTTGCGAGCGAATTCGATCAGGCAATTCGAGCCGCGGACAAGGCGGTCGAGCTCAGCCCTGGCTTTGCACTCGGCCACTTGGTGCTGGGAATGGCGCGGCTCTATTCCGGCGATGCTCTACGTGCGGTCCGCTGTCTTGAGCGCGGCCTTCAGCTCAATCCGCACGACCCGCAGAATTTCGTTTGGTACAACATACTCGCGACGGCACTGCTCCTCCAGCACGAGTTTGATAGCGCGGTGCAGCAGGCGACGAACGCATTGAAGGTGCGTCCCAAGTGGCGGCCCGCCATTACTACGGCGCTGTGCTGCTATCAGGCAATGGGCCAGAAGGACAGAGCGCGCGAATGTGTCGAGCGGCTTTCGCAATGCGAGCCGTCGGCGGATGCGCTCGGGCCGCTTTGGCGCACCAACGCTCGCTGGCGCGACGAGATGACATCGTTGCTGGGGCAGGCCGGCTGGCGGCCGACATAGCTGCTCGATATGGGCCCATGCCGGTGGTCCGGCGTTTCATGCCCTGACGGCCAGGCTGCATGTCGAACGCCGCTCCAACGGCTGGAATTGGCCGAATGCCGAGCTCGCACAGCCGTCGCGGAGCGCCGGCGCATGCCTCATTCAAACCCTTCGCCTTGAGAACTACCTGGGCCGGCGCTGAGGCGGGGATCAATTCGTCTACGGCCGGGTGGAGAGCCACGGCGCATAGACGGGCGCCGCGCGGTCTGCCACGCACCACGAGATTCGGGCAATTGCGTGCTCCGTGCCACCGTTGCGCCGTTGAGCCGAGCCAGCAGTCGCTCGGCGGCGCGTCGCCCGATCTCTGCCGGCGCAACCCATCGGCGTAGCACTCCGCGCACCACTCAGCGACAATGACGATTCATGGCTGGCATGCAGCCTGACAACGGAGGTAGCGATGAACAAGTTTCTCGTGCTTTACAGGGCCCCCACTTCGGTCCTCGACGAATGGATGAAGAAACCCGAGCAGGAGCGCAAGCCCGAAGAGACGAAGATGATGGACGCGTGGAACAAGTGGATGAGCGCGAACGCCAGCAAGCTCGCCGACAAGGGTGGCGGCGCGGGCAAGCCGAAAGTCGTCTCGTCATCGGGCGTGAAGGATGCCCGGAACGACATCATGATGTATCAAATCGTCCAGGCGGACTCGGCCGATGAGGCGGCCAGGATCTTTGTCGACCATCCTCATTTCGGCATCCCGCAGGCGACCATCGAGGTGATGCCGGTCAAGGCCATGGGGGGCTAGCAAGATTCTGCAAGTCAGTACCGCCCCGTGCCTTCAGCTTGGTATAGGCAAGGAGCAAGCGCACGGCTTCCCGGGTCCGGGGGCCGTGCTGCGGTACGATCCCCTCATGTTGCTGTTGAGAATGTTTGCGATCCTGCTGATTGCCGGAGCGCTGATCGACACGTCTATCGCGGCGGACGCGCCCAGTGCCGCTCCCCCGACGCAGACCACCCCTTCTCGGGCCGTGATGACGGGCGAACAGGTCATCCGGATCCTCGACGAAACCGTGGACTGGTACCGCACGCTGGGAGCCCAGCAGCAGTGGGCGACTCAGCCGAGCGACCTCCTTATCCTGTACGCCAATCGGCAAATCGCCGACCGGGTCATCGGGTTGGCCTTCGACCTCGCGAGAGCCAACGCAGAGCTGCTGAGCAGCGAGGCAGAGGTCGCGCAGAAAGCGGCCGCGGATACCGCGTCGTCGCCGCAGGCCATGCAACGAGTGCAACAGCAGCTCGATGCGCGGCGCGCGGAGTTGCAGGCGGAGATCACTTCCCTGCAGCGCGGCCTGGCCGCGAGGCCCAAAGCGCAGGGAGGCGAGATGCAAGCGAGGATCTCGCAGCTTCAAAGCGAGCTGGACCTCGTGAATGCGCGCCGTAATCTTTATAGCTCCATTGCGCAGTTCACCTATCAAAGCGATGCAAACGGAACTGGCGCAAGCGCCTTGAAGGCGCACATCGATGCCATCGCGGCGTCGCTTCCATCCTCGAGCAGCGGCGCAGCGCCGGCCGCTGCCGCAGCCGGTTCGCCCGCGGGGTCGGTCGCCGCGTCCACGGCCTTGAGCGCATCAGGGTCCGGGAGCGAGAATGGCGCCGGACGGATTGGTATCTGGGACCTGGCCTCGAACGTCATGCGCCTCGCGGACAAGCTCCGCATCATCAACACGGCGGACCGGCGCACCGCCGACTTGCAGAACACCTTTACGCAAATCGGCGCTCCGCCCCAGGAGAAGATCAAGGCGCTGTCGGCGCAGGGCGATGCCCTCGCCGCGCAGGCGGACTCGTCGAGCGGCGCAGCCCCCAAAGGCGTTCGCGATCAGTTCGACACGCTGGCGTGGCTGTTCAAGCAGACGGCCGCCATCGTGATCCCGCTGAGCCGGGAAGACGTGCTGCTGGGCCAATATCGACGCAACCTCACCACCTGGCGCGACAATGCCGAAAGTCAGTACTTCGACGCGCTCAAAGCGCTGGGCGTGCGCGTCGCGATATTGCTCGGCTTGCTGGCGGCCGTGTTCGCAGGCGCGGAAGCATGGCGACGCGGGGTCCTGCGCTACGTGCAGGAGCCACGCCGACGTTATCAGTTACTGCTGGTGCGACGCATCGTTTGCTGGGCACTGGCAGTGACCATCGTCGGTTTCACCTTTGCCACCGACCTTGGCTCGCTCGCTACGTTTGCCGGCCTTCTCACGGCCGGCCTCGCAGTTGCCATGCAGAGCGTGCTGGTCTCCATCGTCGGCTATTTCTTCCTCATCGGTAAGTACGGCATTCGCGTGGGTGATCGCGTACAGATTGGCAACGTGAGCGGCGAAGTCGTGGATGTGGGTCTCGTACGCCTGCACCTCATGGAGCTGAGCGGTCAGCCTCCGCGGGGGCCGACGGGCCGGATCGTCGCGTTCGCGAATTCGATCGTCTTCCAGGCCTCGGGCGGGATCTTCAAGCATATCCATGGCGTCAACCTGGCGTGGCACGACATCACGCTCGCGCTGCCTCCCAAGGCGGACCCCTACGCCATGAAGGAGAAGCTTTCGGCCGCTGCCAACCAGGTGCTGAGCGAATACAGCGAAGACATCGCGCGCCAGACCCGGGAAATCCAGAAGACCACGTCGCTGAATGCCAGCGACGCAGCGCAGACACAGGTGCAGTTGCGCTTCTCCGCCTCGGCCGTCGAGGCGCTCGTGCGCTATCCCGTGCAGCTGCAGCACGCCGCGGAGATCGACGAGCGCATGTCGCAGGAGCTCATGACAGCCGTAGCGGACGCGGCCGCTTGAACAAACCTTCACCTCGCCCGCCCCCGGTGCGAGGTCTTCAGTTGGCGTGGGTTTGAATGACTGTATTGGCCGATTCCTGACTTCGGCCAACTGCTGCTATCGGCCACAAGCGGTCGTTCATGCGTCGTTCGGCGTCCGCCACGCCGCCTACTGATCGCGGGCTTCGATCCGGTCGTCGACAGCTTTCTCGAGCACCGACAGCTGGCGCGTGTCGTAGCGACTTCTCAACCTCGCAATCGCATCGGAATCCGGACGACTCGCTCCCATGACGAGCTCGGCAAGCTCTTCGAAGTAGTGCTCGTGACCCGGTGGCGAGACCGTCATAAGCATGATTGCCGGACGGTCACTCGCATTCGCGATGCAGTGTGGCACGCCGGGCGGGATGAATACGTACGTGCCCGGCCCGGCCTTGACCCGGTCTTCACCAATCTGCCATTCACACTCGCCTTCCAGGACGAAGAAAGTCTCTTCCTGAACGGCATGAACGTGCAAGCCTGTCGACAAACCCGGGGCCACGGTCCAATGGAACATTGACGTGTACTTGGTATTTTCCCCGGTTACGAGGAATACTAGCGGCTGTCCGGCCAATTGGACGCGTTCACCTTCGCTGGCCTTTCGAATGATCGCTGTTGCGTTCATCGCAGCACCTCTTGGTTCATTGATCGAAATGACGGTATCAGGATGAATGCCGCTCGCCCCAAAGTCGTTAAGTAGTCGCTAAACAGTTGCTAAGGATTCCCGCTAGGCGTACACCAGGCGCTGATGTCGACGATCCATCAATTCGGCCCGTTCCGCCTCGACTCGCGCGCCGGCATCCTTTTCCGCGGCACTGAGCCTTCCGCGCTCGGCCAGCGCGCGGTTGCCGTTCTCCGAGTATTGCTGGAGCGTGCGGGCACGGCAGTCTCGAAGGAAGCTCTAATCGAGGCTGCCTGGCCAGGGCTGGTGGTCGAGGATAACAACCTGACCGTCCAGATCGCCGCGTTGCGCCGGGTGTTGGAGGAGGCGGCTCAAGCCGCGGCGTGGATCGAAACCATGCCCCGGCGGGGCTACCGTTACGTCGGGCCGCCGGTGGTCACCGACGATGCCCTTGCCATCGCTCGCTCTTCGCCTTCGCTGGCGTTGCCCGAAGAACCGTCGATCGCAGTGCTCTGCTTCGCTAATCTAAGCGGGGATCCGGCGCAAGACTACTTCGCGGATGGCGTTGTCGATGACATCATCACGGGCCTCTCTCGCATCAATTGGCTGTTCGTCATTGCGCGCAGCTCGACATTCACCTACAAGGGCCGGGCGGTCGACGTGAAGCGAGTAGGGGCCGAGCTCGGCGTTCGCTATGTGCTGGAAGGCACCGTTCGCAAAGATGCAAATCGTGTGCGGATCACCGCGCAATTGATCGTGGCCGCGACGGGAGCGCACGTGTGGGCCGAGCGCTATGACCGCGGCCTGGGCGACATATTCGCCCTGCAGGATGAGGTCGCGATGTCGGTCGTGGCTGCGATCGAGCCGAGCGTTCGGCGGGCCGAGGTGGAGCGCGTGTCGCGCAAGCGTCCGGAGAGCCTGGGTGCCTATGACCTTGCCTTGCGCGCGTTGCCCGGGGTCTACGGCGCGATGCCGGCTACCGTCACGAAGGCACTGGTTCTGCTCGATCGTGCGCTCGTGCTTGAACCGACATATGCCACGGCGCACGCCTACGCTGCGATGTGCCATCACTGCCTGTACCTACGCAACGGGCTCCAAGAAGAGAATCGTGAGGCATCGATTCGTCACGCCCAGGCAGCGCTCGGCCATGGTAATGACGATGCCGTTGCGCTGACGTTCGCGGGATTCTCCCTGGGAATGGACGCCCATGATCGTGCTGCCGCTTTCGCGGCCTTCGAGGCGGCTCTGGACCTCAGTCCTTCTTCCGCCCTGACCTACATTCTCGGTGCGGCAGTACTCTCATGGGCCGGAGAAGCGCCGCGCACGATCGACTGGGCTCAGCGCGCGCTGCGCCTGAGTCCCCTCGACCCTTGGAAGTTCATCGCCTACCGCAGCCTGGCTCTGGCGCACTTCCTGTCGGCCCACTATGAAATGGCTGCAGAAGCGGCGCGTCGGGCCGTGCAATTCAATCCTGGATTCGGCAGCTCGTACATGCTACTCGCCGCGCCGCTCGCGAAGTTGGGTCGGCACGAGGAAGCCGCAGTCGCCGTGACACGACTGCTGGAGCGGGAGCCCGCATTTCGGCTGACTGGCCAGTTCAAGGGCGTGGACTGCGCGCCCGCACTTGCTGCTGCACTTGTCGCTGCGCTCGCGGGAACGGGCATTCCCGAGTAGCAGCAGCGCATCGACTGCGCCGTCGACCGACTGTGATCGGCCAGAAGCGGTCGCTCGCCCTTTCGACCCTCTGATTGCTTCGTACTGAAGGCCGACACTTAGTAACATGTGCCGTCCAAGGGAGGCGGAAATGAAAGTTCACGAGGTCTTCGGCATTCAGCCCACCGTCAGGGAGCATTCGTACGTAGATCGTGGCAATTTGGATCGCGAGTTCAAGAAGCTACTGGAACGGCAGCAGACGCACATC
>Ga0207674_10000303_pt1 | contig 62513 bp, 87 predicted proteins | sample KBSCornC72_FD_184303 | JGI IMG/M metagenome (GOLD analysis project Ga0207674, IMG submission 184303) | Corn rhizosphere microbial communities from Kellogg Biological Station, Michigan, USA - KBS Corn C7-2 (SPAdes) (version 2) | ecosystem: Host-associated > Plants > Roots > Rhizosphere > Soil ...
TCGTTGGCGAAGGACTGGACCGGGCTGTTAATGGCCTGACGCTGAGCCCGGCCCTGAAGGTATTGGTCCTCGCTCCAAGCGTCCGGAAGATGGCGGATACGCCCCAGAGGACTGACCACGTAGCCCTGCTGGCGCACAAGCTTGCGCTGTTGCTGGTGCCAAGCACTCATGCCTTCCCAGGTCGAGAAGAAGGTCTGACGGATCTGCTCCGCTTCCTCAATCGTGAACTCGACCTGATAGCTGGTCTGAGCGTATGTAACGAACTTCTCTGCGCCCATGCCGAAGAGGAAGCCGAAGTTTGCGGCCTTCGCCTTCTGGCGCATCTCTGAGGTGACTTCACTCACGTCACATTGAGCTGCGATAGCAGCCATGACGGTGTGTAGGTCTGCGCCCTGACGGTATGCCTCCAGCATGGGCTCACAGCGGGCCAGGAAGGCCGCTACGCGGAGTTCAACCTGGCTGTAGTCTGCCGACACCAGGACGTGGCCAGGAGCGGCGCAGAACGCCTTCCTGGCGCTTCTGGCGACCTGCTGAAGGTTGGGCTTGCTGCAGGACAGCCGGCCCGTCACAGGGGCGTCTGAGGTCTCTCTCGGCGTGGTGGCGTAGTTGTAGCTGGCCCGGATGCGACCGTCTGCCTGGGCCTCGTTCAGCCAGGACTGGATGTAGGCGCTCTCAGTCATCGCCACGCGCATCTCGCGCAGCTTGCCGGCTACCTCGGCACCCTCATGGGCCTGCCTGTCGAGCACTTCCTTGGACCATTGCGGCCGGCCCTTAGGAGTACGTGCTGCCACGCGGAGTTCGCCCACGGCGCACATTAGCTGAGCCCAGCACAGGAACCACTTAGAGCCTGCAGACCATGAACATTCTGCGCTATCCAAGTATGCCCGCGCAGTTTCTAACTCTTCAGTCATGCGGACAGCGCCCATCTCGATCTGCTCTTGGGCGTCCAGCGTGCGCTTTTGAAGCCATTCCTCTGCCAGTTGTATAACGGAAGCATTATCCTTTAGCCGGGTCAAACACCAGTCACGATCCAGAGCGAAGCCATTCTCCTCAATCGCACTGAGCGCACACACAGTGCGCTTACCGATCAGGCTATAGTATTCGCCCAGTCGCACAGAGTTACGGGCGTCCGGGTCGTGTTGAGCCTCGTCCTGCAGGCCATAGTCGGTACCCCATAGATCCAGCTGTTTATCATGAAGCTGATAAAGTCTATAGGTCCAGTAGGTATCCTCGGCGCAGTACTCCGTCATGCGGTAGTACTCTTCGCGCTCGGCCAGCTTGCGCCCGTCCGGATTGGCGCGTTCGTCTGCCTCAAGGTCTTTCCAGGAGAAGTCCAGCCAGGGCTTGGCTCCCAGGTCGCGCACGGCGCGAGGCTTGAGACCGGCAGAGAAGTTCTCGTCCAGAATGTGGCTGGTCAGTGCGGTATCGCACAGAAGCTGGCCGTAGAGGTTGACCCCGGTGTGGACCTTGATCCAGGTCAGATCAAACGAGGCGTTGTGCGCGATCAGCGGTGTGTGCCGGAGCGTATCAGCCAGATACGCTAGCGCACTCCTCCACTGTCGATTAAGTCCTGAATCCGGATGACTCAGGCCTATGGCGGCAGTCTGAATGACAGTAGACCCTACTGGAATCCAAGTCACGCTGGCGCACACTACGCGAGCATCAGGACCAAAAGGAGACAACTGAGTTGTCTCCAGGTCAACTGCTACAGTAGGGCCCAGTTTGCGCAATTCGACGCACAGACGTTTCAAGTCCGGCCCATCCACAACGTGGATAAGCCGGGCTTTTTCGAATGTCACTTGCCGTTGCGGGACTGGCTGCCGCGAGCAATAGGCTTATCCGCCTGCTTGCCCGATCCAGTGGTTTGACCGGTGGCTTTGCCGTATTTAGCCTGCTGAGCTTTGAGGTTTTTGCCTCGGGTCAGTCCCACTCCTCTTCCTTCCATTCCCAGCAACACGATTCAGCCAAAGACTGAACCACGTATTGCTTTCCGCAAACTGTACAGACCAGCTTAGAGGGGGCCATAGGCCTATTGTACTCGTTACTCGGAATCGGCCAAGTGCCAGAGACCGCCAACGACGTAGACGAGGAGAACAGCCTGGAAGCTGGCCGCGAATCCCAGCGCAGGCACGACAGCCCAGTCATCGTGGATGATGTCAAGAGCATTCATGACGAGCCAGCCCAGAAGAAACCACAGGCTGACAATCAGAAGAACGGCCCCGAGAACAAGGTAGAACGGATTTTTTGCACGAACGGTGATCTTCGCCACTTTACTCTCCCACCACTACGCGGGCTACTCCCGCTGCTGTGATTAGTCTAGCGCACTCATGACATGGTTCGCGGGTGATATACAGCGTCCCGCCGAGAGCGCGATCGCGTCCAGCGTACAGCAGGCAGTTAGCCTCGGCGTGAATCGCCACGCAGTTCTCGTAGGACGAGCCGGGTTGGACGCCTGGACACTTTCGCACGTCAATGAAGCCGGGGCATTTCCTGTTACCGCACACCGGTCCCTCCATGCTGGAGAAGGTATGCAGCCAGTGCTGCCCTCGCGGGCAAGATTCGCAGCCTGCCTGCCCCGCAGGAGCGCCATTGTAGCCAGTCGCCACTACTCTGTTGCCGGCATCGAGCAGGACGGCCCCGACCTGAGAGCGCTTGCAGTCACTACGCAGCGCCACAGTGCGAGCCAGCGAGGCTCCGTATTGGTCCCACGAAAGCCTAGGCATTATCCCTCAAGTAGTCTAGGAGTCCGCGCTCCAAGTCGGTGCGCTCCAAGTGCGAACGCCTTACCACTTCGTCCACGGTACCACGCGCTAGAAGCCAGTGGTAGAAAACCGGAGAAGTTTGACCCGGGCGATCCAGCCGACCCATCGCCTGCAAAATGTCCTCACGCTGCTCAGTGAGTGACAGCATGACAGCATGAGATGCCGTGACCAGTTCGTTGATGCCGAGAGAAATAGTCCGCCACTGAGCGATGATCACGATCTTGTCCGCCGAATCACTGGCAAACTCTCGCCGAATCGCTAGACGCTGGGCGTCAGGAGTCGAACCAGTAATCAAGCGAGCTACGTCTCCGAGTCGCTCTTTGAGAGCTTCAATTTCTGCGAGTGCCCAGCCGAATACCACGATGCGATTTTGGCTCTCCAGTAGTCCAGAGATGAGATCGACAGCAGTGTCAAGACGACTACTGCCCAGCCAATGAACGTCACCGGTTTCGTCCTCCTTGGCAAAGCCGCACGTCAGTTGACGCAGACGCAGGCGGTTGATGAGCATAGACGGAGTGGACATCAGCTCCCCGTTGGAGAGCGCCAGAACCATTTCCTTTTTGACCTTGTCGTAGGCGCGCTGTTCTCGCTCCGAGAGTCGTACCGGCACGTCGACGTGGGTGACCGGTGGAAGATCAAGGCATTCTTCTTTGCGCAGAGCATGACTGCGTTCCGCCATTCTGTTTTCAAGCCAGTCGAGGTTGCGCCAGCCGGTGATTTGCTTGCCGGCCCAGCCCCCCATGATCGCTACCTTCGCCTCGAACTGGCTGTAGGTCATCGGCTTCGAGCCGGTCCAGAAGATCGTGGGATCGAGGATCTTGAACTGGCTGTAGATATCCAGCGGACTGTGCGGCATCGGTGTACCGGACAGCAGTATGCGGCGTTTCACCAGCGGTGCTATACGGTGTAGCAGACGCGCTACGTTGCTGCTGTTCCCCTTCGCTCGCTGTGATTCGTCACAGACCAGGACATGGGGGGCGAACTTCTTCACGGCGTTCAGCCAATGGTCAGAGTCCAGCTTGCTACCGCGCGCGCGTCGACTGGACAGCGCCTCGTAGTTGACGACGCGGATCGTGACGCCAGTCCCTCGCGGAACGGAGCCTGCGTCTGCCAGGGCTGTCTGCTTCTGCTGGATCGAGCCCTGCAACGCCCAGATATTCCAGTCACATGACTGGCTGCCCCACTGATTGACCTGTAGCTCCCAGGTATCCACGACAGACTTGGGCGCACAGACCAGCACCCGGATCTCCGTATCAAAGTGATACGCCAACATCCCTAGGTAGTCGATAACGCAGCGGGTCTTGCCGGTACCCACGTCATAGAACAGGCCAAAGACCCCGTTGTGCTTCATGAGGCGACGAACCCCCTCCGCTTGGTGGCGATAGGGGGCGGGCTCGCGGAACTTGAAGGTCACTCGACTTCTTTCAACACACTCTGAATAGAGTAGTAGGCTTCACTGAAGGACCGGGCAGAAGCCAGTATCCTTCTAATTTTGTCAAGACTCTCTTCCATCTGGTCTATGTAAGCGTCTCGCACGTCATAGATTTCACTCATCGTCCTGACTCATCTCTTCCTTCTGCTCTCGGGACTCCTGCTTGTAGCGCCAGCCCCCTTTGGGGTTGCCGTGCTTGGGAGCCTCGCGACTATCCAACCAGGGTCGCCCCGGATCCTCCAGCGGAGCGATGCCCATCGCCTTGCGCATGGCATTGTCCAGCTTGAACTTCTCGAGCCATCGTTCCTTGTGGTATGGCTTCGGATCGCGCATCGGCGGCGGCCCTGTGCAGATCCGCTTGGGCATCGCTCCACAGCGAGGGCACTTTACCATGAGGACAGACGTGTCCGGGACCGTAGGCGGCGGGGTCTGGCGCAGCGAGGCGATGCTGTAGCGACTCATATGAACCGTCTCCAGAACGAAGCCAAGCTCCGTACACTTCACCCCGGGAATCGCCAAGCACTGAGGGCACTTCTCCAGGAGCGGTCGAATAGGCTTCTTGGGCTTAGCCACCCCACGCCACCGCCATAGCGTTAGCCACGCCCTCGAATGTCTGAGCGCGCAGCTTAGCCGATCGAGCGCCTCCGACGCCCTTGAAGACCCGGGTGCCGTCGCCAACGTAAATGCCGCTGCCGCTGTGCCAAGGCATCACGGGCTGGTCGTAGCTATCGATCTTGTGCGTGGGCTCCAGCTTCGGAAGACCTCGCAACCAAAGACAGGTCTTCTTCTTCCAAGGGTCTCCGAACATCCAGGGATCGATGATCTGATCCGGCTTACGGAAGAGACGAGACATGACTCCAACAGGGTTCTCCACGGCTACTCGCGGAGCATTGGCGTGGTAGCAATCCAGGAAGAAGCGAGAGGCAGAAGCCATGCGTCCATCAGCCTCTTTGATCTTGAGGTTGTGGGCATTGGACGCGGCCAGGTCTGTACAAGGAGGAAACGCGATTACTAAGTCCCAGGAGTCCTGCAAAACTACACGAACGTCTTCCTGCAAATGCGGCCCGGGGCGCTCGGTCAGCAACAGGTCACAGGAGATAGCGTCATGACCCCGAGCGATGAAAGCGTCTCGAACTCGACCGCTGTATTCGCAGGCAACAAGAACACGCACCGTTATTCCCCCGCTACGTACTCGTCCAGCATGTCGCTGGCATTGAGCAGGGCAGCAGCCAACTGGCGAGCCATAGCCGCGCTATAGAAGTGACTGACCTCGGTGAAGTGATCCTCATTCATGTCACAGCGACCACGATAGGCACTGACCACAACGTGGATAGCAGGGGTGCCTTCATCCCCTGGATCGTCTCCGGCCAGCATAGTCTCACAGCCGTGGATCCAGAGAGGGTTGTCGTCCATGTCCAGCAGAGTAGGCTCCAGGGCCTCTTCCACATCTTCCTCGTGACTACTCACCGGTCTGCTCCTCATCGTCTCTGTCACCAGCATAGCCGTTCACGACAAAACCCGTGCGCTGCCAGAGGGGGTGCCGTTGTCGGTTGTGCGCGAGCACCTGAATCTTTCCGCCCTCGAGCAGACACTCCCAGGCCAGGTCGAAGTTACTATAGGCCCTGGTCCGGGGCTTGCCATCAGGATCCACGAAGGTTTCGGAGTGTGTGTTCTTACGATCAGAAGGGGCCACATGCCGAGAGAGCTGACTCTTGGAGACTGGCTCGTTGTAGTTGTCCATGTACTTGAGGATGTTCCCGCCCACGCGGCGACAGATCTCATCGGCCTTGGCGTTGTCCTTCTGAGCGTCAGAGATACCGAACTCCGATCCACGCTGGATGGCGTTCTCGCGCATCTCTTCATAAGCTCCACCGGCGGCCCAGGCCCTGGTCTCATTGGAGACGGCCATTACAGTGCCTGCCGCTTCCCACCAGTCGGTGGTGATCTTCAAAGACTTGTCGCACAGGATCGTCAATGCCGCTGCAACTTTTAGTTGACACAATAACAAATGACCATCTAGCCCGTCGCTGCGGCCTACCTGCTTCTCCCAGTTGGCACGGTGTACGGCATCCCAGGCTTCCGGACAGACAGTCAGCTCGTAGTGATTGTCCGGGAAGCGAGGCATGTCGATCGCTAGGCTCTGCGTGGTGGAGAAGTAGTGACCCGGCTCAGGCTCGGGCATGTTCGGATCGATTGCCGGCATCCAGACGAATCTCTGAGGGCTGCCTGATCCATCCTCACGGAACAGCACCTGCGACCTACGGGGCTGGACACCACAGATCATGGTCAGTCGGTAACTGTCGCCCGCCACGAAACGATCCCGGTCCACCGAGGCGTTGGACTGGCCCAGGTCGCCGCCACTCCAGGCCGATCGCAGCACGGACTGAATCGTAGAACCATCGCGGGAACCCAGCTCGCCTAGCGTGGTGATCTCGTCCACGTTGAACACAATGCCCAGGCGCAGATTGCGCACAAGGGGCTTAGGCCCACGACCTACTGCGTTGGGGTCCGGCTCGAGGAAGACCATGGCCAGGCCTTCCCCTGATCCTAAATTCTTGGTCTCTGCCTCGTTCGGGATGGTGATGTAGCGGCGGCTGGCCGCGATGGCCCCGCTCTTCCCAGCTCCGGAAGGGCCGGTGATTGCTACGAAAAAGTTCAGGCTGGCCGGGGCGTTGATGATAGGTGGGATCATGATCTGCGGCGGCGCAGCAGACAGCACACGCGCCATCGTCACACCCAGCAGCGCCCACGGCACGATCATGCGTGAGTCCGCGATGGCCTTGATCTGCTTCAGTACTTCATGCCGGTCCCAGAACTCCTGGTAGGGCGATAGATCAACACTCACTGAGCGATCCCTCGAATGTTATTGACCCCACGGTTGATTCCGGAGGCGATGGTAGCTCTGGTCTCTCCGTCACGTAGACCTGCGTCGCGCGCCGTTTCCTTCAGCAGATCAATCGCTGCGCCCTCGCCTAGGAAGCCCAGCTCAACGCACTCACCGGCCACGCAAGAGGCCTGGAAGAGGTAGTTGTTGCGGTTGCCGCCGCCCATCGGGAAGGTGTTCATGAACCAGTAGAACAGGTTCAGCGTAGCGGTACGGTCGGTCATGCGCTCAATGGACGGAGCGCGTCGTTCCGGGCGAGACACGATCGCTTCTAACAGAGCCGGATGAATCGGAGCCATGGTGCGGTCCCCCGGCGCATGGTTAGGGTGCCAGGAGTAGACTCCCGCGCAGCTCCTCTTCTGACTGGGAGGAGACACCACGTAACCTCCGTCGCCCTTGATGTCCACTCCCACAGTGCCCTGGGGCTGGCCGTTGCGGATCTCGATACCCTCGGGTAGTGCGTAGTAGAAGTGCAGGCCATCACCGCCGGTGTGCGCGGTCCAGGTGCTGCGCAGCAAGCCCTCGTCTCGCCATCGATTGAATGTGTCGGTTCCGTCGTGAGTGCCGTGCTTGTCGAAGTCCACCACCACGAAGCCACGGCCGGTGCGGATGCCGATGAGGGCTGTTTCGGGCCAGCGGATCTCCCGCCACTTGTCAGCTCCGGCAGCCCGGTAGTACGAGTGACAGTAGTCACACTTACACTTCTCCATGGCCTCGGGAGTGGGGCAGGTGTTGCCCCCGCTGCGAGAGCAGTTATCGCAGTTGGCCAGGGGCTTGCCGCCCGGCCCCAGAGGGAACACATCAAACCAGTCGGTGAGGCGCAGAGCTTCGTTGAGCAGAGACACTCGGTCCTCCGGACATGAGTGAGGCGGAAGCCTCAGGTTAGCAGGTCTGTAGTCCCAGTCAACCCGGTCTGAGCGTGAGCGTGAATCCGAGTCGGGATCGAGTTGCGACTATGAGTCGGGGAGGTGGCCTGTGTATCGGGATAAAAATCGTGCTGTAAGCGTGAGGACTCTATATAACGGTATCTCTATATCACTCTCTGTAATTATTATAAGTACATATGACTACTGTCTGTTACTCTCGGGACTGTTTCACGCACAGGCCATCTCCCCGACTCACGAATCGCGATTGGCCTCCTCCTGAAGCTCTTGACAAGCACTGCATGGTTCGTAGTAAGGTCTGTCCATGAAGCGATACCTCCTTCCACTGGTCGTGGCTCTCGGCATGATGAGCGCTGCGCCTGCTGAGGCGGCTTCGCTGAAGGAAACCAACGCGTGGGCCACGCCCAACCTGTCGGCCGGCTTCACGCCGCAGGGAATGACGATGCTGGGTAATCACGTGGTGATGGCTGAGTACAAGCCCGGTTTCAACACTCGCCTGGTAGAACTGGACCTGAACGGTAAGATCCTGGGCCAGGTTTCGATCGCTCCCACCCACGCCGGTGGGATCGCCGTGGTGGGCAAGTGGCTCTACGTTCAGAACGCGGATACGCCGAACCACGACACCGTTCGTCGCTACCGGGTGGCGGACCTGAAGCTCACCAAGCACCCGACCTACGTCAAAGCGCGGGGGTTGCAGGAACTGGCTCCATGGCAGTTCGCCTCATTCATGACGGCGGACGATGATCAGCTTCTGGCCGGTCACCACGGCATGGGTGAAGGTTCGAGAATGTATCGGTTCGATGTCGATCAGAAAACGGGCTTACTTAGCGCCCTGGACTACGTCATCGTTCCGGACAACACTCAAGGCGTTGCTCCCGGAGGTGTCTTCACGTCCGGGGGCGGTCGCCTGACCGTAGGCTCGACTGTGTACTCAATCCCCAGCCATGCTGAGGGCGTGGTTGTGGTGGACAAGACTGCATACGTTGCCTTCGAGGGCAAAGCTAAGTACGTCCTTCGTTACCAACTACCTTAGGAGATCTGTTGCTATGTACGAGTCCGAGTGCCCGTGGTCGGGCAAGCGCGGTTACTGGAGTCGTACTGCGGCCGAGTCCGAGATGCGCCGGCTGCGCCGCAACGGCGTACGCCAGGGTAAACGCCTGATCCGCAGCTATCGCTGCGACAGTTGCTCCCACTGGCATCTCACGTCTGAACCGTCTACGAAGGAGAAGTAAGATGAAGCAGTCGCAAGCCGAAGCCCTCTGGTCCTCGCTTCGCGAGTCGTTCGTTAATGCCGAGAAGGTGCTCATCCAGATCATCGAGGCGAAGGCGTGGGAGCCCCTGGGCTACGACACGTTTGGCCAGGCCTGGGCAGATCGCATGGCTGGCGTGCGGCTGGCTGGTGCGCTGACCGCAAACGTGGTCTATGCCCTGTTGGATGAGGGCATGAAGGCGCAGAAGATCGTGGCGCTGGCAGGCGTGGGGCCGACCGTGGTGTATTTGCTGGCACGGCAGAAGAATAATGGGGTACCTGTCGAGATGGCCAAACTTCAGGATACTGTTGTTCGAGCGCACACTCGGGTCAAGCCTTCGGCTCCTGCCTTCTTGCACTTGGAACTGAACCACGGAGAATTAGCTAGCCTCAAAGCTTTGTGTGCAGCTAAGGGAGTGGATTTGAATAGTGAGGCTCTGAAGGCCGTACGTGTTCACTTCTCTCGGCTGGAGCGGAGCCGATCCAAGTGACTGTTTCTGCAAAAGGTAAAGAAAAGAAGTGTACAGGCGGTAGAAACAAAGGAGCTACGCCAGGCTGCTCCTGTGACTGGTGCGAGGTCAAGAGAGTTAATTCCAGAATTAGGACACAAAAGTACCGATCGGCTAATGTAGATAAGATAGCCACTTACAGTCGGACTAGGTGGGCGAACTTATCTCCAGAAGAAAAATATCGTATCGGTCAGCTAAGAAAGACAGCTCCAAGCGTTCAACAGTCGGGGCATTTATATGCCTTCAGAAAGAAGGTGAAAGATAGTAAAATACGTGAGCTATCGACTAGGCGTGGGGAGCCTTGGACCCTGTACGAAGACTCTGTGGTTTTTTCCGGGCTGCCGTACGCAGAGGTAGCCTTTAAGCTGGGACGTAGCCGACAGGCTGTAGAGACTAGGGCAAGAAACCTACGTGCAGCCGGGCTATATTAGTTTGTGCTACACTCTGAGTAGTAACTACTACAAGGAGAGACGATGGACAACGTCATTACTTTGAGCGAGGCTGCCCACCAGGCAGACCGCTCCAAGGCTTGCATCCGCCGCTGGATCGCTGAGGGCTGGCTGACTGAAACGACTCAGTTGCCCGGTCGCAATGGTCAGTGGCTCCTGGACCGATCCGAGTTCAATGGCAAGCTGCCCCACATCCTTGAGACGATGGACGCTCGAAAGGGCGGTCAAGGGAAGAAAGAGCCGGATGCTTTCGGCCAGCCGCGCGATTAGGGAAAGCTGAAGATGACCGAAGAAATCGAATGTCTCAATTCTGTCTGTAAAAAGACGGTAGAGGTGACTGAAGAGTTGATAGCTTCAGGCAAAGAGACAGTCGTAAAAACTAAAACCGAATATGCGGTTTCAGTTCCTGTGCCAGAGGAGGAGAGAAGTGAGAAATGATGGTTCTCTCAAGCAAGACCATCCTCTGAACCGACCAGGGTTTCCTCAAACGGTGCAGTACAGCCAACGACACCGAGCCTGGGTATACGTGGACTCAGTGGCCCAGTATCGTTTCGACAACAAGATAGGCCAGGACCATCCTGATAACGTCGGGGATTGTCCTATCTACTGGGAGTACCTGATCCCTGGTGAGGACTATTCAAAGGCGCGCTCTTGAGATATTCATATTCCAGCCTCGGAACCCTGGCCCAGTGCGAGCGCCGATTCTCCCTGCGCTATCGCGAGGGGCTGCGCCCTGCCGGCCCCAAGCCTTGGGCCCTTCTCCGGGGAAGCGCTTGGCATGCAGTCATGCAGGCCCAGTCGCTGAACGTGGGCCAGTACTGGGGCTCACTCCTGCAGGAGATGCCCGAGCAGATCGAGGTCATCGATGGCGTCTGGGCCGAGCCCACGATTAACGGCGTCGTGGAGGCTCTGCAGGATTGGGAAGTCAAGCAGGAGTCCCAATACCTCGACGCCATGCGCGAGGAGTACGGAGATCTGCTTAGCGACCGTATGTGGGATCTGTGGATCCGGATGAACCACTCCGGAGACATCGAGAAGGACTTCGGCCAGCCTCTGCTGGTCGAGTTCGAGTGGACGCGCACGCTGCCCAACGGGCTAGAGGCGACCGGCCGAGCAGACCTGGTCTACCTGGATCCTGAGACCAACCAGGTTGTGGTGCGGGACTGGAAGCTCAACGAGTCCTGGCCGCGCACGCCCTCTGCCATCGAAGACCTTATCAATTCGCAGAACCACTTCAATGCGTGGGGCGTGGCCGAGGCACTGCGGGACTTGTCGGACGTCAAGTACACGCCGTCGGCGGTGGAGTACGCCCGTGCCCGGTTCAAGAAACCGGCTACACCGGCGATGACCAAGGGCACCAAGAACAGCCCGCCCAGGCTGGCCAAGAGCACTACGGACTTCGACGCCTACACCTATCGGGAGTGGTGCCGCGAGCAGGAACTGCCCGTGGATCAGGCTGTCTACGACGAGCTTGCCACTCAGCGAGACAAGTGGTTCCGGTTCACTCGCAAGCCGCTCCTGTACTCTGTGTACTCACAGCATGTCATTAGCGCTGCGCGTCAGGCCGAGCGGGCTGAGACGATTACGACTGAGGAAAGCATCCCGGTCTACGGTTCACACTGTGGCTTCTGTGAGTTCAGCAGCCTGTGCCGGGCAGACCTGGTGGGCGGACGACAGCCGTACGATGAGATCGTGCCGCAAGATTACAACCTGCGCAGACGTGCGGAGAATGCGGTACACTGATAGGAGTGGCGGGAGCTTGTGCTATGGCGTAAGGGTCTAGTGCCCTAGGGCTACCCCCTCTCCGGGCGAGGCGCGCAGACCCGGACGGCCTGGTCCACCGCCGTCTTCCTGGACCACCTAATTTCACATCACATACGTCGAGCCGGAGGCTGACAAGTGACAGGTTTGAATATCCCAGGGTTGCAGATTGGTCCCAGTGAGGACGCCCCTGAAGACGCCATGAGAGTTTTGTTGCACGGTCTGCCCGGGTCGGGCAAGACTCTTCTCGCCTCCACCATCGCAGAGCAGGGTAAGACCTTGTTCGTGGACCTCGTTGGTGAGCGTGGGACCACCTCGTTCAAGGGCGCACCTTACGCCAAGAACATCGACCTGGTGCGGCCCAAAACCGTGGTCGAACTGACCGCGATCTACAAGGCCCTGGCCAAAGGGGACCACGACTACACCGCCGTGGTACTGGACTCGTTGAGTGCCGTCCAGAAGAGCGCTATGCGGTTCCAACTGGGCTTCGAGGAAGACACAGTCACCGAGATTCGCAAGGGCCGGCAGACCGCCGACCAGCGGACCTGGGGAACGATCCTCGAAATCATGACCGATACCTGTACGTTCTGGATGTCGCTCGCTGACGGTGGCCGTAAGAAACCGCTGCACGTTGTGTTCACTTGCCAGACCAAGGCGCATGAGGACGACGAGGGCGAGGTTCGTCTCTATCCGGATGTCAGCAAGGGCTCTCGCTCGATTGCCATGGCGACTCCTGATTACGTTCTCTACACTGACGTGGTTGAGGAACTGACCGAGGATGGCGAAGCGGTCATGCGCTACGTGGTCCGCATTGGCCCCGACACGCACTACGCAACCAAAGCCAGGATTCCGGCTCACCTTCGTGGTAAGGTTCCCCCGATCCTCGGCCGTGACGGCAAGTCTGTCTCTCTCACCTCCCTGGCGCGTGCGCTGGGGAAGATCAAATAATCAACCGAAACTCAAAGTCTAGGAGACTGAGTTGGCTGCAAACGACAACCTCTACATTCCCTTCGGTCAGTGGGACGAAGCTGACAAGAAGGAAGCAGGCCTGTTGCCTGCTGGTGATTACGTCCTGAAGGTCGTGGACGTTGAGGTCACCAAGATCAAGACTGGCCCTAACGAGGGCACTCCCGGCATCGTGGTCTGGTACAAGGCGGTGGATGCTCCGGCCGGCCTGGAGGACATCTACATCGTGGACCGCTTCTACACCATGAAGTCCACGCTGTGGCGCTTCGCCGGCTTCCTGCGGGCCGTGGGCCTGAAGGTCACGCAGAACGACATGAGCCTGCCCTACAAGCAGCTTCTCGGTCGCAAGGTCACCGCCACTCTTGAGGACGGCGAGCCGTTCAAGAACAAGGTCAAGTCCGAGGTCGCCTCTTACGCTCCGGTCCCGAAGACTGCACCGATGCAGGGTTCCGGCCTCACCGAGGACACCTCGTTCGTGGAGGATGTTGCCACGAAGGCCGTTGACCCGGCTGTGGCTGACGCCATGCTCAACGGTGGCGGTTCCGGCTACACGGTGGAAGATCCGTGGGCAATGGACGAGTCGATCAGTCTGTAAGATAGAAGACGGCACTGGCCCCCGAGGATACTCCACCGCCCGGTGGAACCCTCGGGGGTCTCTTCGTAGGGAGAGAGTATGAGCCGAACCACTCCGGAAAGCCTGGTAGTAGCTGCCATCGTCAAGGCTATCTATGCCCAGTATCCCGAGGCTCATGTAGTCAAGATCCATGGCAGCCTGTACCAGGCCAGTGGCTTCCCTGACCTGTTGGCTTTCGTCAATGGCCGTGCATATGGCCTGGAGGTCAAACGTCAGCGCAATGGCGAGAGTGCTCAGCGTGCGCGCAACCGCTCCACGCCGCTGCAGAAGCTGACGATTGCCAAGCTACGTAAGGCAGGGATCACAGCAGATACCGTGTTGTCTCCCAGTGAGGCGCTGGCCGTCATCCAAGGTGGCCACAAGTTTCTGGAGAACTCCGACTTACCAAACCTCTTGACGAGCGAGCAGTAGTTCTATAAGGTTTTACCTGACGGCACAAAGGGTGCCTCGACAAAAGGGGATAGATGAACATCACCATGAAGAGCGGCTGGGTGGCCGCCTTCCTCATCACTTCGCCGATCGCCACTGCGGCGGCGGCTTCTGCTACCAACCACGTCGACCCGTGTCCCAGTCAGCACATCCAGGTCTGGGCCGAGGTTGGCAACAACGGTGCGGGCCAGGCCACGGACCACTTTGTCTGTGGCCCGCTGACCGGTCCGCAGGGCCCGAAGGGGGACAAGGGTGCTACTGGCGACAAGGGTGAGACTGGCGCTACTGGTGCTGCGGGACCGGCGGGCCCTGCGGGCGCAGCGGGTACCAACGGCCAGGACGGTGCTCCGGGTGCTGACGGTAAGGGCGGGGAGACCGGTCCCGCTGGGGCCAACGGTGAGGCTGGTCCTGCTGGCCCCGCTGGCGAGGTCGGCCCCGCTGGACCGCAGGGTGCAGCGGGAGCTGAGGGCGCTGCAGGCGAGCAGGGACTGCCTGGTAGCAACGGCAAGGATGGGCTGGACGGTGCGGTAGGCCCGCAAGGCCCCGCTGGGGAGAACGGTAAGGACGGCAAGCCGGGCGTCAATAAAACGGTTATCGTCCACGCGGATGGTACGCAGCAGGTAGTGGACGGCCTGCCGCACACCGGCGCTTCAACCGGTGAGGCGTGGCTTATCGGCGGGATCGGTGCGGCTGTCGTTCTGGCCGGTGCTGGTACCGTGCTCTACACTCGGCGTAATCGTTCCGTCTGAGTAAGCTGCCCTCGGGGCGTGGAGGTCGGTCTGGCGTCCCGAGGGCTTCTTATCTGGATGAGATAAACTTCACTAAAGTTCCTAAAGGGGATAAGATGGCGATCACTCTTCCGGAAGAAAAGATGGTTCAGCTTCGCATGTGGGCTATCGACACAGTGCTTACCCATCGTGCCGAAGGCGACCATACGGCTAGCACCACAATTCGTGACGCAGAAAAATTCGTCAAGTTTGTGCTCGGTGAATCATGAACGAACTGGACTTGGACGCGCTGGCTGAGTGGGTTGTCGACCCCGTTGGCGCGGCCCTGATCGCGGAATTGCGGGCCTGCCGCTCCGAACGGGACGAACTCAAGCGTTCTCGCGGACTCGACCCTACCGAAGAGCGACTGCGGCGCTGGTGGCAGAAAGAAAAGGACCGCGCCGAACGCGCCGAGGCCGAACTAGCTGACCAGATCGCGGCAGCCCGACGCTACGACGACGCTGCCGAAGTTTGGATGCGTCGCACCGAACGCGCTGAGGCCCGCATCGCCGCCGCACTGGCGGCCTACTCCAACGTGGACATGGGAGCAGCGGTGGACATGTACGACGCGTTGACCGGAGGCGACCAGTAATGGTCTTTGCTATGGGGTCAGCCAATTCCGGTTGGGCCGTTAGACCAGCTCCCTTCACCTTCACGGTCTCGGAACGAGCAGCCCTCCTGAATTGGGTGTGCTTCGATGCGCTGCCTCTTGCGCTGCATGAGGATCTGCTCTGGTCTCCCCGCTATGTGAATTCTCCTGAGTTCCAGCCGGACGATCAGGATGCTCTGTACCGGCGCATGGTCAAGATCCTCGAGGATATTACTCCCGGCGCTCCTGTGCCGTGGCCTGCCGAGGATCACCTCTATGTGCTGAAGCATTTGGATGAGAGCTGGTTCTCGGACAAGATAGCCGAGATAGTGGCTAGATGGGGTACGGGTCAAATGTATTGCTACCAGAGGGCGCGCTATTTATTTGTCAGCCATTGGTTGAATCTGCCTCAGGACAGCTTGCACAAAATAGTTCTGCAGGCTACTGATATTGGGCTGAATACAAGGGCTCCCCTTGCCGGGTTGAATTTTGATGGATCGAGGAACGATGTACATTTCTCGGAGTGACTGGAAAGAATTCGTGGAGCGCCTGCAGAATGCAGAGCGAGACTCCAAGAATAATGCTTATCTAGTTTTGAAATATCAGCAAGAGCTAGATAGAGCCAACGAGAAGGTCAACGTACTTGCTGCAAAAAGCGCCAAATGGCAGGGACGTTATGAAGACGTGGTGTCCGACATTAGGGCCGCTCTGGAAGCGAGCTGGAATGACAGTGAGTGACTTGAGTGTCTGGGAGGGTTGGGGCCGGCTGGCGGCCCAAGAGAATTGGTTTCAAATGCCGGTCTGGGTCGAGAAGTCTGTGCATCCGCAATGCGAACAGCCATCTCATACCTGGGCTATGCTGGTAGGAGTGCAACGTGAACGAGAGGCGTTGTTCTCCGGTGAGAGGTTGCCCCGAGAGGTGATGGGTTTTCCCACCGCCACAATGGATCAGGCAGTTCTCTACCTGGACCGACAGTCTCAACACTTTGCGCAGAATCTAGCCTGGGGCACGTACTCCGACGAATGGTGAGCACATATGCAAATCACTACAGGTTTGTTCGATGAGGACTTCCCTGGAGCTATTTGCGCCTCACCTGACATGGACCCAGAGGCCTGGCACAGCGACGATTTGACCCTGCAGGACATCGCAGTTGAACTCTGTGGCTACTGCATACACGGACCCAATGGCGACGGGAGCTGCCTTGATCTGGCGATTAGGCTCGATAGTCAAGCGGGCCATGCTTGGGGTGTTTGGGGCGGGGTTACGGCGCGCGAGCGTCAGCTTCTCATTGATGAAGAGGACGGCGATAGTGGTATCTAAGTGTGATTGCGAGCCGGGTCAGGTTTGTGTTTGTTCTGACGTGGACGCCATGCTCGAAGAAGCCAGTGCTCGAGTCATCTCCAAGGGCTTCAAGTGCGGGCCCAACAACTTCGACGTGGGCCCGGGAACTTCGCTCATGGACGGGGAGAACCTGATCAATGTCTATTTTCACAAGGGCGAACGTGACCCTGAGCTCACCGAAGACCCGGCACTGACCGTGGGCTTCACCAAGGAAGGGGCTGCGAAGCTGATGTACACCCTTCTTCAGGCAGCTCGAGCCCACGGCTGGATCGAAAGTGAGTGAGCCGGTACATCCGTACGTCACCGATCAGGCTTGCCCCTGCGGCAAGGGCTTTTTGATCGACTATGGCCCTGAATCTCCTGACTTACTGTGCGATGACCCTAACTGCGTCTACGACCCGTTCGAAAGTGGTCCGGTTTCTCCTATTGACGAACACGACCCTGACGATCCGGTGACCCACCCTAACCACTACACTCGAATCCCTGGCGTAGAGGTGTGGGATGTGCTAAAGTACTTTCCATACCTAAGGGGAAATTCGCTCAAGTACTTACTTCGCGCAGGTTACAAGACGAACACCCTTGAGGATTTGAGAAAGGCCCAGGCCTATATCCAAAAGGAGATTGAAGAGCTTGAGCGAGGAAATGTGCGTGTTTCCCGAATGTACGGGGACGAAGGACAATAAAGGCCTAGGCCTTTGTCAATCCCATTATATGCAGCACCGCATGGGCCTGGATCTTCGTCCAGTGAGGCGAATGAAGGGCTACGGAATAGGCTCAGCCAGAAATGAACACGGTCACAAGTTCTGTACGCGATGTGATAAGTGGCATCCTGAATCCTGGTTCCAAGAGGGTAAGCGAAATGTCGACGGCCTAAGTACCTGGTGTAAGTCCTGCGTTAGTGAGTACGGGCGCGCCCACCGGGAGAATGATTGGGCCGGAAGGCTGTGGGTTACGGCAAGACGTAGGGCTGCGGAGCAGGGTCTTCCTTTCGATATTGAGAAGAAAGATGTGGTCATTCCGTCTGTGTGCCCGATCCTAGGCATACCTTTGATCATGGGAAAAGGTAAGAGCGGAAACAATTCGGCCAATCTGGACAAGATCGTACCGTCTCTAGGTTACGTAAAAGGCAACGTTCAGGTCATCTCCAACAAAGCGAACTCAGTAAAGAGTGACCTTGACAGAGAGGAACTTCTGATGTTTGCTGACTGGGTCTACAAGACCTTCGGAGAGAAGAGAGACTGATGGACCAGCAACGCATCGACAAGCCAGGCGTGGACCAGAATGAGCAGTACGTGTATTACAGTTCGCCCGGAGTGCTCACCACGCAAGCCGTGAAGACCTATCACGCCGAGGTGGCGTACGGCTGGGGAGCCGCGCAGCCGCTCGTGCTGGACTTCACTATCTCTATTAACCTGGACAGCGTGCCGCTGGACGACGCGCGCTATCCGGAGGGCCACTTCTGTGATCAGTGTCTGTTGCCGATGCCGGCCAACACTGTTGCCATCAACGTGCCCACTATCAACGGCCTGGGCGAGACGCTGGTGTGCATCTCTTGCGCCCGCGACGCCGAGTGGTCCCGCACTTACTCGCAGCCCTGGGAGATCGATCTGGCCCTAGTCCGCTCTGTGCTGCAGTGTAATGATGAGCGTTCTTTCGGAGAAGGCAACGTTAAGGTTTCTCGAGCCGATGGAGAGACTGTCACTCTCAAGCTAACCGGTGTCAGTGCTGACGGTGAGCACCAGGAGTATTGCTTTCTGAATCTGCCGATCGATCGTCTGTGGGCATTCGTTCAGGAGATCGATCGATTCATGGGTGCTTCTGACTTGGCTGCCGTGGAGTCTGCGTTCTTGGACAGCGGGCTGGACATGTTGGAGTCCTGGGCGAACGGTGAGATCTGATGTGGTATGACGCTTTCGAGGAGAAGTGTCGCGAGGTTGAAGAACTGGAAGCCCGCATCGCTGCCGTTCGTCAAGAAATAGAGGCTCAATCTATCAACGGGGGCTGGCACTATGAGTTTGTCATCAAGCCTGCTCTGCTAAGTCTCTGCGGGGAGTAGACTTAGGGCATGGATGACTGGACTCAGCCTTTTGTCGGAACAGACTATTCAAACAGTCCGATGGACCCGGAGCGTATCAAGATTCTGCAGTCTGCAGAACGCGAATACATCAACGGAGTGCCTGATGACGAGGGCAACGTTGAATGGCCCACGTACCGAGGCCTGGCACAGAAGTTCGCCATTCCGGTCCGCGTTATCAACGAGCAGGCGGCTAAGCACCGCTGGAATGCCCGACGCGAGCGCCGCAAGGGACAGCTTGTCTACTTCAAGCAGCAGCAACAGATGCGTCAGTGGCAAGAGATGGACCGGGAGTACACAGCCCAGGCTGCCGAGGCTCTGCACAAGCTACAATTCGTCCACAATCGAAAGGCCCACGAACTCTACGAAGAGGCCGTGACCGCCTGGTCGAAGGACGCAGACGCTGCCAGCAAGGGCCGGCGTGAGCTAAACAAGATGGACATTAAGATGAATGAGCTTCGCACGCTCACCGCGTCTATCAAGGATCTGAACGAGGCGCAGGCTGCGCGAGCCAACCGCGCTCAGGCCCTCCCGCTGGGCTACGAGGACGTTGCTAGCCCAGCCGAACTGCCCACAGCCACCGAAGAGCAGGCCCAGCTTGAGTCCACCGAGAAGGCGAACCTCACGTCCATCGAGGACGTGCTGCGCCTGATGGTGGACACGCAAAACAAATACATGGACCTGCTGGACAACAACAAGGTCATCGAAGGTACGGTCGTAGATGACGACTGATATGGCCGAGCAGATTGCTAGGGTCAAGCGGTGGGAAGAGCGCATGGCTTTCCTGCGCGGCTCCGGCTACTGCCCCTTTGAGCTAACGCCAAAGCAGTGGCAGTTCACCCTGGACGAGCGCAAAGAGGTCATGTTCGGAGGCGCAGCCGGTGGCGGCAAGACTATCGCCATGCTCGCCGCAGGTCTGCTGTACGTGGACAAGGCTCCTTATCGTGCGCTGATCCTGCGACGCACCTACGCCGACCTGGCGCTTCCCGGTGCGCCGATGGACCTGGCAGATCAATGGCTGCACGGCACCGACGCCAAGCGCAAGGACGCCGGTCGTGAGTGGTGGTTCCCGAGCGGGGCCAAGCTGGTGTTCGGATACATGGCGACGGATGGCGACCGCTATCGTTACCAGTCCTCTCGCTGGGACTTCGTGGGGTTCGATGAGGCCTCTCAGTTCACCGAGGTTCAGCTTCGCTATCTATTCACCCGTCTGCGGCAGGACAAGATCAATAGCGACATGCCTCTGCGTATGCGCCTCGCCTCCAACCCCGGTGGTGCGTCGCACATCTACCTGAAGGATCGCTACGTCAAGCCGATCCCTCCGACCACCGTGGAAGAGGCAGAAGTTGCTGAACAGCGCCTGTTCATACCGGCCAACCTATCTGATAACCCCCACCTCGACGTGGACGCCTATCGGGACATGCTGTCAGAGCTTGATCCTTATACCCGGGCCCAGATGGAACACGGCAACTGGGACGCCGAGCCTACCGGCGGGTATTTTGACATCCGAAACCTTGCTGTAGTTCAGGAGCACAAGTCCAACGGAAACTGGAGTAAATCTGTAGTTTGCCGAGCCTGGGACTTGGCTGCCTCCAGCGTTGGAGACTATGCCGTGGGCGCTAAGGTGGGCTACGACCGCCGTACTGGCCTGTGGCGCATCCTGGACGTCGTCCGGGTTCAGGCTGATCCGCTGCTGCTGGAAAAGACGATGCGGGCCACGGCCGAGCGTGATGGACGAGGTATTACGCAGGTCATCGAGCAGGAGCTGGGTTCAGCCGGTAAGCTGGCGATGCGTGACATTCGTCAACGCTGGTTGATGGGTTACCCCACGTCTGCTACCCCGCCTAGCGGTGACAAGCTCACCCGGGCGCGTCTGCCTGCCAGCCTCATGGCAGCCGGAGACGTAGAGCTTGCCCCGGGCCGCTGGAACGATGACTACCTGGCTGAGCTTCTCAGCTTCCCTAACGGCAAATATGACGACCAGGTCGATGCGACAGGGCACGCCTTTGCGTGGATCGTCAAGCAGGTCGGAGCGCGCAAGCCAAAGGGTACTAACATTCCACAGGCTGAGGTCGTGGCGAAGAAGCCGAAGCTCGCTATCTCCAGATACCGGATCCGCTAACCCTGCAGGTGATTTTCCCAGAAAACCAGTTGACGGCATACCAGTTACCGAGTAGTCTTAGGAACATGACGATTCCGTACGATTTTCGATTCCTCGAGACTTGGCGACCTGTTGTGGGTCGAGAGTCTGAGGAAATTGAAGCAAAGCGTTGAAAAAGGTACTATATAGTGCATGAGCCCTTCTCCGCGCGTTCCCTGGGCACCGACTTCTAGAGTGTCGGTGCCGTACGGCGTTTCCAGCGTTGCTGTGCCGCTCCCGGTTCGTGATGACCGTCATCCCGTCAAGCTGGCTTACCGCGAGAAGGCCCCTATCTCTCGCCGCTCGCTGACTGCTGCGTCCAAGGTGATCGAGCGCACCAAGGACGGCGATGTGCTGCCCTACAGCGTGCAGAGCCAGGACTGGCAGCGTGAGGCATGGGGTTTCTTCAAGATTGTCGGCGAGGTGTCCTACGCCGCCAACCTGTTCGGCACCGGCATGAGCCGCGTGGAAATGTGCCTCTCGCGTAAGCAGGCCAACGGGCCTTCTCTACGCCTGTCCGAGCAAAAGCGTCTGACCACCAACGATAAGATCATGCTTCAGCTTTGGGATGAGATTACCTCGGCCCAGGGCGCGGACGAAATGCGTCGCTACGCCGGCATCATGCTGTTCGTGGCTGGTGAGGGCTTGCTGGTGGGTTTGCCCACCGCCGCCAAGGATCGCCGGCGCTCCAAGCGTCGCCTACTGGACTACACCTGGAGTGTGCGCTCTCGGGATGATGTGCGCGAGGACCGAGATGGCGTGACGGTGCTCATCGATAACGTCCCGTACAACCGAGACGACATCATGCTCATCAAGTTCTGGCGTCCGGACCCGCAGTTCCATCGGCTGGCGATTTCGTCCATGCAGGCTGTGCTGCCGATCCTTCGTGAGCTCAACGCGCTGACCATGTACGTCTCCAGCATCATCGACTCCCGCCTGGCGGGTGCCGGCGTGTTGATCCTGCCGAACTCTGCTACCGTCCTGGGCGCTACGGCTCCCGAGGACGACCAGGAGGAAGACCCCACGGTCGCGGCGATCATCGAAGCGATGGTTACCCCGATCAAGGACCGATCCAGCGCCGCCGCCGTCGTGCCGCTGATCATGACCGTCCCTGACGAGGCTGCCGACGCCGTTCGCCACCTGACGTTCTCCACTCAGTTGGACCTGGTGGCCAAGGACTTGCGGGATGAGCTTATCCGTCGCCTGGCCGTGGGCTTCGACATGCCGGCCGAGCAGATGATGGGCATGGCACTCGCTGCATCGTCTCACTGGGGCTCTTGGCAGGTCGCTGAGGACACCGTGCGCCTACACTTCATGCCCGGCGTGAAGCTGTTCGGCGATGCTGTCATGGGTCTTCTTATCTCGATGGCTATCGAAGCCGGCATGAGCGAAGAGGACGCTTACACCTACTTCTTCGAGCTTGACGGAGAAGACCTGATCAGCCGTCCGAACATGGCCTCTGAGGCTGAGGCGCTCTACAAGCTGGGCCTGCTCAAGCCGGAAACCACGGTCACGGCAGCGGGCTTCGAGCAGAGCGACATGCCTGAAGAGGACTCCTCCCAGGACCGGGCGCTGACGATGGCGCTCAAGATTTGCCAAGTCACTCCGCAGTTGTTCCAAGAGCCTGGTTTGCTGGCTGTGGTCAGCCAGATTCGTGCTGCCCTGGACGGCAAGGACGGCTCCAACGCGCCCGCAGACGCCGTACCGCCCGCTGCCCAGCCTCAGCCCTCAGAGGGACGCCCTAACACGCCCCAGCAGGGTCCTGGAGAGCGCGGAGCAGGCCCGAAGACGGTAAACAACCCGGAGCCGACGCCTCGCCAGAACCCGGGCTCGGTACCGGGAACCAAATAACTCTTGCGCTAGCACTCACCTGTACTGTAGGGTGAGTGTGCATGAACCGAATCGTAGCGGCGTTGGGCCGACATGCCAGCAACGCCGCAGGCAAGCACGGGGACAGACGCCTCAAGCGTCTGAAGAGTCGCGCCGCAAAGCGCAACGCAGCTATCAGGGAGCAGTAATGATGTGGGCAGTCTGCATAGGGCTGGGGATTTTCTTGGGAGCAGAACAGTTGGACCTGGACGCGCTGCCGGATGAGCACGCGTGCCCGTGGGCTCACTGCAACCCGTGTCCGAAGATGGAGCAGGAGCGGGCCGAGTTGATCGCGGAGTTGCGGGCCTGCCGCGCCGAACGGGACGACGCTGTTCGAGAGATCAGTTCGTTGATGAACTACGGCGAGGGACACGAACGCGCGCTCTTGCGGGCTCGCGCCGAACGCGCCGAGGCTGACCGAGATGGAGCCCTGGGCATGCTGGCTATCGAACGCGACGAGAGGAACGACTACCTTTGCAAACTTGAAGATGCCGAGGCACGCATCGCCGCTGCGCTGGAGTTTCACGTCAAGCGTGACACCGGATACTGCAGATGCGGTGGAGTTTGGCCGTGCTGGGACCGCCGCGCGCTGACCGGGGGCGACCGGTGACCGAGCATCCTTCTGACTACGCTTGGACGAAACGTATGCGCCGGTTTACGGAAGTGTCACGCATTCCTGAAGCCAAGTGCTGGTCCATGGCGGCTGACGCAGACCCACCAGTTCACGACATTCATGAGTGGCTTGAGTGGGCGGAAAAGACTCTGCTGACCAAAGCTCAGAAAGCCGAACTAGCGAAATGGAACGCCCAGTGAAACGCTTCAAGAATGGCAAGTTCGTCAAAGAAGCCGGGCGTCTCTGCCGAGATCCTTACACCGTTTACTGCCTGGGCCTCACTGAATGGGGCCATAGAGGCTGCTGCGAGTGTGCTGAGTACAACGCAGGGGAGCGAGAGCACGTTGGCGAGTGCAATCCCTACTTGCTGCCCAAAGAGATTGCGGAACTGAAAGTGTGGTGGAAAGAGAACAACATGGGCGAGTGGGGCGAAGACGATAGCCTGTTGCGTCCCAAGATGAAGAAGAGAGGCCACAAGTGAATTACGCCGCTGTCCTGGGACTGTCGGTGCTGGCTTCCTTGCGTTTGTTCGACCTGATGACCAAGGACGAAATCACGTTCAAAGTGCGCAACTGGGTAGATCGCTGGCCGGCATTCTATCGGGACGCCTACTACTGCACGCACTGCGCTCTCTTCTGGTACGGGGCAGGCTGGGTGGCGACCGGCTTGCTGTGGGGGGGTACCTGGCCTTGGCAGCTTCTGGCGGGCTCGTTCGCGGTAAACTATGTGTCAGCACAGTGGATGAGACTGGGGGAAGAGTGAGTAACGAACTGGACCTGGACGCGCTGGCCGAACAGGTCGCCGACCTTATCGATTGGCCCCTGGTGAAGCAGCACGTTGCAGCGAAGGTCATCGATGACCTGATCTCGGAGTTGCGTACCTGCCGCGCAGAACGAGACCGACTGTCTGAGGTGTGGGATGCGGACCTGTCCATCGTTGAGGACCTGGCGGTCGGCTGGATGGCCCGAGCCGAACGCGCCGAGGCCCGCATCGCCGCCGCTATCGACCTCTGCCGCGAGGCCAAGGACCGCAGCGTCCATGAGCAGCCGATGTTCATGGCGCGGGTCTGGGGCGCGCTGACCGGGTGCGACCAGTGATTCTCGACTATTTCCTAATCGGGCTCATGTGGTTGCTCGGTCTGATCTGCGTGGCGCTACTGATTTTCGCCCTCCTGCTGCTGTTCGGCGTTATCGACATCAACGGGCCAGTCTGCCCGCCCGGTCAACATCTGCTGCCGATGCAGTGGATAGGTACTACGCCTATCTACGAGTGTGCGTGATGGTTGACGTGCCGATCACCGAGCCGCAACCGTCGCCTTTCGCTGACTGGTGCGACGAGTGCTACACCGACGAGTGCGAACGGTACTGGTTCGTGCCTACGGGTAGAATCGATGAAGAATTCAACGCGCCAATTGTTCGCATGCTTTGTGAGGAGTGCTACCGTGGCTAACTTCTGCGCCCGTTGTGGGCCTCCCGTTCAGGCCGATCAGCACGCCAAGATCGAGTTTGTGCGAGGGTACACGGATCGCATCGTACCGCTGTGCTTGGACTGCTACCACTCTTGGAAGATGCTGATCTGCCGTGGCTGACTGGCAGCCCGAGGACGGGCCGTTCCCCAAGCCGGCCTGGAAGCCTCGCCGCTCCATGACCCCGCAGGACTGGTGGGACAAGGTATGCTGGCAGCGTCAGGAAATCAGCAGGCTGACGGCTGAGTTGGAAGAATGCCGGGAATACCTCGACTATTACAGGGAGAGTCATGGAACATCCTGAGGGAGAAAGTACCCACCTCCTTTTTTCAGAACCAGAGTCTCAGAAAATCGACCCCCGGGGTGCTTCCTGTAGGAGCGGATGCAATACCAGGGACCATGCCTCATGGGGAGAATGCGTCCGGGCTTCTGGGATCATCGTGGCGAAGGTCAAGTGATGGACGACTACAGCCTGTGGGACGACCCATGGTACGAGATGGCCCTGGGCGACACTATGCGTCACTGGGGCAAGGTCATTGACGACTCTTACCGGCTCAATAGCTGGACCGTCTGGAATAGAGCACAGCGTGCCCAGGTGCGTTAACTGCGACCAGGAGGCAGAGTTCCTGGTGCGCGTCCAAGCCTATGAGGTGTGTCAACCGTGCGAAGCGCTCAGCGCATTGCCGTGGTGGGAGCGCTAGAATTCTCTCGGTTTTGGCTCAAGAGAAAAAGCATGCTTTCTATTAGAAAGCATGCTTTTCTTTGTTTTAAGTACCTCCCTTACGGTAAAAAGAGGGACTCCTTTTTGATATATAGCGCAGCCGCAAAAAGAAGACGGGGGTCTTCTTTGAACCAACCCAAACCGATGTTGCACTTAGTGCAGAGCAAACCTCTGCGCTGTCCGGTTTCGTGATCGTGATCTACGCTTAGCCTTCGGTTGGGTACCGGTTCTGGCAGCTTGCAGATAGCGCACACGCCGTTCTGCTTCTTAAGCTTGGCGTCGTATTCGGCCTGGGGACAGTAGACGCTACCCGGGATAGCCTTGCAGCCCTCGCAGAGGGCTTTGCCTCTCTCTCGCGGCTCACCGCAGGGGCAGGTTAATCGCCCATGGCCGTTGCGGTAGGCTCGGTCCCCGACGCAGTCATCACACCTAGTGCGGTCCCTGCCACGTTGACCAGGCAGTCTCTCCCAGGTGAACTCAGTCAGGCAGTACTTGCAAAGGTTGGTGTAAACACTCACTGGAATTCCCTCTCAATCGGCTCAAGAGGCTAGTCTATCATACTTTCCAAGATCCAAAATGGCAAAAATTCCCCGCCAAGTGGCCCAAGGGCTCCGGCCCAGGGGAACAAATCGGGGCGAACGCGACATCCGTCGCAAATCGTAACGTAAGCCATAAAAGCCGTAAACTTCACAAAAAGGACGAAAGCCACAAAAACTATCAAAACGGACATTCGGTTCAGATGCCGATATTGACGACGGCGCCCCTTTTCGTATGATACGATAGTTCACATGACGATACTTTCTGACTTCTCCGAGCTCGTGCAGATCAACCCGATCACTACCTGTTGGCGATGGTGTGGCAGCAAACACCCGGACGGGTATGGTGTGATCGGGTCTACCCCCGCACACCGGGTTGCCTACCTTTTGTTCGTTGGCCCGATCCCGGACGGCATGACGGTGGATCACGGGTGCCAGAATCGCCTCTGTCTCAACCCGGCTCACCTCAGCTTGAAGACCCTTGAAGACAACGGCCGAGACACTGCCCCTTATGTCCGTACCGAATCCGTGGTGTCTCTGGCCCTTGCTGAGAACCCTCACCACGGTCCGGATACTCTGCTTACCCCGGCTGAGGTAGCACAACGGTTGCGGGTTGACTCCAAGACAGTCACCCGATGGGCAACCGCCGGGCGTCTCACATGTATTCGTACGCCCGGCGGCCATCGTCGGTACCGAGAATCCGAGGTTACGGCTTTAGGCGGCTGAGAACGGCGCTGGACGCCTCTCTGCGCCGTGCTACGCCCCTGCTTACCGCTCCGATGCAGGCGGCAGTCCACAGCACCCCAAGTACCGCTACGCCGTGCCACGCCCCTGTGTGCGTTCCCGCGAGCCACAGCACGCCCCATCCTGTCGCGCACAACGCGCACAGCACGGCGACGCTGCCTCCGAACAACCGCAGCGCCGGCGACTCTGTCGCGTCGCGGTGCTCCCGGTAAGCCCGTACGCTGACGCCGGCCGGCACCGAGCCGGCCTCAACCGCCGCGCGCAACTCGGCGGCGTCTGCCATGTAGGCCTGTTCGTAGGCGACGCGGGCCCGCGACATGGCGGCATCCCGTGCCACGTTCCGCCCGAGCCGGGCCCAGTAGGGAACGTCAGCCGCGCGACCGATGCCTCCTACCAGAACACCACGGATGACGATACCGCCTCCCGAACGGCGGCTGGATGTGTGGGAGCGTCGCTCCCATGCCTGCCCGCAATGCGGGCAGTAGAATACCGCCCCGACCGGATACCGGTGAGGCGGCGGCTGAGTTACCTCGCAAGGGCAACTGTGTACTCCGACTTGAATGGCAGGCATGGCTCAGCCGGCGCAATCGTCAGCCGTGCGGCGGAACGCGCGCAGGGTACGGAACACGTCGTCGGACATTGATTCTCTCCCTCATCGGTGCGCGCTCTTACGTGGCACGCAGACATCCGCTACGGCGGATGTTTCGGGAACGGGTGAGCCTCCCTAGTGAATCAAAAATCGGATCAGAGCCGCGCGGTTCGGCTTTGCGCACAGACCGCAATCGGCACAGCTACGAACCTTGCCGAGTTGTTCGGGACAGGTAACCACGCGCTTGCCCGCGATGATCGTACCGTCCACCAGGTCATCGGTCGCGATTGTGGCAGGCATGCCGAGCGCCACAATGCGCTCAACATCGGCAACAGTGTTGGCTGACCCGTTGAGAACATAACCGGAGGCGTTTATAGCTGCCACGTCATCGGCGCTAAGCATGTCGAAAGCGTGAGTATAACCATAGGCAACCATACCGACTCGGTCAGCAATCTCCGCCACCTGCAACACGTACTCGACATCCGCCGTGGCTTCCCCATCGGGGTCGTTGACAATGTCGCCGACTACTCGATCGCGGATGTACTTGGGCGCGCCGAACACTTCTCCCCTGACCTTGCCGCCGGCTTTGTGCTTGCCCGCTTCAATCTTCGCCACTACATCATCTACCGACAAGGTTCCGGCAGCACCGGATGCGGCGGCGTTGATCATGCCGTTTGCATAGCACAGACCATTACCGCCGAGATTCTTGGGCAGGAACGGGCAGGTGCGAGGACACGATTCTTTGATCGGCCGGTTAATCGTCGGAATGGGGCCGACCTTAGAGTTAGAGCTCTTAGGGTTCAGCACGACATTAGTTAGCATTTCGTTTCTCCATTCGCTTGGCGGTCTGGCGGTCATTTCGGCACTTGCGGCAGTCCTGGTATCCCTTACGTAGCGCGTACCCTACAAGGTTGTCGGGGGTGAGCGGGTGCCCTTGCGGGCAGTGTGTGCGCTTGGCCTTTAGACCGCGCGCTGCGTTCTCTTTGGGAGTCACCGGCTCTAGGTGAGCCGGATTGCAGCATGCACGGTTCCGGCATAGGTGGTCTAGCTGCATCCCCTTAGGGATCGGCCCGACCAATCGCTGGTAGGTGAATCGATGGGCAAGGGCATCCTTACCCGCTAGACGAGTCTTGCTGTACCCGTTGCGGTCAACCTTGATCCGTACCCAACACCCGTTAGGACCGGCGACTACGCCACGCCAAAACAGTTTGGAGATTCGGTCTGTCTCAAACACAGCGTGGGCCGGTCTTGGAGTTGGAGGACTTGGCGTTCACCACTACGTTCGTCAGCATTCTTTTTCTCCCATTCGGGTAGGTCGGCTGAACGATCATGGGGCGAGCCTCGCCGGGTGGGGCGAGGCTCGCCGGAATGACGGATCAGACGCCCGCGAGAATACCCCGGATGACGGACAGAGCAAGCGCATCCGCTTCGGCAGCTTGACCCGTAAGGTTGCGAGTCATATTGCGTGCCTGAACCACGCCCGTGCCGGTACCGGGAGCCTGCCAGTGCGAGTAGGTGTTATATGCCTGCAGCACACCGAAAGCCGTACCCGCCCAGGGAGCGACGCGCGGGTCAGAACGGTACAGGCTCACAACCGCGTCGCGCTTATTCTGCGCCATGGTTGCGCCGCGACCGGTCGCGTCATCCGCCGGGGCGGGAGCCAACTGATCAACGATCCGCCAGAAGTCGGCGTCAGTGACCTCTACCGAGCACAGAGCCTCAACCTCGCGGGCGAAGTCATCCTGACCGGCGAGGATCAGGCCAAGCGCCTCGCGGGCCCCACCGATGCGGTTGAGGGAGTTGGAGGTGTGCTTGACCGCGAAACGAGTAGTGGACTCGCCAGTGGCAATCTCCAGCGTGTTGTCGCAGACAACCAACTGGTTGACGAGCTTCCAAGACGTGGCGTGGCGACCGTTGTGCGAGCCGTACGCCAGAAGATAGGTGACGAAGTCGACACCCGCCGCTGTCGTCGCGGTATCCGCGAGCGACGCACTGACCCAAGCGACCGCGCCGGCGTCGAGCAGACCGGCGCTACTGATCCCTAGCGCGCCGTGGTTGCCTGCGTCGTCGGTCAGGATGTGCGCCATGCCGTTAACCAGCTCTCGGTGGCGGTGGATGGTGTAGCTGTCGCTCATGACGCCATAGACTGCCGTGCCATCCCGGCGAGCGATGGCCTGTTTACCGGCGATGGGGACCATGCTGCCGTCAGGCATTTGAGCGAAAGCCGGCACAGCGATCGGGTCGGCCGAGTCGAACAGGCTGAGCACGCGCTCCATCGGGATCGCACCGTCATAGTGCTGCGCGCCGGAGCCGAGTTCAGCGTTGAAGTGCCAGGCCTGACGGCCGTAGCCCACCAGCACGTTTTCCGCGAGCCACTGAGCGCTCTCCTTTGACATGATCTTCTCCCTCGTATGCGGTGGGCTCGCTCGTTGCGGGCCCTGCCGACCTGAACAGTGGCAGTTGACCAGAGATGGCGTCAACCCCTACGGGCAAAGCTTGACCGAACGGTTGAGGCGGCATCCCCCGAACGGCTGATCTTGACGCCAATTCCACTGTAGCCCTTGCGTGAGCGAGCCAGGGAGAGGACAGTCTGTGTTGTAAGGCCGGTTGGACACAGAAACAAAAGCGGGAAGAGCGGCCCTTCGGGGCAAGCGGAAGGACCAAGACCCTAGGGTCTGGCTGGTCACCCAAAGCGCCCGGTAGTCGCAGAAACGACCCTCGGCCTTGGTGAATGCGGGAGTAAAGCGAGGCGGGGGACCAACGTTGCTACCCGGGCAACGCCCCCGCACACAACAGGAGGAGTGCGAGATGGCCGCTCAGACCAGGATCGTGAAGACCAAGCCGACGGTCCGCCGCGAGCCGAAACCGCAAGACCTACGTAGCCCTTCGGGCCGCGTACTTCCGTTCTAGCAGACTGGAGAGGCTGTCATGAGTAACCCGCTTCCGCGCGCTGAGCGTCTGACGGACGATCGTCCGGCGCTGGTTGCCTGCCGCCACTGCAACGGCTATATCGTTGACAACGGAGGCTACCGAATGACTCACACCGAGCCGTTCCGCCAAGTCACGATCATCTGTGACACGTGCGTACAGACTGCCATCGATCTCAGCATGGCCGTCACCCTGGCCCATGCCGAGGCAGACGCGGCCATGGACGCGCTGCGTCGCAAGCTGGCGGACACTCCCGACGAGGAGCGTTGCGACAGATGTGACACGCTCGTGCCGTACGGCACGCTTTACTACGTAACTGAAGAACACTGGACGTGTGGGGATTGCTATCTCGCGACCGATGCCGAAATTTACGACGCGTCCAGCGTTGACTACGGCCGATACGTGCTGTAGATCAGCCGTTCGGTCGATGGCGCGCTCAACTCGGGGCGCGCCATTCTGTTCTCGGGAGCACCGTGCTCCCGGTTCGAGAAGGGAAACGATCATGAATCGTCATCGCGCCTACCTGGTGGCCTCTGTGGCGACCGTAACCGTCGGGGTCTTGTCAGTTCTCGCACTCGGGGTAAAGGTGGCTGAGAACGCCTCCCAGGGCCCTTCTAGCGGTATCTCAGCGCCGGTCGAGAGTGATCGAGTGCTTGACCCTGGCGCATGGGCCCGCGTCGGGAAGGACAACGGCGGTCCGATGGCCTCGCGGTCCGGAGCGTCGGACATCCACCGCGTCCACCCGCTGTTCGTAGGAGAGCGTGATCGGACGGTGGAGTCATGAATCCCGACCTGCACAATCTGTCCCGCGCCGCGCTGAGCCTGCACATCGTGGCGTTGCGGGAAGCGCTGAACCAAGCCGAGACCGAGGCGCACGCCCGCGACATGTGCGTGTGCCACGGCCGGGGAAACCTAATCCACTCCCGGATAGACCTGTGAACGCCACATGCGCGACGCCCGGCAGGTGCGCAAACCCTGCCGGGGTGGCCGCCTCTGTCGGCAAGGTTGAGGTAGCCCCCTGCTCCTGCTGCCGGGCCGTGGCCACACTGGATTGGTACGAACTCTGGGGCATGCTCTGCTCTCGATGCGCGCGAGCAGTCGGGGCCGATTCGTGAGCCCGCTGATCCCGATTGAGCGTGAGTCATGGATGAGTCGGGATCGAGTCGGGGAGGTCGAGTCGGGGAGGTGGGTATGTATTGAGATTTTTACCACGCTCCAAGCGTGAGAACCCCATTTAATGGTTTACCTATATACACACAGAGTAATAATAATAGTACTAATGATTACTGTCTGTAACTCTCGGGACTATTTTTACATGGGCCACCTCCCCGATTGACTCCGCGACTCACGACTCACGACAGGCGACTCACGACAGGCAAGGCGTACGCGTGGGAAATCCCTGTATGGAGGTGGCTGTATGGAGGTGGCTACGCAGGCAGCTACACACCCGTGGCGCACCCTGGCACGCCCGGCAGAAGCACTACGGGGAAGAGCTGCGGCACGGGGGTGATCGGCCCCCGGCCCGGTCATGGCGATGCCGGGTAGCCGGTGGTGGTGTGTAGGTGGGCAGCAGCACCCGGCACAGACATGGCTCCATGTGCAGTGTTGTTCACGGCAGCCACGCCCCGGACACCTTGTGGATAACCTGTGGATAAACCCTCAACCTTAGGTTAGGCTTACCTAACATACCTAACCTGAGCATGCTCCCGTGGTGGAGAAATATGTTGTTCCGATGACGAAAGTTCCCGAGAAACATGTTGTTCTGATGACGAGAGTTCCATTTCCGCTATGTTGTTTCCATGACGAGAGTTCCCATGACGAGAGTTCCGAGAGTTCCGAGAGTTCCGTTCCCGCTATAAAAGGTCGCGTCACACCCGAACCGGTTCTGCCTAACCCCCAACCTTGGGTTGAAGTGCTGCTTTGTTCACTCCTCCCTCGTCCCCGCCCCCGTCTTCACCCCACCCGGCCTTCCCCGGCCTTCCCCGAGCAGGAGGACCCACCGACCGTTTTTTCCGATTTGTCCGGTGCCGGTGCGGAGACGGTGCTCAGCACCGCTCAAACTCGAGACCCTTTCCTGAACCGCTTCTCTCATGTCTCTAGGTTACGAGTTCAAGGACTCGGTGTCAAGCCTTTTCATTGAGGATTCTGGAGACGACCCAGCCGTAGCCTCTCGAGCGGAGTTCCACCGCCAGCTCGTCACGCTCTGCTTTCATCTGCTCCCACGCCGACTTCCAGGACCGGGCCAGAGTGATCAGCTCTGCGCGATCATCTCGGTCCCGCTCTATGGCAGCCCACAGCTGCCCCGGGTCCTCTGGCATCATGCCGGCCACACCGGCCCCTTCTCCGCCTGCTGGTACTCGGACCAGGTCCACCGGCCGCTATCCACGCTCAGTTCCCACACCAGGCCGCATTCGCTGCAGCGCCACAGCGCCCCCTCGCTGGCCCCGGTCCGCTCGATCTGACCGCCGGCGGGCGTGTCGCACTTGTGCTCCCGGTGGCCCATAGTCAGCCATTCGCCACTCACTCCCCGCTCACTTCTTCCCATCCAGCGCACCGGCCCAGTACTCGGCCACCGACGTGCGCAGACCGTCCCTGTTGCACATCTCGCACGGCTCCTGCATATCGCAGGTGTCCTCGCCACAGCGCCGGTAATCCCAGCCGTCTCCGGAGCACTCCGCGCAGCCCTCCTCGCCCTCGGCCACGCCCACCAGCTCCTCTAGCCATGCCACCAGGGCCAGAATCCGTTCGGCCTGGTAACGGGCGTGGCTCTCGCGCGAGGACATCGTCAGGTGCACCCGCTCCAGCTCGCGCACTGCCTCCTGGTACTTCTGCTGCCACATGCCGCCGATCATCTGGGCCTCACGCAGCTCGTAGTTCACTTCTCGTCCTCGACAATCTTCTCGATCCGACCGAGGCCGGGATGGTAGCCCCCGCAGCGCACGATCTGGCCGCCACACGTTCCGCACAGCGCCATCAGATCCCCAACTCCTCGTCCATCCACGCCAGCGGGTTGACCGGCTCCACGACGTGGACAACCACGTCGCGCTCTTTCAGCCACCGCATCGGGACGCCCGGCACGGGGCTGGGGTAGTCCCCGCCGCCCTTCCAGTTAAACCACACGAACGCCTTCATCTGAATCTTCTCCTTCTCGGTCTTACCCTTTTCCGATGACTCTACTGTACGCCCTCGTCTCCGAGAATGTCAAGAGCTATCTCGACCACGTCGCTGTCATCTGTCTCCCACTCCTCCATGTCCAGCCAGTTCTCGGTGAACCCGGCCCACTTTGCTGCCACGTATTCCTTGCCCCGCTCGATCCAGTCCGCACTTGCATCAGCCACGGTTCCCCTCCCCTTCCCTCAGGTGCGCCAGCAACTCTCGCAGCTTTTTGCGGGCATCGGTCCAGGCGGCGCGCTGTTTCTCGTCCAGAATGCCGCCGGCCAGAACCACCCTGGCCGCTTCCTGCTGGCGTGGGCTGAGACCACCTATCGCTCGGGCCATCTCGCCGTGGTGGTAGGCCATGGCGGCCATCTCCGCGAAGTCAGCCACCGTGGGGTGGTGCGTGTCGCCCTCGAACTCGTCCATCGAGGCCACCGGCTCGACGCTGCGCTGACCGCGCTTGCCCTCGTTGCCGAACATGCGCCAGCCGCTCCAGGCCACGTCCCGCATTCGCTGCCGGGCCGCTGCGGTCATCCACCCGGCATGGGCCAGCCCCCGACGCTGTTCGTTGCGCCACAGGGCGATCCGGCCCTCCTGAATCAGGTCATCCACCTGGTTCGGATCGGTCTGATGCGCGGTGTGGCGAAGCCAGCCCTCGAAATCACTCACTGAATCAATCCTGCCTGCCGTGCTCGGGTAACGGCTCGTCCGTAGGCGTCGGGCTTCATGCCCAGGCTCCTGGCACCTTCCTGACGGCTCATGGAAGCCAGGCCGCGCTTCAGGTATTCCTCCACGAACTCCTCGGTCCTCCAGTAGCGCAGGCCTGCCTTTTCCCGCGCCTCCAGTCGACGTGCACGGGCGGCCAGACGTCGGGACTCATTCATGCAGGCTCGACATCGAGCGCCCTTTTTCTTCTTGCCATCTCGCTCAATGATTAGATTCTCGGGAGTCCAGTCATGCTTACCGCTCATGCATTTGCCCTCGGGCCGCTGGCTGCCCCGTCCCGGTACCACGACACCCTGACCGACCGGAACCTTGATCAGGCGGCGCTCGGAGCGCTCATCGATCCAGGTCCAGCCGTCCCATTCCAAAGGGCGAAGCTCCGCAGGCACTCGTCCGTCCGGTCCGACGTAGCGCGAGGACCATTTGCCGATACGGGCCCGCATGCGGGGCGTGGTAGCTCCCCACACTCCCCAGCCCTCTCCATTGGTCATGGCGTAGTCCAGGCATTCTTGCCGAACCGGGCAGCGGCGGCAGATCATCTGTGCCTTCTTGACGAGCTTATTGTCCTCGGTCATGCGGTCCTCGCGAGCCTCGCTGGGGTCGTCCCCGGCCCCGTGCATGGACTCGACCTCCCACCACGTGGGATCCACGTTCGGCCCGGCGCACAGCCCCCGCGCCATCCAGCGGCTTGCTTCGGCCTCGAAACCGCTCAGTCCAAGACTGATCAGGGATACCTCTCCGTGATTGGCCCCGCCTGTACTTGCATCGTCGGAGCCCACGGAGGCACCGCGCACACTGTAACCGCTCACAACGACCCCTCTACGAATTTGATGGCCAGAAGTCCGGCCACCACGGTCACTCCCACTACCAGCGCCACAGCGACGCCGACCACGATCCAGTCGTCAGCGGACATTGGCCTGTTCGCCGGCATCCAGGTCCCGCACGGCCGACCCCTGAAACGAGACGATCGGCTTCTGCCACCACTCGTTCGCCCTACCTCCGCCTTCGCCGGTTCGCAGACCCTCACACACCGCCAGGCGGGCCTCGAGCATCTGAATCGTGCGTGCTTGAGCGCTCACCACCTCGGTGAGAGAGTGAATGTCGCCCACGAGCTTGGCGATCGTCTCACTGGACACCTTGATCTTTTTATCCTCAACGCCCATCGTCAGATATCCTCAGCACTAGTTCTTCGAGGGCCTTGACCCTCTTGGTCAGGGATCGGTGTTTGCCGGCCAAGGACTCCAGGTCATTGAGCACATCCTGCATCCGGCCGGTGACCGCCTCGCACCACTGCATGAGAGCCGTAAGCTCCTCAGTGCTCATGCGCTTTCCTTGGCAATGCGCTCCTGCTCGGCCGTGTACTTATCGATGGTTGCACTGAACATGGTGGTGATCTTGGCCATGGCCTCGAGCGTGCCGTGCTGATGGATGGCGGTAAAGCAAGCCTGCTCCATCGAGGCCAGCTTGTACAGGACGGAGTCCTCGAGGATGCCGGCATTCCTCAGCTCGACCAGAAAGTTTTGCAGCTCATCGATGGCCGCGTCAAGGGCGATGTTCGCCATGTCCGCCCCCTCGGTGAGCATGGCAGCAGCGCCACCCCAGCCCAGAGCGGCCATGTCCTCATCGCTGGCACCGGGCAGATCAAACAGGTTCATGTCTCTCCTCGTTCCGATTGGAGCCCAATCCTCTCCCACCCCTTCTCGCTTGTCAAGGGGTTTACGGAAACAGTAAGTTGCCATCACTCAGCGTGACCCGTAAACTGCACTTATGGCGACTATTCATGTCAAAATCCACCCCGCAGAGGTGGAGGAGTGCGACCACCTGACCGCTGGTGCATTCTGTGCCCCGTGCGTGGCCGAGGCGCAACAGGCTGCTACGCGGGCCCTCACGGAGAGCCAGATGGATCCGGCACTGAAACTTCTCGAGAGCGAGCTTGCTGACTCGAGCGATCCCGGTGAGGACGTTGACAGTGCCGAGGTCGAGGAGGATGTGCCCGACACTGTGCGCTTTTCCGGGCCGATCGGCTTCGAGAACCAGATGACCGGTGACGGTCGCTACATCGCTTCCGGTGCGCTGCGCGCTGAGACCCCTATCCCGCTGCGCTACGTGCCCCAGGACACCGGTGGTCACGACGGCGCTTATGTGGTCGGGCTCATAGAGTCCATGACTACGGCAGATGATGGCACGATCATGGGCGACGGTTTCATCGATACCACCACGCCGCAGGGCATGGAGGTCTACCGAGGCATGAACAAGGGCACCATCGGCGGCATCTCGATGGACCTGGACGACATGGACTACGAGGTTTATGCCCGCAACGAACTGCTGGACGAGGCTCCCGCTGTGGCGGCTGAGGCTGCTGCCGAGACTCCTTTCGATGGTTACACCAAGGTCACCGGAGGCAATTCTGATGACGTGGTGTTCCATATCAACTCTGCTCGGGTGCGTGGTGCCACCCTGGTTCAGATTCCGGCCTTCGCGGACGCCCGGATTAGCCTCGTCGCCTCTATCGAGAGTGACGACATGGAGGCGCTGGACGCTGTCACCGAAGAGTTCGGGGCCTCTGGCCTCCCCCTGAGCGATCGTGAGGCCCCCTGGGACGCCGCCGCCGCCCGAAAGACCCTGGGCGATGACCCGGCCGCTGCCGGCTGGGCGTTCTTTATCAAGGACGGCCCCTCCGATCAGTGGGGTTCCTACCACCTTCCCTTTGCGCGAGTTGAAGGAGGCAAGCGTGTTGCCGTTTGGCGTGGCGTCACCTCTGCTGCTGCCGCTGTTCAGGGCGCTCGGGGTGCAAGCGGCTTTGGCTCCGCCAAGGGGGCAATCGCTTCCTACTACGCAGCAGCCCGCAAGAAGTACAACGACGACTCAATCACCCCGCCGTGGTCTGACTCAGGCAGCGCGGGAACGGATACGGTCACGGCGTCGGCTCCGGTAAACCCTCCGGCTACCTGGTTCGACAACCCCCGCTTCAAGGAGCCCACTCCGCTGACCTTTACCAAGGACGGTCGAGTTTTCGGTCATATCGCTGTCTGGGGCACCTGTCACACAGGTTTCCCCGGTGCCTGCGTCCAGCCCCCGCGCTCCAACACCAACTATGCCTACTTCCGAACCGGGATCCTGGTTACGGATGAGGGCACTGAGGTGCCCGTGGGCCATCTCACCATGGAAACCGGGCATGCCGGTCCGAACATGAGCGCCGCTGCGGCCATGGCCCACTACGACAACACCGGCCTGGTAGCCGCTGACGTCGCTGCGGGCGAGGACGAATACGGTATCTGGGTTTCGGGCGCTCTGCGGCCGGATCTGTCTGATGAGGAGATTCGGGACCTTCGATCGGCCCCTATGAGCGGCGATTGGCGAAGAATTGGCGGCAATCTCGAGCTTATGGCCGTTCTTGCGGTCAATCTTCCCGGTTTTCCGGTTCTGCGGACTAAAGCTTTGGTCGCATCGGGTGCAACTCAGTCACTTTTCGTGCCGATTGAGTCGGAAAAGACCGAAATGGGCCGCAATGAGTCCCTAATTGTGGTATCCGAGGAGATTTCAGGGCGATTTGCGGCCCTGGAAGCCCAATTGAAGCGTATTCGACGCGCTCAACTGGCTTCGATGATGGAAAAGGAGTAGGTAGATGGGATGCGGTTGCGGCGGTTCGTCCGCCAACGCCCCCACGGCGGGGGCCGCTCAGAATTTCGTTTTGGTGGCTCCTGATGGCACCAAGACCACCTATCCGACCGAGACGGCGGCCCGTTCGGCCAATGCCAAGCTCGGCGGTAAGGGCCTTATCAAAAAGCTCAAGTAACGGTTAGTTGCACGCCAAGTACAAACCCACATATTCTGTAATCAACGCGCCTTGTGGCGATAAATCACTGAATCCCTTAGGAGGGATCAACCGATGGAAGAGAACGACGTTATCAACGTCGATCTGCCTGCTGACCTCAGCACCCTCTCTGACGAGGCGCTCGAGACCCAGCGGACGAACGCCAAAGCCGCGTTCACTGCGATCAACGAGAAGGCGGAACTGTCCGCCGATGATGAGGCCACTCTGGAGACCTTGGTGGAGGCCAAGCTCGCTCTGGATGGCGAGAAGGCGCGTCGGGCTCAGCTCGCTGCGGACAAGGTTGCCAAGCGCGCTGCGGCTGCCGCCGCGTTCGCGGACGCTCCCGAGGCCGACGAGGACGACGCCGAAGAGGCTCCCGCTGCGGATGCTGAAGAGGTTGAGGCTTCTGCCGCTCCGAAGGCGATCAATGTCAAGGCCCTGAAGGCGCGTCAGCCCAAGGTCGAGCTGGCCCCCGTGGTCAAGGAGACCAAGGTCTTCACCGCCGGTTCTGGTGCGAAGGGTTTCGCCCTCAACACCAAGCTGGACGAGGAAGAGGTTGCCAACGCGATCATCAACGCGGCCAACCCGAGTCACGTTCGCATGTCGATCGAGACTGCGATGCGGAAGGGTCAGCGTCACGTCTCGGCTTCCGAGATCGCCTCGTTCCAGGTCAACTACGCTCCCGAGCTGGTCGTCGCTGACGCCATGGAGGAGTTCACCCCGTCCCACTCCGCATACAAGTTCGCTACCGACCAGTCCCGCCTGACCGGCGGCTCGCTGACTGCGGCCGGTGGCTGGTGCGCCCCCTCCGAGACGATCTACGACCTCTGCGAGCTTGAGTCTCGCGACGGTCTGATCTCGCTCCCCGAGGTTCGCGTCAACCGTGGCGGTCTTCGCTTCACGCAGGGTCCGGACTGGGCCGACATCTTCACCAGCACCGGCTTCTGCTTCACCGAGGCCGAGGACATCGCGGGCACCTACGGTGTCAACGAGATCCAGACTGCGACTGAGGGTGGCGCGGGCCTTACCTCCTTCACCCTGACCTTCGGTGGTCAGACCACCGCTTCGATCCCGGTGGACTCGTCCGCTGCGGTCGTCTCGGCGGCTCTGCAGGCGCTCAGCACCATCGGCCCGGAGAACGTGAACGTCACGTCGTCCGGTACGGCGGGTGCGGTCGTCTACACGATCACCTTTGTCAACGCCTTGGGCAACACCAACGTCGCAGCGATCACCTCCACCCCGACCGGCGGCTCCGGCACGGTTACGATGGCCACCGTTCAGCAGGGTGGCGGTTCTGCCGGCACCAAGCCGTGCGCGACTGTCCCGTGTCCTCCGTTCACCGACGTTCGCCTGAACGTCTGTGGTATCTGCGTCAACGCGGGCATCCTGATGAACAGCGCCTACCCGGAGCTGGTTCGTCGGTACGTCTCCGGTGCGCTGACGGGTCACGTTCACCGTCTGAACACCAACGTGATCGCGAGCCTGGTCTCGCAGTCCACTGCGGTTACCGTGCTCTCTCAGCCGTCCCCGAACCAGAGCGCCGCCGGCGCTCTGCTCGGTGCGCTCGAGCTTGAGGCCGAGGACATTCGCTACCGTCGTCGGATGAGCCGTGGTTCGGTTCTCGAGGTTGTCCTGCCCTACTGGGTCCGTGGCGCTCTCCGCAAGGACTTCGCTTCTCGGAACACTTCGGCCGACCCGTACGGCGTGGCTGACGCGGACATCGCGCGCTGGTTCGCTGCCCGTGGCGTCAATGTCCAGTACGTGTACGACTGGCAGAACCTCGGTGGTGGCAACGCCGCTACTGCGTGGCCGACCAGCGTTCAGTTCCTGATGTACCCGGCCGGCACCTTCGTCCGTGGCACCTCGGGCCTGGTCACCTTGAACAACCTGTACGACAGCACGCTGTACTCCAACAACAACTTCACCGCGATCTTCACCGAAGAGGCGTGGAGCGTCATGAAGATGTGTCCGGAGTCTCGCATTGTGACTGTGCCGCTCTGCTACAACGGTGGCGCTGTCAGCCTGGTCGGTCCGTCCGTGATCTGCGCCGCTGCCTAGTCAGGAAAAGCCCAACGAGGGGGCCGGGATTTCGGTCCCGGCCCCCTCACTCTTTCCCTGAGGAGGGGACAGCACAATGGCACTCGCCACCAACGCCTGCCTGGGCCAGCCGCTATACGTGGCGGCCGAGGATGTTCAGCCCCTGCCTTACGGTTTGTTCAGCGTCTCTGTCGTTCATGACGCCGGGGACGGTCACTGGCAACAGGGTACTGAGTGGGAGCCGCAGCCCTGTGGCCCCGCCAAGATCTGGGGATGCCCGACCTGCGCCCAGAACAATGCTCTCAGCGCTCCGAACAAGGTGCCCACCACCGGTGTGGCGTTGCGTCAGGCCTTTCCCTACGTCGTCTACGGCAGCTTCCAGTGCTCCCCGATCGGCAACTGGGACCGAGGCTTTGAGCGTGCTCGTCAAATGCTTGAGAATGGCGCGGAGCGTGCGGTTGAGGGCGAGTTTGCCCTGGCCACGGTCTCTCACAGTGCTTCCCTTACGGACGCGGCTGCCATCGACATCACTCCCACCCCCGGTACTCCGGTCACGGTGACTCAGGGTATTGCTCTGTTGGAGCAGTACATCGGTGCCAACGCTCCCGGTGAGGGTGTTCTCCTTGCCTCTCGCCGGGAAGCCACGATCGCCATTTCTGACCACCTGATCGAGCCGAACGACGCTCACACTCAATTGCTCACCAAACTGGACACCCCGATGGCGGCTATGGGCGGTTTCAATGCTCGTACCGGCCCGAACGGGGTCGCTGCAGGCGCTGGGCAAGCTTGGATCTTCGCACTGGGCTCTCGCCCGATCGTGCGTCGTTCCGGCGTCTCCATGAACCCGGACGTGCGTGAACAGGCTCTGCGAACCACCAATAACAACTTCATCGTGCTGGCCGAGCAGACCTACTCGGTCGGTTTCGATTGCTTCGCTGCCGGTGTCCTCGTCACTTCTGTCTAGGGAACTCAGATGGCTGTTTATCAGAATGACGACGGCGAGTACATCGATAACGTCGCGCAGGCGCAGCGGGTAACTTCCGTTGCGCCCGGCACGACGGGCTCGACGGCTCGCACCACGTCGGTTCAGCGGGTGAACACGGCCACCACCACGAACGTTGCGGCCGGGGCTCAGGCCTATACCTTCACCGTTATCACAGCCTCCAGCGCCTCTTCGCCCACCCTGGGCGGCGTGGCGCTTCCGCAGGGCTACACGGCTTCCTTCTCTATAGTCAATCCGGGTGACACCTTGAGCGCTATCTCCTTGGTGACCGCCACCGGCGATGACGTAATGATCTTGAAGGTGGTGTAGTCGTGGCAGGAACTAATGCTAGATATGAAGCCTATGTCTCTGGTGAGGACTATCAATACGGTGCTTCTTTAACTAGCGGTTTCGGGACTTTGCCTGAGCGCAGGGAAGGCCTTGGGGCCAACGTCTTGACTGGACAAGCCGGAATAGTTTTCTTGGCCTATGTCAGGGCTCCCAAATCCATGGTTCTCGCCAATATCGGAATGGTCAGTACAACTCAAGCTGCTGTGGGCTCTACCCTGGTCAGATTTGGTGTCTACACCATTGATGGCTCAGGTAACCTAACTCTTGCCGCCTCCACCACTAACGACACTTCTATTTTTTCGGTGGCCTCTACTAGGTATACAAAAGCTGCCTCAGGATCTCTTCAGTTGGTCAAGGGCCAATGGTATGCGCAGGCTTTATTGATTGTTGGAGCCTCTACAATGCCCGGAGTTATGGGTGCAGTTACTCCCTCTACCAACTTTAACGTGTACAACCTAGCACCTAGGCTTGCTGGCCAACTAGCAGGTCAAACCGATTTGCCCGCCTCTATTGCCGTAGGAAGCGTGGCCAGCACTAACATCGTCCTTTGGGCCGAACTTACCTAGGAGATAAAGATGAGTGAGAGTAATCCGATCGTCAAGGATATTCGTCAGTACGCCATTTATGAGACGGCTGCGGGCTCTACTGCCAACACCATGAATGTGAAGGCCCCTGAAAGGCCGGAGCAGGTTCTGAATTTGGACGATCTGTCGGCTCGGGAGATCGAGGCCTACGTCAACTCCGGAGAGTTGACTGCGGAGCAGGTTTACGCGCACGAAAGTGCGGCTGAGCACCCCCGTAAGACCGTTCTCAAGAAGTACGCCCCGGTCGAGGAAGATTCCGGGGTCGAGGAAGACTCCGAGTAATTGAAGTACAGGGCATATCGCCCTAGACTCTAAATAGGAATCCAATGGGCGAAGGCCCTTTCTGCTCTTAGGAGGGCAGCGGTAATGGCGGCATCTTGTTATGGCGTGGTTCGCGGTAAGCGCGTGCGCGTCACCCGCCTGGACAGTTGCGGGGCTTTCCCGGTGCCTACCACGGCCAATAGCCTCGTCACCTCCAGCGGTTTCGTCTCTGTTCAGTTCTCTCCGGACTACGAGGCCGGTGAAGAGATCATCCAGAAGAACGCCGATGGCGCTCTTTGCGTGAACGACCGGACGTGCGATGTTTTCAAGCGCACCAACGTCACGATCTCTTTCTGCAACGTGGACCCGGACATCATGTCTCTGGTTACGGGCAACTCGATTGAAGTTGATGGCTCCGGTAATGACGTGGGCTTCCGCGTCTCCGAGGGCATCACCTGCAACCAGTTCGCTCTGGAGCTGTGGACCGGCATCGATGGGCAGAACGCTTGCCCCCCGACCAATGAGGTTCAGTCTCTCACTGAGGGCGGTGCAGGCCTTACCAGCTTCACCCTGACCGCTACGCTACCGGGCTACTCCCCGGCCACCACGGGCTCCATTGCGGCCTCCAGCACTGCTGCGCAGGTGCAGACGGCGCTTGAGGGCCTGGATGGTATCGACCCCGGCGACGTGAGTGTTACCGGTCCCGCCGGTGCCTCCAACGGTCCGTGGAACGTCACGTTCCAGGGTCGTTACGCGGGCCTGGACATCACTCAGATGACCAGCACCCCGACCGGTGGTACGGGCACTCTGACGGTTGCCACAGTCACTGCGGGTGGTGTCGCCACCGGCGGTAACTACGGTTACATCCTGCTGCCCTTCGTGCGCAACGGCACGCTGCGGGACTTCACCGTCGAGCTGGGCCCGACCAACTTCGAGATCCAGGCCTGGACCGACAACGGCGGCAACTGGGGCGTTGGCCCGTACAATGTCATCCCCCAGGGCGCGGCTGGTGTTCCTTCCGCTCTCAAGACCGCGATCGGCACCAACGATCACATGCTCATCCGTACCACCAGCGTCAGCCCGCCGGCTGCGGTTTGTGGCTACCAGGTTATGCCTGCGGCCCCGACTCCCGCCGCCTAGTAAGACCTCCCGCGCCTACTCCCCTGCCAGCGCGGTGAGTGTGAGCCCCCGGACCCTCTCCCTCCGGGGGCTCACTGTCTTATTGATGGCCCTTATTGTGTATAGATGTTCTTGTGAAGCTACTGAGCGTATCCTGAGAATCAAACATCCCGACTGGCATTAGGACTACTCCAGATGGCGGTTTTCCGAAACGACGATCATCTTTATAGCGACAATGTCGCTAAAGCTCAGAGGGTAATCCTGGTTGACTCTTCAGGAAATACCTATATTCCTTCAGGAGGAAGTGGGGCTGTGGCTACTACGCTAATTACGACGCCGGGCTCAGGGCTTTATATAGTGCCCCCTAATGCCACTATGGTGCTAATTGATGCTTTGGGTCCTGGCGGTGGAGGTGGAGGTGGGGGAGTTTATGCCACTCTTACGGGCTCTGTTTTCGGAGGAGGCGGAGGAGGCGGTGGAGGACGAACCACCAAATGGGTAGATGCTGCAGCTCTTCGGGCTCAATATCCCTCAGGTATTCCTTATACGGTGGGGACTGCGGGAGCGGGAGGAGCCCCCGGAGCTGCCGGTACTGCTGGAGGCTATACCTTCTGTGATGATTTCTTCGTAGCCACCCCAGGCCTGGGTGGAGGTCCCGGAGGGGCTGGTTTCGAAAGCCAGAGCGGAGGAGGCAATCCCAGCGCCTTCTCCACCACTGGTTATGGAGGCCCGAACGGTACAGGAGACACTCACGGAGGCTACGGGGGTTTTGGTGGAGGCTACATTGTAGAGGCCTTTATCGATAACTCGAGCCTTATCTCTCCTTTCGGGCCCACAGCTATCGGCACTCCCGGGGGTTATATTGCGCTATTCACTGATGTTATTTATGGAGCTGTAGTTCCTCAATTTGTGCAGTTGGGCGGTGGCGGCGGCGGCGGCGGTGGCGGGGGTATCTCTAATCTTCCCCCCTCTTCCCCTTATCCGGCTCCCGGTAATATCGCCTACGGGGGTGGAAACTCGGGATACGCTACCACTGCCGACCCCTCCCCCTTGGCGGGAGCAGGAGGAGTTCCGGGGGGTGCAGGACCCACGGCGGGAGGCGTACCGGCAATCGCTGCCAGCGGAGTATCCAGTCAGGGCGGCGGTGGAGGCGGTGCAGCTTCAGTATCAGGAGCGGCTCAATCCGGAGCCAGTGCGCTTGCTTTTTCCGGGTCCGGAGGCGGCGGCGGGGGCTCTACTCGCACAGGGACCGCAGGTTCGGGCGGTAATGGCGGTACAGGCTATCTTCGATTCACGGTCATCTAAGGACTAAGTAATGATTCTCGTCACTGTAACCGGTCAATTCCTTCATCCGAATAACACTCCGGCGGAAGGCTACATCACGTTTACTCCGCGTCCCGGCGTGGTGGCGGACAGTGGCGAGGATGCTCTGCTGGTGGGCACAACTACCAGCGCCACCCTGGACATTACAGGCTCTTTCAGTGTGCAACTAGCTGCCTCTGATGACCCCGGCCTGGACCCCAACGGGTGGACCTATGAAGTAACTGAGGGCATTTCCGGGCTTCCTCTTCGAACCTATGACATCGATGTGGCCGCCCCTGGCCCCGTTGACCTTCTCAGCCTGGCTCCGGTTCCCCAGGTGCTGGGGGCTCTCCGAACCGTCCCAGGGCCCCAGGGAGCGACTGGAGCCACGGGGGCTACTGGGGCTACAGGCCCCGTCGTCGTAGCCTCTGTGGACGGCCTCACAGGCTCTGTGGATCTGGACCAGGTCCGAGCCCCCGTGCGCAACGCCCGGCCAGGCAACCGTGTAGTGGTGCTTGGGGCCTCTATTGAGAACCTCCATTCGTTTCGCACGGCCACTAGCGAGAACTTTGGCTATGACTGGCCCACCTACGCCATGCTGCTGTCCGGTGGACGCTTCAACCTGATTCAGAACATGGCGATTGGCGGCCAAACTACTCAGAACTTCATCGATCGTTTTGATACTGACGTCACTCCTTACTCTCCTAACATTGTGCCGATGGGCTCCATCGAGAACGACATTCAACTCTACGGTTCTCAGGGGCTGACCAATGAGCAAATGATGCCTCTGTTTCAGGCCAATATTCGAACGTTGACCGCTAAGTGTCGAGCAATTGGAGCATTACCGGTCTGGCGTACCGCTATGCCTCACGTCTCCACTGGAGTGCATACTCCTACCGGGTACTACAACTCATGGATCCGCCGCTACTGCTCCAATGAGGGCCTTCCTTTTGTGGACTTCTGGAGCGTGCTGGTGGACCAAACTACAGGTTTTTATAAGGCTCAGTACACCGGAGATGGGGTACACCCGAACGAGAATGGCTCTTTCTTGCTGGCGCAGTATTGGCTGGCCCAGATGGCGAATTACTTGCCTCCGCTGAGCATTCAGCCGGCGGAAGGAGCTTCGGACACGGGCCCGCTGCTGTCTACGCCCCTCTTCCTTACGGGAGCGTCCGGCACTCCCACGGGCTGGACGGCCACGGGAGGAAACCCCTCCGGGACCGCCCGAAGCCTGATTGCGGACCCGAACGGGTCGGGGGCGCAATTGGCACGCATGACACATACAGGGTCTGTTCAAGCGGGCGGTATCAGCATTCTGTCCAATGCCCTGGTATCCCCGACAATCAGTCCAGGCGATGTTATGCAGATCGAGGGTTATTACAGCTCTGATGGAGGGGTTCAGGCTTCTATCATCGTTTCTGTAACTGCTACCCTGGGGATCAGTAGAGTTCCCGTTTCTGGCTTGATTCATGCGGTTGATCACGGCACCTATAAGCAAGAGTTCACCCTGCCGGCAGGAACTACTCAGGTTCGTATTACCATGAACTCGGGACCAGGCACCGGGGTGGTGGACTTCGGCTATCCCGTTTTGCGTAACCTTACCAAGGAGGGCGGGACGGTCCTCTAGGAGGTATCATTTCATCATGACCAGTTTTCGGACCCAACCCTGCGCATGGCCTCTCGCTTATTGCGGGGACGGCGGCCAGGATGAGACCTGCGCCAGCGTGGCAGCTCTCTCTCCTGCTATGCAGACGATTGTGCAGAATGCGGCCACTGCCTATCTATGGAATATCACGGGACGCCAGTTCGGAACCTGCCCGCTCAGCATCCGACCCTGTAAGAAATCCTGCCTCTCCGGCTATTACTCCACTTACCGTGGCTATGCCTGGCAGAACACCAACCTCCCCTATTTCGGGGATGGCTCGATTGGGTGGGGCAGCGTAGTCAACCCGGCACTGATCGGAGGCCAGTGGTACAACCTCCCCTGTGGCGGCTGTAATAACGATATTTGCTCCTGCACATATGTGCCCACGATCGATCTGTTGGGCCCCGTGGCCTCCATAGATACCATTTTTCAGGACGGCCTGCTACTGGATCCCTCCACTTACCGGGTAGATAACTACCGCTGGCTGGTAAGGACGGACGGTCACGACTGGCCGACGTGTCAGGACATGGTACTGGCGACCACTGAGGCCAATACTCTCGAGGTCACGTATCAGGTAGGCGTAGAGGTTCCTGACGGCGGCAAACTAGCTGCAGGCGTCCTGGCTTGCCAAATGGCCAAGGCAGCCTGCAATGACGGCTCCTGCCAGCTCCCGCAGCGAATCCACTCAGTCACTCGTCAACAGGTCAATGTGACCGTGCTAGATTCCTACGATGCTTTCTACATCAACGGAGCGACAGGTCTATTTGCTGTGGACTCTTGGGTAAACTCTGTCAATTTCAGTCGTAACCGAGCGGGCACTCGAATCTCCAGTCCAGACCGGTACGACCGTCGCCGCACCACTTGGCAGTCCTAGGGGGATTCATGGCTCCATGCTGTAGCGACTCAAACTTCGGTCCGCAGATGAACAACCTGCTGATCGCTCTGGATGCCGCCTTCACAACCTGCGGTCGTCCTGTTTGTAGATCCTTTTTGACGGCTGCCGCTCCTCAGTATGTGCCTTTGGACACCTGCTGCTTGTGCTCAGCCGGGGAGGGTCAGGCCTGGGTCGCAGTGGGACGAACCAGTCCAATGAATCAGACTCAGCAGGGTCCGATCCCTTGCATCACCAACTTCGAGGCTTCGGTGCAGATCGGCGTGGCCCGTTGTGCTGCCGTTGTGGACAGTCAAGGCAACCCTCCGGACCCCGATCTGATTGGTATCCAGGCGCTGGCCGCATTGCGCGACCGAAAGACGATGTACAGCGCCATTTATGACTGGATGAACACGCAGGACATCGACGTTCATGATGTGACGATCGGTGACTGGGCCCCCAGCGTGCAGGGCGGATGCCAGGTGGGTGTTATCGAGCTGACCTTCAGATTTACTGGAGGGTGCTGCTGATGGACACTATTCGTGTTCGACCGACTACAGCAGTATTGGGCATGCAGCCGGGCAACGAGTATGACGTGGAGCCCTCAGATATTGTGGAGCTTTTGATAAAGGTAGGCCACTTGGTCTGGCTGGATGAACCAGAAGACGGTGGCTACATTCATGGGTGATTACGAATTCAAGATAGTTCAGTGGAATCAATTTGTGCTGGATGAGCTGGCAGCCAAAGCCTTGGCTGCCGGAGGAGAGACCCTGAAGGGTCTTATCAAGCATGAGCTAGCTGCTGGAGGGCACACCGATACCGGAACCCTGGCCGATAGCTTTGAGATCCATCCCGGACTAACTCCCCTGGGCCCGGACATCACAATCTCTTCCAGCGTGGCCTATGCCAACTGGGTGAACTATGGTGTGCCCGGCTTGATCTATCCGAAAAACGGTAATGTGCTACGATTCAAGCCTGGGAAGAGGTCGAGTCATCTAGGTAAACGAGGCGTTTATAACGCCCGTCCAACGGGGCGATTCTCCTCTGACTACCTCTATCGTCCTTACGTAAGAGGACAAGAGGCCACTCACTTCTTTGAGAAGGCAGTGGACCAGTTGAGGATCACCGCCTTCGCACTTTAATAACCAAGGGGACCCATGAAGAACTTCGAGACCAAGCCCTCCAAGCGCGGTTCTGATATCGATTTCACGCTGGATGGTGAAACCTACACCTTCAGCCCGCCCAAGCAGGCCACTCTCATGCTGGGCATGATTGAGGGTGCCGGTGAGAAGGGGGCTATGGCTACCTTCCTTCCGGTCGGCTCCATGTTCTCCTGGCTGGCTGTTGGTCTGAACAAGGAGCACGAGGGCACTCGTAAGAAGCCCGGTCACGACAACTACGTTGAGGGCTGTCAGGCCTGCCGCATTCACGAGCGCCTGATTGATACCGATGACGATCTGGATATTGACCAGGTCACCGAGGTCATCAACTGGTTGATCGGAGAAGCTGCAGGCCGCCCTACTACGTAGCCGTCAAGCTCTGCGGGGCGGCTGTCGGACATTGGTCCGCATTCAATGGGTGGTGCCTGGCGCGAGGGGTCAAGCCTCTCGCGCTAAAGCCATGGGATCTTATGGATCTGATCACTTTCTGGCTTTTTGAAGGCCTCTCTTCCGAGGACGCCATGGAGATGGAAATCTTTATGACGCAACCCCCGCCAAATGCAGTTATTCAGGAAGATGATCCACTCTGGAGCGCCGACGCTGAAATGGCTATGTTTAGCCAGATGTTGGGAACCTGATACACTCTAGGTAACCCTTTAGTGTCGGAGGAGAATCATGGCGGGCGCTGTTTCTCTCGGCACGCTCTCCGTTCGTATTCTTGCTGACACCACGGCGGTGGAGAAGGGCGTTTCGCACGTCCTGAAGCGCTTGGCTCTGGCAGCCGGCGCTTCTTTGACGATCGCCATTGCACAAGGAATTGGGGCAGGTCTCCAGAACTCGGCTGAGCTGAATGCCGCTTTGTCTCGCATTCAGACTCTGACCAGCGATGCATTCAATGCCAAGCAGGTCCGAGACTTCTCCAACGCGCTCGGAGTGGACGCCGTACAGTCTGCCAACGCAGTCTACACCGCCTTGTCGTCCGGTGCCAAAAATGTGGCAGAAGCGCAGGGGGAGGTGGCCGCCGCTGCCAAGCTGGCTCGTGCTACTAATGCCGACCTGAACTCTACCGTGGCCGCAGTCACGGCCGGTTATAACGCCTATGCCTCCAGCGGCATTTCTGCTGCTGACGCTTCGGACATTCTGTTCACCATCCAGAAGGATGGTGTCGGCACCATGGACGCCCTCACGGCGGCCATTGGTCAGGTTCTGCCTTCAGCCGCAAACCTGGGAGTCTCCTTCAAGGAGATCGGTGCGGACCTAGCGGCTTCTACCCTGACCGGTAAGAGCTACGCCAATGCGGCCACAGGCCTCAAGGTGGTTCTGCAGGAACTGGGAAACTCCACCAGCAAGGTCTCCGGGATCTTCAAAGAGGCAACCGGCAAGAGCATCCAAGAATTCATTGCCAAGGGCGGCAAGCTCAACGATGTCATTGCCACCATTGTCAAGACAGTAGGCAAGGGCGGACTGGACGAGACGTTCCATGCCAAGGGCTCTGCTGCCGCTATCAAGCAGCTCCTGGTGTCCATGGAGGGCGTGGACCAGGCCACCAAGGATATGGCCAAGTCCGCCGGGGAAGTGGACAAGGCTTTTGACATCGTGGACAAGAGCACTTCCGGTCAACTGAACGACCTGAAGGTTCGACTTACCAATGCCTTCGGCTCCCTAGGAGACAAGCTCTTGCCGGGCCTGGTCGCCAATGCCCAGAGCCTGTTCGACACGTTGCAGAAGGCCGGGGATAATCTCAAGCCGACCCTGGACGCGGTGGCTCAGGACTTCGGTCTTATCTTCTCGCAGATCGCTCCGCTCATTCCCAGCTTCGACACTCTGGTAACTATCTTCAGTAAGTTGGGGCCGCTGATCGCTGGAGCCGCTACGGCTCTGCTGGCCTACCGTACATACACCTTGCTGGCCGCCGCTGCTACCGCACTGTGGGGCCTGGCAGAGTCTATTGCTGCCTTCATTTCTTTGGCCAAGGGCATTCGTAGTGCGGCTGAGGCTATGGCCTTGTTGGACGCGGCTTTCGCTGCCAACCCGGTCGGCATTGCAGTCGCGGCCATTGCCGCATTGGCAGCAGCCTTTGTGTACGCCTGGCAGACGAGTGAGACCTTTCGAGACGTGGTGACCAAGGCCTTCAACGACATCGTCACTGCCGTGGGCTTCGCGATCAAACTCCTGATCGAACTGGTCTTCGACTACGCAGAAGCCCCCCTCAGGGCGTTTGAGATCGTGCTCCAGGCCTTGGGTCATCTCCCGTCCTGGCTGGGTGGCGGTGCGGCCGATGACGCTGCCGGTGCTGTGGCCTCTCTTATCGGCCAGATTGAGTCTTGGAAAGACAGCGCCCTGGGCGCGATCGATGACGTAGTGGCGGCTGCAAAGCTGATCCCGGCCCAGTTCAATGCAAACCTGGGTGAGGGCGGCTACGGTTCCGGGGCGGCTGCAGACATCACTGCTGAGCTGGCGAAGCAGGGCATTACTCAGGCGTCTATGGACGCTCTGATGACTCCCACTCGCCGTCATCGTAAAGGGGGAAACGACAACGGCGGTGGAATGAATGATCTCGGAGGGGCCGCAAGTAAGGCTGCCAGCAAGGTGGCCGATGCTCTCAAGAAGATCAAGGACGAACTCTCTCAGCTTTCCCATGCCTCGGAAATGTCGAAAGACCAAATCGACTCCTTGTTCAAGACCCTGGCCACAGACACCAAGGACGCTTTGGGCGGCAAGGCTGAGGCTGCTGCCCTGAAGATGGAGAAGACCTGGAACAAAAGCCTGGATAAGATGGCCGATCACTTGGCCACACTTCACGATAAGGTCCAGTCGGAGCTGCAGTTCGGTCAGCAGGTCAAGCAGGCAGTCCGCGATCTGGGCAGCGTGGCAGACGCTACGCAGGGCATCGGTCAGACGTTCTACGGAGTGCAGAATCATCTGCGAGCTGCGGTAAATCAGAGCCAGCAGTTCTATGCAGCATTCAATAAGCTGAAGAAGCTGGGCCTCAATGATACATCCCTGGCGCAGTTGGCAGCAGCAGGGCCGGCGGCACTGGCCGATGCGCAGGCACTTCTTTCCGGAGGTACTGCGGGCATTAATGGCAAGGGCGGCATCAATGATCTGCAGGCTCAACTTGATCAGGCCGGAAATAAGCTGGCTGATACGACTGCGGATAGTTACTACAAGGCAGGTCAGTCCGTTTCGAAGGGCTTCTTGGCAGGTATTCAGAGTCAAGAGAAGCAGCTCGAGGACACCATGGACAAGCTGGGTAAGACTGCAGCCAAGGCCATCAAGAAGGCGTTGGGCATCAAGTCTCCCTCCAAGGTCATGATGGGTATCGGCAATTTCGTGGCTGAAGGCCTGGCGGACGGCATCACTGCAGGTTCTCGAAAGGTGTCTCACGCCAGCGCCGGAATGGCCGGTCAAGTGGTATTCGGAGCAGGCTCTGTAGTGGTCAATGGTGCTCCGGGAGATCCTATGCAGGCTGGTATGCTTACCGGACAAGGAGTGGTTTCTGTGCTCGAACGGCAGAAGGCCCAGAATGTCCTAAGGGGAATCAGCTAAATGGCTATCGCATTTGTTGCTAACTACTGCAACGCCAGTGCTGTCACTGCAGTTGGCGCTATCACCATTCCTCTCACCACTCCAAACCTGATCACTGCTGGTAATACTCTTTTCCTGATGGTGAACGCCACCAACTCCACCCCCACTGTTCCTTCCATCAACGGAGGTGCGGCAGTTACGGATCCACGCGGCAATGTGTGGGTACCGGAGGTCGTCAACAACTATTCAGATGGAGTATCTGCCGGGGGCACTATTCAGGTATACCGGTGCCTGGTGGTCACCCCATATATCGGCGGGGACAACCTTACTATTCAGGGCTCTGTGGCCTCACTTAACGTGGGCTTTCAGGTCTTTGAGTTCAGTGGGGTTAGCCAGGGGACGCATGGCCTCTATTCAGCGGCCAACCGAGGAGTCTCCACGACCACCTCCACAGGGCTCCCTGTTTCTGTAAGCGCCACCGGCCAACTGGTGTTGGTCCTCGGCGGGGTCGACTCCACCAACGTGGTGGTTACTGACACAGACACTCTGGACGGCACCTGGACTGCGGCTTTCCGTAAGAACATCGGCACCAACTTCCAGATGTGGGAATCCCACAAGATTTTGACCGGGTTCACTTCGGCCACACAGACCTATAACGCCACCTGGACCTCCTCCGGCGGCGACAACCTGTGGGGACAAATTGCGGTTGTCTACCAGCCGTTGTCCCCCAGCGGTTCTGCTATTGCTCAGCAGTTCCCGCCGCAGGATAACCCTAACTACGGCTGCCCTGACTCCGGTTTCGAGCCGATGCCCGTGGGTAGTGCCGTGGTGCCCGTCGACACGGGCACGGCTTATCAGATCGAACACACTCTTCCTGCTTATTCTTTCGGCACCGCTTACTACAGTGCTGTGGCTCAGTACGACGACACTCAGTCGATCACTCAGCAGCACCACATCGCCTATGACCTGTATCAGAAGGGCGCAGAGGCTCCGCAGGATACAGTCACTCAATTGATCTTCCCCTGCAGCTCGGCCGCGCTGGGAGCGGATGCTACGGTGTTGCTGAACGGCACGGTGGTGTCGAATGCCTTTGCTCTTCAAGCTCTTCAGGCTTCCGGCGGGTACTATCTTCGCCTGGACGGCACCCCGGTGGCCCAGGCAGGCTACGGCCCTTATGTCACTTGTCGTTTCGATCTGTACAACACGACGGGCCTGGGTCAGTACAACATTCTGGACTATGCCAACTCTCGCATCGTTCGCATAGGCCTTAGATACACGGCTTGGAAAGACGACTCCTCCACCACGGCGGTGCCCGTGGGAGAGGGTCTCCAGGTCACGTACGGGCTGGCGGTCGGCAACCCGGTCCAGATTTATCAGACAGAGCTGGGCGCATGGCTGGTGCCTGACTATCAGCGCTCTGCCACAGAGCAGATTCGCTGGCTGGGCGAGACCAACCCCATGCCCAAGATTCCCAACAGCACCAGCTTTTACGGGGGTTCCAGCAACGTCTGGTTCCGGACTCCTCCGGATGCCGGCACTTCTTGGTCTTACACCGACGTCTTGAATTTAGCTCAGGACCCCACGTCAGTGAATCCCAACGGCACCGACTCTTTCACCTTCTGGGGGCTGGCCGGTGCGGACTTCTCCCAGACCTCGGTTTACCTGGACAAGGTCGAGCTGATCGTTGAGGTGGCTCCTGAGCGTCGCCTGGGCAACGCGATCCACAATGTAGCGACCACTCCTCAGTACTCCTTCAGCCCTCTCGGGGCTGCTCAGTACAGCCCCGGCAGAGCCTCTATTGTTACGCTGAGAGCGGTGAATAATCAGGCCAACATCCTGGTGGTGTCAGGCTCTCCGAACGATTATGTTCTCTCAGCTCGAGAAGCCTTGCCTGCATCCTCTTCGGACTACTACCCGGCCCTGGCTACGGCCCCTGCGGCTCCTGCCGTGGGTGGCATTCTGCTGTCCACTCTATCGCCCAACATTCCTTACAACCTGCCTCAGGCAAACGGCATTCAGTTGTTTACTCCATCAGAGGCTGTAGGACCCTCGCTGGAGTTCTTGGGCTATACGCAGCCACGCAACATGAGTCCTAACCAGCGGCCCTTGGTGCAACGCACGGTGGTTGACGGGGTGTTCGCGGATAGCGGCACTCTCATGACTCAGTATGAGTTGAGCTTTGGGGCCCTGGATCAGGGCAACTTCTTGTCGGCCGGAAGCTTCTTCCCGGTCTTCAGAAGCATGGCTCCTCTAAACGCCCTGAAGGTATACACAGGGCACCTACAGACTCAGCGTATTTACACTAATCTCGGATCTGCCTATACCCGTATTCGGATTGTTTGCAAGCCGGATCCTTTGACAACTCTTCCCTTGGTATTCAAGGTGAACGGTGGGGCTACCACCAATATCAACGTCTCTGACTTTGCTGCCGGTGAAGATATCGGCAATGGCTGGAGGGCCGTAAGCGTTCCCATCGGGACCGGCTCTACGGCGGGTACAGGTGCGCCGACCATTTTGGAGTTCAGCTCTTCCACCCCATCAACCGCCCCCTGGCAGGTAGCCGCAGTCATCTCGGTGGGACCCTCCATCACTACCTCTTTCGAGCCCTTCGCTCAAAACAGCGCACAGGGCGTCTACGCCTACGCGGCTATTCTGGAGTGTGCTCTACCGGTTCCGACAGCAACTCTGACCTCCAGCACTTTGTCCATCACTCCTCCGGTGCACAGCAACTGCATTATCAATTCGATGAATGTGCCGGTCGTCAACCTGACCAACGGTGCCTCTTTCAACCGCATGGTAGTGGAGCGTTCGCTGGGTAATACCGGTCCATGGGAAGTTGCCTATCGCCTGACAGGAACCACGGACTCCAGCCACGTTCTTGACTACGAAGTGCCCTGGGATGCTCCTCAGCTCGACGGCACTTTGCTTGTCTACTACAGGGTTACCGGTTATCGAGATTCAGATCGTACTTCAACTTCTGCAATCTTCGGACCCTGGGGCGGTACGTCTGTGGCTCCCGGTGCAGCCTTCGGACTGGCCTCCAATGAGCTGGGCGCGATCATCATGTATGTGCCCGAGGACTCCGGCAACCTGCAATTGACCTGGACGGCTTTGAATCCTGTGCAGGTTATTCCATTGCACATGCAGGATTACCAGTACTCCTTGCGCATTCCAGAGAACCGAGGACTCTCGGTCAGCACGAATGTCCTGGTCAATCAGTTCCAGGCCTGTCTGCTGCCTACCTCGAGCGGCTACGCAGCCTACGTGGCTGAGATGCTCTCCTATTACCAGGAGAAGATCGGCTCGGGAGCCTATTCGATGACTCCTAGGCCGTACGAGGTCTCTCTGCTGCCTGTCTTCAACAGCACGTTCGGATGGACCTTGAAGCTGCCCGGAGGCCATACTCGTCGAGTAACCGTGACGGACGTGGGCTCCATGACTATCACCACCGCAAACGGCCTTTACATGTCGTCCATTACACTGACAGATGTGACTCCGCTTTCCGCCGACCCGTATTCGGAGCTGTAATGGCCACGAACTATCCCACCAGCATCGACAGCTTTACCAACCCTGGCGCAGGAGATCCGCAAAATAGCCCAGGGGCACTGAACCACGCCACGCAGCATGACAACATCAACGATTCCGTGGCAGCTATTGAGACTTACGTCGGCGTCACCGGTTCAGGAGTCGCGGGGACTGTCACCAAGAAATTGAATGACGTTATTTCTGCACAGTCCACGGATGCCACAAACATCTCGACCAACACCACGGACATCACCGGACTGAAGGCGGCCAACCCGCGCGTTGTCGGTGATGGTCAGATTTTCATTCCCGCAGGAGCCTCCACAGGCACCGCGATCAACAATGCTATGGCTACCCTGTCGGCTGGAGGTTGCATCATCCTGGGTGCTGGATCTCATACCCTGGATGTTCAGGTTCAATTCTCCTCCAGCGTGGAGATCCGTGGCGTCTCCCGCATGGGCACCATCCTGAACTGGAATACCTCTACATTCGCTACAGCCATGAAGATGGTGGACACCACCAACCGGAGAATCAATCTTAGGGATTTCACCATGTTCTGCTCCAACCCCGGAGCAGGCTGCGCTATCGATATGACTTATTTCATTGACTCCACGCTGGACAATTTATTTATCGGCACTAACAATACGGTCAGCCCCCTGGTCGGCATTGATGCCTCCAATGGTGGCGGTGGCATCACTTACTACAATGTCATCAGCAACTGTCGAGTGACCGCTTCCGGGGTAAATCCTATTGGTATCAAATTCGGCAATGGATCGAACTCCAACACCGTGGCCTACACTCGCGTTCTCAGCATTGCTACCGGTACGGGCTCCGGAGTCCAGATCACCGGCACGGCCACCAGCTCCATCCTCCTGGACCACGTCGATATCGAAAGCAACCCGAACACGATTGCATTTGATATCGGAGCCAATGCTACAGACGTTATGATCTTCGAGCCGTACGTGGAAGGTATGAACACAGGTCTGAAGGTGGCCTCGGGAGCTTCCTTCGTCAAGGTGTTCGGAGGCAAGTTCCAGGGAAACACCACCGATATCTCGGACCTGGGTGGCAATGCTCTATCTCTTCAGAACGTGCGCTCCAAGGCAGGCAACGTGGCCGTTGGCATGCGTAACAACCCCACAGGTGCTGCCATTACTTTCACAGGCTCTGGGTCTCTCACCGAGGCCCAAATCCAGGGGGCTTACGCTCTGCGCGTGCGCTGCATCGGAGGTGGCGGAGGCGGCGGAGGGGCCGCTACCGCTACAGGAACTACAGCAGCACACGGAGGAGGCGGTGCAGGCGGTTCCTTTGCAGAATCTACCATCGCCACAAGCACTATCACCTTCCCAGTAACGGTAACTGTGGGGGCTTCCGGTACAGGAGGAACAGCCGGTGCAAACGCCGGAGGTGCTGGCGGCGACTCCAGCTTTGGTGCCCTGGTCATCGGTAAGGGTGGAGCAGGTGGCGCTGGTGGAACCGCGCTAGCGGTAGGAGTATCCGCCGCAGGATCGGTGGCCACGACCGGAGGAACTGGACAGATCCTTCAAGACGGCGCACCCGGAGAGCCTGGATTTGTGGTGACCGGCTCCACTCCATTCTCTTCCATGGGAGGTTTTGGAGGCGCTGCTGGGTCCGGTGCAGGAGGAGCTTACGGTAACACCGGAAACGGAACAAACGCAGGACGAAACGCCACTGCTAACCAGGGGGCCGGAGGGTCCGGAGGGTGCACCGTTAACTCAGGTGCTCAGGTTGCCGGCGGTAATGGCGGCTCCGGGATCGTTATCGTTGAACTACTATTCGGATAGGATCAACTAATGGCGACCAACTTTCCGACAGGCCTGGATACCTTCGTGGATCCGTCCGCCGTCGACAACCTGGATAGCGCTACCCCTGGTCTGAAGCACCATACTCAGCATACCAATATCAATGACGCAGTGGCGGCTCTTGAGGCTAAAGTTGGCGTCGACTCCTCCGCAGTAACCACCAGTCTCGACTATAAAATCAACCATATCTCGGCTTCGGCTCCATATACCTATGACCCAGGTGTTGGTTCCAGCGGCACGAACGCGGGCAGCTCAAACTATAAGGGTGTACTATTCACTCCCTCCTCCAATATGTCTCTTACCGAGATTACTGTTCAACTTGCAGGTTTGAGTGCCTCGGCTACTTATCAGGCTTTTGTTGTAACCCTGGTCTCAAATGCTCCAGGGGCCACGACAGTGGCCACAATCGTTGGGTCTACTACCCTACTGACCATGAACGTCAGCAATGCCGGTGTTACCGCAGGTAAAGTAACCATGGCTTTTGCATCTCCTCTGGCTCTGACCGGGGGAACTACCTATGCCTTCATGCCGGGCTCTCCCTCCCAGGCAGGTAACATGGTAGGACAGCAGTACTACAATGCAGGCTTCAACGGAAACATCACTCTGGCCAATCCTCCGGGAGTTCTGGGGGACTGGGTGGCTATTGGAGTTACCCCAATTATTGTAGGGTCTGCGGCCAGCGTTGTTTCTGCGGCGGTTTCTCGTCCTTCTGTCGGGTTCACCGCTAAGCTCTAATCTCGCTGAAATCTCTATTTATGGATTGGAGGGCTTAGATGGTTAACTATGATCAGGCGGCTACAACCTACGACAGCTCTCTTTATCTTTATGATGGAGGGCTTACGACAATTCCCCCACCCCCCAACCCCTTTGCCGCAGGCTTTCCCGCCCGTCCCGGAATTGGCTGGGAGTTCTATGGGATCAAACCTTCCGGCGTGGCCTATCAGTTGCACTTCACCACCACCGGTGACTACACCTATGACTGCACGCGCTCGATCACTCGAGCCATCACCGGCTTCGTTCTGGTGCCGGAAGAGTTCGATAAAGTAGACCTAGTACGGGACAAGGTCCAGGCTTACCTGGCCGTAGACGGTGTGCTGTGCTCGATGGGGGTCTTCCGATTCACTGAATCAAGCCGTCAGGTGGATGCTGTTCGGATCACTAACCCGCTCTCGATCGCAGGGGGCTTCGGTGTTACATACGGTAATACCAATATCCCTTACAGCTATGCTGGACCTTATGCCAACAACTTTCTGACGCAGCCGACTTATGGTGCGGCTGATCTGCACAATGTCACCCTCTCGGATATCACCACAGACCTGGTCCGCAATACCGGTAATGCCGAAACCTTGCGTACGGGCTTCGACCCCTCTCAGGAGATGCAGCGCATTCTTCTTCAGGACGGTGTCCCCTACGGCATCGCAGGCTCAGCGTCCCCCAGCCGTAACGATGTGACCTGGGACGGAACCACCACGGACCTGGAGAAGATTCAGCAGCTCGCCGTCCTGGCCGGGCACCGCAACCCGTGGATGGATAACAACGGTATTGTGCGATCGGTTTCAGCCGACACTACCAGCGTTGACATCATCGACCTGGACGACCTGAAGCCCACAGCCGAGAGCCTGGTTATTACTGAGTCCTTCTTGACTGCTCCCAACCGTATCATTGTCAATGACAACTCTTCCGCTGACCGAACTATTCAAGGGCAGTGGGATGCTCCGGCCAGTGCTCCACACTCCTACGCCAACCTCGGCTATTGGCGTACTCAGGTGGAGGATGTGCAGGGCCTGGGCTCCAATGAGCACGCTCAGCAGGTCGCTCAGGCTCTCGGAGAGGCTGCTACGGCACGTAAACTGGACTGTGAGATCAAGCCTACTTGTGCTCTGGACGGTCCCCAGTTGGTCAGCTTTCAGGGAGCCCTTTGGATGTGCGTGGCCTGGTCCATCAGCACTTCCCCCAACACCACCATGTCCGTCACCTTTCAGGAAGTACTCACCTCATGAGTGATCCGATAACTCAGGTAGCCAAGGCGATCAAGGCTGTGGACGCCAAGGCCGTGGTGGTGCGCACGGGCACTTCCCTGTCCGGAACGACCGGTGTACAGAACAGCTTCACTGTGGCTCTGGATGGAGACCCTTCCGGAACTCCGGTGACTGCCGTTTCCGCAGACGGTCTCATTCCTCAGGGAGTTCGGGTTTTGCTTCTGGCCTATCCCACGCGAGGCCTCGTGGCCCTGGGCAGACTGGATGGAAGCGCCGCGTTCAATCGTCTCAGCGCTACTTCGCTGACGGTGCCCAACATGAGAGCTGTGCAGTACACCAACGCAGGTCCGGCTTCTTTATTCTCGACCACCTATATAACTCTGGGCACGGGCATTACTTTCCCCTACCCTCCCAGCGGCATGATTGTGATCTCCATAAGCGCCCGGTTGAACATTAGTGCTGCCGGGGCCAACCGCCTTCTTATGGCTGCTCAAATTCGTACTACTAATGGGGCCGGTGCAATCACTCACGCCTTCAATGATGCAGAAGCTGTTGAATGCTCCAGCACTACTCTCGAGGCCTTCGGTCGTACGTTTATCGCTACCGGACTTCCTACCAGCGGGACCGGTTGGATTGAGGTGGGTGGTAGAGTTACTAATGCCGCCATTACCGGCACCTTTGAAAATGTTATAGCTGTGGTTCAACCTCAACCTTAGGAAAAGCTGTGGCCAGTACCCCAACTCCCACGAACCCGGTTAATACCGTTAGCACTGTCCCCACTCCGAAGCAGCTTGTCAAGCTGGTTCCGACGAAGCCGTAAGGAAATAAATGATGTCTGAGCCGATGGACGCAGATACCCAGGTGAGAATCTTCAAGGACGCCGGCCTGAAGGTGGTCGAGCGCAAGGGTTGGCGCACCCACAATCGCGCTGGGCACGGTGCCTACGGACCTCTCAATGGTGTCATCATGCACCACACGGGTTCGGACAGCAGCGCGGCCTCGATGGAGGCTTATCTCTACGATGGGGACAGTGAGCGAAACCTTCCAGGTCCGCTGTGCCAGTGGTCCATTCGTACGGATGGCACGATCGTCATGATCGGCAACGGCCGGGCTAATCACGCGGGTGAGGGTTCCGGCACTGTGCTGGCCCACGTCATTGCTGAGGACTACTCGGGCGATCTCCGGCCGGGCCCCGATGACACTGATGGCAACGCCCACTTCATGGGCTTCGAGACTCAGTACAGCGGTGGCCACGTTCCTGTGAAGGCCCAGTATGACGCCATGGTCAAGGCCGCAGCGGCAGTGTGCAAGCACTATGGCTGGAGCGCCAAGAGCGTGATCGGCCACAAGGAGTGGACATCCCGCAAGAATGACCCCGGCCACGTCGACATGAGCGACTTCCGTAAGGACGTGCAGGCTATCCTGGACTACACCAAACCGGTCCCTGCGCCTGCACCGGCTCCCAAGCCGAAGCCCAAGCCCGTGGATCCTGCATTCACCAAGGCGCTCAGTTCCAAGGTAGCTCCGGGTGGCCATGACCCGCAGGTTGCAGACCTGCAACGTCTCCTGACGCTGGTCGGCTATGGCCCTATCCCCGGCACGCCGCCCTACACGCAGTTCTACGGGGCCAACACCGAGGAGGCTGTGGCTCGCTTTCATGCGGCCAATCCTCAGTACGCCTCTCGCTCACACGACGTGGCGATCGGTCCTCGAGGCTATGCTGCCCTACAGAAGCTGGCCCTGGCCGCTAAGAGGGGCTAAACCTCGGTCGGTAGGTACTGCTTACGAAGTGCGAAGATGAGGCTGGAAAGAGCGGTTCCAGCCTCTCCGCAGCACCAGCAGATACTTTCCGAAATAGACTCGTCCAGCCATTTGACTTGACAGTCCTTGCAGGTCCAAGTGATCATTTGATCCCCTGCGCCTTTTGCCATGAGTCCAGCGTGCGGCCCTCATAGCGGCGACAGAGATAGTCAAGGCTGACAAACAGAGGGTCGAAGCTACCCCCACGAACTTCGTTCAGAACCAGTACGCCGCGCCAGTGGTCGTTGCCCTGTGGGCCTAGATATTCCTCATGGTGAGCGTAGGCGGCCCCGGCGATGATGCGGTGGATCGAGCGCATGCCGCCGTTCTCATTGCGCGTATAACGCACTGCGTAGTCCAGCGTCTGCTGGTGACCGGTGATCATGGAGTGTCCCAGCTTCTGAAGCTGCAAGCTGGCTTGACCGCCCATCGGACGCCCTGTCATCGGCGTCACGGCGTAGTGCGTATAGCCCACCCCGTCGAGCCATAGAATGTCCAGGAAGTTGTGGACGGTCCAGCCTGACCGCCAGTAATCGAGATGTTGGAGATCCAGGACGCCCTCCAGCCGTACGGGGTCGGAATCCACTGCACGGGTAACCCGGTGCTCATGGTTTCCCAGCGTGATGTGTCGTTCGGGCCACCACTGCACATGCTTGGTCTTCTTCCTTGTCCTGTTGAGGTCCTCCAGGGGCTTATTCAAGGCCGCCCAGCCGGCGTTAGCTGCCTTCACGTCCTCGATATAGCGGCGACCCTCGAGCTGCTTGGAGCCAGGGCGATCATAAGAGGAGAGGCTGGGGAAGTCGGCATGGTCTCCCAGATGGATGATCTTGATGTTCGGTCGGTCCCTGAACTCATCTACGATGTACTGTCCTATCCAGCTCATCGGACGCAGGTTCACGCCGGGCTTGACCTGAGTATCAGGTATGACTATGTGGCGGGCGTACGGTTGCACCGGGCCTCCCGTTGGCAACAAAGACTTGTCCCTGGACCTATCGTACAGGTCCAGGGACGTTTGTGCTGGTCAGGGTATTAGCCTACTTCCGGCGTGACGTCCACGGTATGGAGATCAGCGTTCAGGGACGCAGAGTCCTTATCGCCCAGCTTGGAGGCCAGTGCGGCCTTCAGAACCGCAGCCGCTGCAATGACGCCGGCTGCCGCAGCCTTCTTGGCGAAGTCCAGGTTGAAAGAGTCAGTAGCGCCCTGAAGAACCCAGAGACCGGCGAAGGCCTCGACAAACGTGGCAGCTACCCGCTCAGAGGTATCTTTGAACCAAGTCTTGGTGAAGCTCATCTTTGCTCCTTGTTGGCATGAACTAGACGTATCAGGCTATATCGGTACAATTGTATTCCATGAGTGCGTTCTGTTTGGAGGGTACGCCCTCGTTCCCGAGGGAGCACCCCATGAACGAAAAAATCAAGCTAGTGCTAACTACCATAGTAGCAACGGGTTGGCTTGTGAATCTTCTTGCTCCAATTTTCGTCCATTCTTACCAGAGTTCTCTCACTGCCAATGCGCCGCTC